>CEUN01087792.1_pt1 | contig 41067 bp, 44 predicted proteins | sample 361501 | NCBI WGS metagenome assembly CEUN01 (sample SAMEA2622801, study PRJEB7988) | marine metagenome | biome: marine biome (ENVO:00000447); feature: marine epipelagic mixed layer (ENVO:xxxxxxxxx); material: "saline water (ENVO:00002010), including plankton (ENVO:xxxxxxxx)" | depth 120 m | reverse complement strand
AATTGCTAATATTAATTCCTTTTATCCGATCGTTGAGGGCTCCATCACTCAGCCAAGTGCTTGGCTTCTCCGAGCAGCGACCAGAATGACCATTTCTTCCTCCATCCACGACGTGAAATACTTCCAATCCGGGATCAAATTTCAACAATGAAGATGCCCTATCAAACAGGTCTTTCATCTCTTTTGAAATCGAGTTTGATTTAATTAAGGAGGAGGGTGTAACTTTCACTGCCTCTGTTGTGGCAATATTAAACGAACCAAATTTGGATATTGTATCAATATTGCCATCTGTAACGGCTAGCTCGGAATACGACTTCTTTGCGTAAGCAGCAAACTTAGTTCCACGTATTCCTATTGTAGCAACAGGCGTTTTTAAAGTCACATACATCTGATTTTTATGATCATTAGCGAACTGAAAAACACCATTAGTTAAGTTTAAAAACCCCGTTAAAACCTTTGATTTTGGGCTATAAACTAAATCATCTAACTGCAGCTCAGAATCTGGACCTATATGTAAAAGAGTTCCATCATCAAATTTGATCGTAGCTGCACTGTCATTGCTTGTCCGTACAAATTGATTATAAATCAAATTATCCCCTGCATTTATCTTATCGGAGATTATTTTCTTATATACATTCCCAACAATTTTTTCGGCTATACCTATCCGCTCTTCAGAGCTAATAGACGATGAAAAAAGTATGAATGGTGTCAAAAAAATTAGGAGTTTTAATATTATTAAAGTTTTTGACATGATGTCGATAATCTAAAATAGAGCGGTAATATTAGGGATTTTGTTAGGCTAGATGGGACAGTAGTATTTTATATTAAACCGTTAAAGATAATTATTTTTATTTGGTATTTCAATATTACATATTTCAGTTTCGAAAATTATCATAATGCATTGAATATATTTATATATTAAGATTTTAAAAACATTATAAAAATTAAAATAATATTAAATTCTCAAATGCCCGGGATTGTTTTTAGAATGAGTTGAGGAATCTTTAGTCCTTGAATGGAGGTGCATAATAAAATCAAATTATTTGCGTTAGCGTCGAAATATAAAAAGTTTTAGGAAAATAAATTTCATTAAAAATTATTAGTGGCTTTTATTTTATTTAGCACGATTACCGTCTTTATGTTTTCAAAATAAAATAACTTAAAAACCCGTATCTTTGATAAAATTGAAATGAGGAGAGAAAAAGCTTGGTGTGTTACCGTTTATTTTTTTATTTTTCTTGCAATAGATTGTAGATATCTGTGTTCATATTAAAAAAGTTAGCATTAAATCATTTTTGCACATGGTTGATCGAAAGTGCACTCAGTTAACTAACAATCTATCGTATTGACGCTTAAATGGTGGCATGGATATTTAAATAAGTGTGGATATGGATTTAAATTTGGGACTGTCCGGCGAAACCCGGCATAAATCAACGGTGGCGTTTTTTTTGGATTAACATTTAATTTGCGGCATAATGCAGAATTCACTCCCTAAGGTGGAGATGATCTCAGGAGCGAATATGAAGAAAAGGATTACCCATCTGAAAAAGGAATTGGAGCGGGTAGCGGGAATCGAACCCGCGCGTTCAGCTTGGGAAGCTGACAGGCTACCATTACATCATACCCGCCTTGCTCTGTTTATTACAATTTAAGGTGTTCGGAACAAATGTTATTCTTTTTGGTTTTTAAAAAGGTTTTAATAACTTACTTAACCTTCGCGTTAAGGTAGCGCGGCTCTGCTAATAATGCACATGTATGGATTAGATGACGGACGTTTCTACACTAAATAATTCATTGCTAGAAAATGCGAAATTTAAAAACCGGGATGTCACCAAGACAGGCGAGATACGAGCATCAGTCCAGTTGAAAGGTTTGAAAACGCTTTGGTTCAACACTGGCACACTCTGTAATCTTACTTGCAACAACTGCTATATCGAATCGAGTCCGAAAAATGATCGGCTGGTTTATTTGACAACCCAAGAAGTGGTCGCGTTTTTAGACGAATTGGTTAGTTCAAAACCTATCGCGGTAGAGGTTGCTTTTACCGGTGGCGAGCCGTTTATGAACCCGGAATTTTTAGAAATGATAACCGAATGTGCAGAGCGCGGTCACCGGGTGTTGATATTGACCAATGCAATGCGTCCGATGATGAAATGTGAGCCCACGCTCCTGAGTTTAAAGGCACGTTTCGAACACCTGATCACGATACGTGTTTCGCTCGACCACTATACGGCGTCCCTTCACGACCTTTATAGAGGTGATCGGGCGTTCGAGACAGCACTCATGGGATTAAAATGGCTCAGCGATAACGGTTTCAGAGTTCACATAGCCGGTCGCACAATTTGGAATGAAACAGAAAAAATGCTGCGATCAGGCTTTGAACGGCTTTGTAATCGCGAGAAAATTGCCATAGATGCTTTCGATGCCACGCAACTGTTACTCTTCCCGGAAATGGACGAAACGCTCGATGTGCCGGAGATCACCGAAGCCTGCTGGTCTATTCTTGGTGTGAACCCGGATGACATGATGTGTGCGACATCGCGAATGATCGTTAAGCGGAAAGGAGCTTTGAAGCCAACTGTGCTGCCATGTACGCTTTTGCCATATGAAACAGAATTGGAACTCGGCAGCACATTAGAAAATGCAGAAAAAACGGTAAAGCTAAACCATCCGCATTGCTCTAGGTTCTGCGTCCTCGGTGGCGGATCATGTTGCGTTCCGCAAAACTGAATTAAACGATAAGCCGTCGAAGGCCTAATCTTCTAGGTGACGGTTAGTACGGTCTGCGCAGAATTTCGCGCGCTTGACCCTTAAGCCAACGACCTAATGTTGTTTGTATGTTACATGAAAAACCATACACGGGCTTGACTGTTATAGATGCAAGTCAAGGCTTCGCCGCCCCTTACTGTGCAGGGTTGCTTGCGCTCTATGGAGCGGACGTTATCAAGATTGAGCCGCCGGAAGGTGACTGGGCGCGGAATATAGGGAAAAATATTGCGGGACAAACAGGATTACATATAGTTGGTAACCGCGGCAAACGGAGTATTTCGCTCGATCTCAAACAGCCGGGCGCCCGAAAAATCGTTTACGCGCTTGCAAAAAATTGCGACGTCTTTTTAGAGAGTTTTCGACCAGGTGTCGCAGCACGTCTCGATATCTCTTATGAAAAAATTCGAACCCTAAGTCCCAATGTCCTATACGTTTCGGTCAGTGGATTTGGCCAGGACGGACCTTATGCGAACAGGCCCGCGACAGATAGTATCTTACAGGCATTTACTGGCCTGATGACGCTGAATAAACGTCCCGATGGTACACCACAGCGGGTTGGCATGCTTGCTGTCGATACAGCGGCCGCATTGCACGCGTTCCAAGCTTTGCAGGCAGCTCTGTATGCACGTCGTTCGCGCGATGGAGGCCGCTGGCTGCAGTTTGATCTTATGCGCACCACGGCCTCATTCTTGGCGCAGAAAATTGCGGAGGCCCAGATGGATGAAAACCAAGATCGAGTCATGCATCCGCCTGCCGGCGCATATGAGACAAGTGACGGCTGGGTCGTGTTTTCTATTGTTAAGGAAGAACACTTCGCACGCTTATGCCGGGCGGTAGAGAGGATGGAATTGCTCGATGACCCTTGCTTCGACAGTGTGAACGCTCGAAAAAAGAACGGGGATCAACTTCGGGCAATTTTCGCAGATCTGATGAAAACGCGTTCGACAGATGATTGGATCGAGCGACTTCATGCAAACGATGTTCTAAGCAATTCGATTAATACAGTCGCCGATTGGCTGGAGGACGCCCATGTGAAGGGCTCGGGGTCCGTTGGAATGGTTGAACAACCCGATTCAGGCCCAGTCTCAGTACCGATTATTCCTGGGACAGTTTTCGACCCTGAATTACTTGCGCCAGCGGTTGGAGAGCACGGCCTCGGAATTCTTCGGGAGTTTGGTTTTACGGATGGCGAGATCAGCGATTTTGTCGCCAGTGGTGCGGTGCACAGGGCAAAATTGTAGAGAGTAACTCATGGCCGACACAAATTTTGATCCGGAAAACCATAAGCTTTGTGATTCGAATTACTTTGAAGATCTGGAGATCGGGCAAAGGTTTTACATTCCTTCGCGTACAATGACAGATGCGTTGTTTTCGGCGTTTCAACTGGCATCCGGAGATAATCATCCCATTCACTACGATATCGAATACTGCAAACGCCAGGGCCATCAAGGGCTAGTCGCCCACGGATTCCAAACCTTAATCCAGACAGCACCCGGAGCAGGATGGTTTCCCTTTGTAGTCAGCGATTCTCTTGTGGGTTTCTTGGAACAGTCTTCTAGGTTTCTGAAACCGGTTTATAGTGGCGATACGCTTTATTCGATGCTTGAGATTATGGCGCTGGAGGAACAACACTCGACTGGTGTGGTGACGATGAGGTCAACGGTTCATAACCAAAATCGCGATTTAGTTCTCGATGGGGAGCAGAAGTTTTTGCTTAAGAAGCGGGCCTCAAGACCTTAACTTGTGTGAAAGAACGTCGCCGGACTGGACATTGGGAGTGGTCGGCTCCATATGAAGCGGGTTATTGGCGAAGGAATAGTCTTCTGGATACAGGAAATTACGAATCTACTACGCGGGGCATTAAAGTCGTCGTTCGACCGTTTTATCTTGATGATCAGTCGAAACCGGACGAGAGCCATTACGTCTGGGCGTATCACGTCAAAATTGTTAATGACGGAAACGAGCAAGTGCAGCTGCGAACGCGTTACTGGCGAATAACCGATGCATTTGGGCGCGTCCAAGAAGTTCATGGGCCTGGGGTTGTAGGCGAACAGCCGCTTCTTTGCCCCGGGGATGCATTTGAATACACCAGCGGCACGCCACTGCCGACGCCGTCGGGCATTATGGCAGGCGCTTATCAAATGGAATTGGCCGATGGTGAGCAGTTCGATGTTGAAATCCCAGCGTTCTCCCTCGACAGCCCCCATCAGTCGGTCAATTTGAATTAGGTTTACCGGGAAAGCGGAAAATTTGCGCCGAAAGGACGGATTGATTTTGGATAATAACGATATGAATCGTGACGAGGCACCCAAAGAAATTGATCTACAGAGTGCAAGTGCTTGTGTGACGCGAGAAGATGTCGAAGACGCGGTTCGAAAGCTTGTCATTTGGGCTGGAGAAGATCCTGACCGCGAAGGTCTGATAGATACGCCGCGCCGTGTTGTTAAGGCTTATGAAGAGTTTTTCTCTGGCTATAAGGTCGATCCGACGGATTATCTAGAACGAACTTTCGAAGAAACGGATGGGTATGACGAGATGATCGTGCTGCGGGATATTACGTTTGTATCTCACTGCGAGCACCATATTCTGCCGGTCGTGGGTAAGGCGCATGTTGCCTATTTACCCAACCGGCGCGTTGTTGGGATTAGCAAACTTGCGCGTGTTGTGGAAGCCTATGCGAGGCGGTTGCAAATTCAAGAACGAATGACCGCCCAAATTGCGAATGCCATTGAGACGGCGCTGCAACCGCGTGGAATCGCCGTTGTAGTGGAGGCGGAGCATCAGTGCATGACAACGCGTGGGGTGATGAAGCCGGGTGTCTCAATGGTGACCAGCCGTATGCTGGGGGCATTTCGCGAAGACGGGAAGACCCGATTAGAGTTCGAATCTATAATCGGTAAAAAATAGCTATTAAAATACGGTGGACTAATAACTCCCTGGACAAATAGAGTTCTTGGACGGATCATAGAGACTGCGTGTTTCAGCCCGGATGTGTGAGACGTGCTCGATTTCAAGCCCATTCTATTTATCACAGGCGTATTAATGCTGCCCTTGGCGGTCGCCATGTGTCTGCCGGCGGTGGCTGATGCCGCGGCCAATAATCCGGATTGGCAGGTGTTTTTGACAGCGGCGGTTTTTACCTTATTTGTGGGCGGTACGCTCGCCTTGTCTTCGCGCGGTGCTATCCGAACGATCACCCCGCGACAAGGCTTTGTGCTGACAACGATGCTATGGATTGTCATACCAGCTTTCGCCGCGCTGCCGTTCGCATTCGCCGATATGGATCTCAGCTATACAGACGCGTTTTTTGAGTCGATGTCGGGCCTTACAACGACAGGGTCGACGGTTATACAATCGTTGGACGTGGCGCCGCCTGGCGTCCTCATCTGGCGGGCCCTTCTGCAATGGCTGGGAGGAATCGGAGTAATTGCGATGGCGATCGCCATTCTACCTTTGTTGCGAATTGGAGGAATGCAACTCTTCCGAATGGAATCATCAGACAGGTCGGAAAAAGCGACGCCACGTACGACGCAATTGGTAGCTTATATATCGTTTATTTATTTGGTTATTAGTCTCGTTTGCGCTTTCGCGTACTGGTCCGCTGGCATGTCGGGTTTTGACGCAATGGCTCATGCCATGACCACAATAGCGACCGGAGGGTACTCGACTTACGACGCTTCGATCGCTTATTTCGGAAGCGCAACAATCGAATATATCGCTATTGTGTTTATGTTGATCGGTAGCCTGCCGTTTGTCCTTTACCTTCGCGCATTGCGTGGGAATACACGCTCCTTGTTCCGCGATGATCAGGTCCGTTTGTTTTTGCTGATCGTCGCCGTTTCAATTTTTTTGGTGACTTATTATCGCTATAACATGGGTGTAGAAATTGACACGGCATTGCGTGAGGCGGCATTCAATGTTGTTTCGATTATTACGGGAACAGGCTACGCAACGTCGGATTATGGCGCCTGGGGAAGCTTTGGTTTGGTGATTTTTTTCTTTTTGATGTTTGTTGGCGGTTGCGCAGGGTCAACTACTTGTGGCGTTAAGATTTTTCGTTTTCAAGTACTTTATGCGACAGCAGTGACCCAGGTAAGGCGTTTGCTTGAACCACATGGTGTATACTTGGCCTACTACAATCGAAAGCCTATACCAGACGAAGTTTCTGCTTCGGTAATGGCATTTTTCTTTCTGTATGTGCTCAGCTACGCGGTTATTGCCATCGCGCTAGGCTTAATTGGTGTAGACTTCCTGACAGCGGCTTCCGGTGCAGCAACAGCAATCTCCAATGTTGGCCCAGGGCTTGGACCGACGATTGGGCCTTCGGGAACTTTCGCAACATTACCTGATGGAGCCAAATGGGTGCTCTCTGCTGGTATGTTGCTTGGTCGCCTCGAATTGTTTACCGTCTTGGTGTTGTTGCTACCCTCCTTCTGGAGGGATTAGGCACTGCAGAGTTATTTCAAGAAGGCCGTCAGATGACGTCGTATCTGTGCCTCCAACGTTCGGTCAAAATCGCCCATCATTCGTTCGGTCAGTTCAAACCAGAAGCTTTCGCGTTGGCGTAACGTCGCGTCTTCCGTAATTGTCCGAGTTCTTTGGGTTTTTGCGATGGCGGTTGCGGTGCGAAGGCCTTTCCCACCTATGGCTTTAATCTCGACCTTTATCTTACCAATATAACGCTCGGATTGTTCTGTTTTAAGGGCGCCCCAAATTCCACCGATCGGCTTTAGATGTTCCTCGGTTACGCTGGCGTCACGAATCGTGACTATGGCACGTCCACTGGTACCAGCGGGTCTCAAGCGGTCTGATACCCAACGGCTGATCGCTATATGGGGTGCCAACGGCATTTGGTGTTCTATATGCGGCGGTTTTAACGGGGGGGCAAACAATTGGTGAACGTCAATTTTTGCGACATCCAAGGATATAGGTGGCAAATGGGTAAAGGTCATTTCGGGATAATTACGTTGCGGGATTTGCACCTCACACCCGGCGCCTAAAAGCATTATGGGAAAAAATATTAGCTGTATTAATCTTTTCATTAGACTGACCCTTTTATCCGCTTACTATGCGAATCATAGAGATCATCTTCAAGACGCTCTTAGGGTCTTAATTTGAAACTCATCGAACCACCGTTCAGTATTACAGAACTCGCACTTAATCGAAATCTTTCCATCCACCATATATTCGTCTATTTCGTTAATCGATAGCATGTTGATTATGCTCTCGGCGCGGTCGGGAGAACATCGGCAAGAGAATGCCAGCGGATGCGTTTTGAATACGCGGACGCCGTCTTCATGGAACAAGCGGAGCAGCAGTTGATGTGGCGAAAGCGCCACATCGGTCAATTCTTCGCGCTTGCAGCTTCCCAACAAAATGGTAGCGCGGCGCCAAGCTTCGTCTGCGTCTTCCTTGTGCAAACTCAGTTCGTCCTCCGGTAGGCGTTGGAGCATAAGCCCACCCGCGCGCCATTGAGCGTCAGATTGCCGTTCTACCGAAAGGGTCAAGGCGGCCTCGAATTGATCAGATTGCTGAAAATAATGATGCACGCATTCGATTAAGGTCGAGCCCTGCAGCTCCACTATACCTTGATATAGTTCTGCATGGTCGCCTTGGTCTACCGTAAACGCTAAATAGCCCGCACCTAAGAGGCGGGGCACTGGCGACCCCTGAATATGTTTAGCTGTTGGGATATCTTTCCCAACGCGTGCGTAGGCTCGGACACCTCCTTCACTCGTGACATCTGCTGCCATCAATCTAATTGGCCCGTTGCCCTTCGCCTGTAAGGTGAAGATGCCTTCAAATTTAAGGGAGGCTGAAAGTGTGGTTGCAACAACGATAAACTCAGCCATGAGTCCCTGAACCACAGACGGTAAATCATGACGGCTAATTACATCATTTATGACCGGTCCCATCCGGATGAGACGTCCCCGTAGGCCGCTCGACTCGATCAAGAATGGCTGAATAAGGTCGTCCGACACATCTGTCACGTGAGGCACCAAGTCAAAATACCTTTTTGGGCATGCAAGCGATTTTCAGCTTCGTCCCACACCACAGATTGTGGGCCGTCCATTACGTCAGCAGTCACTTCCTCGCCGCGATGCGCTGGCAAGCAATGCATGAACAACGAATCAGGATTAGCCTTAGACATGAGCGTTGCATTGACTTGGTAGGGCCGCAGTAGGTTGTGGCGCAGGTTTTCCTGATCGTCACCCATCGAGACCCAGACGTCAGTCGAAACACAGTCGGCGCCCGTCACGGCCTCTTCGGGATCATGGGTAAGAAAAATTTTCCCTCCATTATTCATTGCCCAGAGCAGAACATTTTCATCGGGTTTTAATTGTTCAGGGCAAGCTAGGCGCAGTTTAAAACCGATTTTTGTGGCTGCTTGAATCCAACTTGTTGCCATATTATTCCCATCGCCACACCAGGCGATGGTTTTATCCGAGATTGGACCGCGATGTTCCTCAAAGGTCATGATATCTGCCATGATCTGGCACGGATGTGAATCGTCTGTGAGACCATTGATAACGGGTACGGAGGCATTCTCTGCCATATCAATTAGGTTCTTTGGTGCAGACGTACGGATCATGATCGCGTCAACATAACGCGATAAAACTCGCGCTGTGTCCGCGACAGTTTCGCCACGGCCAAGTTGCATATCGGTGTGATCAAGTACAATCGTCTCGCCGCCTAGTTGGCGCATTCCAACGTCGAAGCTGACACGTGTCCGCGTCGACGCTTTCTCGAAGATCATTGCAAGGGTTTTACCTTCAAGCGGACGCGGATTTTCCACGGTCCCCCTTTTGAAGGCAACCCCGAGATCAAGTTGCTTACGTAAGGTCGCGTGGTCGAACTGACTCAGGTCAAGAAAGTGTTTATGCCCTGGCATCTCCGAACTCCCACCCATCTGCCACCTCGTTCAAGATGCTGATCGCCTCATCGACATGTGATCTTTCGATGATGAGTGGTGGCAAAAATCGCACGACATTTTCGTCAGCTGGCACAGTCAACAGGCCAGCGTCGCGCAGTTTGTTCCACATATCCAGGTTTGTCACTTTACAGACAAATCCCAACATCAAACCTTTTCCGCGGATTTCTTGGAAGACCTCGGGATATTTGGCGACGATTTCTTCACTCTTTTCTAGCAAATAGCTAGACACCTCTTGGACGCGATTCAAAAATCCTTTTTTAGTGACTTCTTCCAGAACAGCCAAAGCGGCGGTGGCAGAAAGATAATTACCACCATACGTACTGCCGTGTGTACCGGGCGTCATGCCTTGTGCGGCTTCCTCGGTGGCCATTATAGCTCCAATGGGCATGCCGCCACCCAGCCCCTTAGCTACGGCCATGACATCTGGCTCAATCCCAGACCACTCATGAGCCCAAAGCTTACCGGTACGGCCCATCCCGGTTTGTACTTCGTCAAAGATTAATATCAAACCTGACTTATCCGCAGCGTTTCGTAGGCCTTTTAAATATTCAATATCTGCAGGGCGGATACCGCCTTCACCTTGTATGGGCTCCACGATAATCGCGGCAGTTTCGCCATTGATTGAGTTCTTTAAAGCGTTTAAATCACCGAACGGCACTTGGTCGAAGCCATCTGTCTCGGGCCCAAATCCGTCAAGGTGCTTGGCATTCTTTGATGCGGATAAGGTGGCGAAAGAACGCCCATGGAACGAACCCGAGCAGGTGATTACGCGCCACTTTCCTGGATTACCAATCGCGCTTTGGTATTTGCGAGCAAGTTTAATAGAGCCCTCGACTGCCTCGGCCCCAGAATTTCCAAAGAAGACCAAGTCAGCGAAAGACGTTTTGCACAACAGTTCAGCGAGCGCGTTTTGCGGAGGAATGTGATAGAGGTTTGAGGTATGCCATAGTCTGGCGACCTGATCCTGTAGCGCTTTGACCAAAGTTGGGTGAGAGTGACCTAACGCGTTCACAGCAATTCCGGAGCCAAAGTCGAGATATCGTCGTTCATTAGTTGAAATCAGATAGACGCCTTCACCTTTCTCGAATGCGATATCGGCCCGCCCGTAGGTGGGCATGACGGCTGTGTTCACGGCCTTACTCCTACTAAATGGGTTGAAACTATCTCCCGAATTACGAGAGCGGCGGAGTATCGGGCCTATCCATGTGGCCTGTCAATGCATCTATCGGAATAAAAGATTGGATTTCTGCCGATTCGCGCTAACTTCCGCTGATCTTTAGTGCTCGGTACTGATGCAAATTTGGAGGGTGGGGTGAGCATATCTCACAGCATTTTAAACTCGGTTAGAGTTACCTTTCAAAGCCCTCGAAATTGACACTGTGCAAGAAGCTGGGCAGATTCTATGTGACTGGCATCATCATGATAAGAATGATTAACCACATGCGGACAATTTTGGAAGACAGTTCGGAAGGCGAGGAAAAACGCGAGACGAAAAAACGTCGCGTTCCACGTAAGGCGACCCCAAAGCGCCTCCAGCGGGTCGCATTACATTATCTCGAACGCTATGTGAGCTCGTCGGAAAATCTACGCCGCGTTTTGATGCGCCGCGTCGAGCGGTCGGTGCGGGCCCACGGAACCGATCGGGAGGAAGGGGTCGCCGCTATTGATGCCATTGTCGCTAAGTTTCAGGAAAACGGCTACCTAAATGATCGCAACTATGCGGAGATGCGGGCGGGTAGCTTGTTCCGACGCGGCTCATCATTACGCGCCATACGTTATCAACTTTCCTTGAAAGGCATTTCGGGAGACATCATTGACTGGGTGATTTCTGAATTAACGGAAGCGCAATCCAATCCCGACAAGCACGCTGCAATCGTTTACGGGAAACGAAGGCGCATTGGGCCATGGCGCCGGAATCGCCGACATGAATTTAGGGACCGCGACCTCGCAGCACTTGGCCGGCAGGGGTTTTCATACGAGATCGCCAGATGGGTCGTCGAAGCAGCAACTTCAGAGGAATTGGAAGAGTTTATCGATGATCAGGACAGCGAAATATGTCATTAATGCTTTAACTGTTAAGTGCCCCCCCGCGATCGGGAAAATTGATGAGCCGACGACTTTGAATAGACTTAATGGCAGGGGTTGCTGCGTAAACCTGTTTTGTTGCTTCGACCATCACGACACCCGAAATGGCATGAAAGAAACGATCTCCAATATGCTCGACAGCGGAAGCTGAATGCAAAATAAAACGCCGTTGGGTCGGCGGCATATACAACGCATGTTCGGTCTGAACTGGAGTAAAGAGGCAGTCTCGCAGCATCCTTTTCAGTTGACTGGAACTATATGGATGGCCAAAGCCGATCGGCGTGCTTTCGATGCGGGCCCATATACCGCGCCGGTTCGGCGCAACGATAAGCATCCGGCCATTACCAGAAAGAACGCGCCACGCTTCACGCATCATGGCGCGCAGCTGTTCGCTGTACTCCGCGGCGTGAATGATCAATAAGCGGTCGACGGATAGGTCGGCGAACGGGAGTTCTGTCTCATCTGCGAGGGTGACGAGGCTGGGATCATCGCTTGGCCAAGGCATCACACCTTGTTGAGCAGGAGCTAATAAAGTCACGCGTTCTGCTTCGTCTAGAAACGGCCGCAGGTAGGGTGTCGCATAGCCTAGACCAAGGACTGACATGTTGCTGACATTTGGCCACATGCGCCGGATGCGTTCCTGGATCAGACGCCGGGCTACTTGCCCGAGATGCGAGCGGTAAAACTCATGTAAGTCGACAACGTCTGTCCACATCTGCATAACCTAGCATATTTGACCAGGAAATGCGCCACTTAAGATACGATTGGTAATGAACTGCCGATTAAATAACCCGAACCGAGAGTATTTGGTCCAGCGATAGTTTCTTTGGCAGCAATCGTGTCGGCGGATTGATCACTTTTATGGCGATATACTATCTGCTCAGTGAGAGCGAATATGTACATCCCTGAATGGATCAATGCCCAATCCATACTTTTCGAACGGTTCAAGTCATTTTCTAACCTGGCTCGGATACCTTACGACGGACGTTGAGGCGGAATTCATGTAGTTTGGCCGGCCTGCCCGCTGCGCTTCTCCGGTCGCTAGGAACTATTAATTTTGCGTTGAACCAAGTGGCGTTTTTATCCTGGCGCTCCGAGTTGAGTAGCGGATTTTGGAAGGTCTAAAGGTGCTAACGTGCTTTTGCAGAAAGGTCGATGACACGCATGGTCTCATTCCAAAGTTTGTAAGCAGGCAAATCTCCGGGAGCGACCCATCGGGCGTGCGCTGCATCTGTACCGGCCGTTGGTTCACCGGATACCCATTCCGCCCAATAGTCGACCAGGGTGTATTGCATGCGAATACGGCCGTCATTATCGCGGTGGATTGTATCGACCACATCGATCAGTCCTTTGATATCCACTTCAAGACTAGTTTCTTCACGGACTTCTCTCACGCCTGCCTCGCGGGTGGTTTCTCCGAGTTCCTGCCGGCCGCCGGGTAAGCTCCAAGTGCCGGCCCGCGGGGGTTTGCCGCGTTTAATTAGCAAAACGTCGCTGTCTTTCCAAACGACGACGCCGACACCAACTATTGGGAACTCCGGATACTCGCGTGACATAAACTTCTCCCCGCAATTGGCTTCTTTTAGCTGTCATAAAGAAACTTCACAACTTTGCAGCCAGCTGAGAGCTGCGATAAAGTCGCAAAAAATCTACTTTCGGTCATAAAAGGATACCTTGCAATGGAATACCGGCAACTCGGCGATAGTGGCTTAAAAGTCTCGCCCATTTGTCTTGGTACGATGATGTTCGGCAGTGCGTGTGACGACAAAACGGCGGGACGGATCGTTAACTCGGCGCGAAAGAATGGGGTTAACTTTATCGATACGGCGGACGGATATAGCGGTGGCAACTCCGAAAAGGTTCTTGGCAGGCTGTTGAAAAAAGACCGCAATAATTGGGTCATAGCGACGAAAATTGGCAATCGAGCTGGTCCGTCGTCATTCGATACACGCCTCGGCAAACGTCATATGACGATGGGAATCGATGAAAGTTTGCTTCGTTTGCAGACGGATTGGGTTGATATCTGGTACCTCCATAAGGAAGACCCTACTACCCCTCTTGCAGAAACCGTTGCGACGATGGGCAGCATTATCGCGTCGGGTAAGGTGCTTTACTGGGGAATCTCAAATTACAGGTCTTGGCGCATAGCTGAAATAGTGCGCCTTTGCGAGCATATGGCAGTGCCAAAACCCATTGTGTGCCAACCCTATTACAATGCAATGAACCGGATGCCGGAAGTAGAGGTGCTGCCAGCTTGTGGCTATTATGGGATGGGGGTTGTGCCATATTCACCGCTTGCGCGTGGAGTTTTAACAGGCAAGTACAATCTGGACTCAAAACCAGCAAAAGGGACACGGGCCGGGCGAGGTGATCAGCGCATTTTACAAACGGAGTTTCGGAAAGAATCACTGGCTTTGGCGCAAAAGATAAGAGCTCACGCGGAAAAGAGGGGTATGACGGCGTGGGCCTTCGCCATGCTTTGGGTTTTAAACAATAAATTAGTTACGAGCGTGTTGGTAGGGCCCCGAACGATAGCACATTGGAACGGTTATTTAGATGCGTTGAATTATGATTTTACTGCGGAGGACGAGGCCTTGATCGACAAGATGGTTGCCCCGGGGCATCCGTCGACTCCGGGATACAACGATCCGCAATACGGCATCGAGGGGCGCCCGATTTACACGAGCTAACCGCTCAAATTACGAATTTGATGCATTTTACCGCCTGAAAGTGACATTTTTTTTGACATTGCGCGGCCCCTAGTTAAGGTCCGCGCAGCGCATTCCAGCGAAGCACCGACATGCCAAAACGAACGGATATTAGGTCGATTGTGATTATCGGAGCTGGGCCGATCGTTATTGGTCAGGCTTGCGAATTTGATTATTCCGGAACACAAGCCTGTAAAGCTCTGAAAGAGGAAGGGTATCGCGTCATACTCGTCAATTCGAACCCGGCGACTATCATGACCGACCCGGATCTAGCCGACGCTACATATATCGAGCCGATCACGCCGGAAATTGTAACCAAGATTTTGGAACGCGAGAGGCCGGATGCGCTATTGCCCACTATGGGTGGCCAGACGGGTCTGAATACGGCACTTCAACTTTTTCACACCGGTGTACTGGGCCGGCTTGGCATAGAGTTAATTGGCGCCAAAGCGGATGCCATCGCAAAGGCTGAAGACCGGCAATTATTTCGGGTTGCGATGGAAAGTATTGGTCTTGAATGTCCGCGCAGCCGGCTAATTAAAAATATTCCGGAGGCACAGGAAGCTCTGAAGGAGATTGGCCTTCCGGCAATTTTACGGCCATCGTTTACCCTGGGTGGCACAGGTGGTGGGATTGCATACAATCGGGAGGGTTATTTTGAAATTGTTGAAAGTGGTCTGCATGCGTCGCCGACGTCCGAGGTTTTGGTTGAAGAGTCCGTGCTCGGTTGGAAAGAGTTTGAAATGGAAGTTGTTCGCGATAACGCGGATAACTGTATCATAATTTGTTCGATAGAAAATATTGACCCGATGGGCATTCATACGGGCGATTCAATTACCGTAGCACCGGCGTTGACACTGACTGATAAAGAATATCAGAAAATGCGAAATGCCTCGATAGACTGCTTGCGAGAGATTGGGGTTGATACGGGTGGGTCGAATGTTCAATTCGCGGTAAACCCGGATGACGGTCGCTTAGTTGTTATCGAAATGAATCCTCGGGTTTCGCGTTCGTCCGCCTTGGCCTCAAAAGCCACCGGGTTTCCAATAGCCAAAATTGCGGCGAAGCTTGCAGTTGGCTATACCCTTGACGAGCTCGACAACGATATTACCAAAGTGACGCCAGCGAGTTTTGAGCCGACCATCGACTATGTCGTGACTAAAATGCCAAGGTTCACATTTGAAAAATTTCCTGGTGCTGAAGCGACCTTGACGACGGCTATGAAATCGGTTGGAGAGGCCATGTCCATCGGTCGAACATTTCAAGAAAGTCTGCAAAAAGTATTGAGGTCGATGGAGACTGATTTGACCGGCTTGAATGAAGTTGAGATCGAGGGTGCGAAAATTGACGGTCAATTGGGACAGGCTAATATTCTGGCTGCGCTGCGTAAGCCGGTACCTGACCGCATTTTACTGGTGGCGCAAGCATTTCGTCATGGCTTGGAAGTCGAGGAAATTTACGACGCCTGTAAGATCGACCGTTGGTTTTTACGACAGATCGAACAAATTGTGTTTATGGAAGGATGGCTTCGTGCGAAGGGTTTGCCGAAAAAGCGTTCGGACATGCTGCGTTTGAAAAAAGCGGGGTTCTCCGATGAGCGTTTAGCTGAGCTGACCGGTACAACAGGCAATAAGGTTGCGCATTTACGCGGGGCGCTGGATGTTCTGCCGAGTTTTAAGCGTATAGACACTTGCGCAGGCGAATTTCCGTCGATGACGCCATATATGTACTCCGCCTATGAGGGCGATGGGCTGGCACCTAGCGAGTCCGAGACTGACATTACCAATCGTGAAAAGGTCGTCATTCTTGGTGGCGGACCAAATCGTATCGGGCAGGGAATAGAATTTGATTATTGTTGTGTCCATGCTGTCTTAGCACTTCGCGATGCTGGATACGAAACAATTATGGTGAATTGTAACCCGGAAACCGTATCGACCGATTATGACACTTCGGATCGCCTTTATTTCGAGCCGTTGACCGATGAAGACGTGATTGAGCTAGTGCGGGTTGAACAGGCATGCGGTTCCGTCAAAGGTGTGATCGTCCAGTTTGGTGGCCAAACTCCTCTGAAATTAGCCCGTAGTCTTGAAGGTGCGGGTATCCCGATTTTGGGAACAAACCCGGATGCGATCGATCTAGCGGAAGACCGTGAACGGTTCCAAAAACTTGTCCGTGAACTTGGTTTGTCGCAACCGGCTAATGGCACGGCAACGTCAGTCGAAGAAGCGGAAGAGATTGCAGAAAATATCGGCTACCCCGTTCTTATTCGGCCATCTTATGTATTGGGAGGCCGAGCGATGGAGTTGGTACATGGCTTGACCCAGCTGCGACGGTATATGGCAACCGCCGTGCAGGTTTCGGGCGACCATCCGGTTTTAATTGATCAGTATTTGGCGAATGCCATCGAGCTTGACGTCGACGCTTTGGCTGATGGGGATTCCGTAGAAGTAGCTGGTATCATGGAACATATAGAAGAAGCGGGTATTCATTCAGGCGACAGCGCTTGCTCCTTGCCACCCTATTCGCTCAGCGAAGGTGTTCTAAAGGAAATACGCCGTCAAACTCAAATACTTGCAAAGGCGCTGAATGTCATCGGTTTGATGAACGTTCAATTTGCTGTGAAAGATGATGATCTTTATATCATTGAAGTGAATCCACGCGCCAGTCGCACTGTTCCGTTCGTTGCCAAAGCGACGGGCGTGCCAGTTGCCAAAATTGCCGCTCGGGTTATGGCGGGTGAGAAGCTCTCCGACTTTACTCTCTCGAACGATGCTGTAGTTGACCACGTTGCGGTCAAAGAAGCTGTTTTTCCGTTCCGGCGGTTCTCGGGTATCGACGTCATGCTAGGACCGGAGATGAAGTCTACAGGGGAAGTGATGGGTCTCGCTTCAGATTTTGGCCGTGCTTTTGCTAAAGCTCAGTTGGGCGCAGGTGGCATATTACCGACGGATGGTATTGTGTTTGTGTCGGTGAAGGACAGCGATAAGGAGGCCTTTTCGGAGCTGGTGCGGGACTTGGCGGCTATGGATTTTGAAGTTGTTGCCACGCGGGGGACCGCGCAGTTTCTCGCTAAGAAGGGAATTGAAGTTAAGACCATCAATAAAGTTCTTGAAGGAAACCCACATGTTGTAGATTCGATGATTGATGGAAATATCCAATTAGTTTTTAATACAACGGAAGGTGCCCAGGCTATTGAAGATAGTTTTAGCCTTCGTCGCACGGCTCTGATGCGTGAGATTCCATACTATACGACACGCGCGGGTGCTCATGCTGCTGTGCGGGCAATTGCTGCTCTTAGGGAAGGCTCCCTTGAAGTCGCACCATTGCAATCGTACTTTAAAGGATCATTTTAAATCGAACCCGATTACGGCATTAGCTGTGGTTGTGGACAATCTCTTGGATACGGATGGCGAATATGGGGTCATTTCCTATCACGGCCGACGGTTTTGAACGGTTGCAGGAAGAGCTAAGGCAGCTCAAGAACGAAGAACGCCCTGAGATAATCAAGGCGATAGCTGCGGCGCGCGAGCACGGTGATCTCTCTGAGAACGCTGAATATCACGCTGCGCGGGAGCGTCAGAGTTTTATCGAAGGCCGGATTGCCGAGCTTGAAGATAAACTTACGCGTGTTGAGGTAATTGATGTTTCGAAAGTCTCCGGCGATCAAGTTAAGTTTGGTGCCAAGGTTGAACTCGCTGATTGTGATACGGACGAGGAAGTGGCCTATCAATTGGTGGGCGAATACGAAGCAGATATTAGTGCCGGACTGCTCTCAATTTCGGCGCCACTAGCGCGAGCCCTAATAGGAAGGTCTGTTGGCGATATTGCTGAGGTTGTCACACCGGGTGGCCACAAGGATTACGAAGTCATTAAGATTTCTTATAAGTGATCACATATCTTAGATCGTAATTTCTTGGTCGATAAGTAGTCGCCAATTGGATTGCGGCGATTCGACCTTGGTTTCCCAAATGTTCGACATATCACCCTTGGTATCGGGCGGAAGCAATAGGCCACGGATAAAAATCGCATGCATTTGTTTTGAATGCCAGGCGACAACAGTTTCTTCACCTGACTCCCACCACGCCTCGCCAGGTGAAACGTTTGTTGGTGGATGCGCCTCGCTTTGCACATTAAAGGTTCCCTGAAAAAGACATCGGATGCCCGGTCCCCGATGCCGATGGCGGGGTGTGATGCGGCCGGAGGCGCTTGTCACACTATCGAGACGGAATAGCCAATTGGTTCCTGGCTCCGCTTCGAGGGTGGTCATCATATGAGCAATTTTTTAACAAGCTCAGCGTGTCGGGGCCCAATATCAAATTTGGTGTATCGTTTGGCGCTGATAATTTCCAACGCCAAATTTCTGACAAAGCGGCATTACCTTGAAGGTAAAGTGGTTTTTGCTGATAGGCAGATTGGTCTTTTGCCAATGTTGTACCATTTGCGATTATACTGCCATGGCGAACGTAAATTATCCGATGCCCGTCCTGCAGTGGTGTCGTACTTGTGCCTGAGCGCAACAACTAGTCCTGATAAAATTTTAAGGATACTGGCATTCGAGATCCCTTATTAAATCAAAAAAGACCCTCCAATTATTTATTTTCATTGATTGTCTATCGGTATGGGAATTCCAAAAGCAAATTTCGACGTTCGAATTGCCAAAGCCGATTTAACATGGCTGACATTCGGTGCCGAAGTGAGTTCTGTCGTAAGAAACTTATTGTATGTGTCCCAATCAGCAGCAACAACTTTTAGAATAAAATCAGCCTCACCAGCTAACATGTGGCATTCGCGCACTTCAGGCCAGCTCTCAACGAGATTTTCAAAGGCTCGCAAATCATTTTCAGCTTGGCTAGTAAGCCCAACATGTGCGAAGACCGTCACCCCGTAGCCAAGGGTCTCATGATTGATATCTGCATGATAGCCCCGGATATAGCCAGCTTCTTCTAGGGCACGTACCCGACGAAGGCACGGAGGCGCGGAAATGCCGACGCGCTTAGAAAGTTCCACATTTGTCATGCGGCCGTCAGCTTGTAAATTCCGCAAAATTTTGCGATCGATTTTATCCAGTTTTACCCGTTTCACCTTTTTTTCGCCTTCGCCCCAGATTATGCGCAATAATATTACCCCATTGAAGGGAAGAGCAAGGAGGCGCATCTTGTGCTGGTGGAAGAAATTTAGACAGCTTGGGACTTTATGAAAATTGGAACAATTTGGGCGCTGACGGACGGCAAGGCTGGGATGGTCAACCAAGCACGTGGTTTAGCCAGTGCGATTGCCCGTGAGTTTTGTGGTAATGTGATTGAAAAGGTTATAGTTCCGCGTGCGCCGTGGTCGCTTCTGCCTGCTGGGATATGGCCCCCTGGTATTACTGGGACCGGGCATGGTAGCGATGACATTACAGCACCTTGGCCTAGGATCGTTGTTAGCTGTGGGCGCCATGCCATCGGCCCTGCCATATGGATTAAACGAAAAAACGCAGGTCGCACCGCCATCGTGCATGCTCAATATCCTAGAACAGCTGCACATCAATTTGACGTTATTGTTGCGCAGTCTCATGATGCGCTCGATGGTGCCAATGTGATAACGGTGCTAGGCTCTATGCACAGCATTACGGATGCGTCCTTGGCGGCGGCGCGTCAGAAATGGGTGGGGCAATTTGAGGCGCTGCCTCGACCATTGGTTGCAGTGTTAATCGGCGGCACAAACAAAACATATCACATGACGGCCGATATTACGCGGCAAATAGCCAATGATCTGTTGCGTTTAAAAGCTACCAGTGGATGTGGATTGTTGGTAACCGCATCGCGCCGGACTGGCGAGGAAAACCTCGTGACCCTTCGGGATATGCTGTCGCAGCCAGGTATCTATTATTGGGAAGGGGGGGGCGAAAACCCCTATAAAGCCTTTTTGGAGGCAGCGGACGCGTTTTTGGTATCTGCCGACTCTATAAACATGATCTCGGAGGCGTGTTTTACCGGCAAACCTGTATACATATTGCCCATAGAGGGAGGAGCTGGCAGCAAGTTTGAGCGTTTTCATAGAGAATTGAGTGAAGCTGGTCACACTAGAATGTTTGCCGGTGACCTTGAGGATTGGAGTCCGGTTCGGCTCGACCAAACAACTTTTGCTGCACGCGAAATTTTCATTCGTCTAAGCGGCGACGGATCGACGCAGGTCAAGTGAACCCATTGTCAGAATTGCAAAATGAACCCTATCTTGATGACAATCCAAAACATCGAAAACACAGATGTCAGTAATTGATAAAGCAGTTCTGCGCGACGCGCCTATCCAGTCTGACCCCTTCGATCATGTAATTGCACCGGGGCTAGTGCGTGATGCGTATCTCAGCGCCGTTCATCGAGATTTTCCAAAGATAGATGGTCCAGGAAGCGTTCCCCTATTGGCACTCAAGTTTGGGCCAACCTTTGGTGAGTTGATTGAAAGCATGCGAAGTGTCGAGTTTGCGGAAATTTTTTCCGAGAAATTTGACCTCGACCTAAAAGACCGTCCAACCATGGTGACTGTGCGCGGGCGATGCCGTGCCCGTGATGGGAGAATTCATACAGATTCCAGAGAGAAGCTTGTCACTGTCTTGTTGTACTTGAATCCAGTTTGGGAAAATCAAGGTGGCAGGCTGCGCTTATTCCGAAAACCGGACGATATAGAAGATTTTCAGGCTGAGGTGCCACCCGATGAGGGTACATTGCTGGCATTTAAGTGTTCAGCGAATGCGTGGCACGGCCACAAATCGTTTGAAGGAGAGCGCCGTGCGATCCAATTAAATTGGGTAACGAATGAACGTTACATAAAACGTGAGGAACGGCGGCATAAAGTTTCAAAATTTTTTAAACGCCTTGGCCTTGCGTCCTAAATAGATTGGAATTTGATTCGTCCCATGTCCCTTGCGATTGAAACCTTCAGCAATACCTCCGGTGGGTACTCGTTCTTTAAGGCTGTTGGCCATCCGTTGTCCGCGCGTCGGATTGAGTTGTTACTCAGAGAAATGGAAGGGCCTGTAGCGTTATATGACCCTCTTGGCTTCGCTAAGCCTTTTGGTGAAATTTACCCTTGTTTAGGATTAGATTTGGCTGGCGTCTATGTCCAAGACGTCGAAGAAATTGGCGATAATATATTTCAATGTAAGGCCCAGCCGGTTAATGATTTGCCTAATTCTGGCGCGAAGACGGTTTTTGTAGCGGCGTTTGATGCGGAACGGCTAGTCAATAATATTGCCCACCTTCTGCCTGATGGCATCAGAGTTGTTACACTGGACGAGGTGCGGCTCGATGACGATATGATAAGTTCATCGCGTTCCTATCTTGAACCAATCAATTTCGCAACAAACTTTGCGTTTTTCCGTGATGCCGATGGGCATCACACACGTGTCGTGACGGTCAATTACTGGGCTGGTTATGGTGCCAAAGATGTTTGGTTTTGGTGTTGCCTGTTTGATGCTGACGGCAAAGTAATTGCGGAGTGGCGTGAAGAACTTAGTGACGGGGTCGGGTCTATCGTTATCGACAGCCAAGAGGTTCGTACGCGGTTTGAACTGGAGCCGTTTCAAGGACAATTGTTCCTGCATGCGATCAATGCCGTAGGCCACGACGTTGTTAAGTACGCGTTGGATACTTATGGCGATAATGACGAAACGCTGTCTTGCACCCACGATGCGAATGCCTGGCCCGCAGATCTGTACGCTGGTTTGCCGGCGCCGGCTGATGCCGAATCGGTTATCCTTTGGGTGCAGAACAGTCATCCGTGCCCGATACCAGCCGGCGCCGTTGGATTAAATTGTATGGGGGGAGACAGCATCGCTTGGCTTGATCGGGGAATTCCGGCGTTCGGCACCTATCCATTGGACGTGAAAGAATTATTGCCTGGGTTAACTTGGCCAGCTCAGATCGAGATACAAGCTGGTAAGCATTTTGTCCGGCCCCGATATGAAATATCGAACGCGAAATCTGGTCGTTCTAGAATTTCGCATCCTAATGTCGAACGTGTCGACTTGGAGATAGACCCGAAAATTCGCGAACTCAGCGATATTCTTGGGAAATCTTATATCCTTCCTGCACCAGTTTTACCGATGCAGAAATTCCAAAGTGTTGCTTTGCCGACGCCAATGTCGCAGGCACAAAAGAATATGCCTGTTATGTTGGTAGTTTATGATCCTTTGGGTCAGGAGATCACGCGCCACACGTTCGGATGCCTGCCGCGCAATCACGAAAGCTTCGCAGACATTGATGAATTGGTGAATGGTTATCTGGACAAGAGTTACGGGCATATGGAATTGTTGTATGATTTTACTAATGGCGGTGACGCTGACGGTTGGTTGCACGGTTTGTTCCGGTATAAAGACCGAGAAAGTGGGCACGCGGCCGAGACTAGTTTTGGGGCACATATTTTCAACACCGTGATGACCTATCGGAACGAACCGCAAAGTTATCATGGTCCTGCACCTGGGTTGAGTACGCGGTTATTTCTGCGCCTTGGCCCGCAGCCATACGATACGATGTGCCATTTAATTTTCCCTGCGTCGACGGCTTGGCATGACGCTTCTGAAACGAATTTAATTCTTTATGATGGTGTGGGGAAAGAAGTGGCTCTGAAGACCATTAGAATTCCATGCGGTGGGTCAATTAATTGGTCTTACCTTGAGACTTTTGACGAAGATGAGCGTCGCCGTGCCGGTGAACGACCGTATATTGTTATTCGAGACGTCACGTGCCGCCTCTTCGGTTATCATGGCATTATCAACGGTTCGGGCAGTTTCAGTTTCGATCATATGTTTGGTTTCTAGAAAAAGCTTTGCTGAGGGGTGGCGCCTGTGTAAACGGGGAGTTCGAGTACATGGACTGGGACAAATTACGTATTTTTCATGCCGCCGCGGATGCGGGCAGCTTTACGCGTGCAGGCGATGCGTTGAATCTCAGTCAATCTGCGGTGAGCCGACAGGTCTTGGCTCTTGAAAATTCACTAAAAACTCCGCTGTTTCACCGCCATGCCCGCGGCCTTTTGTTAACTGAACAAGGCGAATTGCTTTATGGAACTGTCCATGATGTGTTCCATATGTTGGCAATGGTGGAGGCACAGCTCTCAGAACGGCAAGAACAGCCGTCTGGACCACTGAAAATTACAACGACAGTCGCGTTTGGTTCAACTTGGTTGACCCCTCGTCTCAAGGAATTTATCGAACTTTATCCGCAGATCGAAGTCAGCTTGCATCTGACTGACGCCGAATTGGACCTAACAATGCGGGAAGCTGATGTAGCGTTACGCATGGCTCCGCCGAGCCAACCTGATCTAATTCAACGTCAGCTGTTACGCGTGACTACTCATGTTTATGGGGCGCGCGACTATCTAAAGGGCTTTGGATATCCACAAATTCCGGAAGATTTGGATCGTCATCGCCTTATTGTTTATGGAGATGCCCAGCCTCTGCCAGTAGCAACAATCAATTGGCTATTGGAGGTCGGCGCTCAGCCGGGCCTTTCCCGCCGTCCGACTTTTACCGTTAATAATCTTTATGGGATGTATCTGGCCGTCCAGCAAGGTCTAGGGCTAGCAAATTTACCGGATTATATGGTACCGGAGACATCGAACCTTGTTCGTGTGCTGCCGGAAATTTCTAGTCCGCCAACACAGTGCTATTTCGTCTATCCGGAAGAAATGCGACATTCGAAACGTATCGAAGTGTTTCGAGAGTTTTTACTCCGAAAGGTTTCAGAGGCCCAGTTTTAACCAGCATAGAGCATAGTTAATGGTGCAGGTATGCCCCGATAGACATGCATTTTATGCATGCCCGCCTTGTTTAAATATCAGTGGTTAAAGCACAAGAAAACAGCCATTTAAGTGAGGGGCTCCCTGCGACGCAGTGGCAGTTCTTTTCCACCTGATAACCCCCTTCAGGTGAGAGCTCTAAGAGCTCTGCGTCTCCCAGACGTGAAACCTCCCTGTTTTTACTTTATATGCCGGGCACGTTGTGTCCGGCATTTTTTTGCTAAAAATCTTGCCGTTCTCTCCATTCGTTAAACGGGCCAATTGTAGGGTCCGCTGCGCGCCGGCGGTAGTAGGGAATGCGTGGGACATAAAGGTCAAAAAGTCGTCGGAGTTCGGCCACTGGTTCGTCATAATCGTCCGCACGAAGGTCGACCAAGGGATATTCCAAGTTTTCGCAGACATAAATCGCTGCGGACCGTTGTCCGCCGTGTTGGCCGCCGGCATCCCGGCCGGCTTCAATGGCGAGCATTAGACGTGCCCAGAGGTCCAAGTCCGGTGTGGCTTCGAAGCATTTGGCCATGGCATCCACCACCATACTACTGGCTAGGCGGTTTCCCATAGAGACATATCCGTCTCCGCATTTGTGACCCTTCCATTCGCTGTTCTTCGCGCCGGTGCGGGCTGCAGCATTGCCACTACGGTCAATAATGCCCACTTGACGCGTCTCGATATAAGGATCGACCTCTGCCAGGGTATCCAAAACTTCGCAAGCGGTTTTACCTTCCCGGAGAAGTTCTAATCCCACTGTGCCGAGCCGTGGGTCTGTCAGTGCTTGTGTCGCAATTGCTCCAATATTGTCTCGCACAAAGGGTACGCGTGAGCCGACCGCCATCTCACCTGTTGTGGTAACGACACCAAGGGCACCCGTACGATTACAACGTCCTAAGATCGTAAAAGTATTAAAATCTATGAGTAAGTGAGGCATAGGCTTATCCAAATGCTTCCTTAAATTTCCTAATGGATTTGATATGGGCATCAACAGATTCGACACCGGCTGCCATAGTCCGGAAAGTCAGGTGAGTGGCGCCCATGGACTTCCAAGCCTCGGCGTCTGCGGCCCATGCCTGCGGGCCTCGATCGCCAGCTAAAACCGTCGCGTCGATCCCTAGATCGTGGGGATTGCGGCCCGCATCCTCAGCCCCTTTGCGGAATTGTTCGAAAAGAGACTCTGCTTCTGCGCCCGCGGCAACCCGGGGGTTTACCAGCCAGCCGTCGGCGATGCGCCCAGCTCTTTGAATAGCGACATCTACAAAGGCGCCGATCCAAAGCGGTATAGGTTGCTGCAACGGGCGTGGATTTATGCCAGCGTCTTCAATTTTGTGGAATTCGCCTTCGAATGTAACCGTTTCCTCCGTCCATAATCGCTTCATCAAATCGAATTGCTCGGAAATTCGCCTTGCGCGGTTTTTGAAATTTTGATCCATAGCGTCGAATTCGAGGTCATTCCAACCAATGCCGCAACCGAGCCGCAAGCGACCGCCTGAAATTAAGTCCAGCTGGGCGGTTTGCTTCGCAACCAGAACTGTTGGCCGTTGCGGCAATATGAGGATAGCAGTTACGAAGCCAATTTGTGTGGTGACCGCAGCTAAGTAACTAAAAAGGATCAATGGTTCATGAAATGCGTTATCGATCGTGTAATATGCCCGAAAGTCGTCACCCGCAGGATCGCGCGCTTGAAGGACGTGATCGATAGCCGTAAGGTATTCATATCCCAAGTCCTCTGCAGCCTGCGCAAAATCACGCATTTTAAGGGGATCGTTGCCGACTTCCGTTGTCGGGAAGGAAACACCAATTTTCATGTTTTGTCCTCTTTCGAGATTAGTCAACGGGCGGATGTTTGTCGAACCAGCGTGTCGCTTGTTCATATGCGTGACCCACGCGATAGACCGTTGCTTCGTCAAAGGCACGGCCGGCGAACTGAACGGATAAGGGCATTCCTTCATTGTCGAACCCACTCGGGACCACTAGTGCCGGATTGCCAATAACATTGAAAGGTGTACGCGATTGACGGGAATAGGTGCGCTCAACTTCTGGTTCGTCATCGATCTGACAGGCGACCTGCATGCTGGATGCGGTTAAGAGACAATCATATGTGCGCATGGTATTTTCGAATGTTTGTTTCATTTTCTCACGGTGCCGCATTGCCTGCACGTATTGCGAGGCTCTCATAAAAGCACCTGGCATAAGTCTCTCCCGGGTGAAATGCGCGTAGTCTTCAGGGCGTTCTTGCAACCATTTTTCGTGAATGGCGAAAGCTTCGGAGAGCAAAATTACCCTGTTAACAGCCGCGTATTCGGATAATGGTGACATTTCCATTTCCTCAACGGTCGCGCCGAGTTCCTGCAGAGTTTCTGCTGCCAAATCAATGGAAGCTGCCATTTCTTCCTGTGCTTTGAGGTCAGTTTCATAAAAATGCCTTACAAGTCCAATTTTTAATCCTTTAACCCCTTTATCAAGATCGATCGTAAAATCGGTTACCTTTGCGCGCGCGCTGGCAGGATCACGAGGGTCGTGCCCCGAAATGGCCGTCAACATTATGGCGTTGTCTTCGACGCTTCGTGTGAGTGGGCCCACATTGTCGAGACTAAATGATAATGGCACGACGCCCGCTCGGCTTACCCGTCCGTAAGTCGGTTTAATTCCGGCGAGATTGCACATCGATGCTGGATGACGCACGGAGCCGCCTGTGTCAGAGCCAAGCGCACCCGGCAGTAGCCCTGCGGCGACAGCGGCACCAGAGCCACTTGAAGAGCCACCGGGATGCCTGTTCGTATTCCAAGGATTGCGCGCTGGTGGCCAAGGCAGGTCGAAGGACGGTCCGCCGATTGCAAATTCGTGTGTTGCAAGTTTACCCATGAAGATCCCACCAGCGGCTTTTAGTTTCGCTGTGGTCGTCGCGTCAGTCTCTGCGATATTGTCCTTGAGGAGTTTTGAGTGTGCTGTGGTTTTTAGGCCTGCGTAGTCGATAATATCCTTCAGCCCATAAGGAATACCGTGCATCGGTCCTTTGTAATCACCGGCGGCTATCTCCGCTTCGACCAACTTGGCGTCGGCTCGGGCTTGATCGCCACAGACGTTGAGAAATGCGTTTAGCTTTGGATCGACGACTTCAATGCGGCTGAGGAGGGCTTCAACATACTCGGATGGCGAGAGGTCTCTCTTGGCAATCCGTTTTCCAGCTTCGGCTATGGTGAGGTAGTGAATATCGCTCATAGATCAAGCCTCATCGCTGGCCCGGTAGACATGGGCCGGTTCATCCCAGATTGTGAGGTCTTTAGGCATGCCGCTCGTATGCTTTTTTTTCATATCAAGCGCGGCTTGTAGTTCCTCCCAATGTCGGCCTTCGAGCTTATTAAGGCCAACTTCCGCTGCTGCTATCTTCAATTCTTCGCTCGGTACCGCCATGTCGTTTACTCCTAAATTTTGTCCCGGTTAGAATTTAATCCGAATCGTTGCCGTGGCGAGATCAACGGCGTCCAACAAGTAAAGTTACGCCGTCCGCACCGACCGTTTCGGTGTGGGGGGTCTCGGATATCATACTGCAGGTGTCACCTGGCCCATAGGTTGTGCTCTCTCCTAAGCAACCGATTGTGATTGTACCTTCCAGCACCATGACTATGGCATCGAATGGATGGGTGTGTTTGGGGTTATGTTTATTTGGTGAGAGGCTGTTTGGTTTGTCGACTTTGTAACCTTCTTTTTCCGCTATTTCGTAGAACATATCTGTATTCAATTTCTTATACCTCTTGCTAGGTTGTGCTTAACCTTATAAATCGCTTATCGGAATTTAATGGAGATTTCCAGATGTCTGATGCACCTGTTTGGCAGGGTGAACTATACGATCTGCTAAAAATCGAATTCGATGTAACTCAGTTTTCATACGTGCCTGATGCAGGACACCGCGAGTTGATAAACCGTTCGATCGCCGACCCCGACGTCCATTCCGTCTCGGTCACCACTGAGGAAGAAGGCGTGGCCCTGCAATGTGGAGCGCATCTAGGCGGCGCCCGAAGTGTTTTGTTGATGCAGTCAAGCGGTGTCGGCAACTGCGTGAATTTCTTTTCGCTTGTTAGTCATGGCCGGTTCCCATTTCTTACTTTTGTTAGCATGCGAGGCGACTTCGGCGAGGGAAATGCCTGGCAGATGGCAATGGGCAAAGCGACGCAACCGGTAATGGAAGCCTCCGGTATTACCTGCATGCGGGCGGAAAGTGAAGACGAAGTCATTCCGACTGCTCGCGCTGCCTGCACCATGGCTTACCACGCGGAAGAATCTGTAGCGGTTCTGTTAACTCAGAAACTACTTGGTGCCAAAGTTTTTGCGACCGAATAGGAGAAAGAATATGTCATCTAAACCAGGTCTCCGCTTAGGACCAGATCAAGAAATTGCCGAAGGCGTTTTGGAACGTCGCCACGCTGTATCTTCGCTCATTGGGGATCCAGGTGAAGCGTTATTCATTTCTGGTCTTGCTGGCAGTAAAGATGATGTATTGAGTGTTGTTGGTTCGGATAGCGCACAGGCATTCACGCTTTCAGGCGCAATGGGCGCTGCGGTCGCTATGGGTCTTGGTTTGGCACTGGCTCAGCCTGAACGGAAAGTAATAGTTGTTACGGGCGACGGAGAGCTTTTAATGAATGTTGGTACACTGGCGACTGTCGGTGTGCTCAATCCGCCAAACCTGTCGATCATCTGCGTTGATAATGAGCATTATGGCGAGACTGGCTGGCAGGAAAGCCATACAGGACGCGGCGTTGATATCGCGAAGATGGCGGTAGGCGGTCAAATCCCAAATGTGCGGACAGTCAAGAAGGAGGCTGAACTAGGGGAAGCAGCTCAGATGTTGCGGGAGGGCAACGGAACATCCTTCGTCTTGGTTAAGGTTGCACCGACAAAAGCACCGTCGATCTATCGTTCCCGAGATGCTTCCTGGAATAAGGGAAAATTTCGCGAGGCGTTGTTGGGGAAAAATTAAGCTGAGGCTGGATCCATATAATTTTCACATAGTGGGTGAACTATATTTTTGATAGCCTGCGGGTAGGATCGATTCGTTTCCGATGTAATGCAACATGCTGTTATTTTTGGCTAAGACAAAAATTCCGGAACATTATTGTGTCTAAGTTTGATGCCGTGCCATTTTCTGGCAATGGTAAAAACCACATAATGCCATCTGAATTACGGAGGGTGGACGAAGAAATTCGTCGCGCTGGCTATGCCTTTGTCCCCGGAAGTGCAATGGCCGCGGGCCTTCAAGTAATTGGTTTGGGCGAGAATTGGAAGACTTTTGCGGCGAGCTGGGATGACCTCGGTTTCGATCAATATATGGCTGATGGTGGGCGTTATCGCCGCCGCCGGTTCGCTGCTTTTTGTGTTGGCCCAGACGGTTTTTCACGAAAGGCTCACCAGCCTCATTATCAGAGCCGTGACTACAATATTCTTAACGGCGATCTGGAGCGCTGGTTCGAACCGGTGCTAGATCCGGTCGTTGAACATAAGGTTACGCGTGACTTGATAGGCACTTGCACACGTATTTTTGATCAGGTCTCGTCTGTTTCCAAACGGTCGTCACCTTGGCACACAGAAATGCACCAATTTCGCATCGAGGCCAATAATGTGGAAGCCGGGAGACCCACACCGGAAGGCATGCACCGGGATGGCGTAGACTGGGTTTGCGTCGTTTTGGTAAAACGTCAAAATATTAAAAGTGGTGTTACTGAAATTTATGATAATACCAGCCAGTCCCAAGATGCGTTTACTCTATCGGACACGTTAGATACGGTATTTTTGGACGATAAACGCGTTCGTCATGGCGTGACTGCGATTGAACCGTTTATGCCTGGGACCATTGGATACCGGGATGTTCTCGTCCTTACTTTCCGGCATGAAAACAGCTGATGGTAATAAGTGTCAGAAGCCTATTAAAAATGGACATCTAGTGCTTTGGCCAATTCAGGGAATGTGTCGACAATGATGTCGTGTTGCGGGTTGGGCTCGGGGTCTGGTGGCCCATCAACACCCCACTCGTTTGGACGCCGCACGAAGGCTGTGTTATACCCAGAAGCTTTGGCCGCATCGAGGTCGAAGTTGTGGCACGCGACCATCAAGCATTCGCTGGGATCGAGCTGAAGGAATTTTGCGCAACCTGCGTAGGCTTCAGGCAGGATCTTGTACTTGCCGATGGCCTCACAGGATATCACTGCATCCCAGCTCAAACCATTTCTGCGAGCCGTATCGATGATGATCCGGAAGCTTAATATTGTAAACGACGCGCAGATAAATTTGCTGCGCAATCGTGGCAAGACTTCGGGGAAGTCGGTCCAACACTGCAGGTTGTGCGCGCGATCCCACCAAATCGTTCTTCGATCTTCTTCATTAAATTTGTGGAGGCGGTTTTCCTCGCAGACTTCATCCAGAGCCATCTGGTGCGCGGCATCGAAGTTATAGGTTGGAAGCTCATTCTCACCAAGCCGCAATATCCGGGCAAGCGATTTGCGGCGCATCTCATTTGCTAGCTTACCCCAATCCCTTTTGATCCCGTATTTCGCTCCAACATCTGCCATGGCCGTGCTAAAACCGCTATGCCAATCCAAGACAGTGCCGCCCGTATCGAAGGTCAGCGCTTTTACCTTGTGCAAGCCCATGTGTGAGCCCTCTCCATTTTGATGCGCAAATTTGCGCAGATAATTTCATGCGGATATTTATACTGCAAGGAAAGGCCCGTGAGAAACTTCGGGCGCCGTTTTGTAATACATTCGCCTTTTAGATAGTCGACATGAACCCAAAGAAGGCGTCTTTTCGAACTCTCTTTGTGAAAAACCGCAATCATGCGGCCTGTCTATAACAGTTAGATCAAGTCTCTTAGGTAGCTCTTTGATTCAGCCAATCGTCCAACCGCCGTCGATCAGTAATGACGCCCCAGTAATCATGCGTGCTGCGTCGGAGGCTAGGAAGACGATGGCACCCATGAGATCTTCAACCTCCCCAATCCGGCCCAGCTTGATTTTTGAGATCACAGCATTGCGAAATTCAGAATCTTTCAGCATCTTCTTAGCGAGGGGCGTCTCGATGACGGTTGGCGCAATGCTGTTCACGCGAATGCCGTGCGGGCCGAGCTCCATGGCGAGTGACTTGGTTAATCCCTCGAGCGCCCATTTTGACGAACAATAAACTGTTCGAAGTGGCCCGCCGACATGGCCCATCTGCGAAGAAATATTTATTACAGACCCCGGTATTTTCGCGACAAGCATTTTGTCTGTGACGGCCTGCGCCACAAAATAGGCAGCACGAAGATTTAGGTCTAGGATCGCATCGAAATCTTCTTCCGTGGTATTTGCCATTGTTTTTGGGCGGTTTGTCCCCGCATTGTTGATGAGAATATCGAAAGGTTTGGCCGCGGCGACAGCGTCTTTCACCGCCGCCGTATCAAGCATATCAAGGACGATAGCTTCGGCGCTGCCGCCTTCCCTGAGAATAGTATCCGCTGCTTCCTCAATCTCAGTCTTTGTCCGCGCGGCTATGGTTACGTGTGCTTTGGCTTCTGCTAAAGCAGCGGCGGCGGCAAGGCCAATCCCACGTCCACCGCCAGTTATAAGTGCTCGCTTGCCATCTAGTTGGAAAGACGGAGTGCGAGGCAACTCAATTGTCATGTGGTTCGTTCTCCGCGAATTGTTATGCGGTGCATGACCCGTCGATGCCCGTGATAGTCGTTCAGCGCCATGTGCTGGACGCAACGATTATCCCAAAATGCCAACGTGCCGGGTTCCCATCGAAGTCGGCAGGTGAATTCTGGTCTCGTTGCGTGAGCTCGCAGATAGTCGAGCAGTGGGCGACTTTCTAAGGGTGTCCAGTCTACGATATGTCGGGTAATCCGGTCGTAGGAGATGTAGAGAACAGGCCTGCCTGTCTCGCTATGGGGACGTACAAGTGGATGCTCAGCGGGCTCAGCTGGATTGTCAGGTTCCTTTAGCTTGCCCTTCATAGTCGAAGAGCGGCCTTTTCTCTTGTCATAAAGATTAAAAGTATAGAGGTCTTTGATAGCCTCTTTCATACCGTCTGAAAGTGTGTCGTAGGCAAGATGAAGATTACCGAACAGCGTATCGCCACCAGCTTCCGGCACTTCCTTGGCGTAAAGCATCGTGCCCATAGCCGGTGTCGGCGTAAACATTTGGTCCGTATGCCATTGGCCACCGAAAGTATTCGTGTCGTCTGGATTTTTTATAATTTCGATAATTTCCGGCTGTTCTGGCAGTCCGGGCATATAAGGATGAAAATGCGGTTCTCCCCAGCGTTTCGCAAAAGCAAGTTGCTGCGACGGAGTGATCTCCTGGCCGCGAAAAAAAATCATCCCATAGTCGAGCAAGAATTTGTGGATTTCAGCAAAGGTTTTGTCGTCGACCTTGCGAAGGTCGACGCCCTTCACTTCGGCTCCCATCGCACCGGCTAATGGAATAGCTTCGAGGGTCATACAGTAGCTACAAAATCATGAATGCCGATCGTCGCGTCACCCTTGATCGTAATTCGATGCATAACCCGGCGATAATCAGGGTAGTCATCCAAAGCCATGTGGAGGAGGCAACGATTGTCCCACATGCCGAGCGTACCCGGTTCCCATCTAATGCGGCAGGTGAATTCGGGTCGCGTTGCGTGCTTCAATAAGTGTTGGATTAGGGGCTGGCTTTCTTCTTTTGTCATGTCCACAAAATGTGTCGTTGTTGGCATGCCGTTGATGTAGAGTGCCGGCTTTTTTGTCTCTGGATGAATGCGAACGAGTGGGTGGGTTGCTGGTTCGGCTGGTTTGTCTTGGTCAGGAATTTTTTCAGCCATTCGTTTGGAGCGCTGTGATTGCTTATCATACTGGTTGAAGGTCTTTAACTGACTGGCCATAGCCTTCATGCCATGAGACAAAGCGTCATATGCCCTGGTGAGGCTCGCAAACATTGTATCACCGCCAACTGGAGGAACTTCTTTGGCATATAGCATGGTCGCCATTGCCGGTTCCGGCGTGAAAATTTGATCCGTGTGCCAATAGTCACCAAACCGATTTCGTTCGCCGGCTTCTTTGACAATTTCGATAATCTCTGGATAACCTGGTAAGCCGTTGAGATAGGGATGGTCGTGAATTTCACCCCACCGGCGTGCGAAGGCAATCTGTTCGTTAGGCGTTAGGTCTTGCCCGCGGAAGCATAAAACTGCGTGCTCGAGAAACGCTCGATAAATGGCGTCGAAATCGTTATTGCTCAATTGGCTTAGATTAATGCCAATGATTTCTGCACCTATGGAGCCTGAGAGTGGTGTGATTTTAAGGGTCATTCTTGCATACCCTTATTCTGAGATTGAACTCTATAACACGTCGTCTGTTTTTTAGTCTGCGATTTCGTCATCGTTAAATGCACGCCAGTCGTTCAGTACAGCCTCATTATGTTACCCGAGCAGTAGCACTGGTTTCACTCTAAATTGAGTGAAATCGAGTACTTCGACAGCTGCAAGTGATCTCGTGCCGTCCGCCGATATACTTAAATCCTCTTAACAAGGCGTCCTATTAGTAAATAAACAAAGTACGAAAGCTGGGTCGGAAGGCAATAGGGCCTAATTAGGTTGATATCCCTGATAAGGAGATATCGAATGAAAGTCCTGCAAACTCTGCCGCAAAACGATTTGAATGCAGTGCCAACCGCCGCTAAAGCGGCTGAGGATGCTGGCTTCCATATGGTCTGTACGATGGAAAACCGACACGATCCATTTCTATCACTCGCTGTTTCTGCCATTTCGACGAAGAAGATCATGTTGGGGACGGCCATCGCCATTGCTTTTCCGAGAAGCCCGATGGTGGTTGCGAATGCCTGTTGGGACTTGCAGGTTGCGAGCAAGGGACGTTTTGTCCTTGGACTTGGGCCGCAAATACGGCCACATAACGAAAAACGGTTTTCAGTGCCATGGTCACCTCCTGTTCCGCGATTGCGTGAATACGTGAATGCGCTGAGAGCGATCTGGCGTTGCTGGGAAACTGGAGAAAAGCTCGATTTTCGAGGTGAACACTACACGTTCACGCTGATGATCCCAAATTTTGTCCCGCCGTCGACAGGGCAGGTGCCGGTGCCAATCACCATTGCGGCTGTCGGGGACCATTCTTTGCGGCTATCGGGTGAGGCGTGCGATGGTGTGCGGCTGCATCCATTTTGCACACGTTCTTATCTCGAAGAAGTGGTGATGAAGCGGATCGAGGAAGGTATGGCAAGGACTGGCCGGACGCGCGAAAGTTTTGAAATTACCGGGGGTGGCTTCGTTGCTACTGGGGCAACCGATGAAGAAGTCGAAAAGATAGCCGAATGGGTCCGGTATCGGATTGCATTCTATGGATCAACACCCAGCTACTGGCCTGTCTTCGAACATCACGGGCACGGCGACCTTGGCCGCAAGCTCAATAAAATGACAAAAGAGGGGAAGTGGGATCAGATCGCTTCGGAGATCCCGGACGATGTGCTGCACGACTTTGCTGCAATTGCGCGCCATGATCAGTTGCAGAAGGCAATTGAGGTTCGTTTTGGTGGTGCTGCAGATGCGATTTATGCAAGCACATCACAGGACATCCGGCCGTCCATTCCGGGAGAAGTACTACAGGATGTGGCGCGAATAACAACTGTCTTCAAGGGGTTTTCGAAGGATTGGTAGTCGCTTTGCTGATCTTGGGGCAATCCACTACTGTAACACCCTGCCGGCAATGGACTAATGCCAGATGCTGGCAGGCAAGGAACTACCGAAACGAAGACGATGCGAGCTAGTTATGAAAGCCCAGATCTAGATAGTTTGGCGGCGCTTGATCAACGCGTTCAAGATGACCTGTCCACACTGAACTATCCGCCGAAGAACTGGATCCCACCAACAAAGAAACCTGATGGTAGCGACGCACTTGATGTCGTTATAATTGGCGGTGGCATGGGTGGACTAACCGCGTGTTTCGCCCTGCTTCGTGTCGGTATCAGTAACTTGCGCATTTTTGACCGTGCAGAAAAGAATTACGAAGGACCCTGGACCACTTATGCCCGAATGGAAACGTTGCGCTCTCCGAAACAGCTGCTGGGGCCTGCCTCTGGTCTCCCCTCGCTGACCTTTCGGGGCTGGTACACGGCCTTATTCGGCGAGGCGGCTTGGGCCTGTCTGGATAAAATCCCGCGGACTATCTGGATGGATTACCTCATTTGGTACCGCAAGACGCTCTCGTTACCGGTTGAGAACAAGGTGGCAGTCGAAAGTGTATTTCCTGATGGAGATTTATTGCGTCTCACCCTATCCGGGCCTGGGATTGACGATCGTGAAGTTTGGGCGCGTCGTGTCGTCTTAGCCACTGGACGTGAAGGCCTTGGCGCGCCGGTCTTGCCCGATTTTATCGAGATGGTGCCACGCGATCGGTGGGCACACTCGTCGGAGGCCATTGATTTTACGGCGATGCTCGGCAAGCGCGTTGTGTTGATTGGCGCAGGCGCCTCCGCCGTTGAGAACGCCGCCGAGGCACTCGAGGCCGGAGCATCAGAGGTAAGACTGCTAGCGCGCCGTGAGAAGATGCCACAAATTAATAAGATGATGGGAATTGGCTCGCCTGGGTTGGTCGCCGGCTTTCCTGTGCTCTCAGACGAATGGCGTTGGCGGTATCTACATTACAACAATGTCTTGCAGACACCGGCACCGCGCGGGTCGACCCTCCGGGTTAGCCGGCATGATAATGCATTTTTTCATTTTGGTGTAACGATTACGAAGGCAAAAGAGACGCCAGATGGCCTCGTGTTGAAGACCACAAATGGCGAGTTCCTGGAGACCGATTTTATCATTCTTGGGACGGGCTTTGATACAGACCCGCATAGCCAACCTGTTATTGCCACATACGCTGACAATATCCTGCAGTGGCGCGATCAATATACGCCACCTTTGGGTCTTGAAGACGAAGGGTTGGCGAGCTTTCCCTATCTCAACCCCGATTTCTCGTTTATGGAACGGAACGCTGGCGTGACACCGTGGGTTAAAAAAATTCATTGTTTTAACTACGGAGCTAAAATGACGCTGGGCAATATTAGTGGTGACATTCCTGCGATAAGCGAAGGTGCGGCTTGGCTTGCCCGTGAGTTGGCAGCCCGATTTTATGTGGAAGATATTGAGTATCACTGGCAATACCTACAGGATTATGAAACGCCAGAGTTGCGCGGTGACGAATGGATACCTAGCGAACTACCAAATTCAGAATTGAGTGGGAAACCATGACGGATATTTTTAACACAGCTGCTGTTCAGGCGAGCGGAATTTCGGCGAGTCATCCGCTAGAGGTGATACTTTCGAGCCGGGATGACATTCTAATTATGACCCAACAGGCATATGACGCGACTTTGAGGCCGGATAACCCGGGTGGCATCTCCCACGGTGAGCGGGCCGCTCTCTGCTGCCGTATGGCACGCCTCAATGGCGAAGCGGCGTTGGCGAAGCATTTTGCAGGATTAATGACTGACGAAGACGCAAATATTGCAGATCTTAATTTCTACGGAGATGGGGATGCAAGGCTTGCGGCCATAATAGGGCATACGGATTTGGTTACGGGCGACACGAAGTCCGTCGTTGCTGGCGATATCGATGCCTTGAAGTGCGCCGGCATTTCGGAAGATGATATCGTTCGTCTATCGGAATTAATTGCTTTCGCGAGTTACCAAATCCGTCTGACAATTGGACTGCGTTTGATGGGGGAAGTCCTATGAGTGATGTCTTGCATGATTTTACAACTTCAGTCCCGCATTGGCGTCCGAGAGTGACGCCAATAAAATTGGAAGATGCCAATCCTGATCAGTTGGACGCGTTGAAGGTAACGCCGTCGAATACGAAAGTATCGGACTATGTTTTGGTTTTGGCTCGTGATACTGAAACGTTGCGTGAACGGACACCGCTCTTCAACGCTATTATGTACAATCGAGGCGGCATGTCCCGAGCCGAGCGCGAATTGGGAGCAGTGGGCACTTCTGTTGTCAATCGTTGTGTGTATTGTGCAGCAGTCCATGCGAGCCGCTACAACATGCTGGCAAAAGATACCGCTGTTATGGAGCGCATTTTTAGAGACGAGGATAAAGCCGAATTAGATCCTCGTCAGCAGGCGATATTCGACTTCTCAGTCAAGCTTTCCCAAACGCCACCGGATGTCTCTAAAGAAGATTTGAAGGCACTCAAAGCGGTAGAGCTCGATCCTGCCGAGATACTTGATTTAGTTCTGTCATCTGCACTTTTTGGTTGGGCGAACCGCTTGATGCACACCCTTGGCGACCCGGTTGAGAATTCCGAGTAACAAACATTATTTTGCAAAATATCAGAGATTTGTATTGTAGATGGCAATAATAGACTGATAACCAAATTTCTTTGTGGGAAAAATTCTAACGCCAACGCTATACTGACACTTAAAAAACTGCTGCTATTAAGCAGCAACGTTAAAGTCGACCGGGTCTTGCTGAGTCAAAATCCCAGCTGACAGGAGTTCGGACACACTGTGCTCGGTGACCGCGTCTCGCGTAATTAATTCAATCTCGACCAGCATTTCGAACATGGCGTCCGCGTCGTTTTGATCAACATTCTCAAGCAAAGTGATTGCAGTTTGTATGGTCTCTTGAAGGGCAATTTTGGACATAATTTTTTTCCTAATTTTTGGCCGTTTAAAGGCCTTGACTGATTAGCCGATACTTAAGTAATTGGGCGCTCCTTTACTGCGTTGCAGCGTGATTGTCTTATGCTCATTACGCATAGCTGGTTTGCGCATCTGTTTGGTGTTGTCAAACGGTGTATTTCCCATAAGTAATCCCCGCGGGCGAAAACTGCTCAAATTCTCTAAAGGGCTTTATATAGATGGTCAGTCGCGACGAGAGTATTGAAGTCCCTTACGGTTGGGTCGTTATCTTTGTTTCTTTGGCGCTTCATAGCATCGCGCTCGGTGCGCCCAATGTTCTGTTCATTTTGCTAAAACCAATAGCAACTGACCTAGGTTCGTTACGGTCGGTGCCGTCCTTTGCCTATTCCCTATTGATGATCGGCGCAGGTGTTGGCGGTCTTGCGATGGGATTCTGGATGGACAAGCGGGGGTATTGTTCAACCGGTGCTTTTCGGCTCTGTTATGATCGGGTTAGGCGCAATTGTGGCCAGCCAATCGGAGAGCCGTTGGGGCTTATATGTCGCGAACGGACTACTAATTGGACTTTTAGGGAAAGCGGCGATGGTCGCGCCGCTTGTTAGCAATGCAACACGATGGTTTGACAGGCGGCGCGGTCTTGCTGTCGCCATTATTGCGTCGGGCCAGGGGGTGGCCGGGGCTATCTGGCCGCCAGCTATACAATCACTTAATGCATTGGTTGGCTGGCGTGAAACTTATTTATATTTCGGCCTTTTTTATTTTCTCTTCGATGATACCACTTGCGCTACTGTTAAGGCATAATGCGGCGGCAGTAGCGGTGTACAGCCTCAAGAGTGACGGTGACGGAGGATTGGTTTTAGGGCTCCGGCCAAATCTCGTGCAGTTTGTCCTCTGCTTGGCGACTGTCTGTTGCTGTGCGGCGATGGCTATGCCAATTGTCCACTTGGTGAGCCATGCGACCGATCTTGGGTTCATGAAAGTGCATGCAGCGGAGTTGCTGTCTTACCTATTCGTTGCAGCTTTCTTTAGCCGTATCGCTTTTGGCGTCCTGGTCGACTGGATTGGAGCCTTCCAGACATTATTGATTGGTTCGACTTGTCAAATGACCATGTTAATAGTCTTCGCTATTGTAGAAAGCCAAACGGGCCTCTACATCGCAGCGGTGATGTTTGGCTTTGGTTTTGCGGGCATAATGCCGTGCTATCCGTCGATCATTCGTATCTTGTTTCCTGCCGACCAACTTGGCTGGCGAGTTGCTTGTCAATACCTCTTCGCCTCACTCGGTATGGCGCTTGGTGGGTGGCTTGGTGGAGTAATTTTCGATCTCACCGGAAGTTACGCTGAAGCATTTTTTGCGGGTGCCGGATTTAATGCCGTTAACCTAGTACTGGCGGGTTTCTTTTTTATTCGGCGAAATCCTAATGGTGCGATGACACCGATAGGGTAAACGGCATCCTAAGTTTTGCCGCGAACTGCCACATCTTGGATCCAGACATAAATCGCAAGTGCTAGGACCGTCACGCTGGCGAGGAAGGCGAACAGCATTTGATAGGCTTCGATGGAAGTAGTTCCATTTGGCGACTCAAAACCTCCGACGATAAAGCCTGTTGCCCACTGCAAAACAAATACGCCGAGAAATACGGCGAGGTTCTGCAGCGTGAGCCCGCGACCGACAAGATGGTCCGGCAGGACCGCGCGTGCATGTGCATGAACCAACATGATATATGCGCTTGTGAGCGTGAATAGGATGAGAAGCGAGGTTGCAGTCCAGAGACTTAGGTCAGGATAAAATGCGAGGACGAAGAGGGCCGCACTGGATAAACAGCCTCCGCCGAAGATGGTCCATTTTCTGGTGTTCAACCACCGTTCGATCACACTAAATGTCATCACGCCAACTAACATTGCGAGGTTTAAAGCCAGGAGAATATTGCCTCGCGTTATCACGTCTAACGAATGGATGTCGTTTAGATAGGGCCCGGCCCATAAACCCACTACAGATAGAACTGTTCCGTAGTTCACGAATTGGATGGCACAGATCAGCCACAGCTGCCGGTTACGAAAGACGTTACGCATACCCGACAGCACGCGACCAAGGGTCTCGTGTGTATCTTCCGCATTATCTTTGAATGACGGTGGTCGGTCCTTCACGACGACGAATAAGAGTAGGGCGAGCATTGCGGTGACACCCGCCATAATCCAAAATGCGCTCCGCCATCCGAATTCTCCAGCAATCCAGGCAAGGGGCGTAGTCGCCAATAGAAATCCAATACCACCAAGCGTATAAAGTAAGGAACTTAAGGTTGCAAAGTGCGCAGGTTCGAACCATCGCGAAATGGCAACCAGTGAGCCCATCAAGCCTGCGGCGCAGCCCAATCCCATCAGCCCGCGGCCTACCGTCAGCCACATGATATCTTCAGCCAGCGCAAATACTATCGATCCGAGAACGGCGATCAGGAATAAGCCTGACATCGTCCGGCGCAGGCCATAGCGGTCCAGAAACACACCGACTGGCAGTTGCGCTGCTGCGAAGACGAGGAAGAAAATACCGGTGATAAACCCCATCGCTTCGGGTGTAATCGCGAGTTCGCGCATAAGCTCAGGTGCGATGACGGCGTTGGACACGCGGTAGAATTGGCTCGCGAGGAAACCCGCACATAATACGGCGTAAATGCTGCAAGCGCGGCGGGTAAGGTTTGACGGTTCTGTCATCAGTTGATTTTTAAAGAAACCGTTCCGAACGGACCAAAGTCGGCGTGATAGACCTGTCCCGCCCTGGGTCTCAGCATACCCGTCATGGTTCCGGTACTTATCAGTTGACCAGCCTTCAAACCAATTTTTGTACGTGATAATTCATTTGTAAGCCAAGTCAAAGGGATCATTGGATGTTCGAGGGCTTCCTTTGCAGAGCCTGAGCGGAGTAATTTACCATCGCATAAGAGTGAGACCTCTTGAGTGACTATATCAACGGACTTCCAGTTATCGATAGCCGGACCGTAGATGAGCGTCGAGCTACCAGCGCCATCGGCAAGGATCGCGGGTAAGGATGGAAAATATTTGTCTTTAATAAAGCGACATTCCGCTAGCTCGATACCGGGATGAAGCGATGCGACCGCCTCCGTAACCTCATTGACATGATAAGGCGTCGCTCTTGG
>CEUN01161200.1_pt1 | contig 41236 bp, 55 predicted proteins | sample 361501 | NCBI WGS metagenome assembly CEUN01 (sample SAMEA2622801, study PRJEB7988) | marine metagenome | biome: marine biome (ENVO:00000447); feature: marine epipelagic mixed layer (ENVO:xxxxxxxxx); material: "saline water (ENVO:00002010), including plankton (ENVO:xxxxxxxx)" | depth 120 m | reverse complement strand
GCCGGCGGCATCAATGTTGTTTACCCACCCGAGAACGAAGGCCCGCATCGGGACGTGGCCACACGTGGCGCATTGGTGAGCGACCAGCCCCTGGGACTCAAGCCACGGGCCGGCCATTTTCCCCGCCGCAATAGGATTGTTGCCGGACTGGCGTCCGGCACGCTTGTCGTCGAGGCCAACGAACGATCCGGCGCATTGATCACAGCTCGGCTCGCCGCCGAAAACGGCCGTGATGTCTTCGCTGCACCCGGCTCGCTACAGGACCCCAAAGCACGCGGGACCAACCGCCCTCATTCGCGACGGCGCAGCACTGATCCAGAGCGTCGATGACATCATCGAGGCCCTGGAAACACCGGGCCGGATGATCTCGAAATCGACCTCGGACACACCGCCAGAACCGCCTCTTGATGCGCCGGATCTAGCTGTGGATGAGCCGCCTCAGCACAACCGCGGACGGTTGGTTTCAGCGCTTGGCGCCGATCCTGTCGAGGTTGACGAACTGGTACGCCGGTGCCAAGTAACCCCCGCCGAAGCCCAGATTCTCTTTTTGGAGCTGGAGTTGGCAGGCCGGATCGAGCGGCATCCTGGCAACAAGATTGCCCTGATATCGACCTGATTTTCGGCTTTCGTATCAGTCACTTGAGTCATTCCAGAGGCGAAGCATGCAGGTCGTAGTCGTCGAGTCGCCAGCCAAGGCCAAGACGATCGAGAAGTATCTCGGCGACGATGTCACCGTGCTCGCGAGCTATGGCCATGTGAGTGATTTGCCGCCCAAGGACGGCTCGGTCATCCCGGACAAGGATTTCGAGATGATCTACGAGACCGGCGACAAGGCGAAGAAGCCCCTTAAGGCAATCGCCGACGCCCTGCACGGCGCCGACAGCCTTGTTCTCGCGACCGATCCAGACCGCGAGGGTGAAGCGATCTCGTGGCATGTCCTGAACTGGCTAAAAGAAAAGAACATCATCAAGGACCGCAGCGTCAGCCGCGTCGTGTTCCACGAGATCACTCGCGATGCGGTCCGTGAGGCTATGGCCCAGCCGCGTGAGATCGACATGGATCTCGTCAACGCGCAGCAGGCCCGCCGCGCCCTCGACTATCTCGTGGGTTTCAACCTGTCGCCGGTGCTGTGGCGCAAACTGCCGGGCAGCCGCTCGGCAGGCCGTGTCCAGTCCGTCGCCCTACGCCTGATCTGCGCCCGTGAGGCGGAGATCGAGGCCTTTGTTCCGCAGGAGTACTGGACGGTCGACGCCGACTTCCTGAAGGACGCCGGCGGCAAGGTCGTGGCGCGCCTGACCCAGCTGGACGGCACCAAACTCGACAAGTTCGCCCTCTCTGATCGCTCGCGAGGCGAAGCCGCAGCACGCCGCGTCCGGGAAGGCTCGTTCAGCGTGGCATCGGTCGAGCGCAAGCAGGTCAAACGCAATCCCAACCCGCCCTTCATCACCTCGACCTTGCAGCAGGAAGCCTCGCGCAAGCTGGGCTTCGGTGCACGGCGGACCATGCAGGTTGCCCAGAAGCTCTACGAAGGCATCGACCTCGGCGGCGAGACTACCGGCCTGATCACCTATATGCGAACCGATAGTGTCGCGTTGTCGCAGACCGCACTCGACGGCGCACGTCAGCTCATCCGCAGCGAGTTCGGTGACCGTTACCTTCCCGAGAAGGCCCGGACCTTCAACTCATCTACACGCAATGCGCAGGAAGCCCATGAAGCCGTGCGCCCGACCGCGTTCGAGCGCACGCCCAAGGAGATGGCGGCCTATCTCGATGAGGATGGTGCCCGCCTCTACGAGCTGATCTGGAAGCGCGCCTTGGCCAGCCAGATGGCCCAGGCGCTGCTCGACCAGGTTGGGGTGGATATCGCCGCGTCATCCAAGGACGTCGTGTTGCGCGCGACAGGCTCCGTGGTGGCGTTCGACGGCTTCATGAAGCTCTATCGCGAAGACCGCGATGATCCCAGCGACGAAGATGACGACAAAGAGCGCCGCCTGCCGGATGTGCAGGAAGGCGAGTCCCTCAAGGTCGGCGAAGTGCGCCCAGACCAGCATTTCACCGAACCGCCGCCGCGTTACTCGGAAGCGAGCCTGGTCAAGCGCATGGAGGAGCTCGGCATCGGCCGGCCCTCGACCTACGCCTCGATCATCGGCGTGCTGCAGGACCGCGAGTATGTCATCCTCGACAAAAAGCGATTCCTGCCGCAGGACCGTGGCCGCCTGGTTATTGCGTTCCTGGAAGCCTTCTTTCCGAACTATGTCGAGTACGGTTTCACTGCTGAACTCGAACAGGAGCTCGACCGCGTTTCCAACGGCGACATCAACTGGAAGGTCGTGTTGCGCGACTTCTGGGAAGCCTTCCATCTGGCCGTTCAGGAAGCCGGTGAACTGGAGCGCCCGAAGGTTCTCGAAGAAATCGAGAAGACCCTGGAAGACCATATCTTCCGCAAGGGCACGGGCGGCGAAGACCTCCGCCGCTGCCGCGCCTGCAAGGACGGCACCCTGGGCCTCAAACTTGGCAAGTTCGGCGCCTTTGTCGGCTGTTCTAACTACCCCGACTGCAAGTTCACCCGCCAGCTCGTGGCGAGCGAAGACGAGGATGCCGCGGCCGGTGAAGACGGGGGGGCCAAACACCTCGGTGATGATCCGGAGACCGGCCTTGCCGTGACCCTGCGTCGTGGCCCCTACGGACCCTACCTCCAGAAGGGCGAGTCTGAGGAAAAGGCCAAGCCGCCACGGATCGCCGTACCGAAGGGCACTGCGCTTGATGCGATAGATCTGGAACTCGCGCTGCGTCTGCTCTCCCTGCCGCGCGAAGTCGGCAAGCATCCAGATGACAGTGAGCCGGTATTGGCCGGCATCGGCCGCTTCGGCCCCTACCTGAAACACGGCAAGGGCTACACCTCAATTCCGAAGGACGAGGATGTCCTCACCATCGGCCTGAATCGGGCCGTGACCCTGATCGCCGAGAAGATTGCGCGTGGCAGCGGGCGTGGCCGTGCTGCCCTTGTTCTGAAGGAACTGGGCACGCATCCCGACGACAAGTCACCGGTCGAGGTGAAGAAGGGCCGTTACGGGCCGTACATCGCACACAAGCGAACCTTCGCCTCGCTGCCCAAAGGCATGGAGCCCGAGGACGTCACGATGGAGATGGCGCTGGAGCTTCTGACCAAGAAAAAGGAAGCAAAATCCGGCAAGAAGGCCACGCCGAAAAAGGCTGCGGCCAAAAAGAAGGCAGGTCCGAAGAAGAAGATGGCGAAGAAGAGCGCGCCTGAGGGCGCATCCGATGACAACCCGGAAGCCTGACGACACGTCTCTTCCCACACGCGATCAGCTGCTCGCGTTCATTGCCGACAATCCCGGCCGTGTCGGCAAGCGCGAGATTGCGCGCGCCTTCGGGGTGACCGGCAGTCACCGGCGCGCCGAACTCAACCAGCTCCTGCGTGACCTCAAGAAGGAAGGCCAGATCGGCCGCTCCGCAGGGAGATGTCTGGAGCTCACCGGTGACCTGCCGTCGGAAACCATGGTCGAGGTCATCGAACTCGACGACGAAGGCAACGCCATCGCCGAACCGGTCATTTGGCAGGGCGACCGACCCGCACCGCAGATCGCGCTGGTGCCCCACACTGGCCGCAAGCCCCTGCCCGCGCCCGGGCTGGGCGAACGCGCGATTGTCCAGATACGTCACCTGCCGAACGGCACCTACCAGGGCCGTGTCCGCCGTCTGCTCGACACCGACAGCCAGCAGGTCGTTGGAATCTACAAGCAGACCCCGACAGGAGGCCGCATCCAGTCGACCGACCGGAAGCAGGCGCACGACTACCGTGCGGAGGTTCCGTCCGGGCTAGAACTGGACGACGGTGACCTCGTGCTTGCCGAACCCATGTCGACGCGACGATTCGGCCCCGTTCCGGCCCGGGTCGTGCGCCGCTTGGGAACCTGGGACGACACTGACACCATCAGCCTGATCGCCATCGCAACCCATGGCATTCCAATCCGCTTTCCCGATGGTGCGATGGAAGAGGCACGGGCTGCCGAACCGGTCACGGAGCCAGGCAAGCGCACCGACCTACGGCAGATTCCTCTGATCACCATCGACGGTGCCGACGCCCGCGACTTTGACGATGCCGTCTTCGCTGAGCCGACGTCCGAACACGGCGCCGCCTGGCATGCGATTGTCGCCATCGCCGACGTCGCTCACTACGTCCGGCCCGGCGGAGACCTGGACCGCTCGGCTTACCGCCGCGGCAACTCGGTCTATTTCCCTGATCGTGTCGTGCCGATGCTGCCCGAGCGCCTTTCCAACGACCTCTGCTCGCTACGGCCTAATGAAGACCGCGCTTGCATGGCTGTCCATCTCTGGATCAGCGACGACGGCATTCTCAACCGCTGGCGCTTCGTACGCGGCCTCATGCGGTCAGCCGCCCGCCTGACTTATGACCAGGTTGAAGCCCATCATCAGCGCCAGCCCTGCGAAACCTCCGAACGTGTACCCGAAGGTCAGATCGAGCATCTCTATGGTGTCTATGGATCGCTTCTAAGCGCGCGGGTCGAGCGCGGCGCTCTCGACATCGACCGGCCCGAACGCCAGGTCGCGTTTGGCGACGACGGCCGCATCTCCGAAATCTCACTGCGCGAACGCCACCACAGCCACAAGCTGATCGAAGAGCTGATGATCGCAGCCAATGTCGCTGCGGCGCGACAGCTTGAAGAAAACCGCATGCCCGTCATGTACCGCATTCACGATCAGCCGACGCCCGAAAAAGCGGAGGGTCTGCGCGAGTACGTCACCAGCCTGGGGCTGTCGCTGCGCAAGACGCCACAGCTCAGGCCCGGTGACTTTGCGCAGGTCCTCAAGCGCGCGGCCGAAACCGAACACAAGGATGCGGTCAACGAAGCGGTTCTGCGCACCCAGTCTCAGGCCCTGTACAGCCCCGAGAACATTGGGCATTTCGGGTTGGGCCTGGAAACCTACGCCCATTTCACCTCGCCGATCAGGCGCTATGCCGACATTCTTGTCCACCGCGCCCTGATCCGTTCCCTGCGGCTGGGGGCCGGCGCACTTCCCGAAGATGCAGCAACCGGTTTCGACAAGACCGGTGTGCACATCACGGCCACCGAGCGGCGTGCCATGAAGGCCGAACGCAGTGCGATGGATCGATACATGGCCGGCTACATGGCCGACCGCCTGGGCCAGACGATGACCGGACGCATCGTCGGGACCGGCCGCTTCGGTGTTTTCGTCCGCATTCACACCATCGAGGCCGACGGGCTCCTGCCGGCACGGCGCCTTCCGGGCGGTCCCTTCCGCGTGAACGACCGGACCCAGTCGCTCGAAGGGGATGGCGTGGCTTATCGGCTGGGTGATTCTGTGACCGTGAAGCTGGTCGAAGCCGATGCGGTGGCGGCCACGGTGGGTTTCGATCTCGTTGAAGGGGGCGTCGAGAGCAAGCGACAACGGGCACCGACCGGACGCCCGAAGAAATCCTCGCAGTACAAGAAACACAAGCGGAAACGCAAACGCTAGCGGCTCATCTGGCACGGCGGACGATTTCGGCCTACACTCCGCGGCCGCACGCAACGAAGGTTGCGGCAGACAAGGGGGCCATCATGGCGACACAGACGGCGGCTCGTTCCGAGCCACGCAGCGAACAGTCACGTCCGACAGCAGTCCAGCGCCGCTGGCTCGTCAGAGGTCTGGATCAGGCGGGTGGCAAGCTTCCCTTGTTCGACGAAGAAGGCCGGGAGATTGATCCACGCACGATCAAGAGCTGCATGCAGAAGGGTTGGGCCGAACCCTGGATCGCCAACCCGATCAAGCCGGACTGGCTTGTCTGCCGCCTGACAGACGCAGGCCGAGACATTCTGAGCACAGACTGACCACGCGGCTTTACTTCACCACAACCAGCGGCCAGCATCACCGCCTGTGACGTTCTGATCCCGTCAGGTAGTTTCCATGAGCAGCGAAAGTCCTAAGGTCGTCCGTCCACGCGACGCTGCCAGCGTCGTTCTGATTCGCGGGAACGCCGACAAGACCGAAGTGCTGATGGGGCGTCGGCGCAAGCGTGCCAGTTTCCTTCCGAACATCTATGTCTTTCCCGGCGGGCGGGTTGATCCGGAGGATCATCGTGCGCCGAAGGGTGTCGCGCTCCAACGCGATGCCGAAGCTCTGCTGAACCGTCATGTGCCAGGAGCCTCAACGCTTTCGATCCCCCTCGCCGGATTGCGTGAAACTCACGAGGAAACCGGCTATCTCATCGCCCGCGACGCATCCGAACACGAGCTCGATGGCGCACCCGATACCCCCTATTGGCAGGCACTACGGTCGGCCGGTGCCCTACCCGACCTCGGTCGCATGGACTACATCGCCCGCGCACTGACGCCCACGATGTCGCACAAGCGCTTCAACACACGCTTCTTCCTGGTCGATGCCAACGACGCCCGGGGCGAGTTGATTCAGGACGGTGAACTCGAGGATCTGCACTGGCTTCCCCTTGATAAAGCTCATCGCCTGCCGATCGTCGATGTCACAGAGTTTGTTCTGAACCAGGCCCGAGACCGCTGGCAGGACCGTCATCGGGGCCGGAAACAGACCGCCGTCCCCTTCCTGCACTACATCAGGAACCGGCAGAAAATCGACTATGTCTGAGACAGTCCTGTCGTCCCAAGACAGGCTGACCTGCCTGATTGCGCTGATCGGAGCGTTGGCGGTCGTCTCGACGACAAGCTCACTGACCTGGCCGATCCTTTCGGAATCCCTGCGCAATCACGGCTACAGCGAGACTGAAATCAGCATCAATGCGGCCGCGCAGTTCGCCGGCATCGTGGTGGTCGCGCTCTTCGCCACAGTCATCATTCCCCGCCTGGGTTTCTTCCGCGCCATCGTGCTGGGCCTCGGCCTGGTGGCATCCATGCTCATCCTTCTGCCGATCACGCGCAGCTTTGAAGCCTGGTTCGTGGTCCGGTTCTTCCTCGGTATCGGTAACTCGCTGCTGTTCACGGCCGGCGACACCTGGATCAATCAGATCCTCGACGACAGGGTGCGTGGTCGTTGGCTCGGTGTCTACAGCACCATCGGCATGGCCGGATGGGCGGTGGGCCCGATTATCGGCTCGCAGCTCGACCCCGAGACCTTCTGGCCTTTCCTCTGTGGTCTCGTGGCAGTCGGGATCGCGACAACTCTGCTGATGCCAGCAAGAAAGATCGACGTCGATATCACCAACGACGCCGGCCGCGCCAGCAACATCGGGAAACTTCTGGTCGTGTTCCTGTTGGCACCGACCGTGCTTCTGTCCTCCGCCATGTTCGGCGTGCTCGAGGGAGGCATGCAATCCTTCGCTCACCTCTACACCATGGACATCCTCGGCCAGCAGTTCCGGGAGATCGGATATGCCGTGATCTGGGTCGGATCGCTGGGCGCCATCTTCTTCCAGTATCCGGCGGGCTGGCTGGCCGACAAGGTAGATCGCGGCTGGCTACTCGTCGGTTGTGTCTTCACCCTGGCTCTGGCGCTTGTCGCCTTCCCCTTCCTGATCGAAGGCGGCACGAAACCATGGTGGTCACTTCAGGGGCTGGCACTGTGGTCCGTCGTCTCGTTGTGGGGTGGCACCATGGGGGCAATCTTCACGGTTGGCATCACGCTGCTGGGCGAACGGTTTAAGGCGGTCGAGCTTGTCGCAGCCAATGCGGTCTTCTCTCTGTTCTTCGGAATTGGCGGCATGGTCGGACCTCTGATCGTGGGAACCGCCATGGAAGAAGCCGGCCCTTCGGGTTTCCCGGCATCGCTGTTGACGGTCGTTCTGATCTACGGCCTGTTCGCCACATATCGACAGGCCACCAGACGTAGCAGATTGGCGCGTGGCAAAGGCGACTGAGGCTTGACAGCGGCCGCGCCATCGCTATCTTCCGGCCTCCCTTCAAGGACCCGACTGCCATGGCCAAGCCAACCACCATTCTCGTGAAGCTCGAGAGCACTGCGGACACCGGTTACTACTACGTGACCAAGAAAAATCCGCGCACCCAGACCGAGAAGATGTCGTTCCGCAAGTACGACCCGGTAGCCCGCAAGCACGTCCTCTTCAAGGAAACCAAGCTCAAGTAAGCTTGCCGGCGGCCCTCGCCGCATTGACGGCTGTTTTCGTGTTCGCTCTCGTCGAACTGGAACCTCGGGCGTACGACTTCGAGCCTGCGACATCCCTCGCACTTCAGAATCCGACCCTCGCCACAGCCGCCATTCATGCCGACCTCGAGAGATGGCTGCAACCGGGAAGCTCCCGGACAGACGTGTCGGGTTGGTTTGCCCGCGTGCAAGCCGACGTGGGAACGCTCGAACAGCGCCGAGGCGACACAGTCGATGACGCCACCAACATTCGGGAGTGCCGGCCATCGAGTGCCGACGCGCTTACGTGTGTGTGGTTTCTCTACGTCCCGCCGGCAGAGCGCCCAAATTCACTGGCGGTAGGTCTCTACGGTTTCACCTGGGTCATCGGTTTCGGTTTTGAGGGCGACAGCCTCGATGCCATCACTATCGAGCTGTCATCCGGGGTCTCTAGGCTGCGCAGACGACCCGGTTACGGCCACCGTTCTTCGCCTTGTAGAGAGCCTCGTCGGCCCGGCGGAAGAGGTCATCAGGGTTCTCGACCGAGGAGTCGAAATTGGCGACACCCACACTGATCGTCAGGTCGAGTTCGACATCGCTGCGCGATAGTTTGAACGGTCCATCGGCAACACCCTGGCGGAGCCGTTCTGCAACGGTCTGCGCGACCTTGGGGTCGGTGCCGGGCATCACCACGACAAACTCGTCGCCCCCATAACGCGCGGGAAGGTCGCTCGACCGGGTCAAAAGCTTCATGCGGCGCGCCAGCTCGATGAGAACCTCGTCACCCACCGCATGACCGTGGGTGTCATTCACGTTTTTGAAGTGGTCAACGTCCAGCACCACCAGCGACAGCGCCTTCTCACCTTCCCTCGCCCGATCGAACTCACGGTTCAGATACGTTCCAAGATAGCGGCGGTTGTGCAGGCGTGTGAGCTCATCGATGGCGGCCATCGACACACTGTCTTCAAGATTGCTGCGCAGCCGGTCCTGATAGCGCTTGCGCCGGACCTGCATCCTTGTGCGCGCAATAAGCTCGTTGCGGTCGATCGGCGACATCACGTAGTCGGTCACCCCGAGGTCGAGCGCCTTGGCGAGCCTCTCCAGCTCCCCCTCTTCCACCAGTACCAGTATCGGCAGCATGCGTGTTTTCGGCCGACTGCGGAGCTGCGAAACGACGCGCAAGCCATCGATCGAATCAAGGCTCAGGCTGACAATCACTGCGTCGCAATCGCCCGCTTCCGCAATCTCGTAGCATTCCTTTTCGTCGTCGACCGCAACGATCACGTGGTTTTTGCCGAGCGCCTTGTCGATCATCCGCGCCCGGGAATCAAAATCCTCGAGCAAAAGAATCCGGCTGTTGAGCAGCGGCTCCTTCCAGACCGGAGCGATAGCATCGAGCTGTGCGGTCTCATAAACACCAAAACGCAGGCGCAGTTCATCGAACGTGACTTTGAAACGCAGCAGCGACCGGACTCGCGCAAACAGTGCGAGATCGTCGACCGGCTTGGTCAGAAAGTCATCCGCCCCGGCTTCGAGTCCCAGAACCCGGTCAGCGCTGTCGGACAGCGTGGTCACCATGACGATCGGAATATGCATGGTCTCAGGCTGCTCACGCAGCACACGGCAGACCTCATAGCCGTCCATATCCGGCATCATCACGTCGAGCAGAATGAGATCCGGCCTTTCATCGGTCGCCAGTCGGACCGCCGCGGCGCCGCCATTGGCAGTGAGCACGTCGTAGTACTCACTGATCAGCTTGGCTTCAAGCAGCTTGACGTTCAGCGGCTGGTCGTCGACGACAAGGATGCGACCGGTCATGGAATGATCGCCACCTCTAGCCCAGGAACTGCTTCACGGTGTCGAGGAGCTGGTGCACCGAGATCGGTTTAGCAATGTAGGCATCACAGCCAACGCTGAGCGCCTCCTCTTCATCGCCCTTCATCGCCAGTGCCGTCACCGCAACGACGGGGATGTCCTTGGTCGAGTCCTCGGCCTTCAGCCACTGCGTGACCTCAAGACCCGAGGCTCCGGGCAGCTGCACATCCATGATGACCAGGTCGGGATGATGTTCCTTGGCCAGCGTAAAAGCGGACTCACCGTTGAAGGCCTGCAGAACGCTAGATCCATTGGCGTCGAGAAGATCGTTGAAGAGCTTCATGTTGAGCTCGTTGTCTTCAACAATCAGGACGGTCTTGGCCATCGTTGTTCCTCGCGCCGAATCCGGTCAATCCCAGCGTCGCGCTTCCCACGGGTCGATTTACTGTCTGCATGTCGTCGATCACCCGCTATCCCAAAGTAACGGGCTTGTGTCCAAGCCCTTTTAGCATAGGTTTCAAGGCCATTCGTAGCCACAGAAGATCGCAGATTGGTTCATGTCGGCACATATCGATGAAAAATCGGGCGACCATGCCCTCGAAACCCAGCTTTCGAAGGTGTCGATCACCTCGGATCGCCCTCTTCTGATCACCGATGCCGATGAAGTGCTGTTTGCCTTCATGCGCGGATTCGAACGGCATCTCCACGCAAACGATGCTCTCTTCAACTGGGAGTCATTCCGGCTCAACGGCAACATCCTGGCACGGAAAACAGGCGAGCCGCTGCCCAACCCCGATGTGCGCACTCTTCTGATGTCCTACTTCGAACAGCACACGCGAAGCATGGATGTGGTCGACCATGCCCCGGCCATGCTGCAACAGCTCAGCCTGCGCATGCAGATCGTTGTTCTGAGCAACCTGCCACATCCCCAACGCCCTGCCAGGGCGGCCGCTCTGCAAGACCACGGCATGTCTTTTCCGATCATTTCCAATGAAGGCTCGAAGGCCGACGCCGTGGCCCATCTTTCCGGGCAAACCACAGCGCCGGTGTTTTTCATCGACGATTCACCAACCCATCACCGCGAGGTAGCTGAAATCGCCGATCACGTCGTTCGGATCCACTTCATCAGCAACCCGCGTCTGGGCGACCTTTTGGGGCCGGCCGAGGCCAGCCATTTCAGAGCGCGGGACTGGCCGGAAATCTGCGCGTTCATCGAAGATCACCTCGACCGGCACACGGAGACTACGCCGGCATGAGGATCGGGATCGATCTGGGCGGCACCAAGGTCGAGGGACTGCTGCTGGCAGACGACGGCACCGAGGTGACACGACATCGCATCGCAACACCACAGAACAACTACTGGGGCACCGTCGATGCCATTGTGGGTCTGGTTGAACGTCTGGGACAGCAGTCAGACATGCGGATCGGGCGGTTCGGGGTCGGCATGCCGGGCTCTCTTTCACCGATAACCAACAACGTTCGCAATGCCAATTCGACCTGGCTCAATGGCAGCGATCTGCCCGGCGACCTGGAGCAGGCCAGCGGTCTGAAGGTACGCGTCGCTAACGATGCGAACTGTTTTGCCCTGTCGGAAGCCTCCGATGGAGCCGCCGCCGGAGCCCCTGTCGTGTTCGGCGTCATCCTGGGAACAGGTGTCGGCGGCGGGTTGGTGGTCGGCGGCGATATCGTTGAAGGGCGCAACCGCATCGGCGGCGAGTGGGGCCACATCCCCTTGCCTTCGCCTAACGACGATGAACGTCCGGGGCCAGCATGCTTCTGCGGTCGCCATGGCTGCATAGAGACGTTTCTCTCCGGACCCGGCATGACCCGCGACCATGCACGCCACACCGGCGAGGCCGTCGATGCGGATATGATCGTCAGATCGGCGCAGGAAGGACACGGCGGCGCCCTGAGCACGTTGGACCGTTACGAGCGGCGTTTGGCCAAATCGCTCGCAGGCATAATCAACATCGTCGACCCTGATGTGATCGTACTGGGCGGCGGACTCTCAAATCTCACACGGCTCTACCGGAACGTCCCACAGCTTTGGCCAGATCAAGTCTTCTCCGATAGTGTCGACACTAGGTTGGTGCCGGCCCGGCACGGCGATTCCAGTGGAGTGCGTGGGGCGGCATGGCTGTGGCCGGAAGGCCGGAATGGCCCATGAAAGTCAGCAACCGCTGCCGGCGATCTCTTCGAACTCAAGCATCGCCAGTTCGATCGAGAAATCACCGTAGTCATAGGTGATTTCTTCGGCCACACCGTCATCGCGCAACAGAACTGAAATCTCGACCGTGGGCTGATCTTCGGTGCCTTCATGTTCGAAGAAGGCCAGATGCATCGGCCAAGCGTTCATACCATTACTCTCGACCGGCTGCCCGACCAACGTGGTGATGTCGTAGACAACGGCGCCTTCAGTCCCGTCAAAGACGATGTGGCTCATGAAACGTTCACCATCTGCCGCCCGTTCCAGGAGGTCGACCATGTGCACCATGGGAAACATAGCCTCATCGGGCATGTTGTGGCGCGAAGGTTCGGGGTCTTCGATGGCTATGCGGCCTGATCGGGTTTCGTCGGCCACGGTCGCCTCTCCGGACGACACCTCATGGCGTCCGGGTTCGTGGAAGGTCTCATCGTCGAAACGGTACCAGGTGCCGTCCTTGGCTTCGTATGAATCGAACGTCGATGTCGTTGAGAACACGCCGTCGTCGCGGGTGACCTGCATGGCCAGCTTCTGGCGCACCGTCCAGGTCTCGCAGCGATCTTCGACTTCCAGAAGCAGCCCGCCGCGGACATCGAGCAATCCGGTCTGTTGATCGTTTTCGCCCAGGCTCATCTCATACACCGCTCGATGGGCCAGGAGTTCAGCCGCACCGGCCGAGGTAAAGGCACCGACCGCAACCGTGGTGGCGGAAGCCAGTGCAACGAAGGTTTTGCGCATAGTCATCGCATCCATTAAGTACGCGCCGCGCACCGGAATCAATCCGTTGCGGACGCCAAAGGATCAAATGATGTCGAGCAAACCCGTCGTTTTCGTGACACGGACCCTTCCCGATGCCGTGGAAGACCGCTTGCGGGCCAACTATGAGCCGCGCCTGAACAGCGACGATCACCTACCCGACGCCAACCAGTTGGTTGAAGGCTGCCGTGGAGCAGCGGCCCTGCTGCCGTGCCCGACCGACAAGGTCACCGCCGATGTCATCGCGCGGCTGGATGATTCCGTGAAGGTGATCGCCACCTTCTCCGTCGGCTACGAGCACATCGACATCAACGCTGCGCAGGAACGTGGCATTGTCGTCACCAACACGCCGGATGTGCTCACGGATGCTACCGCTGACATCGCCATGCTGCTGCTTCTGGGCGCCGCCCGCCGCGCCTACGAGGGCGAGTGCATGGTGCGCAAAGCGACCTGGGGGGCATGGGCACCGACGGCCATGCGCGGAGTCCATGTGACCGGCAACAGGCTGGGCATTCTGGGTATGGGTCGCATCGGCCAGGCTCTGGCGCGCCGTGCCGCAGGTTTCGAGATGGAGGTCCACTATCACAACCGCTCGAAGCTCGATCCAGTCCTGGAACATGGTGCGATCTTCCATGCCGATCTCGACAGCATGCTTGCGGTGAGCGACGTGCTCTCGATCCATTGCCCCTCAACGCCCGACACCCTGAAGATCCTGAACGCGGAGACCATCGCGAAACTTCCCGACGGTGCGATTGTCGTGAACACCGCGCGCGGCAACGTGGTCGACGACGAGGCCCTGATCTCAGCACTCACGTCCGGTAAACTCTTTGCAGCCGGCCTCGATGTCTATGACGGTGAGCCCAACATTCATCCGGGTTATCGGGATCTCACGAACGCATTTCTACTGCCCCACCTGGGCAGTGCGACCATGGCAACACGCGATGCCATGGGATTCCGCGCTCTCGACAATCTCGATGCCTTTTTCGCAGGACAGGAACCGTCGGATCGCGTTGCATGATCTTTGTTTTTGTCTTAGTATTTTATCTAATTTATTGTTTTTATTATATTATCTTGTCATCACTGTCTTAATGTTGTTCAGGAAGGTATCGACGTCGGCCCTTGTCAAGAGACGGTTTGTCCCTGATACCTTGGGCGCCACAAGAGTGCGTCCGATCGCACGTTTGTCGAGGCAGACATCAATCGTGCACGGCTCTGTGGTGAACAGTTCGGGCCAAAGAAGAAGACCAGTCACAGCCACGTCGTAGAGCGCAACCGGCGCTTCGTGCCACATTCCCGCGAGCGCGCGGGCCGGCGTCCCCCGGTCTCAGCCATAGCGTCAAACCAGGACTGCGGCGGGCGTAGGTTTTTTGTGGTGTCCAGCGTGGCAAGGGTGATGGGAGCACCAGCAGACATCACGACCTTCGCGGCGTGGGGATCAACATGGATGTTGAACTCCGCATGGTCTGCAACGTTTCCACGACCCGTTGCGCCGCCCATGATGGCCAGATGGCCGATCTTTCCGACGAGATCAGGTCGAGCGATGAACAGCATCGCCAGATTTGTCAGGAGGCCAATCGCAGCAATGGTAAGAGGTGACGGGCTCCGTTCGAGGATTCATATTAGGGCGGTGATCGCATGATCGTCCTCAACCGCATGCATCGATTCCGGCAGCCCCGAACCGCCCAGCCCATCAAGACCGTGCGTTTCTTCGGCCGTGAACAGCTCATGCAGGATGGGCCGCGAGCATCCAGCGTAAACCGGGACGTCACCACGCCCAGAAGCGTCAACAATGCGCCGCGCATTGCGGGCGGCATGGCGCAGCGGAACATTGCCAGCAACGGCCGTGACGTCCAAAGCGTCGGGAACCGCCAGGGCGAGCAAAAGGGCAAAGGCATCGTCCTTGCCCGGATCACAGTCGAAGATGACAGGCAGCTGTGCCACGGCGCATTCACACGGGTTGCTGGGAGATCTGGCCATCTTGCATCTGGCCGTGGGGCGGGGCAAACGGTGTTCCGTCGTCAGCAACAAGAGGCCTCACCATGACCACCGCTACCCTGCCCGCCGCCAACTGGAGTTATCCGACCGCCATGCGCTTCGGCGTGGGCCGCATTTCGGAACTGGCGGAATCCTGCCGTTCTGTTGGAATCACGCGACCTCTGACCGTGACCGACCCCGGCATCGCCGGCCTGCCCATGATTTCAGATGCTGTTGCAGCCAACGACGCTGCCGGCCTGCCTACAGTAGTTTTTTCCGATATCCAGGCCAATCCGGTGGGCAGTGATGTCGATCGCGGCCTCGAGGTTCTCCGGTCCGGTGGGCATGACGGCGTGATTGTGTTCGGTGGCGGCAGCGCCATGGACGCCGGCAAAACGATTGCCTTCATGGCAGGACAGACCCGATCCATGTTCGATTTCGAAGATCGCGGCGACAACTGGACGCTGGCCGACAGCGACACAATACTTCCCATTGTTGCGGTGCCCACCACATCGGGGACCGGCTCGGAAGTCGGCCGCGCCTCGGTGATCGTCGATGAATCCGACCAGACCAAGAAGATCCTCTATCACCCCAGGATGCTGCCGGGCATCGTAATCGAAGATCCGGCCCTGACCGTCGGCCTACCCGCCAACATCACCGCCTGGACCGGCATGGATGCTCTCGCGCATTGCCTGGAGGCCTTCAGTGCCCCGGGCTATCACCCGATGGCTGACGGCATCGCCCTAGAGGGCATGCGCCTGGTCAAGGACTGGCTTCCGGTGGCCGTCGGCGACGGCGGCAACCTTGACGCACGCGGTCATATGCAGGTCGCAGCCACGATGGGTGCGACAGCCTTTCAGAAGGGTCTGGGAGCCATTCATTCGCTCTCCCATCCCATCGGCGCGTTGTTCAATACGCACCATGGCCGGACCAATGCGGTGGTGATGCCATATGTCATGGCCTTCAACCGCGACGCCGTGGCTGATCGCTATGCGCAGCTCGCTCGCTACCTCGATCTGCCGGGCAGCGATTTTGATGCAGTGATGGGCTGGGTTCTCGCGTTGCGTCAGGCGATCGGCATTGAACACACTTTGGCCGATATTGGCGTCGACAACGCCAGGACCGACACGATCGTGGCTCAGGCCGTCAATGATCCGACAGCCGGGACCAACCCCGTCCCGTTGAATATCGACAACCTGGCGTCGCTCTTTGCAAACGCCATGGAAGGAAGGCTCCCGTGAACCTCCGCGCCGCTTCAGGCCTGTTGGCCTCTGCCCTGCTAACTGCCGTGACCGGCGCGGCTGCTGCTGACGAGCCGGGACCAATTGTCACGCTTCAGGCGGAGAACGATTTTTTCGTTTCCAACGATGATGGACAGTACAGCCATGGCATGCAGGCTTCCTACCTGAGCGGCGCCAACGACGTTCCGGACCTCGTGATCGAGGCGGCAGACTGGATCCCGGGCTACCATGTCGGAGCCGACATGCGCTGGGGCCTCGCCATCGCGCAGAGCATGTTCACGCCGGACGACATTCGCAGCACCAATCTCCTGGTCGATGACCGGCCCTACGCCGGATGGCTTCGCGCCGACATCGGGCTGGTGTCGGTCAACCAGAACTGGCTCGACCGCGCCTCCCTGTCCCTGGGCATCGTCGGACCTCAATCCTATGCCGAAGAGACTCAGGTCTGGTTCCATGAGGTCATCGCCGCCCCCCGACCCAACGGTTGGGATCATCAGCTCTCCAATGAACCGGCCATCAATCTCTTCTACGAAAAGCAGTGCCGCTCCGATCCTATCGATCTCAGTGCACTTGGGTTGCAATGGGACTATGCACCTCGTGCCACGTTGGCACTGGGCAATGTGTTCACCTATGGCGGCGTCGGTGGCGAGGTCCGCCTGGGTCAGGATCTGCAGGACGACTATGGAGCACCGCGTATCGGCCCTGGAATCGCCGGAACCGGATACTTTCTGCCCGGTGACTGGGACGATCTTGGCTGGTACCTGTTCGCTGGCGTCGAAGGCCGAGCAGTGGCGCACAACATCTTTCTCGACGGAAACACCTTCGCGGACAGTCACAGCGTTTCACGGCGCGTCTTTGTCAGCGAGTTGCAGACAGGCGCCGCGGTCACCTGGGGGCACATTCGCCTGACCTTTACCCACATCCTTCGAACTAAGCAATTCGACGGTCAGGATGACCCCGATCAGTTCGGCGCAATCAGTCTCTCCACAACCCTCTAGGCCGGTCTGGATTCAGGTCAGCTTTCTTCTAGCGTCATGAATGTCCATCCGACTTGCCATGATCAACCAGGACCAGCAAGTGACGTTGTCCTGAAACAGCAAACGCCGCGGCCAGATGCCAGCGGCGCTCTTCAGAAAATATGGTGCGGTCGAGAAGACTCGAACTTCCACGGGCTTTCGCCCACAGCGCCCTCAACGCTGCGCGTCTACCAATTCCGCCACGACCGCTCAGGGTGGAAAGACGCGCCCGTATAGCTAAGATCAGGCCCCCTCGCAAGGGCGCAGAACGCCCATACACGGAGCGTTATGGAGACTCTCGTCTGGAAGTCCACGGGCCGGCCAGTCCCCTACCCCGATGCGGTTGCCGCCATGGAGAGCACTGTCGCCGGGATGCACGCTTCCGATATGCCGGAGACCGTCTGGCTGCTGGAGCATCCTGCGGTCTACACAGCGGGCACCAGCGCGCCGGATGACGAGCTTCTGTCCGCGCACGATATTCCGGTCTATCGGACGGGCCGCGGAGGACGCTTCACCTATCACGGCCCTGGCCAGCAGATCGCTTACGTCATGGTTGACCTGACCCGGCGAGGGCGTGATGTGCACCGCTATGTCGAAGGCCTGGAAAACTGGATTATCGCCACGCTTGCCCACTTTGGCGTTCGCGGAGAACGGCGCCAAGACCGGGTGGGCGTCTGGGTTGTGGGAAAGGACGGCCAGGAAGACAAGATCGCGGCCATCGGCGTGCGTGTGCGGCGATGGATCACGTTTTACGGCATCAGCATCAACCGCGATCCTGATCTCAGCCATTTCGACGGCATCGTGCCCTGCGGCATTCGCGAACACGGTGTGACATCGCTTAGGAGGCTGGGTCTCGACGTCTCACGTGGCGATCTCGAGGACGTCATGCGCACAACCTTCATCGACGCCATGCCTCCCCACAAAGCGCCCTGATTAGATCGTCTGCCGCTGCTCGAACCCGGTGCCCACGTCATCAGCATACTCTTCGATGTGGAGGCGATCCACCCAGGCCAGAGGCGGACCGCTGCGGCACAGCATCAGCATCGTCTCAACATCCTTCCGCACGCCCGCAAAGACCGCCTCGACGGTGCCATCCCTGCGATTGCGCACCCAACCGTCGATCCCCAGATCACTGGCCTCTTCGGCGGTCCAGGCGCGGTACCAGACACCCTGCACCCTGCCGGTGATGGAGACATGCACGGCACGGCGGTCAGTCATCACGCATCAGCCACTCTGCTGTCATTGGAACGATGGTGCATTGTCTGATCCGGTGGGAAACGGGCGATGACCGTCGTGCCTTTGCCAGGCCGACTCCGCATCATAAGGTCGCCACTATGAAGCCGGACGACAGCCGTGGCCAGCGGCAACCCCAGACCCGTGTCCTGATACCGCCGGGTCAGGGCACTGTCGGCCTGGCCGAACACTTCGAAGGCGCGCTCCATGTCGTCCAGCCAGACGGCATAGGGCATCTGATTCAGTAGTTGCCGATGCCGTCGCTCGGATCGCTCGAGGTCACGATTGGCCTCAATCTCACTGGTCATGTCGGTTTCGACCAGCATGACCCGCGACCAGGTTTCTTCGTGACCGGCCAGTGTTCTGACGCTGATGTGCGAGCCATCCAGGACCAACTGGTCGATACCGTAGAATGCCGCTGTGCTGGAGCCGTCCCAGAACGAGCGCAGGATGGTGAGGATCGCCTCACCGCTGTCGCGCATTACAAAGGATTCGAAATCAGGCTCGTAAAGTGACTCAACCGAGGGGGCCTTGTAGAGGTCCATCGCGGCCTGATTGCAGTGCAGGACACGCATTGCCGCGCTTGTCTGGTATCGGAACTCCGTCTGGTTATCGAGCCATGCCGCCGGATCATCTCCGCCTTCGGCGAATGCGCGCCTGATAAGCTCGCGTGCCGGGCTCAAGTCCTCGATCCAGACAGCAGCCGGGAGTTGGTCGACGTTGCGTAAAAACGTCCTGTCGCCCGAAGATCGCGCAGAAGGCGTTGGCGCCTGCCTCTCGCGAAGGCGCCAGAGCCTCCAACCACTCAGTGCTCCGATGACGGCAAAGATCAGTGCCAGCGGCTACCCCATCGCGGTGCCGACCACGCCGATCGCCATCAAAACGGCCGGGCCGCCGGCGGCCAACCAGAACGTCATGCGGGCGAGCATCGTCGTCCGGCTCGGGGAAGGTCGGTGTTGCGCATCATTGGAGCCGGGTGCGGTCAAAAGCGCTGCTCTCCGCCCGTTGAGACATCACCATGATGGGGACAGGCCAATCTGGCCAACATGAGCCCCGCATCCCAAGACTACTTGGGCTTTGGATGCTTTGAAACAGGCCGGGAAGCGCCCGTCTGTGTCTCAGATTACGATGCGAACTCGATCAGGAGCTGATCGACGGCCACCGAAGCGCCCTTAGTGACATGGATGGTGCCGATGGTGCCTGCGCGCTCGGCACGAAGAACATTTTCCATTTTCATGGCATCAACGATCGCGAGCCCCTGCCCTGCCTCAACGTCGTCGCCTTCGGCAACCAGCACATCAACGATCATGCCCGGCATGGGTGAAAGCACCATCGACGACATGTCAGCCGGCACACGCTCCGGCATACGGGCAAGCAGGGTTTCCGCTTTTTCGGACAGACAGGTGGCGACCAGGCTGACACCGGCATGGGACAAGGCCCAACGGGTTCCCTGCCGTTCGACCTGAACAATCACCGGTTCACCGCCCACGGTGCCTCCAAACAGGGTCTGGCCGGGCCGCCAGTCACCGCAGACTTCTACGGTGCGGTCGCCCACCTGCATCGTGAGCCCGCCGTCGCACAAGGCAACACAGGCGTGGATATGGCCCTGGGCGCCGAACTGCACCATCCAGCGCCCCGGGATACCTGCGGGGCCGTTCAAGCTGCCCGAAATGCTGCGATCACGGGCCAGCACGGTGACATGCGCCAGAAGCGCGACACCCGCCAGAACAGTCTGCTCCCGATCACCCAACTCGGCACCGGCAAAGCCGTCTGGCCAGGTTTCGTCGACAAACGCCGTGGTCAGAGCACCGTCCTGGAAACGATCCTCACGCATGATTGCGGTCAGAAAATCGATGTTGTGGCGCACACCGCGGACTTCGAAGCTGTCGAGAGCACTGCGCATCGCCAACACCGCAGCAGCGCGATCCTCGCCATGAACAATCAGTTTGGCGATCATCGGGTCGTAGAACATCGACACATCGGAGCCTTCCTCCACGCCGCTGTCGATGCGCACAGCCTCGCTCTCTTCAGGCGCACGGTAACGGGACAAACGACCGATCGAGGGCAGGAAACCGCGCAGCGGATCCTCGGCATAGATGCGGGCCTCCATCGCCCAGCCGTCGATACCGACATCCACCTGCGAAAAAGCCAGCTTCTCACCGGCCGCAACGCGGATCATCTGTTCGACCAGATCGAGCCCGGTGATCATCTCGGTGACCGGGTGCTCAACCTGCAATCTTGTATTCATTTCCAGGAAGTAAAAGTTTTTGCTCTGATCTGATACGAACTCGACGGTGCCGGCCGATTTGTAATTCACGGCGCGTGCTAGGGCGCAGGCCTGCTCGCCCATAGCCGCACGGGTCTCAGGATCCATCAGAGGGCTCGGCGCCTCTTCGATGACCTTCTGATGGCGCCGCTGGATCGAGCATTCACGCTCGTTTAGCCAGACCACGTTGTTGTGGCCGTCGGCCATGAGCTGGATTTCGATATGGCGCGGATTCTCGATGAACTTCTCGAGGAAGATCCGGCCGTCTCCAAACGATGTTTCCGCCTCCGAACGCGCGGCGCGGAACCCGTCGCGCGCCTCGTCGTCCGAATTGACGACACGCATCCCCTTGCCACCACCGCCCGCCGCAGCCTTGACCATGACGGGATAGCCGATCTGCTGGGCGATCTTAACCGCCTCTTCGGGGTCGTCGATCTCAGCCATCACGCCGGGGATGATGTTGACCCCGGCCTTCTCGGCGATTTTCTTGGATTCGATCTTGTCGCCCATCGCCGCCACGGCATTGACCGGCGGCCCGATGAATACCGCGCCTGCGGCCTCAACAGCTTCGACGAAGTGAGAATTCTCCGACAGGAAGCCGAACCCCGGATGCACCGCTTCAGCGCCGGTGTCGCGGATCGCCTGGGCGATCTTCTCGATCTGCAGGTAACTTTCGCCCGGCGGCGGCGCCCCCAGGAGCACGGCCTCATCCGCCATGCGGACGTGCAGTCCGCCCTCATCCGCTTCGGAATAGACCGCCACCGTGCTAATGCCCATGCGCCGGCACGTCTTGATGATCCTGCAGGCGATTTCGCCACGATTCGCAATGAGAATTTTGTTGAACATATTTATCTAACTTTTTCTCAAAGCGGTATATTATCGTGTTTCTTCCAGGGATTCTGGAGTTCTTTTCCCCGCAGCATCCGCAGGGCGCCGCAGAGCCGGCGCCGGGTGTTGCACGGCATGATCACCTCGTCGATGAAGCCCCGCTGGGCTGCCACGAAGGGGTTCGCGAACCGCTCCTTGTACTCCTCCGTGCGTGCCTCGATCTTTTCGTCATCGCCGATATCGGCACGGAAGATGATCTCCACCGCCCCCTTCGAGCCCATCACCGCGATTTCGGCTGTCGGCCAGGCGTAGTTCACATCGCCTCTGAGGTGCTTGGAGGCCATCACGTCATAGGCTCCACCGTAGGCTTTGCGCGTGATACAGGTGACTTTGGGCACCGTCGCCTCGGCGAATGCGAACAACAGCTTCGCACCATGCTTGATGATCCCGCCGTATTCCTGGTCCGTGCCTGGCAGAAAGCCCGGGACGTCGACAAAGGTCACGATCGGGATGTTGAAGCAGTCACAGAAGCGAACGAACCGCGCGGCCTTCTTGGACGCATCGATATCCAGGCACCCGGCCAGGACCATGGGCTGGTTGGCGACAATGCCCACCGTGCACCCTTCCATCCGGGCAAAACCGATCACGATGTTCCCGGCATAGGTCGGCTGCAATTCGTAGAAATGGCCCTCGTCAACCACCTTCCCGATCAGCTCCTTAACGTCATAGGGCTTGTTAGGATTGGCCGGGATCAGGTTGTCGAGCGACGGTTCAGGTCGGTCGACCGGGTCCTGGGTCTCTAGAACCGGTGCCTTTTCGCGGTTCGAGGCGGGCAGGAAGTCGATGAAGCGGCGCACTTCGGCCAGGGCATCGACATCATGCTCGAAGGCCAGATCGGCCACACCGGATTTGGACGTGTGGGTGACCGCACCGCCCAGTTCCTCGTGCGTGACGACCTCATGGGTGACGGTTTTCACCACATCGGGGCCCGTCACGAACATGTAGGAGGTGTCCTTCACCATGAAGATGAAATCGGTCATGGCGGGCGAATAGACCGCACCACCGGCGCAGGGCCCCATGATCACTGAAATCTGCGGCACAACGCCGGAAGCAAGCACGTTGCGCTGGAAGACCTCTGCATAGCCGGCCAGGGAATCCACGCCTTCCTGAATGCGCGCGCCGCCGCTATCGTTAAGCCCGATCACCGGTGCGCCCACCTGCATGGCGCGTTCCATGATCTTGCAGATCTTGCAGGCATGGGATTCGGAAAGTGAACCGCCAAACACGGTGAAATCCTGGCTGAACACAAAGACCAGGCGGCCGTTCACCGTTCCCCAGCCCGTCACGACGCCGTCACCGGGCACTTTCTGGGCTTCCATGCCGAAATCGGCACAGCGGTGCTCGACGAACATGTCCCATTCCTCGAACGAGCCCTCGTCGAGCAACAGTTCAAGGCGCTCGCGGGCAGTCAGCTTGCCTTTGCCATGCTGGCTTTCGATCCGCCGCTCACCGCCACCCAGCCGAGCCAGCTCGCGGCGCTTTTCGAGTTCGCCAATTACCTGCATGGGCGCCCCGTTTCCTCAGTGTTTTATTGTCGCAACCGGTTCTATCCGCTGGTTTCGCCGCCAGCAAGAGAACCCTTTCTATCCTGTGCGCAACAGCGCCAGCATCCGTTCGGCCGCCAGAATGGTGTTTTTCAGGCCTTCCAGCCGCTCCCTGCCCTCCTTGTCCTCACCCCAGACCTCCATGCCGTAAAGATCGTCGAGAGCGCCGGCCTCAAACGCCTTCTCACCTTCGATCTCGCCGGCCAGAACCGCCAGGGCGATCACCAGCGAGCCGGTTGCCACGGTGAAAGTGTGGGCTGCCATCAGTTCGTAGTCGTCCAACGCCTCCAGCGCACGGCGAAGCGCCTCTCGGGCCGTGGCCGGCTGCTCCACCGCCACAAGTCCCGTCGTGACGGCCAATAGCGCATCATGGCGCGCCGCGGCCCAGTCCAGCAGAGGCTGCCAGACCTCCGCCTGTCGTTCGGCCAGTTCAACCGGGCTCTGGGTGCGGTAACACAAAAGGTCCGAGCCGCCATAGGCCGCCAGATCATCCTCGATTGCCGTGCGCTCGTACGACACGCGGTCAATCGCGGTGGTCGCAAGGCGCATCAGCACCATCGAGCCTGGATCGATCTCCTCGCCCTGCTCCGCCCATTCCCGGGCAACAGCATCAGCCAGTGCCTGAGTCGGGAGGGCCAGAATGGCGCGCTTGGGCGTCTTGACCGGCCGATCGTCCAGCAGCACGACAAAGCCACCATCCTGCTTTGCGGTGGATGTTTCCTTGTAGAAACGCTTCATCTCAACCCCATGCCGCGTCGATCGCCCGTTGCAGCGCTTCGGCGTCATCCACGACGGCACGGGGACCGATCGATTCCAGGGCTTCGACGGGATGATAACCCCAGGACACACCGATGGCATGGGCTCGTGCCGCCAGGGCCATCTCAATGTCATAGGTGGTGTCACCCACCACAACCGTGCTCTCGGGCGTCGCACCGACCTCATCCATCGCCTGAAGCACCATCCCCGGATGAGGCTTGCCCGGCGCATTATCCGGGGTCTGTAAGGTCGTCATGAACCCGGCAAGATCATTGAGATCAAGCACATGCTGCAAGCCGCGCCGGCTTTTGCCCGTGGCTATGCCCAGAACACAGCCGGCCTCGGCCAGCCTGAGGACAAGCGCCGCCATGCCGGGATAAAGCGGTTCCCGGCCCTCGCCGCCGCCCTGCTGACGCAGCGTAAAAAACATCGCCTTGTAGTCCTGCTCAACCGTAGCGAGCGTTGTGTCATCAAGCTCCGGGGCCAACCGGCGAATCGCAACATCGAGGGACAGGCCGACGACCCCGAGCGTGTCGGCCGGACGTGGCGGCCTGAGCCCCTGCAACTCAAAGGCCCGGTTCATCGCCGTGCAGATGCTGTGCTGACTGTCGACGAGCGTACCGTCACAATCAAAAAGCACCAGGCGAACGGTTTTCATGATGACTCTGAGGGCGAAAACCCGAAGAAATCCCAGCTTTTCCGGAGATCGTCGGGAAGGTCGGCCGTGACCTCCAGCGTCCCGCCGCCGGGATGCGGCAGGCAGATCGACCGGGCATGGAGGTGCATCCTGCGACTGATCGCATCCTTGTCGAGGAAGGACGCCCGCCCGCCATACTTGCCGTCACCCAGAATGGGGTTGCCCAACGCAGTGCAGTGAGCGCGCAACTGATGCGTGCGGCCTGTCAGCGGTTGAAGCTCGAGCCAGGCGGCCCTCTCGCCTGCGGTGTCGATCACCCGCATCAGGGTTTCGGCCCGCTGGCCCTCTTCGTGGTCGACCTGGACCCGTTCGCTGCCCTTGCCGCCCTTCTTCAGCAGCGGCAACACGATCCGTCCTTCCATGCGCTCGGGGCGCCCCGCGACAAGCGCCCAGTAAGTCTTGGTCGCCTCACGGCTCTTGAAGCTGCGTTGCAGAGCCCTCGCCGCCTTCGCGGTGCGTGCCAGCAGCAAGACGCCACTGGTGTCGCGGTCCAACCGGTGCACCAGCCGAGGACGTTCGTCCGCATCGAAGCGCAACCCGTCGAGCATAGCATCGAGATGGCGTTCGGTCGCCGTGCCGCCCTGAACTGCTAGCCCTGCAGGTTTGTCGAGCGCCAACACCGACTCATCACGGTGGATCAGGCAATCCAAAAGATCATCGATGTCGGCCACGCTGGGCGCCCAGGTCTGCCGTGTCTGCTCTCGCGGCACGGCTTCGGCCTCCGGCAGTGGCGGAAGGCGCAGAACCTGCCCGCCGTCCAGCCGGTCACCGGCTTTGCAGCGCTTGCCGTCGAGCCTGATCTGTCCGGTCCGCAACAGTTTTGAGAGCCGACCATGGCCGACATGCGGAAATTCGCGGTGAAACCAACGGTCGAGCCGCATGTCGCTATCACTTGAACGCACCGTTACATGGCGCACCCCACTCATGTCAGAACCACGCGCATCAGGCGCAAACCGGCAAACAGCGCCAGCACGGAGAGTGCCACCGAAGACAGAATATAGATCACCGCCGGCACAATCTGGCCGCGCTCGATCTGCAGGATTACATCCAGCGAAAACGTCGAGAAGGTCGTGAAGGCCCCAAGCATGCCCACGACCAGCAGTGCCCTCACCTCCTGCGACACCGACCACGAAAGCGTCATCGTTTCGGTCAGCGCACCCAGAATGAACGAGCCCACGACGTTGACCACCAGCGTGCCGAAAGGAAAACCGTGCCCCATCAGCGCCGTAACCCCAGCCACTGTGAGGTAACGTCCCATCGCACCCAGCGCGCCACCCATGGCAACAAAGACAAGCATCTTCAGCATCGATCAATCCACACTTTGACCGCGCTTGTCGCGCAGTTTTGCCCAGTACTCCAGCCGTTTGGTGATCTCGCGCTCGAAGCCGCGTTCGACTGGACGGTAGTACTGCTGGCGTCCCATTTCGTCAGGGAAGTAGTTCTGGCCCGAGAACGCGTCCGGCGCGTCATGGTCGTAATCGTAGCCGGCACCATAACTCATGTCCTTCATCATGCGCGTGGGGGCGTTCAGGATGATCTTGGGCGGTGTCAGGCTGCCGCTTTCCTTGGCGCTGCGTATGGCCGCCTTGAACGCGACATAGGCCGCGTTCGATTTGGGTGCGGTCGCGCAGTAAACCACGGCCTGCGCAATCGCCAGTTCGCCTTCGGGCGATCCCAGGAAGTCATAGGTGTCCTTGGCGGCGATGGACTGGGCCAGGGCCGCCGGATCAGCCATACCGATGTCCTCGATTGCCATACGCACGACGCGGCGGGCGATATAGAGCGGGTCCTCGCCCGCGGCGAACATGCGCGCGAGCCAGTAGAGTGCCGCGTCCGGGTCCGAGCCACGCACAGACTTGTGCAACGCACTGATCAGGTTGTAGTGGCCCTCATCGGCCTTGTCGTAGACCGGCACCCGGCGCTGTACGACTTCGGCAAGCTGCTCGCGGTTGAGCGGCTCCGAGGCCTCCAGCAACAGCAATTCCTCGGTAATGTTGAGCAGAAAACGGCCATCGCCGTCGGCCATGCCGGCTAGCGCACCGCGCGCATCATCATCCAGCGGAAGCTTGCGCTGTAGCAGGGCTTCAGCCCGCTGCAGCAGTTCATCCAGCGCCTCATCGCTCAACCGGTTCAGGACCATGACCTGGCAGCGCGAAGTCAGTGCCGCATTGACCTCGAATGAGGGGTTCTCGGTCGTCGCGCCGACCAGCACGACCGTACCGTCCTCCACGAACGGCAGCAGCGCATCCTGCTGGGCCTTATTGAAGCGGTGGATCTCATCGACGAACAGCAGGGTCCCGAGACCGTCCTTGCGCCGTGCCTGGGCCCGTTCGAAGACTTTGCGAAGATCGGCCACGCCGGCAAACACGGCCGAGACCGGCTCGAAGACCAGATCCGTCTTTTCAGCCAGCAGCCGCGCAATCGTGGTCTTGCCCGCGCCGGGCGGGCCCCAAAGCAGCATCGACGCCATGCGCCCCTGTGCCACCATGCGCCCGATCGGCCCGGCTGCCCCAAGCAGATGGTCCTGGCCCACGACCTCCTCCAGCCGGGCCGGGCGCAGCCTGTCAGCCAAAGGCCGCGGGGCCTGTGATTCGAACAGCGTGTTCATGGCCTCCACCATACATCGTCACCACGGACTGGCGAGCCTCCGCGTCCCGTCACCCGGGATTGAACAGGTCCAAAGAAAAGGGCGGCCCGAGGGCCGCCCATTGAAACTCGGTAGAGGTTGGCTGGTTACGCAGCCTGCTCCTCAAAATCATCGTCGTCATCGGTCAGCACGGGACCCGAATCCTGGCCCTTGGCGTCCTCGTCGCGGTCGACGAATTCGATGATCGCCATATCGGCGGCGTCACCGTGGCGGAAACCGACCTTCATCACGCGGGTGTAGCCGCCGCTGCGGTCGGCATAACGCTCGGCCAGGGTGTCGAAGAGCTTATCGACCATGGCGTTGTCGCGCAGGTGGGCAAAAGCCTGGCGGCGTGCGTGGAGATCGCCGCGCTTGCCCAGCGTCACGAGCTTTTCCACATAGGGAGAAAGCTCCTTGGCCTTGGGCAGCGTGGTCTTGATCTGTTCGTGCTTGATCAACGCCTGGGCCATGTTCTTGAGCAGGGCTTTGCGGTGGGTGCTGGTGCGGCCAAGCTTCCGGCCGGAATAACGATGTCGCATGACGACGTCTCTCTCTTCTCGGTGCCCGCCCCCGAGGCGAGCAATGCCTCAGTTAAAGGGATCTTCCAGGCGACGCGCCAAGTCTTCGATGTTCTCAGGCGGCCAGTTCGGAAGCTTCATGCCCAGATGCAGACCCATCTGCGCCAGAACATCCTTGATCTCGTTGAGCGACTTGCGGCCGAAGTTAGGCGTCCGCAGCATCTCGGCCTCGGTCTTCTGAACCAGATCACCGATGTAAACGATGTTGTCGTTCTTCAGGCAGTTGGCCGAACGTACGCTGAGCTCGAGCTCCTCGACCTTGCGCAGGAGATGCGGATTGAATTCCGGCTCCACCGCTTCGGTCGGCTCGACACGAACCTCGGGCTCCTCGAAATTCACGAAGAGCTGAAGCTGGTCCTGGAGAATGCGCGAGGCCAGAGCCACGGCATCTTCCGGCGACACGGCGCCGTTGGTCTCGACCGTCATGGACAGCTTGTCGTAGTCAGTCACCTGACCGACACGGCTGTTCTCAACCTTGTAGGCCACCTTGCGCACCGGGCTGTAGATCGCATCGACCGGAATCAGACCGATCGGCGCATCTTCAGGACGGTTCTGTGCAGCCGGGACGTAACCGGCGCCCAGCTCGACGGTGAACTCCATGTTGAGCTCGGCATCGGAGTCCAGCGTGCAGATCACGTGGTCGGGATCCAGGATATCGATGTCGGCACCGGCCTCGATCATCGAAGCGGTCACCGCACCCGGGCCCTTGGCCTTCAGCGACATGCGTTTGGTGCCTTCGCTGTGGCAGTTCAGCGCAAGCGCCTTCACGTTCAGCACGATGTCGGTCACGTCCTCATGGACACCGGCGATCGAGGAGAACTCGTGCAGCACGTTGTTGATACGGATCGACGTCACCGCAGCGCCCTGCAGCGACGACAGGAGCACGCGACGCAGGGCATTGCCCAAAGTCAGGCCGAAACCGCGCTCGAGCGGCTCGGCGACGATCGTCGCTTCGCGCGAGCCATCGATACCGGGCTCGATCTGCAGCTTGTTCGGTTTGATCAGCGCTTGCCAGTTTCTGTTCATGTCGCCATCGACCTCATCGTTTCAGGCGCCGCGGGGGCGGCGCGTGCCGGCTCAACAGCCGGGATCACTTCAAATGCACCTTAAGTGGCGCGAAGGCTCGCGCCGGCTGGTGCTAGACGCGGCGGCGCTTGCGCGGCCGGCAGCCGTTGTGTGGGATCGGAGTCACGTCCTGGATGGCCGTGATCTGGAACCCGACGGCCGACAAGGCACGCAGCGCGGATTCGCGCCCCGAACCAGGACCTTTCACGAAAACTTCCAGGACCTGCATGCCGTGCTCCTGCGCTTTGCGGCCTGCGTCCTCCGCAGCCATCTGCGCGGCATAAGGGGTCGACTTGCGCGAACCCTTGAAGCCCATGGAGCCAGCCGACGACCACGAGATCGCGTTGCCCTGGGCATCGGAAATCGTGATCATCGTGTTGTTGAAGGAAGCATTCACATGAGCCACGCCCGATGTGATGTTCTTCTTCTCGCGCCGCCTGACGCGGTTTGCTTCGCGTGCCATCTCTTACGCCCTACTTCTTCTTGCCAGCGATCGGCCGCGCCTTACCCTTGCGGGTCCGCGCATTGTTGTGGGTGTTCTGGCCGCGCACAGGCAGGCCCTTACGGTGACGAATGCCTCGGTTGCAACCGAGATCCATCAACCGCTTGATGTTCATCGCGACTTCGCGGCGAAGATCGCCTTCCACCGAATAGCCGCCGTCGATGACCTCACGGATCTGCGAGACCTCGGCATCGGTCAGCTCGTTCACGCGGCGATCCTGCGGAATCTGGGCGGTTGCACAGATTTCACGGGCCTTCGTGTGACCAATTCCGTGGATGTAGGTCAACGCGATTTCGACCCGCTTCGAGGTCGGGATATTTACACCAGCAATGCGCGCCAAGGCACCTGCTCCTTAGGCAAAGACAAAGGGCCGGCAAACCACACAGGCCTCCGGGATGGGCGGCGGATTATAGGGTTGGAAAGACCTGAGTCAATCATCCTCAGGCCCTTAATTTCCGCCGTTGAAAACCGCACCAAGCTGGGCTGTCACGTCGTCGATATCGGCCATGCCGTCGACTTCGCGGAGCACACCTTTTGCGCGATAATAGGGAAGCAACGGTGCGGTCTGGTCGTGGTAGACGTCCAGACGGGATCGCACCGTCTCTTCGTTGTCGTCGGCCCGGCGTTTGAACTCCGTGCCGTCGCATTCGTCGCAGACACCGATCTTTCGGGGCTGCTGAAACGTGTCGTGGTAACCCGCTCCACAGTTGGCGCAGGTGTAACGTCCGGTGATTCGCTCGACCAGAACGTCGTCGATCACCTTCATTTCGATCACATGATCGAGCGCCAAGCCGCGTTCGGCCAGCATACTGTCGAGGGCGCCCGCCTGCGCATCGGAACGCGGGAACCCGTCCAAAATGAAACCATTGGAGCAATCGGGCCGGTCGATCCGCTCGGCGATCATGCCGACAATAATATCGTCGGAGACGAGATCGCCGTGATCCATGACCTCCTTGGCCATCTTGCCCAGCGGCGTGCCTTCGGCCACGGCCGCACGGAGCATGTCGCCGGTCGAAAGCTGCGGGATACCATGGGCGTCCATCAGGCGGCGCGCTTGTGTGCCCTTGCCTGCACCCGGAGGTCCCAGAAGAATCAGTTTCATCGACGCCGCCCCTTCAGCTTGGCCTTCTTGATCAGACCTTCGTACTGATGCGCCAGCAGGTGGGACTGAATCTGGGCCACGGTATCCATCGTGACGGTCACACAGATCAAAAGCGATGTGCCGCCCATCAGGATCGGGAGATTCAAGGAACCGATCAGATACTCCGGGATCACGCAGACAATCGTCAGATAGATCGCGCCGATCGTTGTGAGGCGTGTCAGCACATAGTCGAGATAATCGGCCGTGTTCTTGCCGGGCCGGATTCCTGGAACAAAGCCACCGTTCTTGCGCAGATTGTCGGCTGTGTCGGCGGGATTGAACACCACGGCCGTGTAAAAGAAGCAGAAGAACACGATTGCCGAGCCGAAAATCAGAAGATAGAGCGGCTCACCGCGCCCCAAAAGCCGCGAGACCTCGGTCATGAAACCAGAATCGGAGCCGGCCGCTGAGAAGCTGGCGAAGGTCGCGGGCATCAACAGGATCGAGCTCGCGAAAATCGCGGGGATCACGCCGGCCGTGTTCAGCTTGAGCGGAAGATGCGAGCTTTCGCCACCGAACATGCGGTTGCCGACCTGTCGCTTCGGGTACTGAACGATGATCCGGCGCTGGGCCCGCTCCATCCAGACGATCCAGTAGATCAGGAGAGCAGCGCCAATCAGGATCGCCATGATCGTGAAGGCCGAAAGAGCACCGACACGTCCCTGCTCCAGCAACTGGGCGAGAGCGCCCGGGAAGGATGCCACAATGCCCGCGAAGATGATCAGCGACACACCGTTGCCCACACCACGCTGCGTGACCTGCTCACCCAGCCACAGCAGGAACATCGTCCCGCCCAGCAGCGTCACCACGGTCGTGAAGCGGAAGAACATGCCGGGATCGATCACAGCCGACGTACCCCCGCTGGTGACTAGCCCACTCTCCAGCCCCACCGAGATGCCGTATCCCTGCACCACACACAGCAGAACCGTGAGGTAGCGTGTGTATTGGTTCATCTTCTTGCGGCCGGACTCACCCTCTTTCTTGAGCTGGTCCAACTTGGGTGACACCGCCGTCATCAACTGCATGATGATCGACGCAGAAATGTAGGGCATGACGTTCAGGGCAAAGATCGTCATGCGCTCAAGAGCGCCACCAGAGAAGATGTTGAACAGGTCGATGATGCCACCGGCCTGCTGGTTGAAGATGTCATCCAGGATCTGCGGGTCGATGCCCGGAATCGGAATATAGGTGCCCAGCCGATAGACAATCAAAGCGCCCAGGGTGAACCACAGGCGCTTCTTGAGTTCGGTCGCCTTGCCAAATGCTCCAAGATTGAGATTGCTGGCGAACTGTTCGGCTTGGGATGCCATGAGTGGGTTGTGTCCTTACTCGGCGCTCTCTTCGGCGGCGGGCTTGGCACCAGTCATCGTGACTGAACCGCCGACCTTCTCAACCGCAGCCACCGCACCCTTGCTGGCGCCCGCGACCGTGATGTCGATCTTGGCCGAGAGCTCGCCACGGCCCAGAAGACGGACACCGTCACGGATCCGCTTGATCACGCTGGCAGCCTTCAGGGCAGCAGCGTCGATCGGGGCCTTGGCGTCGAGCTTGCCGGCATCAATCGCCTGCTGCACACGCTCGACATTGACCGCGACATAATCGCGCCGGTTCGGATTCTGGAAACCACGCATCGGCAGGCGCCGATAGATCGGCATCTGACCGCCTTCGAAGTTGGAGACGGCCACGCCCGAGCGGGACTTCTGACCCTTGTGGCCACGACCACCGGTCTTGCCCAGGCCTGAGCCGATACCACGGCCACGGCGCTTCTTGGCGTGCGTTGCGCCGCTGTTGTCGCGAATGTCGTTCAGCTTCATGACGGTTTCATCCCGTCTGATCGTTCGATCAGACTTCTTCCCAACGCACCAGGTGGTGCACCTTGTTGATCATGCCGCGCACCGAGGGAGTGTCCTCCAGCTCGCGTGTGCGATGCATTTTGTTCAGGCCCAGGCCCACCAGCGTCTGACGCTGATCCTTCGGCCGGCCGATCGGGCTGCCAATCTGCGTCACACGCAGACGCTTGCCGCCACTATCCTTCTTGGCCATGGATTACTCCTCCGCCGCGTACTCGGGCCCTCGACCCAGAACCTCGGCAACCTTTTTGTTTCGCTTCGCGGCAACCGCACGCGGCGACATCGTCTGGCCAAGGGCCTCGAAGGTCGCCTTTACCATGTTGTAGGGGTTGGCACTGCCGGTCGACTTGCAGACTACATCCTGAGCACCAAGCGCCTCGAACACGGCACGCATCGGACCACCGGCAATCACACCGGTACCCGGAGGGGCTGTGCGGAGAACCACGCGGCCCGCACCGAAGCGGCCCTTCACATCATGATGCAGCGTCCGTCCCTCGCGAAGCGGCACTCGGATCATGTTGCGCTTGGCCTGCTCCGTCGCCTTGCGAATGGCCTCGGGGACCTCGCGCGCCTTGCCGGCACCGTGGCCGACACGACCCTTCTGGTCGCCCACGACGACGAGCGCCGCAAAGCCGAAGCGACGGCCACCCTTCACCACCTTGGCGACACGATTGATGCTGACGAGCTTCTCAAGAAACTCGTTGCCGTCATCGTTGCCCACTCCGCGGCGTCCGCCACGGTCGTTGCGTCCACCGCGGTCGGTACGACCACCACCGCGCTGCTCGCGACCTGCCATTGCCATGTTCTTGTCCTTTTCCTGCCGCCAGCCGGCCTAGAATTTCAGACCGCCCTCACGGGCAGCCTCCGCCAGGGCTTTGACCCGGCCGTGATAACGGTAACCACTGCGGTCAAAGACGACCTCGCTCACGCCCGCCGCGCTCGCGCGCTCGGCGATCGCCTTGCCCACCTTCGCAGCCGTGTCGACATTGGTACCGGCCTTGTCGCCGCCACGAACATCGGCTTCCAGCGACGAAGCAGCCGCCAGGGTGTGCGATGCCGCATCGTCGATCACCTGGGCATAGATATGCCGCCCGGATCGGAACACGGAAAGGCGCGGCTTGGCTCCCGTCCTCAGCTTGAGCTGACGACGGACGCGGGCCTTGCGCCGCAGATGCATGTCTTTTGCGGTCTTCATGGCGCGTCCTACTTCTTCTTGCCTTCTTTGCGCAGCACATACTCATCCTTGTAGCGGATGCCTTTGCCCTTGTAGGGCTCGGGCGGCCGCCAGCCGCGTATGTTGGAGGCCACCTGGCCCACACGTTGCTTGTCCGTGCCGGACACGATCACCTCGGTCTGGCTCGGGCATTCGATGGTGATGCCTTCGGGCACCGGGAACTCTACGTCATGGCTGTAGCCGAGCTGCAGCTTCAGGGTTTTGCCCTGCATCTGCGCGCGATAGCCGACGCCCTGGATCTCCAACTCACGTTTGAAGCCTTCGGTTACGCCGGTCACCATGGTCTGGATGTTGGCGCGCGTCGTGCCCCAAAGAGCACGGGCCTGCTTGGAGTTCGAGTTCGGCGTCACCACGACCTCTCCGTCTTCCGTTTTCACGGTGACGTCGGGCAAGATGTGATGACGCAGCGTACCGTTCTTGCCTTTCACCTCGACATGATCGGCCGCGACGGAGATCTCGACCCCCGAGGGAATGGCGACGGAATTCTTGCCTATACGTGACATGTTTCTTTCCCCAGTGTTCCGGCGTTCGTCAGAACACTTTGCACAAGACCTCGCCACCAAGATTGGCGGCACGGGCCTCGTGGTCGGTCATGACACCCTGCGGCGTCGAAACGATGGTGACACCCAGACCGCCATAGACGTTCGGCATGTCGCGGACACCGGAATACACGCGGCGGCCGGGCTTGGAGACACGGCCAATTTCGCGGATCACGGGCTCGCCTTCGTAGTACTTGAGCTCGATCACGAGCTCAGGCTTCGGCGATTCCTGGCCGTTGCGGCGGAAGTCCCGGATGTAACCTTCGCGTTTCAGCACGGAGAGAACATTCTCCTTCAGCTTGGACGCCGGGCAGTTCACCTGGGCCTTGCGGCGCATGTGTCCGTTGTTGATGCGGGCGAGCATATCGCCCAAGGGATCGGTCATCGACATAGAGCGCCCTCCCTTACCAGCTCGACTTGACGAGGCCGGGGATCATCCCGTCGGACGCCAGTTCGCGCAGCGAGACGCGTGACATGTTGAACTTGCGGTGATAGCCACGCGGGCGTCCGGTGACGCCGCAACGGTTGCGTACACGAATCTTTGCCGAGTTGCGCGGCAATTTGGCAAGATCCAGGCGCGCTTTGAAACGCTCCTCCATCGGCAGCTCGCGATTGTTCGCGATCTCGAGCAGAGCGGCACGCTTGGCAGCATACTTCTGCACCAGGCGCTTGCGCCGGTTGTTCTTCTCGATGGCGCTCTTCTTGGCCATGTCGTTTCCCTTCGAACCGCGTCGTTCAGTTCTTGATGAACGGCATCTGAAAACCGTCGAGCAGGGCATAAGCCTCCTCATTGGTCTTCGCCGTCGTACATATCACGATATCGAGCCCCCGGATGTTGCTCACCTGATCGTAGTCGATCTCCGGAAACACGATCTGTTCCTTCAGACCCATGGCGTAGTTGCCACGGCCGTCAAAGCTCTTGCCACTCACACCGCGGAAGTCGCGGACGCGCGGCAGGGCAATGTTCACCAGCCGGTCCAGGAATTCGTACATCCTGGTGCCACGCAGCGTGACCTTGGCGCCGATTGGCATGCCCTCACGCAGCTTGAAGTTCGCAATCGACTTCTTGGCGTGGGTCACGACGGCTTTCTGGCCGGCGATCAGGGTCAGCTCGTTCACGGCGCCATCGACCTGCTTGGAGTCGGTGATCGCGTCACCAACGCCCATGTTCAGGACGATCTTGTCGATCTTTGGGGTCGCATGGATGTTCGAATATCCGAACTGCTCCATCAGCGCCGGTCGAACCGTCGCCGTGTACTGCTCCCTGAGCCTTGCGGTTGCCATTTCAAACGTCCCGTTCAGGTGTCAATGATTTCGCCCGAGCGGCGCGCAACACGAACTTTGCGGCCATCATCGAGCGTCTGGAAACCGACACGGGTCGGCTTGCCGTCCTTGGGATCCGCAATCGCCAGGTTCGAAAGATGGATCGAGAGTTCTTTGTCCTCGATTCCGCCTGTGCTCTGCTGTGTGGGTTTGGTGTGACGGCGCGCCATGTTGACGCCGTTCACGATTGCCCGGTTCTCGCCCGGCAACAGCTTCAGCACGTCGCCTTCACGGCCACGGTCACGGCCGGAAAGGACCACAACGCGGTCGCCTTTCTTGATCTTGGCAGCCATGGTCAGAGAACCTCCGGGGCCAGCGAGATGATCTTCATGAAGTTCCGGCCACGCAGTTCACGCGTCACCGGGCCGAAGATGCGGGTTCCCACCGGCTCGTTCTGCTTGTTGATGATGACCGCAGCGTTACGGTCGAAGCGCAGGGCGCTGCCGTCGGCGCGACGAATCTCCTTGGCCGTACGCACGATCACGGCGCGGGCCACCTCGCCCTTCTTCACACGCTGTCCGGGCGCGGCTTCCTTGACCGAAACCACGATCACGTCACCGACGCTGGCGGTCTTGCGCTTGGAGCCGCCCAGCACCTTGATGCACTGGACGCGGCGAGCGCCGGAGTTATCCGCGACGTCGAGATTGGTTTCTTGCTGAATCATCGTTCCTGGTCCCTATGAGCCCGTTCAGGCTTCGTCGCCCACGACCATCCAGCACTTCAGCTTGGAGATCGGAGCACACTCCTTAATACGAACCATGTCGCCCACCTTCACGGCGTTGCCCTCGTCGTGGGCGTGATAACGCTTCGAACGGCGGATGGTCTTCTTGTAGATCGGGTGCTTCATCAGGCGCTCGACGTTGACCACAACGGTCTTGTCGCCGGATTTGCTGGTAACAACACCCTGCATGGTACGACGCGGCATAGTACTCTTCCCTTAGGACGCAGCCGGGGCGCTCTGGCCCTGGATGGTCTGAATGCGCGCAATGTCACGGCGAACCTGCCGCATGCGAGCGGTGTTTTCCAAGGTGCCGCCAGCCTGCTGGAAACGCAGGTTGAACAGCTCCTTCTTCAGCGTTAGCAACTCGTCCTTCATCTGGTCGGGACTCATTGCGCGAACATCGGCGGACTTCATCGAACCATTCCCCCTTTAGTGCATACGCTGAATGAATTTGACCGGGATCGGCAGCTTCGCCGCGCCCAGACGGATGGCTTCACGGGCGATATCCTCGTCCACACCATCCAGTTCGAACATCACACGGCCCGGCTTCACACGGCACATCCAGTACTCGGGCGAACCCTTGCCCTTACCCATGCGAACTTCGGCAGGCTTGGTCGACACCGGGACATCGGGGAAAACCGTGACCCACACGCGGCCGGCACGCTTCATGTAACGCGTGATTGCGCGGCGAGCCGCTTCGATCTGACGCGCCGTGATACGACCGGGAGCCTGAGACTTCATGCCATAGGAGCCGAAGTTCAGAGTTGTGTAGCCCTTGGCGGTGCCGTGGATACGACCCTTGTGCGCCTTGCGGAACTTGGTGCGTTTTGGTGACAACATCTCTCAAATCCTCCGGTCAGGCGCGTGCCTGACCGCCCTGGGCTTCGGTTTCTCGGCTCTCATGAGCCAGCGGATCGTGCCCGTAGATCTCACCCTTGAAGACCCAGACCTTGATGCCGATCGCGCCATACGCCGTCTGAGCGGTGACACGGCCGAAGTCGATGTCTGCGCGGAGCGTGTGAAGCGGCACACGGCCTTCGCGGTACCACTCGACACGAGCAATCTCAGCACCGCCGAGACGGCCACCGACATTGATCCGGATGCCCTCAGCGCCCAGACGCATAGCCGACTGCACCGCGCGCTTCATCGCGCGACGGAACGAGATACGACGCTCAAGCTGTTGTGCGACGTTTTCGGCGACCAGCGTGGCGTCGATCTCCGGCTTGCGAATCTCGACGATGTTCACGGTCACTTCCGACGACGTCATCGCCTGCAGCGCCTGCTTCAGCTTCTCAATGTCGGCACCGCGCTTGCCGATGACAACACCGGGACGCGCCGTGTGGATCGAAACGCGGACCTTTGTGGCCTGGCGTTCGATGACAACCTTGCTGATGCCGGCCTGGCCCAGCTGGGCATGAACATACTCGCGGATCGCGAGGTCTTCATGCAGCTGACGCGCATAGTCCGGACCATCGGCATACCAGCGGGAATCCCACGTGCGGTTGATGCCGAGCCGCAGCCCGATCGGGTTAACCTTGTGTCCCATCAGTCCTCGCTCTCCGCAGCTTCCCGAACGATAATTTCGAGATTGCTGAAATCCTTGCGGTAGGGGTGGATACGGCCACGACCCGCCGGGCGGAACCGGCGCATCTTCAGGCTCGGGCCCACGGTGGCGCACGCCACCACGAGACGGTCCACATCCAGACCGTGATTGTTTTCCGCGTTGGCGATGGCCGACTGCAAAACCTTCTTCACATCGCCGGCAATGCGGCGCTTGGAGAAGGTCAACTCGGACAGGGCCTTGGCGACCGGCTTACCCCGGATCTGTTCGGCAACGAGGTTGAGCTTCTGCGAACTAGTCCGCAGCGAACGCGCCATCGCGCGAACCTCGTTGTCGGGGAGCTGACGCTCCAGACTACGCTTACCCATGACCCTTAGCCCCTCTTCGCCTTCTTGTCGGCGGCGTGGCCGTAGTAGTTACGGGTCGGCGAGAACTCGCCGAACTTGTGACCGACCATATTTTCGGTGACCAGCACCGGCAGGTGCTTTTGACCGTTGTAGACGCCAAACGTCAGTCCCACGAACTGGGGCATGATCGTCGAACGGCGTGACCAGGTCTTGATCACTTCCTTGCGCCCGGATTCACGAACAGCCTCTGCCTTCTTGAGCAGATAACCGTCCACAAACGGACCTTTCCAGACAGAACGAGACACTACAGGTCCTCCTAGCGCTTCTTGCGATGACGACGCGCGATGATCAGCTTGTCGCTCGCCTTCTTCGTGCGGGTCCGCGCACCCTTGGTGGGTTTGCCCCAGGGGGTCACCGGATGGCGGCCACCGCTGGTACGGCCTTCACCACCGCCGTGCGGATGATCAATCGGGTTCATAACCACGCCACGGACGCTGGGGCGTTTGCCCATCCAGCGCTTGCGGCCGGCCTTGCCGAGCTTGCGGTTCTGATGGTCAGGGTTCGAGACGGCACCGATCGTCGCCATGCACTCACCACGCACCATGCGCATCTCGCCGGAGCTCAGGCGGAGCTGGGCATAACCCTGATCCTTACCTATGAGCTGGGCGTAGTTTCCGGCCGAGCGGGCGATCTTGCCGCCACCCTTGGACTTCATCTCGATGTTGTGGATGATCGTACCGACCGGAATATTCTCCAGAGGCATCGCATTGCCGGGGCGGATATCCACACGCTCGCCCGCCACAATCTTGTCGCCAGGTTGCACACGCTGCGGCGCCAGGATGTAGGCCTGCTCACCATCCTCGTAGTTGAGGAGTGCGAGATAGGCGGAACGGTTCGGGTCGTATTCGAGACGCTCAACCGTGGCGACAACATCGAACTTGCGGCGCTTGAAGTCGATCAAACGGTAACGGCGCTTATGACCACCGCCACGGTGACGCATCGTGATGCGGCCATGGACGTTGCGTCCGCCCTTCTTCTTCAGCCCCTCGGTCAGATCCTTGACCGGCTTGCCCTTATAAAGGTGCGAGCGGTCGACCTGAACCAGGCCCCTCCGCCCCGGCGTAACCGGCTTATGGGGTTTCAGCGCCATCTTACACTCCCGTCGTGACGTCGATCGTGTGGCCTTCAGCCAGCGTCACGATTGCTTTCTTGACTGCATTACGGCGGCCCATACGGCCCCGGAAACGCTTCGTCTTTCCCTGCTGGTTCAGGGTGTTCACGGCGGTCACCTTCACCTTGAACAACTCCTCGACAGCCTGCTTGATCTCCGGCTTGGAAGCGCGGCGATCCACACGGAACGTCACCTGGTTGTGCAAGGCCCCCATCGTCGACTTTTCGGTGATGATGGGGCTGCGAATGATGTCGTAGCTCTTCAACAGACTCATTTGAGCCTCTCCTCAAGGGCTGTAACGGCGTCCTTGGTCAGCACCAGCGTGTCACGACGAACGATGTCGTAAACATTGGCACCGGCGGTCGGCAGCACGTCGATGCCGGGGATGTTCGAAGCAGCACGCTTGAAGTTCTCGTTCACGGCCGAGCCGTCAACGACCAGAGCGCTCTCGATACCCATGGCCGTGAGGCGCGAAACCAGATCCTTGGTCTTGCCGCCGTCGAGCTCAGCACTCTCCAGAACCACCAGCTTACCTTCGGCCTGCTTGACCGAAAGAGCTGTCTTCAGACCCAGGGCGCGAATTCGCTTGGGCAGCTTGAAGCCGTGGCTGCGCTGGACCGGACCGTGTGCCACAGCACCACCCCGGAAGATATTGGTCTTCCGGCTGCCGTGACGCGCAGTACCACCGCCCTTCTGGCGGCCGACACGGTGGGTCGTGCCCACAACGTCGCTGGTCGACTTGGTCGTGTGCATACCGGAGCGGCGCTTGGCCAGCTGCCAGTTGATCACACGGGCCAGGATGTCGGTGCGTGCAGGAAGACCGAACACATCATCCGACAGGTCGACGGAACCGGTCTTCTTGTTGTCGAGTGTTAAAACATCGGTCTTCACGACTTGTCCTCCCCGGACTCCTCAGCCTCTGCGGCGGGGGCATATTCAACCTCTGCAACCGGGGCCTCGTCGTCAGCAGCTTCCTCGGCTGGGGCTTCTTCAGCCGGCGCCTCGGGGACTGCGCCCTCGATCAGGGCTGCAGGAAACGGCAGATCGTCCGGAGTCTTCGCCTTAACAGCGTCGGTCAGCATCACCCAGCCTTCCTTAGCGCCGGGAATGCTGCCCTTGATCATGATCAGGCTGTTTTCAGTGTCCGTGGCTACGACTTCCAGGTTCTGCGTGGTGACACGCTCGGCACCCATGTGGCCGGCCATTTTCTTGCCCTTCCACACCTTGCCCGGATCCTGGCTGTTGCCGGTCGAACCATGGGCACGATGCGAAACCGAAACACCGTGGCTCGCACGCATGCCACCGAAGTTGTGACGCTTCATGGCGCCGGCGAAACCTTTACCCTTCGAAGTCCCTGTGACGTCAACCATCTGGCCGGCGACGAAGTGTTCGACGGAGATTTGGGCGCCCACGGGCAGGACTGCATCGTCGCTCACGCGGAACTCTGCAACCTTGCGCTGGGGCTCAACACCGGCTTTGGCGAACTGACCGCGCTGGGCGCGATTCAGGTGCTTCACCTTGGCAGGGCCAGTGCCGATCTGCAGGGCGACATAGCCATCCGTCTCTGCCGTGCGCTGGCCCACAACGTGGTTACCATGCACCTGCAGCACCGTGACGGGAATATGCCCCCCCTCTCCGGTGAAGATGCGGCTCATGCCGACTTTCTTGGCGATCATACCGGTACGCATCGGTCGTTCCTCAGAGCTTGATCTCGACGTCGACACCAGCCGCAAGGTCGAGCTTCATCAAAGCGTCAACGGTCTGCGGGGTGGGTTCGACGATGTCGATCAAGCGCTTGTGGGTCCTGATTTCGAACTGTTCGCGCGATTCCTTATCGATGTGAGGACCGCGAAGAACGGTGAGCTTCTCGATACGCGTCGGCAGAGGGATCGGTCCACGCACCTGGGCGCCCGTCCGCCTGGCCGTGCCGACGATCTCGTTCGTCGACTGGTCAAGCAGCCTGTGATCGAAGGCCTTCAGCCGAATGCGGATGTTTTGACCCGCCATGATGCTTCTCCTGTTATCCCGTCTGCTTAGCGCGTTCGGATTTACTCGATGATTTCGGCGACGACGCCGGCTCCGACGGTGCGACCGC
>CEUN01050126.1_pt1 | contig 41352 bp, 37 predicted proteins | sample 361501 | NCBI WGS metagenome assembly CEUN01 (sample SAMEA2622801, study PRJEB7988) | marine metagenome | biome: marine biome (ENVO:00000447); feature: marine epipelagic mixed layer (ENVO:xxxxxxxxx); material: "saline water (ENVO:00002010), including plankton (ENVO:xxxxxxxx)" | depth 120 m | reverse complement strand
CACAAGATCGGCGGGATCGTAGCGTGGTGAATTGCGCGACACGTTCTGGAAGCTGAACCCTGACACCATCGCCTTGAGGTCATAAAGCGGCTCCACCGGGGCCGACGTCCCCACCCGCGCCAGATAGCTCATCAATGTCATCGGCTCCACGCCGTCGTCACGCAAGTCGGCCACCGCACCGCCACCCTTGCGTTTGGAGAGACCGTCTCCAGAGGCCGACGCGAGCAGTGAGTGGTGGGCATAGGCAGGCTCTGTGGCGCCCAGAGCCCGGGCCAGTTCGATCTGGACCGCGGTGTTGGCAACATGATCCTCGCCACGCACCACCAGCGTCACACCCATGTCGATGTCATCGATCACCGAGGCCAGCGTGTAGGTCGGCACGCCATCTTCGCGGACGAGAATCGGATCACTGACATGGCCAGGCTCAAACCGGACGAACCCGCGAATGCCGTCGTCGAATGTGACAACCTCATCGCCCAGCCGGAAGCGCCAGTGCGGTCGGCGCCCCTCCGCTTCCAGGGCCTGACGCTCGGCGTCGCTCAAGTTCAGGGCGGCGCGGTCATAAACCGGCGGCAGCCCCCGTGCCTTCTGGAGATTGCGCTGAGTTTCGAGCTCCTGCGGGGTTTCGTAACAAGGATAAAGCTTTCCCATTGAAACCAGCCGCTCGCGTTCGGCCTCATAACGGTCGTATCGCTCTGACTGGCATTCCAACTCATCCCACGTCAGACCCAGCCAGGTCATGTCGTCCTTGATGCCCTGCGCAAACGCTTCGGTCGAACGCTCGGCGTCCGTATCGTCCAGCCTCAGGATGAAGCGTCCGCCGGTCTGGCGGGCCATAATCCAGTTGATCGCCGCCGTCCGCATGTTGCCGACATGCAGCCTGCCGGTCGGGCTGGGCGCAAAGCGGGTGACGGCCATCAGCTTCGGAATCGGTTCGTGATGGGATAGCGGCGGTCGCGGCCGAGGGCTTTGGGCGTGATCTTCACGCCGGGTGGCGCCTGACGGCGCTTGTATTCGGCCCGCAGCAGCATGCCCCAGACCCGCTCAACCAGGGCGCGATCATGGCCCCGTTCGGTGATCTGTTCGAAGGTCTCTTCCTTCTCGACGAGCCCGTCGAGAATGTCATCCAGCGCGTCATAGGGCGGCAGACTGTTCTGGTCCGTCTGATTGTCCTTCAGCTCGGCGGTCGGTGCCTTGTCGATAATGTTCTGCGGGATCACACGGCCTGGCGGCGCCTTCAGAGCCTCGCCATGGTTCTGGTTGCGCCAGTCCGACAGCGCATAGACCGTGGTCTTGTAAACATCCTTCAGGACGGAATAGCCGCCGCACATGTCGCCATAGAGAGTCGCGTAGCCCACCGACATCTCGGACTTGTTGCCGGTCGATAGCACCATTGGCCCGAACTTGTTGGAAAGCGCCATCAGGATCATGCCGCGCGTCCGCGCCTGGATATTCTCCTCAGCTTCGTTGGGCGCGCTGCCCGCGAACAGATCCGAGAGCATGGTGTCATAGGCTGCCACCGAGGGCGCGATCGGCACGGTGTCGTAACGCACGCCCAGCGCCTCGGCACAGGCCGCCGCATCATCAAGGCTCTCCTGGCTGGTGTAGCGGCTGGGCATCATCACGCAGTGAATCTTGTCAGGCCCCAGCGCATCGGCAGCCACCGCAGCCGACAGCGCGGAATCGATGCCGCCGGACATGCCGATCAGCACACCGGGAAAGCCATTCTTGCCGACATAGTCGGTCAGCCCCGTCACCATGGCGCTGTAGACCATCTCGAGATTGCCGCGCTCCGGGGCGACCGGGGCCATCTCGCAGGTCCAGCCGTCAGCGCCACGGTGCCATTCCGTCAGCACGACATCCTCACGCCACGACGGCAGCTGGGCGCGCAGGTTGCGTTCAGCATCGAGCACGAAGGACGTGCCGTCGAACACCAGCTCGTCCTGGCCGCCCACCTGATTCACATAGATCAACGGCATGCCGGTTTCGGTCACCCGCGCGACCGCCTGGTTCATGCGTCGGTGGATGTTCACGATGTCATAGGGCGAGCCATTGGGCACGATCAGCAGTTCCGCAGCGCTCTCCTCCAGACACTCGGCGACCTCCCCGGTCCACATGTCCTCACAGATCATGACGCCAAGCCTGACATCGCGAAACGGGATCGGTCCCGGCAGCGGCCCCGGTGTGAACACGCGCTTTTCGTCGAAGACACCGTAGTTCGGCAGGTCGTACTTCAGGCGAACATGGCGAACCTCACCGCCGTCGAGCATATAGACCGCGTTGTAGAGATCACCGCCGCTGCGATGAGTCGCGCCCAGCAACACGGCTGGTCCGCCATCCGACGTGGCCTCTCCGATACGCGTCACAGCCGCTTCAACCTGTTCCTGGAACGCCGGGCGCAGCACGAGGTCCTCGGGCGGATAGCCGTTGATCACCAGTTCGGGCGTAACCATCAGATCCGCGCCCAGTTCCGCCGCGCGGCGGCGTGCATCCAGCACCTTGTCGGCATTGGACTCAACCGCACCCACCGTGGGGTTCAGCTGAGCGAGGGCGATTCTGAGACTGTCGGTCATCGAACGAACTTCCGCCAAAGGTCCTGGCCGGCGTTATAGAACAGAGGTGGGGCGAAAAGGCAGGAGAATCAACGCACCGCGCTCACGCCGGATCGCCCGGTGGGGTTCAAAGCGAATTGATAGCCCCATGAATTGCCGCTTAAACTGCAGCGCCCTGCACGCAACGGAGACCGTTATGGCTTTGCCGAAATCACGCCGCCTCGACTTCACGGAGATTCCCGTGGTCGACATTTCGAAGCTGGTGGCCGGGGATGATGATTCGGCGACCATCGATGCCATCGGGACGGCCTGCCGCAATATCGGCTTTGTCTACGTCAAGAACCACGGCGTGGCGCCGGAGCTGATCGATAACGTGCTGGCCGCATCAGGTGAGTTCTTTTCCCGCCCAATGGAGGACAAGAACAAGGTTGTGCTCGACGAGCGGCTGCGCGGCTACCTGCCGTTGCGCTATCGCTCCTATGAAGGCGAGGACAATGCGGCGACCAGCAACCAGGAAGGGTTCTGGATGGGTACCCAGCGCCCCCTCAACCCGGCCAACCGCCTGGACGGCCCCAATGTCTGGCCGGAGAACGGTGATGCCCTACGCAACGCCATGGAGACTTACTACACAGCAGCTTCGGGCTTGGCCGGCCACCTACAGCGCGCCTTTTCGCTGGCCTTGGGACAGGAGTCCGATTTCTTCGCACGCATGTTCGATCGCCAGCAATCGCTACTGAAGGTCAATCACTACCCACCACAGGACAATCCCACCTCCGTGAGCGACATCGGTGTGGTGCCCCATTCCGATGAGGGCGGCTTCACGATTCTGTGGCAGGACGAAACCGGCGGCCTGGAGATTGAAAGCAAGAGTGGTGAGTGGGTCGTAGCGCCGCCCCTGCCCGGCACCTACGTCATCAACCTGGGCAACGCGATGCAGATCTGGACCAACGGGGAGTTCTCCTCGACCCCACATCGGGTGATCAATCGCTACGGCGCTGACCGCTATTCGGTTCCCTTCTTCGCCTATCCGCGATGGGACACGCCCATGAAGCCCCTGTTCGATGACACCGACGATGACGGTGACGTCGAGATTTGCGAAGCCTATCAGGTCAGAAAATGGCGCCGCATTTTCCCGATCGCCAACATCCCGGCCTGAACCACCGGGTCGATAATCCCTGAGGGTCAAGACAAAAGGCGCGTAAGAGTTTCCGCGCGCACATTCCGGTCGTGCTGCCACCATCTGTTGCAAACACAGCGTTACACTGTACATCAGACGATCGGCTTGGGTCGGGGGGACAAATCGATGAGCGCGGACGACAAGATTCACGTCGCGATGACAGGCGGCGGGGACTATTCCACCGCAACCAAGGGTGCCAAGGACGTCATCGACGGCGCATGGCCACTGGTCCGGGACGCCATCGACAAGGCACCGCAGCGCGCGGGCCATGCCTTCACAATCACCGACATGGGCTGCGCAGACGCCGGAACCTCCTATGACATGATGGGCGAGGTGTTGCAGGCGGTGCAGAGCCGCTTTCCGCCGCGCGACATTCAACTGGTCTACACAGACCAGCCACAGAACGACTTCAACGCCCTGTTCCGGCTCGTGCATGGCCTCACGCCGTTGCCCAGCTACCTCGATGACTTCGATCAACTGCAGATTCTGGCGTCGGCCACATCGTTTTACGACTCGATTGTTCCCGCGGGCACACTCGATCTTGGTTTCTCGGCCACAGCCATGCACTGGCTGTCACGCAAGCCCTGCAATATCCCCGATCATGTCCATGCCGTCGGCGCCAGCGGCCTTGCGCTGTCCGACTATCAGATCCAGGCCGCCGAGGACTGGGAGACCATCCTGATGCGCCGCGCCGTCGAGATGGCACCAGGCGCCCGACTGGTGCTCGTGAACTTCGGCATCGACGACGAAGGCCGCTATCTCGGCAACACCGGCGGCATCAACATGTTCAACACCTTCAGCAGTCTCTGGCAGGAGCGCGTCGCCGACGGAACTATTACGGCCGCTGAATACGAAGCCATGACCCTGCCGCAGTACTACCGCAATGTTCAGGAGTTCCGGGCCCCGCTCGACGACCCCGGCAGTCCGGTCAGCCTGGCGGGTCTCCGCGTCGAACACTGCGAAACCCGTGTCGTCCCCTGCCCCTTCGCGGCAGAGTTCGCCCGCCACGGCGATGGCGCACGCTTCGCCCGCGACTACATCCCCACCCTGCGTTCCTGGAGTGCGGCCACCTTCCGTGCCGGACTCGACACCTCCCGGTCCGATGCCGAGCGCGACGCCATCATTGACGGGTTCTACAGCGGCTATGAGGTCCGTGTTCGCGAAAGTCCGGGGAACCACGGCATGGATTATGTCCACGTCTACATGACCATCGCCAAGGAAGGCTGAGCCAGCCCGAAACAACTTGCTTCGCGGCACCGTTTCGATGAACATCTTCCCAGATGGCCAATCAGAGCAAGCGATGTCACAGCGACAACCCGTACCATCGGTGCATGACCTGATCGACTTGGACCGATACCCTCTCGATCAGCCTGACTCGGCCGAACTGGCTTCCGTAATTACCGATGCACACGAAACTCTCGATGACACGGGCGTCTGCCTGTTGCCGGGCTTCGTTCGCACTGAGGCTGTGCCTCTGCTGGTCGCCGAAGCCGAATCACTCATGGACCAGAGCAACCGGCAGGACCGTGACGACATCGCCTTCGGTCACTACCGGCACTGTCTTGATACGTTCCCCGACAGTCATGTCGTGCACCGGACCAGTTCCTTCCGCATAAATCACATCGCGGGCGATCACGTCTCCGCCCACGGTCCGCTTCGGACGATCTATCACTGGCAGCAGCTGACCGATTTCATCGCCCGACTGACCCGTCACCCCGTGTTGTATCGCGTCGCCGACCCCTTGCTCGACTGCAACGTGACCATCCTCGGTCCGGGCGACACCCACGGATGGCACTACGACGGCAACCATTTTTCGGTGACCCTGATGATGCAGACCGCCGAGGACGGCGGCCGGTTCGAGTTCTATCCGAACATCGCAAACCCCGATGACGACAACTTCCCGGCCGTTGAGCGCCTCTATGACGGCGATCGTGAAGGCATCCTGACACCGCCTCTGGAGGCCGGGACTCTCAACATCTTCCGCGGCCGTTACTCACTGCATCACGTCACGCCGGTCACAGGCGAACGCCCACGCATTGTCTCGATCTTCAGCTATCACCAGCAGCCCGGCATGATCTTTCCGGCGGCAACACAGAAAAACTACACCGGCCGCACGGCCGCCTAAGCTAACCGACTCGTGACTGCACAGGAACCAGCTTGCAAGGCAGTAAGGTTTTGCTGAACCTCATGGCCGGCGGCCTTCAGAAGCAAACGATGTCACAGGGGCAACCCGGCACACCGATCCACGACCTGATCGACTTGACCGCTACCTGCTCGACCAGCCGAGGTCGCCTGAACTGGCCGCCGTGACGTGTCAGGAGCACGGCTGTCATCAAGTCGGGGATCATAAATGCGGCCTTCCGTGACGGGTTCGTTAAACTCGATGCCAGATGGCGTCTTGATCTAACTCCCCAAGAGGAATTCACGGCCGACCTTCACGCGCGGCACACCGTTGTAGGCGACGATGTCGGCTGTGGCGTAGGTTTCGCTCCATTGGTCCGGCAGATAGCTGCCGGTACCGATCACGTCGACCGGTGCATTGGCCACGGCCATCACCTTGCACTTGGCCGGGCCGAAGCCCGATGACGCAACGATCTTTACCTTGTCGAAGCCGGTGTTGTTGAGCTGTTCGCGCATGTGCCAGATGCCGGCGGCCGAAACACCGGTGCCGATGAGGTAACGCAGCTCCGATTCCGACCGGTAGCCGCGGATCGCCTCCGGGGCGTTGCGTTCCAGCACCGCGTAGCTCGACTGCGGATCCAGTCCTTCAACATAGCGCCCGCCGCCTGTGTCGAGGCGCACGGAAAAGTCACCGGAGGCAGCAAGGTCGGGGAAGCGGCGGCACACGGCCAGGGCGTCGGTGACCTCCTGGCCGAAATAGTCGACCAGCACGGTCATCGGCACACCGGGGTTGGCCTGGTGGAACATCTCGGCCGCCCGCACCGTGGACCCGGCATAACCGATCAGGGCATGCGGCATCGTGCCGAAGCCCTTCTTGTTGCCGAAGTAATGGGCGGTGGCATCGGTTGCATTGCCGATGAATCCCTTTGCCCCGACCTTCCTCTGGGCCCGGGCCGAACCGACCGACGCAGCATAGGCCATCATTTCGGCCATCTCCGTGCCGGCACAGTGACGCGCGTCCATGGCGAGAAACGCCGTCTGGGGCATATCGACACACATGGTGTAGGCGTGATGGGCCGCAACACAGGCCGGGCCCAGCTTCTGGAGAAACAGCGTTTCCAGATCGACCAGCGCCGCGAACGGGCCGGTGATATAGGCCAGCGGTTCACCGGCGCCGACCCAGTGGCCTTCCTGTAGCTGGAGTTCGATGTTGAAGCTGACCCCGCGAATGCATGCGATCGCCTCGAGCCAGGCAACCATCAACCGTGGCGCGCTGACCACGGGTCGACGCAGAAACACAGCATAGGTGACCTCACAATCACCATGGGCTTCGACCGTCGTCTTGGTGCGATTGAAGTAGGTGTCGGTCCAAAGCCCGACATCCGCCTCGCTCGGCCAGGCGCCGTTGCCGTGGTTGGGGTCGTCCTCAGCCATCGGTCACTCCCGATTGCCCTCCCGCCACAGGGCGGAAGGTTTACCGTCACGAACCCGGCGGTTTACTGGGCCGCGGCGGCGCGTATGGTTTCGCCACGCTCCTCACGAAGCTGCTCGGCGATCAGGAACGCCAGTTCGAGGGCCTGGCTGGCGTTCAGACGTGGATCGCAGTGCGTGTGATAGCGGCTGGAGAGGTCGTCGTCGCTGATCGCCTGGGCGCCGCCGATACACTCGGTCACATCCCGGCCGGTCATCTCGAAATGCACACCACCGGCATGGGTGCCTTCGGCGTGATGCACGGCGAAGAAGCCGCGGACCTCGGCCAGAATGCGATCAACCGGACGGGTCTTGAAGCCGGTTGAGGCCTTGATCGTGTTGCCGTGCATGGGATCGCACGACCAAACGACACGGCGGCCTTCCCGCTCGACCGCGCGGATCAGCGGCGGCAGACCTTCCTCGACCTTCTCCGCACCAAAGCGCGCAATCAGCGTGATCCGGCCGGCTTCGTCGGTCGGATTGAGGATGTCCAGCAGGTGGATCAGCTCGTCGGGATCGAGCGACGGGCCGCACTTAATGCCGATCGGGTTCTTCACGCCGCGCAGGAACTCCACGTGAGCATGATCAGGCTGGCGCGTACGGTCCCCGATCCACAGCATGTGGGCTGAGGTGTCGTACCAGTCGCCGGTCGTGGAATCGACGCGGGTCATGGCCTCTTCGTAGGGCAGAAGAAGCGCCTCATGTGAGGTGTAGAATTCGGTCTCGCGCATCTGCGGCACGCTCTCGGGCGTCAGGCCACAGGCCTCCATGAATCCCAGGGCTTCCTGGATACGCTCGGCCATCTCGCTGTAACGATGGCCCTGTGCACTGTCGGCCACGAAATCATTGTTCCAGCTCGACACGCGATGCAGATCGGCGAAACCGCCCTGTGCAAAAGCGCGCAGAAGGTTCAGCGTCGAAGCGGCCTGATGATAGGCGCTCAGGATCCGCTTGGGATCGGGAATGCGCGAAATCTCGTCGAAATCGATGCCGTTGATGATATCGCCGCGGTAGCTCGGCAGCTCCATGTCACCTTGTGCCTCGACATCCGACGAGCGCGGCTTGGCGAACTGGCCCGCCATGCGGCCCACCTTCACCACCGGGCAGGACGCACCGAAGGTCAGAGCCACGGCCATCTGCAGCAGCACCTTAAAGGTGTCGCGGATGTTGTCGGGGTGGAACTCGGCAAAGCTTTCAGCGCAGTCGCCGCCCTGCAGCAGGAAGGCATCGCCTTCGGCCACACCGGCCAGCGCCTTCTTCAGGCTGCGCGCCTCACCGGCAAACACGAGCGGCGGCGATGTCCGCAGCTGCGCCTCGACATCGCTCAGAACCTGAGAGTCGGGATAGCTGGGGACCTGCAGAATGGGAAGGTCGCGCCAGCTCGACGGAGTCCAATTCGCGGTCATCTTGTGCCTCGTTTCGTGTTCAGTGCTGTCTCAGCAGCAGTTCAAAGTTATCCAAAGCCGTGGGAATCGGCGTCTATACGCCCGCAAGTGGCGGTTTTCCAGTCAAAATCTCCGTCCCACATTCGACAGCACAGCCCCACAACGTCAAGGTTGAGTCCGACAGGAACATGGCGGGAGACAAGGCGTGGCAAAGGTATCTGTTCTGGGACTCGGCAACATGGGCGCGGCGATCGCCTGGGCCTTTCATAAGGCAAACCACGATCTCGTCGTCTGGAATCGCTCATCCGAACGATCCCGGCCGTTTGCAGACGCAGATATCACCGTCGCCGAGAACCCCGTGGACGCGATTGCTGCCAGTTCCTTCATCGTGGTGTGCGTCGACAGCAACCCGGTTGCTGACAGCTTTCTCCAGGCTGATGACGTCGCCGCCGTTCTCGGCGGTCGTACCGTCGTCCAGTTCAGCACCAGCACACCGAAGGAAGCCGAAGCCAGCGCGACCTGGCTCGCGTCCCGGTCGGCGCACTACATCGATGGCGCCATTCACTGCAGTCCGGGCCACATCGGCACCGACGACGCCGCCTTTCTGCTGTCGGGCGACAAGAACATCTATGGGGCCGTACGTCCCTTTCTCGCCTGTCTTGGCGGAGACCAGACCTTTATCGGCGAGACCGTACGGGCTGCATCGGCGCTCGAACTCGCCTCGGTCTGCGAGGTCTACGGGCGCTTCGCTGCTGTTTCCCATGCCGCCCTGATATGTGAGGCCGAAGGAATTCCACTTGATCAACTCGCGGCCCTGATGCCCGAGGGCGGGTTCTCGCAGCGTTATGTCGAAACTATCCGCGACGGGGCGTTCGAGAACCCCGGCGCGACGCTGCGCATATGGGATTCAGCCATCCAGCGCGTTCGTGCCCAGGGCCACGACGCGGGGATCGATACGCGCTTTCCCGATTATCTCGCCGATCTGTTCAACGAGGCTATCAATGACGGCCTCGCCGACGAACATGTCATGGCGCTGATCAAGGTGCTGCGGAAGGCATAAAGTGCGCGCAGCTAGGCTGCTATGTCGAACAGTAGAATTTCAGCATCCTTTGTGGCCGAGACGGTCAGCCTGTCGGCGTCGCGAACGGCCAGTCCGTCTCCCTGAAACAGCGCTTCACCCGCTACAGACACCTCTCCCCAGACAATCTGGAGCCACGCCAGCCTCCCCTTCGCCAGGGAATAATCACCGCGCTATCGCGGCGCAACCGCGCCACGTGCACTTCAGCATTCTGGTGGATGGCAATGGAACCGTCTCTGCCATCCGGTGATGCCACCAGTCCGAAGCCACCTTCCAGTCGGCCGGCAATCATCCAGGTCAGGATTTCCATGGCCCGGTGGGGATGCGTGGGGAACACCTCACCCGGTGGGATGATATCCTCGTTGATGACACGCAGGGGCCGGAACCCCATGAAGTTGGGGTCGTGATAGCCCGCAAACGAGAAGCTGTGGCGGCTGTCGAGCCATCCGAAGCGGCTCACACGCCGGCCCGCTGACCGGCGCACACCATGCATCCCGTTACTCCGCCGCCTCTTTGGCCGCACTCCGCTTCACCTCACGCATGGTGACAAATTCCTCGGCGCTGGTCGGGTGAATACCAATCGTGGAATCGAAAATCGCCTTGGTCGCGCCGGCCTTCATGGCTACGGCAAAGCCCTGCATCATCTCGCCGGCCTCCGGCCCCACCATGTGGGCGCCGACCACGCGGTCGGTGCTGCGCACCACGACCAGCTTCATCAGGGTGCGTTCTTCATTGCCCGAGATCGTGTGTTTGAGCGGCTTGAACTCGGAGAGATAGACATCGATGTAATCGCCGTGTTCGTCGCGCGCCTGCGCCTCGGTCAGACCGACACTGCCGATCGGCGGCTGGCTGAACACCGCCGAGGGCACATAGTTGTAGTCGACCGTGGTCGGCTTTCCGGCGAAGTGGGTGTTGGCGATCGCCATGCCCTCAGTCGTTGCCACTGGGGTCAGTTCGATGCGGCCCAGGATATCGCCCAGCGCCAGGATCGACGGCACATTGCTCTGGAACTGCTCATCGACCGGGATGGTTCCGTTGTCGTTGAGTTCGACGCCGGCCTCTTCCAGGCCGATGCCCCGTGTCGAGGGCCGTCGGCCGGTCGCGTACATCACCATATCGGTTTCGATCTGGCTGCCGTCGTTCAGATCCGCAACCAGGCGCGTACCTTTCTTTTCGATTATGTCGATGTTGCAGTTGAAGCGCAGGTCGATGCCCTTCTTGCGCATCTCCACGGCGAGGTGCTCGCGGATGTCGTCGTCGAAGCCGCGTAGGAAATGCGGGCCGCGGTAGAGCTGCGTCACGTTGACCCCCAGCCCCTTCATGATCCCGGCGAACTCGACCGCGATGTAACCTCCGCCCACGACCACGATGTCGCGCGGCAGTTCCTCTAGGAAGAACATCTCGTTCGAGGTGACCGCGTGTTCCTTGCCGGGGATGTCCGGCACGAAGGGCCAGCCGCCCACGGCGATAAGGATCTTGTCGGCCGTGATCTGTTGGCCGTTGATTTCGACAGTGTGCGGATCGACCACCGTGGCCCGCCCCCAAAGGACTTCGCAGCCCGCCGCCTTCAGCATCCGGTCATAGATGCCGTTCAGCCGTTCGATCTCGGCGGTCTTGTTGTCGCGCAGCGTGGCCCAGTCGAATGACGGTTCGCCCACGGTCCAGCCGAAACGGGCGGCATCATGGAAATCCTCCGCGAAATGCGCGGCGTAGCTGAACAGCTTCTTGGGCACACAGCCCACGTTGACGCAGGTCCCGCCCCAGTAGCGCTCCTCGGCAATCGCCACACGCGCGCCATGCCCGGCCGACATCCGCGCGGCACGCACACCGCCGGAACCGCCACCAATGACAAACAGGTCGTAATCGTACTGGGACACGTCAGCTCTCCGCAGGTTCAGGTTCAGGGGCCTCATATGGTGCGTCTGTCGACGGTTCACAGAGTTTAACCCGATTGCCCTCGGGACCCATGAACCAGCCAAAGCGGCCGTACGGGTGGTCTTCTATCTTGTCATCGATCTCGGCACCGGCGTCACGCCGGCGTTCGAGCATGCCGTCGAGATCATCGACCCGGAAGTTCACCATGAAAGGTATGGTCGGGGGATCGAGGTAGCGTGTGTCGGCCTTGAAAGGCCCCCAGACCGTATGACCCGTGCCGCCCGGTTGGAGACCATCCGACCAGGCGAACATGACCGCACCACCGTCTTCGATCGGCAGACCCAGGGTGTCACGATACGACGCAGCGAGTGCCTGGGGATCGTCGGCCTTGAAGAACACGCCCCCTATGCCAGTTATTCTGGCCATCTCCAGCCTCCGTGATCAAAAGGGCTTGAACGGCGTTTACGAGAGTCGTTCTGCAAGGCGGCGCTCCCGCCGGTAGGCCGCCCAGTCCTGCGCTTCAACAAAGATACGGCGGACCTCGGGGTGGCGCCGTTTGATGTCGCGCTCGATATCTGCCACCGCGACTTCGATGTCTTCGGCATCCTGATTGGATTCGAAATCGAGGCTCAGAGTCACCAGAATGTCGTCGGGACCGAGATGCAGGGTCAGCACCTCATTGACCCGCTCGACACCGCGATGGGCGCGCGCCTGCCGCCGGATGTCCTCGACCGTCTCAGGCAAGGCTGCCTCGCCGATCAGCAGGCTCTTGCACTCATAGGCCAACACCATCGCCGTCAGCGCCAGAACCAGTCCAATCATGATCGAGGCAACGCCGTCCAACACCGGCATATCGAGAAGGTCGACGCACAAAACTCCGATGAAAGCCAGGATCAGACCAATCATGGCGGCCGAATCCTCCAGCAGCACCGTGAACACGCTGGGGTCCTTGCTCGCGGCAATCGCACTGATGATCGGCACCTTGCCGCGACGCTTGTTGAACTCCTTGTAGGCCACCCACCAGGCGCCCGCCTCGAATATCATGGCGACGGTGAGCACGATGTAGTTCACATAGGCATCGGTGATCTCATGCGGGTCCAGGACCTTGTGAATGCCTTCGTAGATCGACACACCGGCACCAACCCCGAAAATCAGGATCGCGACAACGAAGGTCCAGAAGTAGAGCTCCGGCCCGTAGCCGAAGGGATGCCGGTCGTCGGCCGGACGCGACGATCGCTTCAGTCCATAAAGGATCAGCCCCTGATTGCCCGTGTCGACCAGTGAGTGGATCGCCTCGCTCAGCATGGCCGAGCTACCCGTCCACATCGATGCGGCAAACTTCGTGATGGCGATCAATCCGTTGCCCGCAAGCGCGGCATAGATGACTTTTTTTGAGCCCGAAACATCCATGTCTGCACCATAGCGGACCCTGCATGGCGCGACTATCATGCACCCGCCGTCAGGAGGGAGAAATGCCATGGCCGCTGCCGAACAGCTCAACCAGAATCACGCCATCGACTGGAGTCAGGGTGCCGCCTGGGTCGACGGCGCCATCGTGCCGGCCAAGGAAGCCAAGCTTTCAGTCTTCGACTGGGGTTTCACCCGATCCGATGTCACATACGACGTGGTCCATGTCTGGAAGGGCCGCTTCTTCCGGTTGGATGATCATCTCGACCGCTTTCTGCGTTCGGTCGATGGCCTGCGCATGGAACTCCCGGTCGACCGGGACGGTCTGGCTCAGATTCTTCACGACTGCGTCGCACGCTCCGGGCTTCAGGACTCCTATGTCGCCATGGTGCTCACCCGCGGCCAGCCTGACCCGGCCTGGCCCAAGCGTCTGCCGAGCAACTTCAAGGGCCGCAACAATCTGATCTGCTATGCCATCCCCTTCGTTTGGATCATGAAACCCGAGATTCAGGAGACCGGTGCGCGCATGATCATCGCCGAGGCTCCGCGCATCGCGTCGTCATCGGTCGATCCCACGATCAAGAACTACCACTGGGGCGACTTCACCAACGCGCTGTTCGAGGTCGAGGACACGGATGCGGACTATGCCGTGCTCATGGGCCCCGATGGCTTTGTCGCCGAAAGTCCCGGCTCCAACATTTTCGCCGTGCTGGATGGCGTGGTGACAAGCCCCAATCACGGCGCGTTGGAAGGCATCACGCGCAAGGCCGTCCATGATCTCTGTGAGCTGATGGGCCAGCCCGATGCCCAGCGCGACATCACGCGCGACGAGCTGCTCGATGCCGATGAAATCTTCATGGCCTCGACCGCCGGCGGCATCATGCCGATCCGGCAGATCAACGAACGCATCCTATCCAACGGTGCGCCCGGCCCGATCAGCCGCGTCATTCACGCCGAATACTGGAAGAAACACGACGAGGGCTGGCACGCCACACCCGTGAACTACGGCGCCTGAGGTGGACGGTCAGCCCAACATCCTGCTGCTGGAGGCCGACCAGCTCTCGGCCTCGGCGCTGACCTGCTACGGCCATCTGTTTGTCGTCACCCCCACAATCGATCGTCTCGCCGCCGAAGGTGTGGTGTTCGAGGACGCCTATTGCAACTTTCCGCTCTGCGCGCCCAGCCGCTTTTCGATGATGGCGGGACAGCTCGCGTCCCCACATCGGAGCCTGGGACAACGGCGCCGAGTTTGCCTCTGATATCCCGACCTTCGTCCGTTACCTGCGACGCGCGGGTTATCGCACCCGCCTTTCGGGCAAAATGCACTTTGTCGGCGCCGATCAGCTCCATGGCTTCGACGAGCGTCTGACGAGCGACATCTACCCCGGCGACTTTGCATGGGCTGCTGATTGGGATGCCCGGGCTCATCGCGACGCCAACGGCCCCAGCATGGCAAGGATGGCCGGCCTGTGCACCGGCAGCGTCCGGCTCGACTACGACGAACAAGTCACCGAACGAGCCTGCGCCTGACTGGGCGAATGCCGGAGTGAGCAGCAGCCCTTCCTGCTCACGGTCAGCCTGACCCACCCCCACGACCCCTTCGCCTGCACCGAGCCTTGCGGTTCGCTCTACGACCGCATCGATATCCCGCCCCCGACGGCACCCTACGCCGATTATCCCCATCCGGAATCGATGCGCCGCCAGTACTGCGTCGACGGGATCGACTTCACCGAGGCCGAGACCTGCAACGCCCGGCGCGGCTACTACGGCGCAATCTCCTACGTCGATGCGAAGATTGCGCAAATTCTCGAGGCCCTGGAGCGCTCGGGCGATGCCGACAACACCATCGTGCTGCTGACCTCCGACCACGGCGAAATGCAAGGCGAACACGGTCTCTGGATGAAGAAGGTTTTCTTCGAGAATGCCATCAAGATCCCGATGCTGGCCTGGGTGCCGTCACGTTTCGGACCCCGTCGCCTGTCCGGCTTCGTTTCGCTGATCGACCTGTTGCCCACCATGTTGGTCCTGAGCGGCACCGGCATGGAGACGGTCGAGACGGTCGAGACGGTCGACGGCGCCGATCTCACGGACGCGATCATGGGCACCGCTCCCCTGTCCGAGCACCCTCTTCTGGCAGAGCTGACCTGCGAGGGCAGCGGCCTTGTCCTGATGCTTCGCCGCGGCAACCTGAAGTACATCTGGTCGGCACAGGACCCGGCGATGCTGTTCGATCTCGCCAGCGATCCGGATGAATGCGTGAACATCTCCGGTGCTCCCGGCATGGCCGATGCCGAGGCCGGTCTTCGCCAGGAGTTGCTCTCGATCTGGAACCCCGATGCCATCACGGCGGCTGTGCGGCGTTCCCAGAAGCGTCGCAAGCTCGTGCAGGAAGCCCATCATGCCACAAGCACCGCGCCGGATTGGGAATTCAGAGAGTCAGACACACCCGACGACCGCTGGATGCGCGGCCAGACCGGCTACGGCACCTGGGCCTATGGTTCGATCACAAGGTTGAAACCCGCCTCCGACTGACCGGGCGGCCCTGCCTACTGCGGATTCTTGACCGCTTCGGCTTTGGTCTCGACGGCCGAAGCCGCGAAACGGCGCCAACGCCACCGCACCAGACCCGCCACCACGACGATTTCGAGCGCCGGCCACACAAGTGGCGAAATGCCGAGATGGACGAAGGGGACATCCCAGGCCGGGACAAAAGCCGGCAGCACAGCGTGGGCGCCGAGCGCCGCCACGATCATCGGCGCCAGGGCATAAAGCACCACCATCCAGATCAGCCATGTCGTGAAAGCACGGCGGGTGTTGCGGCCGAGCCAGGCGAACACCAGCAACATCAGATCGCGCGTGATGAAAAGCCACGCCGCCACAAGGGTCCCCGGGGCAAAGCCGGTCATGTCGAGTTCGGAGAACAGATCGGCGGTCTGGTCAGCCTGGCTCGGCTGCTGGCTCAGCAGCAGGATCACCGACAACACCAGCCCCAACAAAGCCAGGCCGTGATTGATCACCCAGACCGGCGCATCGCTCAGGATACTGCCGACCCGGCCTCCACGCACCGAGGCCACAAGACGGCGCAGGTTGACCGGATCCATGCGCTCCAGCACAGCGGGAACATAAGTCAGCACCATCGCGGTGATGGTCATGATCACCGCTGTCAGCGTAACAGCGTCATCTTTGCCAGGACCGACGGCCAGTCCGGCCAGCCAGGCACCGGCGAACAGGACAAACACCGACCACATCAGGGGCCGGTTGGGCATCTGAAGCTCCAGCCGCATGCGCCGCCACAGCCCGACCACTGCCCAAGCGGCGAACATGATCGTGCTCCCCACGGCGAACCATGTCGCGTCGATCAGGTGACCAAACCAGACCACCTGCGTGTCGTCCTGCATGTCGTTCATCATCGAAAACAGCACCAGCGACGTGATGATCACCACCGCTTGGGCAATCGTGACATCAAGCTGGCGCGCGCTGTTGCGGCGGCTGACCGCCGTCATCGCAATCAGCATCACACAGGATTCGATCAGCACTGTCAGCGCGGCGAGGCCCAGAACCAACTGGAGCATCACTGTGCCGACGTCGCGACCCATCTCCTCTGACACCGCCCCGTAATGCGCTTCGATCAGGCCCAAGGAGATGAGGGCCACGGCCAGCAGCAAGCCGCAGCCGTACCAGACATAAGATGTGCTGCCGAAGAGTTTGCCCCAGGTCATCCCCCAGGCACCCATGGACGACAGCCGTTGCTGATCCCAGGTCTTGTCGGCAATCTCGCGTACCATAGCGGCCGCGGCTATGCGCGAGCCCCAGAACAGCACAACCAGGATGTAGCCGATCGTGCCGGTCGCCACGAAGGATTCCAGAAACTCCTCACCGCCGCCAGGCTCGGTGGAGTCAAAAGTCCAAACCCCAAACAGCAGCAGCACCAGCCCCAGGATGACCGGCATGAAAATCACCCGGCCCAGGGAAAATTCGGTCCAGAGATAACGGCGCAGTTCGGGGTTCATGCTTATGTATGCCCCTCGTCGCTGCTCGCGACTTCGCGATAGATGTCACGCAGGCCCATGCGCCGTTCGGCCAGGCCCGAGACAGGCACGCCGTCGGACACGAGCTTGAGCAGAAGGTCGCGACGGAACGCCGCATCAATGGGCGCACGGAACATGACCGTGGTTGCATCGGGCGCCTCAACCTCGGCGATCCCGTCCATGCCGGTCAGCCTGACGACCAGGCCATTGCTCGGCTCCGCAAGCTCCAGGGCAAACAGGGTCTGGCGCGTGCCGCCCGAATCCACGATCTGGCGATGTTCCAACAGCCGGCCCTGATCCATCACCAGGACATGGCTCGAATAATCCTCAAGCTCCGCCAGAATGTGAGAGCTCACAATCAGGGTCATGCCCTCATCGCAGAGGCCCAGAAGCAGGTCCGAGAGTGATTGCCGCGCCAGCGGATCGAGGCCCGACGCGGGCTCGTCCAGTAGCACGATCGAAGGCTCATGCACGATCGCCTGGGCGATCGCTAGCCTCTGGCGCTGTCCGCGTGACAGCTCGCCAGCCCGCCGCTCGATCAGATCGACCAGATCGAGTTGTTCGGCCACACGTGACACGGCCGCCGCTTCCGCATCCCCTTCGACACCATGCATGGCCACGGCGTGACGCAGGCACTGGCGCACTGTCAGGTCGTCATAAAGGCCGAAGAAGTCCGAGAGATAACCCAGCCGCCTGTGAATGGCGCGGGGCTCCTCGTGCGCATCCTCGCCCTCGACCAGGACCCGTCCGGAGAAGGGCGTATCGAGGGCCGCCATGCAACGCAGAAGCGTTGTCTTGCCTGCCCCGTTGGGGCCAACCAGTGCCGTCACCGATCCCCGCTCGACCTCAAACGAGACACCGTGGAGCGCGCGCACGGTCGCATAGTCGAAGACCAAGTCTTCGACGGCGATCACCGATGGTGCTGAAACGTCATTCAAAGCTGTTATCATCCCGGCCAAAGCGTGGGGACCACGCCGCAGAGGCGGGATCTCGGCTCTGATCAGAAAAAAGCACCGCGCAGAACAATTTCCCGGATGTCACGTTGTTCCTCCGGGATGACACGGTCGGGAACGTCAAGACCGAGGCTTACCGGTCGACACCGGCAACACAGACATACTTGGCTTCGACATACTCCTCGATGCCCATGTGGCTGCCTTCACGGCCCACGCCCGATTCCTTCACGCCGCCGAAGGGTGCGACCTCGGTCGAGATGATGCCGGTGTTCACACCCACGATGCCGTATTCCAGGCCTTCGGACACACGCCAGATGCGGCCGATGTCGCGGCTGTAGAAGTAGCTCGCCAGGCCGAACTCGGTGTCGTTGGCCTGCTGGATCACCTCTTCTTCGGTGTCGAAGCGGAACAGCGGGGCCAGTGGGCCAAAGGTCTCGTCGCGCGCGACCATCATCTGCGGGTTCACATCGGCCAGCACAGTCGGCTGGAAATAGGTGCCGCCCAGTTCATGGCGCGAACCGCCGGTGATCACACGGGCACCCTTGGAGGTCGCATCGGCGATGTGCTCTTCGACCTTGTCGATGCCGCCCTGGTTGATCAGCGGGCCCTGATTGACGCCCTCTTCCAGGCCGTTGCCCACCTTCATTTCGGCCACCTTGGCCGCGAACTTCTCGGCAAAAGCGTCATAGACTTCGGACTGCACATAAATGCGGTTCGCGCAGACACAGGTCTGGCCCATGTTACGGAACTTCGATTGCATCGCGCCTTCCACGGCCGCATCGAGATCGGCGTCGTCGAACACCATGAACGGTGCGTTGCCGCCCAGCTCCATGGTAACCTTTTTCACGGTTGAAGACGACTGTTCCATCAGCTTTTTGCCGATTTCGGTCGAGCCCGTGAAGGTGATCTTGCGCACGATCGGATTGGCCGTGATCTCCGCACCGATCTCCGAGGACTTGCCCGACAGGATGTTCAGCACACCGGCGGGAATACCGGCCCGCTCGGCCAGCTCACACAGGGCGAAGGCCGAATAGGGTGTTTCGGTCGCAGGCTTGCACACGAAGGTGCAGCCGGCAGCCAGCGCCGGACCCGCCTTGCGCGTGATCATCGCACTGGGGAAGTTCCACGGGGTGATCGCACCAACCACGCCGATCGGCTCCTTGAGAACCATGATGCGGCGGTCGGACATGTGCTGGGGCACGGTCTCGCCATAGATGCGCTTGCCCTCTTCGGCGAACCATTCGATGAAGCTCGCGGCATAAACGATCTCGCCGCGCGCTTCGGCCAGCGGCTTACCCTGCTCCATAGTCATCATGATCGCCAGATCTTCCTGGTTCTCGATCATCAGGTCAAACCACTTGCGCAGGATGCCTGCGCGCTCCTTGGCCGTCTTCGCACGCCATGCGGGCAGCGCCTTGTTGGCCGCCTCGATCGCACGGCGCGTCTCGGCCGTGCCCATCTTCGGGATCGTGCCCAGCGTCTCACCAGTCGCGGGATCGCGCACGTCGATGGTCTCGCCGCTATCGGCGTCACACCACGCACCGTCGATGTAACACTGCTGGCGGAAAAGGCTGCTGTCGGAAAGCTTCATGGGATCCCCCTGTTGGTCCGGGCGTTGGCAGGCGGGCCGGAACCGGCCCCTGCCCGCTTATGTGGCATGGCGGCCACTTTAGGCAAGCCAGACAGCGAAGGAAATGGGGGTGACGAGTATTCGACATCGGGGCGTTTGATGGCCGGCACGGTTCGGCCTCGGTCCTCTTCGAGGGCATGGGCTGGACCGTATCTGAGTCGAAGCGCATCCCGATTATGCCGCCATGCTGCTGGATCTCCGGCGGCTCGATTGTGTTGTCGCACGCACGGTTCATCCGGAGGCACTACGGACCACACCGCAGCATCTGCGCGGCGGTAAGCTGACCGACCGTCGCTTCCGCGTGACCGACAACGTCCTGGCCCAACAGAGCCAGCAGCCGCTCTCGGCCATTCTCGACTTTCCCCCGCCGCTGCGCGATGACGCCACCTAGAACGTTCTGCCCCTGGTCCACGGCATCAACCGCTTCTGTCTCGACGGGGTCGCCATCGACACCACCCAGGCTGCCGTGTGCCGAAGTATCGTCCGCGCCGCCAAGGCCGACGAAAATCGTGTCTCTCTCGTCCAGATTCAAAGCCCGGACAAGCCTGACCTCAGGCCGGAGAGTTTCCGCCGCAGCGCCGATCTGGACCGCGATGCCCACTAGCGCGGCAGTTTCAAAAGGCCACGCCCCCTGCCTCCGCTGTTCGATGTGCTCGACCGGATCGCAGAGGAAACACCGGACGACGGGGTGATGATCTTCATCAACGCCGACATCAGCCTCCAGCCCGCCTTCTACCGTTCGGTCCGGGAGTTGCTCTGTCAGGGTTATGACGCTCTGGTGATCAACCGACGTACCATCTCACCCGATCACACCTTCCCGACCGGGTCCGCACTGGTCGAAGCCGAGTACGGCATCAGCCATCCGGGTTATGACTGTTTTGTCTTTCGCAAAGCGCTCTAAACGAGGTTCAGGCGCAACGATGCGCTGATCGACATTCCCAGCGTCGCGCGCGGCCTACTCTTCAACATGACCGACCCACTGGGGTCTCTATGACTGGAACCACTACGCGCACATCCACGAGCTGTTCTCCGAGGTTCCGACCAAGGCGCCGGAAGACGCCATGAAGGTTTTCATGTCGGAGTTCGAAGCACACCGCATCTACGGCGGTCTGTGGATCGTTGTCTGGCACCCGGCCGTCTCGGGCCGGCTCGCCCGCTGCCATGCCATCGACGGGATGATCCGGACCATGATGGAAACCGGCGATGCATGGTTCGCGACGATGGAGGAGATCGCTGAACACATCGCCCACTGCCGGGCCGACGGAACGTGGACCCCCCGCGTCGAACACCTCCCCTACCTCACTGAACCGCTGCCTGTTGAGGTCATGACGCCGGGAAGGTAGACCGGACGCCGTCACACATCGGCGTACGGAGACAGTCATGAGTTTCGATTTCGACACGGTCATCGACCGCAGTGGCACCTGGGCCGCCAAGTGGAACTTCACCATGGCTGCTCACGGCCAGGAGGCGCCCGCGTCGATGTTCGAAGGCGACGGCCCCGCGCCGATCTCTATGTCGGTCGCGGACATGGAGTTTGCCGCACCGCCCTGCGTTACCGCCGCTATGCAGGCGCGGATTGATCACGGTGTCTTCGGCTACACCTATCAGAGTGACGCGTACAACGACGCCATTGTCGCCTGGCAGAAAGCCCGCCACAGCTGGGACATCAAGCCCGACTGGATCCTCACCCATCACGGCGTGTTGCCCAGCCTCTTCCTGATGATCCGGCGCTTTGTCCCCCAGGGCAGCAAGATCGTGCTCCAGACCCCGGCCTTCCCGCCGTTCTTCGACGCTATCGAGGTCAACGGCTGCGAGGCTGCCGTCAACGAACTCATCGAGGGGGAGAACGGCCGCTACGAGATCGACTTCGAAGGCTTCGAGACCGCCTGCGCCGACCCGGCGACCCGCCTGTTTATCCTGTGCAATCCGCATAATCCGGTCGGCCGCTGCTTCACCGCAGACGAATTAGGCCGCATGGCGGAGATCTGCGCTCGCCATGATGTCATGATCTTTGCCGATGAGATTCACGGCGATCTCATCATGCCCGGCCACCGCCTTACACCCTTCCTCAGCGTGACCGGCGGCAGCAGCCCGAAGACGATCACCGCCAACGGCCTGTCGAAGACCATGAACCTCGCCGGCCTCCAGCTCTGCACCGTGATCATCCCCGACGACGAACTGCGCGAGGCCTATGCGGCGGGCAGCCTCAATGACGGCAACTGGGGTCTCAACCCCATGTCCAAGGCCGGTTTCCTCGCGGGATTCGCCCAAGGCGGCCCCTGGCTCGATGCCCTGCTGCCGTACGTTGCGGCCAACATGGACCTGGTCCACAGCTTCTGTGCAGAGCGCCTGCCCGCGATCAAGGGCCCCACGATCGAGGGTACCTATCTGATGTGGCTCGACATGCGCGGCACTGGCCTCCCCGAACCCGATCTGATCGAACGCATCCAACGCCGCGCCCGGCTGCGTGTCGAGGCCGGCAGTGCCTTCGGCCCCGGCGGCGAGGGTTTCATCCGACTTAACGTCGCCTGTCCCCGCAGCGTCGTTCAGGACGCCATGGAGCGTCTGGAACGCGTTTTGCGGGCCAACAGCTAGATCACGTGAAGCGGCTCTAGGCCGTCAGGAAACCTTCAAGCCGCTGGCGGATGATCGCATCGGCCTCGGCCATGATGCGGTCGACCAGCTCCTTCACTGTCGGGATGTCGTAAACCAGGCCCGCGACCATGCCGCAGGACCAGGCGCCGATCTCCATCTCGCCGTTCTGCATGATGCGGGGATAGACACCGCCGACCTCTTCGATGATGTCGTCGATGGTCATCTCCGCTCCCTTCTCGCGTTCCTTCTCTAGGATCGCCTCGACCGCATCGTTGTTCAGAACCCGCTCGGTGTTGCGCAAGGGGCGCATGATCAGTCGCGTGTCACGCTCGCTGGCGGCCAGGATCGCCTGTTTGACGTTGTCATGAACCGGCGCTTCCTGTGTCGCGATGAAGCGGGTCGCCATGTTCATGCCTTCTGCCCCCAGTGACAGGGACGCGACCAAAGAGCGCGCATCGGCCATGCCGCCCGAGGCGACAAACGGTATCTCCAGCTCATCGGCAGCACGCGGCAGCAGGATCATGTTCGGAATGTCATCTTCGCCGGGATGTCCGCCGCACTCGAAACCGTCGACCGAGACCGCATCGCAGCCAATCGACTGGGCCTTGAGTGAATGCCGCACGGAAGTGCATTTGTGGATCACCTTGACCCCTGCCTCCTTGAGCGGCGGCAGGACCTGCGCCGGATTGTTCCCGGCCGTCTCCACAGCCTTCACACCACCATCAATGATGGCCTTCACATAACCGGGATAGTCGGGCTGGGTGAAGGCAGGCAGGAACGTCAGGTTCACGCCGAACGGCTTGTCAGTCATCTCCCGGCAACGCGCGATCTCGTTGGCAAGATCTGCCGGTGACGGTTGTGTCAGGGCAGTCAGAATGCCCAGACCACCGGCGTTCGACACCGCAGCGGTCATCTCGGCGAAACCGACATAGTGCATGCCGCCCTGAATGATCGGGTGTTCGATGCCGAAGAGTTCGGTGATGCGTGTCTTCATGGTTGCCGCCCCTGCCCTCAAATCTCGATGCTGCGCCACGGTATAGCGCCCGTCGGCGCAAACGGAAACCGTCAGCCGGCGAAACGCCGTTCCGGCAGTACCTTTACGCCGAGGTCATGGATGGCAAACAGGTAGCCGGCATGATCTGCCGTGTCACGCTCTCCCGCCCATTCCCCGCCTGATGTCGTGGCGTAAAGAACGTCGCACTCCGGGCCGCCGAAAATCACACTGGTCACCCATCCCACAGGCATGACGATATCACGGTCCACGGTTCTGTCGGGCGCCAGACGCACCGCCTTGCCCCCGGCGAAGCGTGCGTTCCAGAGGCAGCCTTCCGCGTCGACCGTCATGCCGTCCGGCACGCCATCGTCAGCCATGGTCGCTGTCAGAAGCTTTCGGCCCGCGACATTGCCGGTCTCGATATCGTAGTCGTAGGCGTGAATCTCATGCGCATAGGAATCGGCGACATAAAGTGTCCGATTGTCCGGGCTCCAGCAGGGACCGTTGGCGCAGATGAAGTCGCCGTCCAGCCGCGTGCAGGTCAGATCGTGATCGAGCCGGTAAAGCGAACCCGCGTGCTCGGCGCAGTCGTTGTGTATGCTGCCCGCGATCAGGCGCCCGCGGCGGTCGACCTTGCAGTCGTTGAAGCCTGTTTCTTCGTTACCCGCTTCCGGTTCTGCCAAAGCAACAGTCTGCCCCGTAGCGAAATCGAGGCTGTGGAAGCCGTTGTCCATCACCACCAAGATCCCACCGTCGTCGCGCAGCGCCATCGCCCCGAGGTAGCCACCGGGCGCGTCGGCGCGGCGCGTTTCGCCGCTGGCGGGGTCATACCACAGCACCGCACAGGCCTCGGCATCCACGAAGTAGAGCACGCCCTCACGGTGATCCCAGACCGGGCTCTCACCCAACTCGAACCGCTCTGTGCCGATCCGTTCGATGGTGATGCTCTCGCCCCTTCGTCGTGTCCCGGCACCGTTCTCTGAAACCGGATCACTTCAGATGAAAGTCGGCCGGATCCGCAGTCTTGGTCCGGGTCCAATAGTCCAGCAGCTTGAACGGCCAGTTCTGGGTCACACGACCGGCCTTGTTCTTGTACCAGCTCTTCACGTTCTCCGCGCCCCAGGCGGTGTTCAGATTGCCCTCGTCAATCACCGCGTTGAACCGGTCGTGCGCATCCTGGCGCACATCAAGGCTCGTCAACCCCTGGTCCAGCATGAGTTTGATGCAACTCATGATGTAATGGGTGCTGCATTCGGAAAAAAACACGATACTGCCCGTGACGACGATGTTGGAGTTGGGCCCGTAGATCATGAAGAGATTTGGAAACCCCGGCACGACCATACCGAGATAGGCGCGCGGATCATCGCCCCAGTGTTCGCGCAGGTCGATGCCACCTTTGCCACGAATGGCCATCGGAAACTGGAACCGGCTGGCATGGAAGCCCGTGGCATAAACCAACACATCGGCTTCATGTTCGGTGCCGTCTGTCGTCAGGACACCTTTGGACGTGATGCTTTCGATGGGCTCGGTCACCAGATGCACATGATCCTCGGTCAACGTACGATACCAGCTTCCGTCGTCGACCAAAGGCCGTTTGCCTCCCGGCGCATGATGCGGAACCAGTGCTTCAACCAGCGCCGCATCGCCGCCGACGTCTTCGGTCATCTGCGCAACCAACATGTCGCGCAGCGCCTCATTGGCTTCACTCACCGAGCGGTCCTGATGGGGCCACGCCGGGTCCTTCGTCACGGAAGAATAGGCCCCTTCCGCGTCGAGCCAGAACAGGAGGAAATGATACCAGCGCGCATAGTGAGGTACGTGGTTGATCAGCCAATGCTCACCGTCGGGCACGGTGTCGCGGTAACGTGGACTGTTGAAGATCCAGGGCGGTGTCCGCTGGAAGATGGAAAGCGATGTTGCCTCCCGCGCGACCTCGGGCACGAGCTGCATGCATGTTGCTCCCGATCCGATCACCGCGACCCGCTTGTCTTTGAGATCGACCGAAGAATCCCACCGCGCCGTGTGGAACGACGGTCCCTCGAAATCATCCATGCCTTCAATCTCGGGCATTTTGGGCTGGTTGAGTTGGCCGGTCGCACAGATGAAGGCGTTCGCCTCCAGCACGGTTGCCACACCGGCCTTGTCCCGGATCGTGACGGACCACAGGCCGCTGGCGGCATGATAGTCGGCACCTTCGACCTCATGTTCAAAGCGGATGTTGGGCCGCAGTCCGAACTCTGTGGCGCACCGGGAGAAGTACGACTTCAGCACTGGCTGGGCACAGTAGTACTGGGGCCAGTCATTGCGCGCGAAGGAGTATTCGTAGACGTGGCTGGGGCTGTCGACACGGCAGCCGGGATACCTGTTGTCGAACCAGGTACCACCCACATCGTCGCTGCGCTCGACAATGGTGAACGGTATTCCCGCTTCCTTGAGACGATAGCCTGCCAGCAGGCCCGACATGCCTGCCCCGACAATCACCGCGTGAAAGTTCTTGCGCTTCTCCTCCGGAATGGCCTCGAAACCATGCAGGCCATAAGCGTCTTCTGCCTCAAACTCGGCTTCCTCAAGCAGGAAGTCGACATACTCCTCGCCGGGGTCGCGGCCGGTGAGATAACGCAGGATACGGCGTAGCGCCTCACCGTCGAGCGGCCCGGGTTGCGGACAACCGCCATCGCGATAGGCCTTGAGTGCCTCGAACGCCATCTCGCGTACCCGCGCCTGTTCAGCGTCACCGATGCCGCACTGCAGGTCGCGGGATGCATCAAGATCGACCTGGATATCGCCGTCGAGCAGGTTCAGGTCACCTGTCAGATGCACCAGAACGGCCATCATCACCGGGGAGTTGAGATGCTCCAGGGCCTCCCGCAGATGCGAGTCATCCTCTGCAATTCGATCCCAATCAAAATAACCGCTCTTGCCCATCGTCTCGCCATCCCTGCTGCGGACCTGCAGTTTATTAATTTGCCTTTCCTTGGGAAACCGATAGCTGTTAGAAGATCAGAAAGGCGATCACCACCGCCACGGTCAGGATTACCAGCGAGCGGTTCACCAGCAGGGAATTGGGAAACGCATGGCCAAGGATCTGTCCTGCACCACACCAGGCTGTGTGAAACACACACTGCACCACCACGAAGGTGCCCGAGACCACCATTAGTTGCGTGCCCAGCCCGCCCAGGGATGGCGCGAAATCAGTCCAGGCCAGCAGCACCATGCCCCAGGCCTTGGGGTTCAGCGGTTGAACAAGTAGCCCTTTGGGGAAGCTGAAGGCGCTGTTCGGCCCGCCGCCGGGCTGCGGCTAGATTTCGGCTCAAACCACTATGGAGTTGCCCGATGACAAAGCCCCGAATTAAGCACCTCGACAATAGCGCTACACGCGACGACATCGACGCGATCCTCGCGCGCGACGGCTGTCTGGTGATGCGCGATGCGGTCGATCACGCGGCGATCGACGCGCTGCTCAGCGAGCTCGAGCCATACATGCACGAGAAGCCCAAAGGTGCGACCGAGTTCCTAGGCTACGAGACCAAGCGCCTCCACTCGCTGTTCACCAAAGCGCCGTCGGTCGGCGACTTCATTATCCATCCACAGGTGCTCGAAGTCATGGACTCGGCCCTGCTGCCGTGGTGCGACAGCTACCGTCTCAGCACGAACTCGATCACCGCGATCGGTCCCCAGGAGACATCGCAGATGTTGCACCGCGGTGACAGCCTCTACCCTCTGCCCCATCCGACGGAGCGCAACGCCCTGTGCTCCGTCTTCTGGGCGCTGACCGATTTTACCGAGAGCAACGGCGCGACGCGCGTGGTGCCTGGCAGTCATCTATGGGACGACGAGCGCGTCGCGGAGGAGCACGAGGCGATTTCGGTGGTGATGCCCAAGGGCTCGTTCGGCGTGATGGTCGGCGCGATGTGGCACGGCGGCGGCACCAACACGACCAGCGACGAGTGGCGGGTGATGATGTTGGCGGGGTACTCGCTCGGCTGGCTGCGCCAAGAGCAGAACATGTACCTCGCGGTGCCCCCGGAGCGCGCCCGAGAAATGCCCGAGCGCCTCGCCCGGGTGATCGGCTACAACGTGCACAAGCCGTTCCTCGGCTGGGCCGCCGACATCCAGGACCCCTACGACGTCATCACCGGCTCCGACGCGTCGTTAATGGGGGGCGAAGACCACTTCGCGGAGGACACCGGCGGGTTTGACCAGGCGAAATCGGTCCGCCGCGCATAGCTGAGGGAGGGCCGGTCGGCCGACGCGGCGAGTCGCAACAACTTGGTGGTGCGCGCCACACCTACGTTGGAAACTATTCCACCGTCACGCTCTTGGCGAGGTTGCGCGGCTGGTCGACATCCGTGCCTTTTCGCACCGCAGCGTGATAGGCCAGCATCTGCACCGGCACGGAATAGGTCACAGGCGCGATCAGGGGATCGACGCGGGGCAGAATGATCGTTCGCTCGGCAACATCGCCGGCCTGGTCAGCGCCCTCCTGATCGGTGATCAGGATAATTTGCCCCTCACGCGCGGCGGCTTCCTGGGTGTTCGACATGGTCTTTTCAAAGAGCTCGTCCGAGGGCGCCACCACGATGACCGGCACCCGCTCGTCAATCAGCGCGATGGGGCCATGTTTCATTTCACCTGACGCATAACCTTCTGCGTGTATATAGCTGATTTCCTTAAGTTTTAACGCTCCTTCCATCGCAACAACATAGGAGGTTCCGCGGCCCAGGTAGAGCACGTCCCGCGCATCGGCCACGCCATGCGCCACGTCCTTCATTTTCTCTTCGATGTGGAGCGCACGAGCAAGCTCGGACGGCAGCGAGGCGAGCGCACGCGTCGCCTTGGTCAACTCTTCGTCCGACAGCGTGCCCCGTGCCTTGGCCGCGGCAATGGCGAGGCTCAGCAGAACGGTGAGCTGGCAGGTGAATGCTTTGGTCGACGCCACGGCAATCTCAGGACCGGCATGGGTCGGCAGCACCACATCGGATTCCCGCGCCATGGTGCTGGTTTCCGTGTTGGTGATGGTCACGATCGTCTGGCCCTGGCTGCGGGCATAGTGAAGGGCTGCCAGCGTGTCCGCCGTTTCGCCGGATTGCGAGACGAATACGGCGACACCGCCTTCCGGCATCGGCGCGTGGCGGTAGCGGAACTCGGACGCCACATCAGCCTCGGCCGGCAGCCGTGCGACCTGTTCCAGCCAATATTTGCCGATCAGCCCCGAATAATAGGCTGTACCGCAGGCGATCAGCGTCACACGCGGCACCTTGGCGAAATCCACATCCAGGCCGGGCAGCGTGACCTCTTCGAACACAGGATCGAGATACCGCGCCATTGTTTCAGCCACCGCCGTGGGCTGTTCATGGATTTCCTTTTTCATGAAATGCCGGTGGTTGCCCTTGCCGATCATCGCACCCGAGAGGTTCGTGTTGATCACCGGGCGGCTGACCTTGCGGCCGGCACCATCGAAGATATCGGCTCCGTCACGGCGCACGATGACGAAGTCATCCTCTTCCAGATAGGTCACCTGCGGGGTGTACGGCGCCAGAGCTATGGCGTCAGACGCCAGATACATCTTGCCGTCACCCCAGCCGATCGCCAGAGGCGCGCCGCGCCGGGCGCCGACGATCACGTCCTCGCCGCCACCGATTAGGAAACCCAGGGCAAACATGCCCTCAAGCCGTTCCATCAGCGCCACCATGGCCTTTTCAACCGTCAGCCCCTGATCGAGCAGCCGATCAAGCAGATGGGCCACGACCTCGGTGTCCGTGTCGCTGGCAAACCGCGCGCCCTGCTCCCCCAGCTCGTTCTTTATGCTGCGGAAGTTCTCGATGATGCCGTTGTGCACCACGGCCACCCGGCCCGCGATATGGGGGTGTGCATTGGTCTCGTTCGGGACGCCATGGGTCGCCCAGCGCGTGTGACCGATGCCGATCGCACCGGGCAGCGGCTCGCTGCGCAGCGTCTCATCGAGATTGTTGAGCTTGCCCGGCGCACGCCGCCGATCAACAGCGCCGCCCACCAGCGTCGCTATACCGGCGGAATCGTATCCGCGGTACTCCAGCCGCCTCAGGCCGTCGACCAGCACCTGTGACGCATCGTCATCGCCGATGACACCGATGATTCCACACATCTCAACCGTCCTTTTCTTGTTCTTGTTTGCGCCGTTCCTTCTCGGCGGCGTTGCGTTTGCGGATCGAGCGGGCCAGCCCCTCGCGGGTGACTTGCTTGGACCGTTCGACCGAGAGCGCGTGGGGCTCAACATCGTGGGTCAACGTGCTACCCGCGCCCACGATGGCGCCGTCCCCCACGGTCACGGGGGCCACCAAAGCCGTGTTCGAACCGATGAAGGCATCTTCGCCGATTTCGGTGTGGTGCTTCAGATAGCCGTCGTAGTTGCAGGTAATCGTACCGGCGCCGATGTTCGCGCGCGCACCGATCCGGGCGTCGCCGATGTAGCTTAGGTGGTTGGCCTTGGCGCCGGGTTCCACAGTGGCATTCTTGATCTCCACGAAGTTGCCGATGTGGGCGTCATCGCCGATCGACGCGCCGGGCCGCAGCCTGGCGTAGGGCCCGATCCGTGCATCCCGGCCCACCGTGCAGTTCTCCAGGTGGCTGAAACTTTTGACGATCACGCCGTCCCCGATAGTCACACCCGGCGCAATCACGACATGGGGCTCGATCGTGACATCGCGGCCGATCACCGTATCACAGGACAGAAACACGGTCTCAGGCGCGGCCATACTGCAGCCTTCGGCCATGGCGCGTTCCCGCAGACGGCGCTGCATCACGGCCTCGAACCGCGCCAGGTCCAGCTGGTCGTCGGCCCCTATGGTGTCATCAGGGTCATCGATCTCCAGAATTGTCACGCTGTGGCCACCGGACCGCGCAATCTCGACCACATCGGTGAGGTAGAACTCGCCCTTGGCGTTGTCGTTGCCAATGGCATCGATCAGTTCAAACGCCACATGAGCGTTGAGGCTCATCATACCTGAATTACAGAGAGTTATAGACTTTTCTTCATCTGATATATCACAAAATTCTACGATCCGTTCCAGCGATCCGTCCGGCGCTTTGACCAGCCGTCCGTAGCGGTTCTCGGTCGTCAAGTTGACGCCCAACACGGCGACCGCCGCATCGGCCTCGCGGCGGGCCACAACGAGGTCATGCAGGGTCTGCGCCTCGAGCGTCGCAGCATCGCCGAACAACACCACCAAATCGGCCTGCCCCTGCCCCTCTCCGAAACCGGCCAGCGTCTGCCGCGCCGCTTTCACCGCATCGGCGGTTCCGCGCGCGGTTTCCTGCATGGCCGTCACGGCGGGCGCCACGGCCTTCGCCAGATTGTCCATGCCTGGCCCGATCACGACCACACTCCGCTCCGGTCCCACCGCCCCGGCTGCCGCGAGAACGTGGTTCACCATCGGCCGTCCGGCGACCGGATGAAGCACCTTCGGCAAATCCGACTTCATCCGCGTGCCCAGGCCCGCGCCCAGCACGACCACGGCAACACCGGAAAGGGAGAGATCGTCGGTCATAGAGACCTCTTGGCAAGTTCGATCAAAAAGGAATGCGGCACGGTTCTGCGCCTGCACGGAACGTGCCACAGCGCACCACGCCGCTCCAACTCAAACAGTCTTTCAAAGGGTTTCACGCGGGATAACCGTCCTCAGACGAGTGTCATACCGCCATCGACAGGGATCACCACGCCCGTGACATAGGCTCCGTCATCGGACACCAGCATCGCGACAACCGACGCAACCTCGGACGCCAACCCAAGCCGCGCCATGGGGATGTAACGGGCCATCCAGTCCGCCCGCTCCTGCGGGTCATCGAGCCAGCCTTCCAGCATGTCGGTGTCGATCGGCCCCGGCAGAATCGCATTCACCCGAATGTTCGGCGCAAGCTCCGCTGCAAACTGTTTGGTCAGCCCCAGTTGACCGGCCTTGGCCGCGGAGTACGCGCCGCAGCTCGAAACTTTGTCGCCCATCACCGCGTTCGTGGAGCTGATGTTGACCATGGCACCACCTTTGGTTATGGCGCCTGCAGCGGCCCGGCACATGCGCATCACCCCGCTCAGGTTGATCGCCAGCGCCTCGTCCCAGTCCGCATCGCTCAGTTCATGCACCGGCGTGTAGGGGAAGGTACCTGCCGCATTGACCAGAATGTCGAGTCCGCCGCCCCAGGCTACCGCCGCACTCACGGCCTCCTCACCGCAGGCAGCCGACGCCAAATCCACCGAAAGACATCCGGCCTTGCCGCCGAAGGCCTCGATCTCCGCCACCACACTCGCGAGCCGGTCAAGCCGCCGACCGATGACAAAGACCTTTGCACCCTCATCGCCCAGGCGTAGGGCGGTCGCCCGACCGATCCCGGTTCCGCCGCCGGCCACCAGCGCCACCTTGTCCTTCAATCCCCGGTCCATCGTCGGCTCCCTTTCCAATCGCGCCAGCGTGGTCCCGTGTGCCTCGGGGGTCAACGGCGTGCAGTTGATGGCAGCCCGGTCGCCACGTAGGTTGGCGCACCCATTCCGCCGGAGCCCGTTTTGCCAAGCAATCACCGTTTCCGTGCCGTTGTTTTCGATCTCGACGGCACCCTGATCGACAGCGCCCCCGATATTGCCGATGCCATCAACATGGTCATGGCCGAGCTGGGCCGGGTCGGTTTCACCGACACCAAGGTCCGCGACATGGTCGGCACCGGCTGGGCCGGGCTGCTCGACCGCGCCATGGAGATGACCGGTGGCATGCCCGACGAGGGTCTGGAATGGCTCAACGACCGTTTCCGCGCCCACTACGTGCCGCGCAGCACCAGGCTTTCCAGTGTCTATCCCACCGCCATGCAGACCATAAAAGACCTGCATGGCGACGGCGTCGCCCTGGGCATCTGCACCAACAAGCGCCAGATCGCGACCGACATCATCGTCACTGAATTCGGCCTGCGCCCCTACATGGGTGCGGTGGTCGGCGGCGACACCGGAGTCATGAAGCCCGACCCGCAGCACATCGCGGTCGTGCTCGACAAGCTCGGCGTCGCGGCGTCCGATGCCGTCATGATCGGTGACAGTCGGGCCGATCTCGACGCCGCAAAGGGCCTCGACATGCCCTGTGTACTGGTTCGCTACGGCTACACCGCCATTCCCGTCGAAGAGCTCGGCGGCGACCACCTGATCGACCGCATGGAAGAACTCCACGACGTTCTGCCGCAACTCTGAGGGAACACACCATGCTCCAGGGCATCGACCACATCTAGATCATCATCCGCGACCTCGACGAATACGTCAGCTACCTCGAAAAGCTCGACTTCGAGCGGATCATGAGCACCAGCCATCACGGCGATTCCGTGGAGCTGAAGATGCCGGGCAGCGGCACCATCTTCGAGCTGCACCAGGTCGGCGGCGAGGAAGTGCCGTGCATCAACGACATCGCGCTGCGGGTCGACGACATCAATGCCACGCACGACGATCGCAAGGCCAAGGGAATCGCCATCGAAGAGCCGCCCGGCGACGTCATTTCCACCGGCCGCACCAACATCAACCTGCGCGACCCCGACGGCTGGCGCCTCCATCTCGTCGACGCCAACCGCCGCAAGCCTCGCTATTCAGCAGACGGACACTAGGCCAGCGCTAGACCTCCGCCCTCGGCAGCCCCCCCCTGCCCCGGATCGCATCGGCGATCTTTTCGGACATCATGACGGTGGGAGCATTCGTGTTGCCGGTCACCAGGATCGGCATCAGGGAGGCATCGACGACGCGCAGGTTTTCGACGCCCCTCACCCGCCCTTCAAGGTCGGTGACCGCGAGCGGATCGCTCTCCAGCCCCATCTTGCAGGTACCGACCGGGTGGTAACCGGAGATGGCATGCTGCTCGACGCCGGCCAGGATCTCGGCATCGGTCCTGGCATCCTCGCCCGGCTGCATTTCGGTGCCACGGTAGGGGTCGAACGCGGGCTGATGAGCCAGCTCGCGCGCCCATTTCACGGCATCGACGAACTCGCGCCGATCACGTTCCTCACTCAGGTAACGCGGATCCATCACCGGATGATCGCGCGGATCGGCGCTGCGCAGCTCCAGATAGCCGCGCGCCTCCGGGTGCATCTGGTTCACATCGAACTCAAAGCCGCCGCTCGCCGTCTTCTTGCGCGTGCGGGAATCCTCCTGCACCACCATCGGCGTGAAAAAGACCTGAAACTTCGGAAACTCGGGATCGTCGGCCTCGCCAAGCGAGAACGCTCCGGCGGACCAGAACGCATTGCCGCCCGGCCCCAGCTTGCCGCCCGAAAGGAAATAACTCGCCCCCAGCCATAAGGCCCGATGAGGCTGCTGCCAGCGGTCGAAGGTCGCGACCGGGTCCGTGCAGGCGAACTGCACGGGAATGTTCAGGTGGTCCTGCAGGTTCTGGCCCACGCCCGGCACATCGGCCACGACATCGATCCCCTTCCCGCGCAGATGATCCGCCGGTCCGATGCCCGACAGCATCAGAAGCTGCGGCGAACCGATCGCACCCTGACAGACAATCATCTCACGATCGGCGCGCGCCTCTTCCATCCTGCCGTTGCGCTCAAAACGCGCGCCCACCGCACGGCCGTTTTCGAGCACCAGCCCGGTGACGAAGCTGCCGGTCCTGATCTCAAGATTGGGCCGCCCTTTAGCCGAGCCGAGATAACACCGCGCCACGCTCGACCGCTTGCCGTCGCGGATCGTGAAATCGAGAATGCCGCCGCCGACCTGCCCAGCGCCGTTGAAATCCGGATTGCGCGGTAGGCCCGACTGAACACAGGCCTCCACAAAGGCCTCCTCGATCGGCAGCACACCACCGGCCGGGCCTGTCAGCAGCGGACCATCGTCACCGCGCCACTGATCGCCGCCGCCTTCCCGGCTCTCCGCTTTTTTGAAGTATGGCAGCACATCGCCATAGGCCCAGCCTTCCAGGCCAAGCTGACGCCAGCGGTCGTAATCCCGTGCGTTGCCGCGGATATAGATCATGCCGTTGATGGCACTCGACCCGCCCAGGCCCCGTCCCCGCGGCCAGTAGACCTGACGGTTAGCCAGGTACGGCTGCGGTTCGGTGAGATAGTTCCAGTCGAACTTCGGGCGTCCCAATGCCATGGCGTTGGCCGTGGGCATATAGACACGGAAGTCCTTGTTGTTGGAGCCGACCTCGAGCACCAGAACCCGGACATCAGGGTCCTCGCTTAGACGTGTCGCCATCACCGATCCCGCCGAACCGCTGCCCACGATCACGTAATCAAAGTTCTCAGCCATCGCCTGTCCTAACGCTTGTTGCCGGGATGGAGAGCCCGGGTCAGAGGTTCGCCCTCGTTGCGGGCATTTTCGCTGCGATGGTCATAACCGCGTTCACGTTCCCATGCGATCATCGCTGCCGACCGGTAGTTCAGCACCAGCGCCCGCCGCCTTCCATCGGTGGTGTTGCCGCCTGCACTGTGCAGCATGTTGCCGTGGTGGAAGGTCGCGCCGCCTTCCGGCAACGGAACTGCCACGCCTTCGCCAGCAGCCACCTCGGTCGTCAGGGCCTGCCCGTTGCTGCCTGCCCAGGTGTGGGGCCTTGTCGGCTCGGTGTGCGAGCCGGGCACAAAGGCCATGCAGCCGCTTTCCACCGTGACGTTTTCAAGCGCCAGCCAGACCGACAGCGAGCGGCGGTCCGGGATATCGGGCAGCCAGTAGGCTTGGTCCTGATGCCAGGGGGTCGGTGTTGCCGCGCCGGGCAGCTTGTCCATGAGCATCGTCATGTCGAGCTCCATGTCCTCGCCCAGGATGGTGCGCGCCGCCGCCAAGGCCAGCACCGCATACCGGCCTTCCAGCACCTCGGGCACGAAGTCATGGACCTGCATGATCTGGGTGATGCGTTCGACTGCGGGCGCCTCGTCCTCGAAGTCGCCGAGATCCATTCGCTGTTGACCGGTATCAACCGTGCCGTCATAGAGCGGCTCGACCAGCTCTCTCAGACGTGCGGTCTCGTCACGGCTGATCAGGTCGTCGACCACAAGCACGCCGTCACGCGCGAACTGCTGCGCATGATGCTCGCCAACCGGTGCTGTGGTGCGTTCGAGTAGCGCCATCTCCACTCCCCAGGAGAAAGGCTACCACGAGACGGCTCCAACGCCAGCGCCTGATGGGATGGTGTTCCCTTAGTTCGGGACCCATTAAATCGCTCGCGACCAGACCCGCTGAGATGTTCTAGCCTCTAGGTCAGGTCCCACGGTGACGGTCGCCCCCGGAAGGCACACACGAGTCCGCTGATGCGTTGTGGCCTCGGCTTCGATCTTGAGCCGAAGTGACAGCCAAAACCCATGAGGGCATAATACCGTCATGAAACGGTTCGGTGCACGACTAGTGCGCCGTAAAGGCGATCCCTGCAGGAGACCTGACCGACGCAGACCTTTCCCTCGCGTACCTGGAGGGCGCAACCTGCATTGATGAACGGGTCTGTGCCGAAAACTCATTCGGGGATCGTGGATGCCGACATTGGTGTAGGTCGGCACCACCACCTCGGCGCCTTCATCGGCGAGCCATGTGAGAAAGTCGTAATGCGACTGGATCTTCGCGAAGGTCGTGTTCGTATAGGCCGCCTCGATCGGCACAAACCGCGCCGCGCCGTGCACCGCACCCGCCTTCATCAGCAACCCGATGGCAAATTCCAACAACGGCCCACGCCAACCCTCAGCCATCACCTAGTCATCAGGTGTCAGCTTCATGGTGAGGCCTCAGTGATAGGGCTGGTCACCCAGCACCGTGATCCGGTGCATCTTCCGGTGGCTGATGAAGTTCGAGGTCGCGATGTGCATGGTCGCACGGTTGTCCCACATCACGAGGTCATGCTTCGTCCAGGTGTGGCGCATCTGGTAGTTCGGGTGCTCCGCAAACTCGCAGAGCATGCGCAGCAGATAATCGCGCTCGACATACCCCAGCCCGTTGATGTGTTTGGTGAAGGTCCGGTTCACGAATAGGCCCTTCCGCCCCGTCTCGGGATGGGTGCGCACGACGGGATGGGTCTGCGGCGGCAGGTCGATGATGTCGGCGGCCAGCTTTTCGATGCCGCCGGGGCCGGCCAGAACCATCTCGCCGAACGACATGTAATAGTCGTGGGTCGCGGTCATGTCCTCAATCAGCTCGCGGATCTTCGGCGACAGCGCCTCATAGGGCGCCTGCAGGCTCGACCAAAGCGTATCGCCCCCACCGCCCACCGGCAGCACCTGCGCGTGCAGAATCGACGCCATGGCCGGCTTCTCACGGAACGTCACGTCGGTGTGCCAGATATCGTTGTAGGGCGCGTCAGCCGAGCCGTCCTGTTCGATCACCGTAACCTCAGGCTGCTCCGGTACGCGGCCGAACACCGGGTGCGGTGGTTCGACCTCGCCGAAACGGCGCGCAAAGGTGAGCTGCTGTGCAGGCGTGATGTGCTGTTCAGGAATCACGATCACCAGATGATCCAGCAACGCCTGCCTGACATCGGCATAGGTGCCCTCGTCCATCTCGCGGGTCAGATCGAGACCTTCGATCACCGCACCGATTGTCGGGTTGATCGGACGAACATCGATGTTGGCATGCGGCATGGCCCAGTCCCTTCGTGGCAGAGCCCGAGTGGACACCCGCGCCCGTGAGCACGTCAAGACGCACGACGTCGCGTCACCCTGTGTTACCGCCCGTGACCGCTCCGACATTCTGCAATTGCACGGACGGCCCATCATGGGAAGTACGGGGCTCTTCAAATGCGAACAATCGCTGCTGTAGCTCAGTACAAACGCCACTCCAGAGGTCCGAAGGTCTGGCGTAACATTCAAAACGGGCCTGAAGGATGAAGCCACGATGATCAGCCTCCGCAACTACGCCGTCGCTCAGGACGCTTTGACTTCGCACCACGCAACCACATTCGGTGCAGACATGGCCGCCCGGTTCGACACCGTCTCTCCCGACTCGATCCTGTCGTAAACCGCGATGGCCAGTGACAAGGCGGGAACGGGCGTCTGGACCTGTGCCGGAAAAAACATCGAAACGCAGGGCGCTTCGGCCGCGGCAACGAACGGCTGGGGCTGCCCTCCAATCGATCCCGAAGGTGTCACGGCGAGTGATATGGCAGTCACCCAAACTTGGACCTGTCTCGACAACAGCCTGAACTGACCCCGCAACAATCGTGCGGTCTCTCCAGGGGGCGGCGTTCGCGTCGCCCCTTTCCTTTGTCTGATCTGGTCGCGGTTCGCACCAGTCCGGTTCATACTCCCACCTTCTGCGAGAGGAGGACACGATGGGCGAACTTGACGGCAAGGTGGCCTGGGTCACGGGCGGAGCGTCCGGCATGGGCTACGCCTCTGCCCTGCGTCTGGCGGAGATGGGGGCAGCGGTCGCGATCGGTTCTTTGACCGAAGACATGGCCGAAGGCCGCATGGACCCGGGACAGCGCGCCTTCACCCCCGCGGCCGAAGCGCTGGAAACCTCCCGCGCGGCCATTGCCAAGCATGGCGTGAAAACCTGTGCTGCGCCGCTCGACATCACCGATCCTGAGTCGGTGGCAACAAACCACGCCGCCATCGTTGCCGAACTCGGACCTGTCGACATCCTGATCAACGCCGCGGGCAACTCCGGTCGCTCTCCCATCGTCGCCCATCCCGACGGCCTGTGGCAGGCCATGCTGGAGGTCAATCTCACCGGCTCCTATCGGACCACGAAGACCTGCCTGCCGCACATGATCGATAACAGCTGGGGCCGTGTCGTAATGTTCTCGTCGACCGCTGGGCTGATCGGCGCCGAACTCCACGCCGCCTACTGCGCCGCCAAACACGGCCTGCTCGGGCTCATGCGCTGCGTCGCACTCGAAGGCGCACCACACGGCATCACTTGTAACGCGATCTGTCCGGGCTGGGTCGCCACCGACCAGAATCGGCGCGGATCCGAACAGGAAGCCGCCATGATGGGTCTTGATGTCAGTGTCGAGGAGTTCCGCGAGATGATGGCCGAGAAGTGGATTCCCACGAAACGCTTCCTCACCCCTGAGGAGATCGGCGCCTATGTCGCCTTTCTTTCCAGCGACGCGGCCCGCGGCATCACCGGCGAGGCCCTGCGCGTCGCCGGCGGCTCGGTCTGGTAGTCCTCCCGTCCAATTCGCCGGTCGACTCCACCCGATTGGCCCTGCCGATTTGGAGTCATCCGCCCGCATCGTGGCACCATTGCCACGGCAACTCGTCTCCGCTACCACTGACGTCGTTCGGCGGCGCAAGCGAAGCGGCCGCCCGGCGTCTGAGGGATCATGAGGTGAGTCGCCAGCGGCTCACCGAAACAGAGATATCACCATGTCCGACCGCGAGATTATCAAGACCACCTGCCCGCGCGATTGTTATGACGGTTGCGGCATCGCGGTTATCAAGCGCGAGGGTCAGATCACGAAAGTCTTGGGCGATCCCGATCATCCGGTCGCGCGCGGTGCACTCTGCGGCAAGTGTGCGGTCGCCTACAACGGCGTCTGGCTCGACCCCGAGGCACGCCTGCTCTACCCCATGCGCCGCACAGGCCCCAAGGGTTCCGCCCAGTTCGAGCGCATCTCGTGGGACGAGGCGATTGCCGAGATCACCGCGAAACTCAAAGAGATCAGCGCCAATCAGGGCCCGCAGGCGGTTCTCCACACCCACTACACCGGAACCTGCTCGAACATCGCCAACAGCTTCCCCGAGCGGTTCTTCTCCGTACTCGGCGCCACCGAGGCCACACCCGATACCATCTGCAACAACGCCGGCCACGCCGCCTGGGGTTATGTCTTCGGCACCAGTGTGGAGGGCTTTGACCCGCGCCAGGCCAAAGACAGCGCCTGCATCTTGGTCTGGGGTGCCAATCCCAGCGCCAGCGCGCCCCATGTCCACAAGCACTGGCTCAAGGAAAGCCCCGCCAGGGTCGTGGTGATTGATCCCGTGCGGCACGACACCGCCGCCGAGGCCGACCTTCATCTCCAGCTCCGTCCCGGCAGCGACGCGGCACTGGCCTTCGGGCTCATGCACATCGCCCGGCGCGACGGTCTGCTCGACCATGACTACATCGCCGCCCATGTTCTGGGCTACGACGCCGTCGAGGCCGATATCGAGGCCGCCACCCCGGTCTGGACCGCCGTGAAGACCGACCTTGCCATTGATGACATCGAAGAGGCCGCCCGGCTCTATGCCACCGGCCCCTCCCTGCTCTGGCTCGGCCAGGGCCTGCAGCGCCAGCATCGCGGCGGCAACATCTTCCGCGCTTGCGCCATGCTGCCCGCCTTCACCGGCAATGTCGGCAAGCCCGGCGCCGGGTTCTACTATCTCAACGGCAGCGCGGAGATCATCGCGCGCAAGGGCACAGCACCGGAGTACCACGCGCCCGACGACAGCGCGGCAGCGCCCGAGATCAGCCAGATGGAGGTGCCCGCGGCCCTCAACGATCCCGACCGCTTCAAGGCCTACATGGTCTGGAACTGCAACCCCGTCGCCTCGAACCCCGATCAGGCGAAGATTCGCTCGGGCCTCACCCGCGACGATCTCTTCACCGTGGTGATCGACCCCTTCCCGACCGACACCGCAGCCTATGCCGACATCGTGCTGCCCGCCGCGAGCTTCCTGGAGTTCGACGATCTCTCCGGCTCCTACTTCCACTTCACCGTGGGCGCGCAGGTCAAGGCGGCCGAGCCCATGGGCGAAAGCCTGCCCAACCAGGAGATCTTCCGCCGGCTCGCCACCGCCATGGGCTTCGAGCAGCCGTTCCTCCATCGCACCGATCAGGAGATGATCGACAAGGCGCTCAAGGCCATGGATTGCGGCCTCACCTGGGACGAACTGAAAGATAAGGGCTGGGCCTGGGGCACGCCGGAACCGCTCAATCTCTGGGAACAGGGCACCTTCCCCACCCCCAGCGGCAAGATCGAGATCGCCAGCCAGGCCGCCCAGGCCGACGGCCACCCGCTCACCCCCCAGCCCACGGTCGACGAGGCCCCCGCCAACGGGCGTCTGCGCCTGCTCAGTCCCGCGGGCAAATGGCTGATGAACTCAAGCTACGGCAACGACCCCCGCATCCAGGAACTCCAGGGCGACGCCTCGGTCGCCATCCATCCCGACGACGCCCAACACCGCGGCATCACCGACGGCCAGAAGGTCACCCTCAGCAACGACGCCGCCAGCCTCCAGATGACCGCCGTCGTCAGCGACATCATTCCAGCCGGCACCCTCCTCACTGACAAATCCCGCTGGCCCAACGCCGAAGGCGGCCAGAACGTGAACGCCCTCCACATCCCGGAAAAGACTGACATGGGTGAGAGCACGAGTGTGCATGGGGTGGAGGTCGGAATAGCCTAATCGACTAGGGCAGCTATTCGCTTAGCCTATCTGTGACGTAATACAGACCCCAAAAGGTAACGATCAGCAAACCACTGATGACTTCTCATTGCTCTAACGGACACGACTTAACCTTTGCTCGCTTAACAGCACCCGATATGGCTCTGCCATCGCGGCACCCCACTCTCCCCGCCGACATAGTCGATGTCGCTCTGCACCGTGGGATACCTCGCTTCTTCGCCCGCTTCCACGAACCGCGTCAGGGGGCCCACCGGCATAGGCGCAACGCCCTGAAAGAACGCCAGGCTCATGCGGGGTTGTTCGGTTCCGCGCACGCGGTGGCGCACGGCGGGGATTTGGCCGTTGGTGAAAAGTTCCATCCAGTCGCCGGGGATCACGACCAGCGCGCCTGAAGGGTCCGCCGGGGCGGTGATCCAGGCGCCGTCGCGGCCGCGTATGCCGAGGGATTCGCGGTCCTGGCTCAGCATGGTGAAGACCACGGCGTCGGAGTGTTCGTGCAGGCCGTCGTCGGAGACCGTGGTGCCGGGGTAGTGCTTCAGCGCCACATAACCGGGTTCGTACTGCAAGAACCCGCGCGCCTCGCCCAGCACCGCCTCGAAGGCCCCCAGCAACGCCCGTGAGATGGCGTCCAGCAGTGCCATCACCGTCTTGACGCTGGCGCTGAAGCCCGGGGCCAGCGTGTGGTCGGGCCACAGGGTGCGCTCGGTCTCCACGGTGAAGCCATATTCCTGCTTGGGCTCGGTGGTCGCGCGTTCGGCCTCGCTCATGTGGCTGGTG
>CEUN01141733.1_pt1 | contig 41530 bp, 53 predicted proteins | sample 361501 | NCBI WGS metagenome assembly CEUN01 (sample SAMEA2622801, study PRJEB7988) | marine metagenome | biome: marine biome (ENVO:00000447); feature: marine epipelagic mixed layer (ENVO:xxxxxxxxx); material: "saline water (ENVO:00002010), including plankton (ENVO:xxxxxxxx)" | depth 120 m | reverse complement strand
GGGCGCACCGTTGGTGCCGGCGTTGTCACAAGCATCGTTGAGTAGAAAATTGGAAAAGTCTTGAAAGACGCTTCTATTTGGTGTCGCGACTTCTAGGTAGGCCAAGGAATGGACAGTCAAAATATTCGTATACGCCTCAAAGCGTTCGACCATAGGGTTCTCGATCAATCGACGCGCGAGATCGTCAATACCGCCAAGCGAACGGGAGCGGAGGTGAGAGGGCCCATTCCTTTGCCGCAACGGATTGAGAAATACACGGTTTTGCGGGGACCGCACATTGATAAAAAAAGTCGCGAACAGTTCGAAATTCGGACTTATAAACGGATGCTGGATATTGTCGACCCGACGCCACAGACTGTCGATGCTCTTATGAAGCTCGATCTGGCGGCTGGCGTTGACGTCGAAATCAAGTTGTAAGGAAAAGAGCGATGCGAAGCGGGTTGATAGCCCAGAAAGTCGGAATGTCCCGCGTTTTCGCGGATGATGGGACTCATGTACCGGTCACGGTTCTGAAAGTCGACGGGTGTCATGTCATCTCGGTGCGGACGGAAGAGAAAGACGGCTACAATGCCGTCCAGCTTGGTGTCGGTGCTGCAAAAGTAAAAAACACAACCAAGCCGATGCGCGGCCATTTTGCTAAGGCGAAGGTTGAGCCGAGGCGCAAGATAGCGGAATTCCGGGTCAGTGAAGACGCGATACTCAATGTTGGCGAACAGATATCTGTAGAGCATTTCGTTGCAGGTCAGCATGTCGATGTCGTCGGCGAGAGTATCGGTAAGGGTTTTGCTGGCGCAATGAAACGCCATGGATTTTCGGGTTTACGTGCTAGTCATGGCGTTTCAATTTCGCACCGAAGCCACGGTTCTACTGGCAATAGCCAAGATCCGGGTAAGGTTTGGAAAGGTAAAAAGATGGCGGGCCATATGGGAGATGTCCGTGTGACAACGCAGAATTTAGAGGTATTTTCGACCGATGTGGAGCGCGGTTTGATCCTGATCCGCGGCGCTGTGCCAGGTTCTAAAGGCGGTTGGGTTATGATTAGCGATGCCGCCAAAAAATTATTACCAGAAGAAGCCCCTTTTCCCGCAGGGCTTCTGAATGACAGTGCACCGGAAGAAGAATCGAAAGTTGAAGAAACGGTTGATAGCGAGACGACTGAAGAAGCTACTCCCGATGACGACTCAAATGAAGCGGCCCGTGACAATGCCGGAGTGACCGGCAGTTCCGAAATCAGCAAAATGAAGGACTAAGGGCCATGAAGAGCAAGGTAATTGGTCTAGATAGTAAGGCTGCTGGTGATATTGAGCTGGCTGATGAGGTTTTCGGGGCGGATGTCCGTAAGGATTTGTTGGCGCGGATGGTAAATTATCAGTTAGCCAAGCGTCGTGCGGGTACGCATAAGACTAAAGGTATGAATGAGGTTCGCGGTTCAACTGCAAAACCGTGGCGCCAGAAAGGCTCGGGCCGGGCGCGTGCTGGCTCTGTTCGCGCACCTCATTGGCGCGGTGGTGGTAATGTTTTTGGACCAGTTAACCGCAGTCATGCCCATAAGTTGCCAAAGCGTGTTCGCCGCCTTGCTATGAAGTCGGCACTGTCTTCTAAGCAAGCCGAAGGTAAGCTAGTGATCCTGAAGGATACTTCACTCAAGGAAGGTAAAACCAAATCTCTTGTCGGAATCTTAAAAAAGTTGGGATGGTTGAATGCGTTGATCGTCGGCGGCAATGTAATCGATGATAATTTTGTGCGCGCGGCTCGCAATATTCCGGAAATCGATGTCCTACCGAGTGCGGGTGCCAACGTTTACGATATCCTAAGACGTGATGTTTTAGTGTTGACCTTAGACGCAGTCGAAGCGTTGGAGGCGCGCCTTAAATGAGTTGGAAATATCTCAATAAAAAAGTTTTAGACCGCAATCGTATGTACGAGATCATACGGTCGCCAGTGATTACTGAAAAGTCCACACTCGGATCGGAGTTTAATCAGGTCACGTTCAGGGTTCCACTGAATGCGACGAAGCCGGAAATTCGCGCTGCGGTCGAAGGTTTATTCGAAGTTAAGGTCAAGGCGGTTAATACGCTGCGCCAAAAGGGTAAGAACAAGGTTTTTCGTGGTCGGCGCGGGCGCCGTAGCGATTATAAAAAGGCTATAGTCTGCCTCGAGGAAGGTCACTCCATCGACGTGACCACGGGAGTTTGAGGATGCCACTGAAGACATTTAAGCCGAATACGCCAAGCACCCGACAGCTCGTTATTGTGGAGCGTTCGGGATTACACAAAGGCAAACCGGTTAAGTCATTAACACAAGGACTAACAAAGAAGGCGGGTCGAAACAGCAATGGTCGTATTACGGCGCGCCGTCGCGGAGGCGGTCACAAGCGGCTTTACAGGCTTGTCGACCTTAGGCGGCGCAAGTTCGACATGCCGGCAACGGTCGAACGCATTGAGTACGACCCAAACCGAACCGCCTTCATAGCGTTGATTAAGTACAATGATGGTGAGCAGAGCTATATTTTAGCGCCACAGCGGCTTGCCGCTGGAGACGAAGTCATATCAACGCAAGGACGTGCTGACGTCAAGCCGGGCAACTCAATGCCGATGTCGAATATTCCCATTGGAACGATAATTCACAATGTTGAGATGAAAGCGGGCAAAGGCGGCCAGATAGCACGTAGCGCAGGTAACTATGTTCAACTTGTTGGCCGTGACGGCGGTTATGCTCAATTGAAATTAAATTCTGGAGAGTTGCGCATGGTGCGGGCCGAATGCATGGCAACCATTGGCGCGGTCTCCAACCCGGATCAAGCTAACATTAAATTGGGTAAGGCTGGTCGCAAACGTTGGCTCGGCAAACGGCCGGCGGTTCGGGGTGTAGCTATGAATCCGGTCGATCACCCACATGGCGGTGGCGAAGGCCGTACTTCCGGTGGCCGCCATCCCGTAACCCCTTGGGGTAAACCAACGAAGGGCAAGCGCACGCGCCGCCCGAAAAAGGCGAGTGATAAGTTGATTATCCGTCGTCGTCATAAGCGCTAGGCTAAGGAGAACAGGGTCGTGTCTCGTTCTGTATGGAAAGGTCCGTTCGTAGACGGGTATCTGCTAAAGAAGGCGGAAACCGTTCGTAGTTCCGGACGTAATGATGTTATTCGCACCTGGTCGCGCCGTTCGACAATCTTGCCGCAGTTCGTTGGCTTGACGTTTGGTGTATACAACGGTCAAAAATTCATTCCTGTGCTAGTTACTGAAAACATGATTGGGCATAAGTTTGGTGAATTTTCTCCGTCGCGAACCTTCTACGGTCATGCTGCCGATAAGCGTGCGAGGAGAGGCTGAGTGTTATGGGTAAGGTAAAGATGGAACGCCGCTTGGCGGATAACGAGGCGCAGGCTCACGCACGTTTCGTCCGAACGAGCCCGCAAAAGCTTAATCTTTTGGCGCAGCAAATCCGCGGACTGACTGCCGATGCCGCTCTAGCTGCTTTAACGTTTTCGAAGCGCCGCGCCGCTAACGATGTGAAAAAGCTTCTGCAGTCAGCAGTTGCAAATGCTGAGAACAATCATCAGCTCGACGTCGACCGGCTGTATATCAAGGAAGCTACGGTAGGCAAAACACTAGTTCTGAAACGGTTCCGCGCCCGCGCGCGAGGGCGTGTCGGCCGCATTCGTAAGCCGGTTAGCAACTTAACTATTATTGTTGAGGAACGCGAGGAGACGGAATAATGGGTCAAAAAGTAAATCCAATCGGGTTTCGTCTCGGAATTAATCGTACTTGGGACTCCCGTTGGTATGCTGACAAGGAGTATGGTTCCCTTCTGCATGAAGACGTGAAAATTCGCAAACATATTGAGAAATCATTGGCTCAAGCCGGTGTCGCGCGAATTATAATTGAAAGACCAGCGAAGCGTGCGCGAATTACTATTCACACTGCGCGTCCGGGCGTTGTAATTGGCAAGAAGGGTGCAGATATCGAAAAGCTGCGCCAGGACCTCAGTAGAATGACTGGCGGTGATGTTACCTTAAACATCGTTGAAATCCGCAAGCCTGAGATCGACGCTAAGCTTGTGGCTGACAATATTGCACAGCAATTAACACGCCGTGTCGCTTTTCGTCGTGCTATGAAGCGCGCAGTTCAGTCGGCTATGCGGCTGGGCGCTGGCGGTATTCGGATTAAATGCGGTGGCCGCCTTGGTGGTGTCGAAATTGCTCGGGCGGAGTGGTATCGTGAAGGCCGCGTACCGTTGCATACCCTGCGTGCTGACATCGATTATGGAACTTCTACAGCCCAAACTACCTACGGCGCCTGTGGTGTGAAAGTTTGGGTGTTCAAGGGCGAGATCATGGAGCATGACCCAACAGCGTCCGAACGCCGTCAACAAGAGCAACAGCCGCAACGCTAAAGCGGTCGATTAAGGAAGCTAGCAAAATGCTTAGTCCGAAACGTACAAAATTCCGTAAGGCGCATAAGGGCCGCGTGCATGGCAATGCCAAAGGGGGAACGTCTTTAAACTTCGGAACATATGGTTTGAAAGCGATGCAGCCAGGCCGAATTACTGCTCGCCAGATTGAGGCTTCGCGCCGTGCGTTGACTCGTCATATTAAGCGTGCGGGTAAGGTGTGGATCCGTATTTTTCCAGATGTTCCGGTCAGCAGCAAGCCAGCCGAAGTACGGATGGGCAAAGGTAAAGGATCACCTGAATATTGGATGTGTCGGGTAAAACCGGGCCGGGTCATGTTTGAACTCGATGGTGTCGAATCTGAAATCGCCCGTGAGGCATTGACTTTAGCAGCGGCGAAGATGCCGATCCGCTGCAAAGTCATCCAGCGTGGTGGCCAGGGAGTTTAGAATTATGAAGGCAGAGGACGTGCGTCAGAAAACGGATGATGAATTGAACGATCAGCTAGGTGATTTGCAGAAGGAAGCTTTTAACCTGCGTTTTCAACAGGCTAGTGGGCAATTAGAGAACACGTCGCGAGTTCGTCAAATTCGCCGGGACATTGCGCGAATTAAAACGGTCCAGCATCAACGCCGTAGTGCCGCGTCCTAAGGAGTAAGAAAGAATGCCTAAACGAGTTATGCAAGGACGTGCCCTACGGGACGCTAAAGACAAAACCGTGTCGGTATTGGTTGAGCGGAGTGTAAAGCATCCACTTTACCAGAAGTTTGTAAAGCAGTCGAAAAAATATCTCGCTCATGACGAGGGGAATGTCTCAAAAGAGGGTGATATTGTGAGAATCCGCGAGGCCCGTCCAATCTCAAAACGTAAGCGTTTCGTTGTGGTTACGGACGCGGCTAACAACGGTTAGGTAGGTCGCCATGATTCAGATGCAATCCAACCTCGATGTAGCCGATAACTCCGGCGCCCGTCGTGTGCAGTGCATCAAGGTTTTGGGCGGCTCGAAACGCATGATTGCCGGTGTAGGGGATGTCATCGTGGTGAGCGTTAAGGAAGCGATTCCGAGGGGGCGCGTAAAAAAAGGTGATATCCACCGTGCTGTGATCGTAAGGACTGCGAAAGCGATTAGTCGTCAAGACGGTACCAGTATTCGGTTTGACCAAAATGCCGCCGTTCTGATCGACCGCAACAATGAGCCGATTGGCACTCGAATCTTTGGCCCAGTTACGCGTGAATTGCGGGCAAGGCAATTCATGAAAATTGTATCGCTTGCCCCTGAAGTGATCTGACGGACGAGGATCGGATAGTAAGATGGCTGCAAAATTCAGAAAAGGCGACCGGGTTCAAGTGATCGCTGGAAAAGATAAGGGCAAAAAAGGAGATATCCTTCAAGTCCAGTCGTCGAACGGTCGGGTGGTTGTGCAAGGCGTTAATATAGCGCGTCGCCACACACGTCCGAGCCAAACGACAACGGGTGGAATTATCGATAAGGAAATGCCGATTGCGGTTTCTAATTTATCGCATATCGATCCAAAGGATGATCAACCGACCCGGGTTGGTTTTAAATTTCTCGATGATAACCGGAAGGTTCGCTTTGCGAAGCGCTCCGGCGAAATCATCGATAATTAAGGGAGACGCTCACGATGTCGACTGACGGTTACGTGCCGCGGCTCAAAGAACACTATGATTCTGTGGTGCGGGCTTCGCTTGGTGAGAAGTTTAGCTATAACAACGCGTTAAAGACGCCACGGCTCGATAAAATCGTGGTTAATGTAGGCGCCGGCGAAGCCGTTGGCGATAGCAAGAAAATTGGGTCTATTTGTGATGACCTCGCGTCGGTTACCGGTCAAAAGCCGGTTATAACTCACGCGAAGAAGTCGATTGCAAATTTTAAACTTCGGGAGGGTATGCCGATCGGTGCAAAAGTGACTCTGCGCCGAGGTCGGATGTACGAATTCCTTGATCGCTTGATTACTGTCGCATTGCCGCGGGTTCGTGATTTTCGCGGCCTTTCGCCCCGAAGTTTTGACGGGCGCGGTAATTACTCGCTCGGACTGAAAGAGCAAATCGTATTTCCCGAGATCAATTACGACCAAGTTGATTCGATCCGCGGGATGGACATTGTCATCTGTACAACGGCTAAGACCAATGAAGAGGCGCATGCGCTTCTCGAAGGTTTTAATATGCCGTTTCGTAGTTGATTAGCTGGTGAGGTTTTGAAGCATGGCTAAAAAAAGCGCCATCGAACGGAACAAGAAAAGAATAATGTTGGCCAAGAAGTATGGGGGCAAGCGGGAACGATTGAAGGCGATAGCGAGCAATCGCGAATTGTCGGCAGAAGAACGTTTTTCGGCCCGTATGAAGCTGGCGCAATTGCCGAGAAATTCGTCACCAGTACGAATTCGCAATCGTTGTGAGTTGACGGGGCGTCCGCGCGGCTATTACCGAAAATTCAAGCTGTCTCGCATTGCTTTGCGGGAATTGGCGTCGAACGGTCATATCCCTGGTATGACCAAGTCGAGTTGGTAGGGAGAGCAGTGGAATGTCATTGAGTGATCCATTGGGCGATATGCTCACCCGTATCCGGAACGGTCAGCAGAGCGGCCGACCTACGGTAATTTGTCCGTCTTCCAAGCTACGGGCCAATGTGCTTGAGGTGTTGAAGCGCGAAGGGTTTATCCGTGATTTCAGCTGGGCTGAAATTCGAAGCGGCATTAGCGAATTGACGATTGAATTGAAGTATCACGACGGTCAGCCCGTTATTCGCGAAATCAAGCGGGTGTCTACACCTGGCCGCCGGGTTTACTCAAAGATTAAAGATTTGCCGCGCATCTATAACGGTTTGGGTATTTCCATACTGTCGACCCCACGTGGCGTCCTTTCGGATGCAGAAGCACGGGATCAGAATGTTGGCGGCGAAGTTCTTTGCCGGGTATTCTAGGAGGTACTGCATGTCACGCATAGGTCAGAATCCCGTAAATATACCGGACGGTGTTGAAGTATCGATTGTCAACGGTCAACTGATGGCAAAAGGAAGACTTGGGACGCAGAGCGTGCGCCTGTTACCGGCCGTCCAGGTCGCAGTTGAAGATGGACAGGTAATAGTTAAGCCGATTAATGATGGGAAGCGTGCCCGCAGCATGTGGGGTACAACGCGAAGTTTGGTTAACAATGCTGTTGTTGGCGTGTCTGAGGGGTTTACCAAGAAGCTGGAGGTAAATGGCGTTGGCTATCGCGCTCAGGTCCAGGGCAAAAAGGTTAATCTCCAGCTGGGATATAGCCACGATATAAGCTACGAAGTTCCAGGTGAAATTAAGGTCGAAATTGAAGGTGACCGCGGCAATATCATTGCGATTAGTGGTCCAGATAAACAAGTGGTTGGACAGGTTGCTAGTGAAATTCGTTCCTTCAGGAAACCCGAGCCCTATAAGGGTAAGGGGGTCAAGTATGTTAACGAGCAGATCCTTCGTAAGGAAGGCAAGAAGAAATAAAGGGTTCAGGTAATGTTGAATAATAAAAAGCTGTTCGAGCGCCGAAAGCGGCGAACACGGCATCGATTACGCAAGGCTGAACGTATTAAGCCACGCCTTTCGGTTTTTCGATCAAGCAAGCATATCTACGCGCAGATTATAGATGATTTAGAAGGTAAAACTGTCGTAGCGGCTTCGACAATAGATAAAGACTTGCGCGAAGGCTTGAAGACTGGCGCTGACCGCGAAGCAGCGGCACAGGTTGGTAAGTTGGTTGCCGAGCGGGCAAAATCAGCCGGTGTTGAAACCGTCGTTTTTGATCGGGGCGGATACCTTTATCATGGTCGTGTGAAAGCGTTGGGCGACGCCGCACGCGAAGCTGGTCTAAAATTTTAGCGAAGGACTAAATCAATGGCGCGAATGCAGAACGAGCGCGGTGGACGCGGTGGGCGCGATCGGCGGGACGAGGGGCCGGACCTCGTTGAAAAGCTGGTTGCAATTAACCGCGTAGCTAAGGTCGTAAAGGGCGGCCGCCGCTTTGGTTTCTCCGCGATTGTTGTGGTCGGTGACGGGAATGGTCGGGTTGGATATGGCCTCGGCAAGGCGCGGGAAGTTCCAGAAGCTATCCGAAAGGCAACTGATCAGGCTCGGAAGGGAATGATTCGGGTGCCGCTTCGCGAGGGCCGGACGCTGCATCACGACATCAATGGGCGTTACGGTGCTGGCCGAGTGTCTTTGCGAAACGCTCCTCCAGGCACAGGTATCATTGCTGGTGGCCCGATGCGTGCGGTGTTTGAAGCCCTCGGCGTGCAGGATGTCGTCGCGAAGTCAATTGGCACATCGAATGCGCACAACATGGTGAAAGCAACATTCCAGGCTCTTGATGCTTGTGTTTCGCCCCGCCAGATAGCAGCGAAGCGTGGAAAGAAAGTTGGGGACATAGTTGGCCGCAGAGATGATACAAGCGGGAAAGTGAAGGAACAAGCGAATGGCTAGCAAGAAGACCCTTCGGGTTACCCAAATTGGTAGTCCAATTCGCCGCCAGAAAGACCAGCGGGCCACACTAGTAGGGCTTGGACTTAATAAGATGCACAAGACTAGGGAGCTTGAAGACACGCCTTCTGTTCGGGGCATGATTGATAAAGTAAAGCATTTGGTCCGTCTCGAAGAATAAGTTAGGCGTCTTTAGTTGCCAATTGGAGAAGAAATAAAATGAAATTGCAGGAACTGTCTGATAACCAGGGCTCAAGGCATAACTCCAAACGCGTTGGCCGAGGCATTGGCTCCGGAAAGGGCAAGACCGCGGGACGTGGGCACAAGGGACAAAAGTCTCGTGCGGGTGCTACGGTAAAAGGCTTTGAAGGTGGCCAGATGCCGCTCTATCGACGCGTTCCTAAACGTGGATTTACGAATATTTTCCGCAAACGGTATGTGGAAGTAAATGTTGGCCGACTTCAACAGGCGATCGATAATAAAAAAATTGACGCGAAAAAGACTATCGATAGCGAAGCGCTAATTGTTTCCGGTGTTGTCCAACGTCTCCATGAAGGCGTGCGCCTTCTTGCAAAAGGTGACTTTAATTCGAAAGTTACCATCGAGGTTGCCGGAGCTTCTAAAGCTGCGATCGAGTTGGTTGAAAAGGCGGGTGGCACGGTTGTTATTATGGAGGAGAGAATTATTAAAAAAGAGCCTTCAAAGAAACCGAATAAAAAGTCCGGGGCGAAGGTTGCATTGGATGCAAACGAAGCGTCGAAAAACTAGTAATTTAAATGCGTCAGTTCGAGGAACTTTATAAATGGCGTCAGCGGCCGAGCAATTAGCGGCAAACTTCAATTTCGGCGCTTTATCGAAAGCGACCGAGCTGAAAAAGCGGATTTGGTTTACACTCGGCGCCCTCGTAATTTATAGGCTTGGAACTTATATTCCGCTACCCGGTATAGATTCTGGTGTTGTTGCACAGATCTTCAATCAGCAAGCGGGTGGTATTATCGGTATGCTTGATATGTTTGCCGGTGGTGCCTTAAGTCGGATGTCGATCTTCGCGCTAAATATCATGCCATATATTTCGGCTGCTATTATCATGCAGTTAATGACAGCAGTCTCACCTCACTTTGCGGCGATGAAGAAAGAAGGTGAGTCGGGCCGCAAGAAGATCAACCAATACACGCGTTACGGAACTGTACTCCTAGCGACATTTCAGGCCTATGGTTTAGCGGTTGGTATGGAGAGCATGCAAGGCACACAAGGAAGTGGAGCCGTAATGAATCCGGGTCTGTTCTTCCGGGCGACAACAGTTATAACAATTGTTGGTGGCACTATCTTCTTGATGTGGTTGGGTGAGCAGATCACTCAGCGTGGTGTCGGGAATGGGATTTCCTTGATTATCTTCGCGGGTATTATCGCCGAACTGCCGGCGGCGATTGCGCAGACCCTTGATATGGGTCGGACTGGCGCTTTGCCGACAATTGCCATCATTGCCATCTTGGTTTTGGCGATTGCTGTGATAACATTTATTGTCTTTGTCGAGCGGGCGCAGCGGCGCATTGTGGTTCAGTACCCAAAACGCCAGCAAGGCAATAAAATGTTTGGTGGTGAATCCTCGCACCTACCCCTCAAGCTGAACACTTCCGGCGTTATTCCGCCAATTTTCGCTAGCTCTATGCTTTTGCTGCCGTTTAGTATTATTAGTTTCTCGGGTGGCCGCGGCCCTGAGTGGCTAACGACGGCATCTGCGATGATTGGCCCCGGTCAGCCTCTCTTCTTGCTTCTGTTTGTTACATTGATCGTTTTCTTTGCATTTTTTTACACCGCAATCGTTTTCAATCCTGAAGAGACGGCGGATAACCTAAAGCGCAACGGCGGCTTTGTGCCAGGTATTCGGCCTGGCAAGAATACAGCTGATTACCTTGATCATGTGCTGACGCGATTGACGGTGGTGGGGGCGGCTTATCTAGCGATTATCTGCATTATTCCGGAATGGTTGCGGACTCAAGCTGCGGTACCATTTTATTTCGGCGGAACCAGCCTTCTGATTGTTGTGACAGTGACTATGGACACCGTGGCCCAGGTGCATGCCCATCTGCTTGCGCACCAATACGAAGGACTGATTAAGAAATCAAGATTGAGGGGCAGGCGGGGATGATTCTGATACTCTTGGGCCCCCCCGGGTGCGGCAAAGGCACGCAAGCCAAGCGGTTGGAAAAAGCACACAGTGTTATGCAACTTTCGACAGGCGATATGCTGCGCGCAGCTGTGGCATCGGGCAGCAAAATGGGGAAGCAGGCGAAAAAAGTGATGGATGCCGGCGAGTTGATGCCCGATGAAATTATGATAGAAATTATTTCTGAGCGCATTGACCAACCTGATTGTGCCAACGGTTTTATTCTTGACGGTTTTCCGCGCACGACACCGCAAGCAGAAGCGTTAGACAGGCTTTTAGCGCAAAAATCGCTAGAACTTGGGAAGGTGATTGAGTTAAAAGTCGATGAAGAGGCCTTGGTTGAGCGTATTACAGGGCGTTACAGCTGTTCGAATTGTGGTGCTGGATATCACGACAAATTTCAAAAGCCAAAGCGAGAAGGAATATGCGATTCTTGCGGCGACACGAAGTTTACGCGGCGTTCCGACGATAAAGAAGAAACGGTTCGGTCTCGGTTATCAGCTTATAACCACCAAACGGCGGAAATAGTGCCGTATTATGGTGCGAAAGGGAACTTGATCGAAATCGATGGGATGCTCAATATCGAGGATGTCACGCTCGCAATTCAACGGATAATCAATTGATACTGATGTTTGACAGGGGTGTCCAAAGCCCTATAATCCGCCGCCTCGGTAGCTTTCTGGCCTCCGAAACGGTTATTCTTACCCTAGAGAACAAAAGACCGATTAGCGAAATCGGCCGAAGGTCGATTATGGCAAGGAGTTTATGACGTGGCACGCATTGCAGGCGTTAACATTCCAACTCAGAAGCGCGTTTCGATTGCGCTAACTTATATTCATGGGATTGGACGGAAAAAGGCGGTGGAAATTTGTGGCAAATGCGCAATTCCGGACGAACGCCGGGTGAACGACCTGACGGAAGTAGAAGTTATTAGAATACGTGAGACGATCGATTCTGATTATCTGGTCGAGGGGGACCTTCGGCGTGAAGTTGCTATGAATATCAAGCGTTTGATGGATCTAGGCTGTTATCGCGGCGTTCGGCACCGGAAAGGGTTGCCGGTTAATGGGCAGCGTACCCACACAAATGCGCGTACGCGCAAAGGGCCTGCCCGCGCGATTGCGGGCAAAAAGAAAGTTACGAAATAAAAGGAAAGTCCTATGGCGAAGGCGGCAGCGGTGCGCGTCCGTAAACGCGAACGCAAAAACATTACCTCGGGCGTTGCGCATGTGAATGCAACGTTTAACAATACTTTGATCACAATCACCGATGCGCAAGGAAATGCAATTTCTTGGTCTTCAGCTGGTGGTATGGGCTTTAAAGGTAGTCGGAAATCTACCCCCTATGCAGCTCAGGTGGCAGCGGAAAGCGCAGCTCAAAAAGCTCAGGAGCACGGCATGAAGACGCTTGAGGTTAATGTGAAGGGACCAGGTTCGGGGCGTGAATCAGCTTTGCGGGCGCTTCAGGCTGCGGGTTTCAATATTACAGCGATCCGTGATGTCACGCCAGTCCCGCATAACGGATGTCGCCCACCTAAGCGGCGCCGGGTCTGAATTAATTTAGTTTGGCACACCGGCTGGTCTGGTGCGCTCAATAATTGCCATTATGGCAAGGGGCACTTATTACCCCTTTGACTGCTAAGAAGAGGTTGCAAACGTGATCCAGAAAAATTGGCAAGCACTTATAAAGCCGAATAAGTTGAATGTTGAGGGCGGTATTAATCCTGAGCGTTCAGCAACCATTGTAGCTGAACCACTTGAGCGCGGATTCGGCCTGACGCTCGGTAACGCCTTGCGCCGCATTCTATTGTCATCTCTACAAGGTGCCGCCGTCACTGCTATTCAAATAGAGGGTGTATTACACGAGTTTTCGTCCTTGCCAGAGGTCCGAGAAGACGTAACCAATATCATCCTGAATATTAAGTCCCTTGCGTTGCAGATGCATGGTGAAGGACCAAAGAAAATGCAGCTTTCCGTAAATGGGCCCTGTGAGGTCACGGCGGATATGATCGAAACAGGGCACGACATTGAAGTTATGAATCCGGATTTGGTCATTTGTACTCTGGATAAGGGTGCGAAGTTCAACATGGAACTGACCGTTGATACCGGTAAAGGTTATGTCGCCGCTGCAAACAATCGCCCTATAGATGCGCCGATCGGTCTTATCCCCGTCGACTCCGTCTTTAGCCCGGTTCGAAAGGTCACGTATAAAGTCGAGAACACTCGTGTCGGCCAAGTCACAGACTACGATAAGCTCTCCGTCTCGCTTGAGACTAATGGCACGGTGACGCCAGAAGATGCTGTGGCGCTGGCTGCACGTATTCTCCAAGACCAGTTGCAGCTCTTTATCAATTTTGACGAGCCGGCTGCACGTGTCGCGGATGACCTTCCGTCTGAGTTGCCTTTTAATAAAAATCTTCTGCGCAAAGTTGAGGAGTTAGAGCTATCGGTGCGTTCCGCCAATTGTCTCAAAAACGATAATATTGTTTATATAGGTGACTTAGTTCAAAAGACCGAGGCTGAAATGCTTCGCACCCCAAACTTTGGCCGTAAGTCACTGAATGAAATAAAAGAAGTGTTAACGCAGATGGGGCTACACCTGGGAATGGAAATTCCGACGTGGCCACCAGAGAATATTGAAGAGCTTGCAAAGCGGCTCGAAGAACCGTTCTGAGCAACACTATAGAATGCTTGAGGGGAGCTAAGATCATGCGACATCGTATGAGCGGACGAAAACTCAACCGTACAAGAGAACATCGCAAGGCGATGTTTTCGAACATGGCGGCCGCCTTAATCAAGCATGAACAGATCAAGACAACTTTGCCCAAAGCTAAGGATTTGCGGCCGATTGTTGAAAAACTGATCACGTTGGGTAAACGCGGTCGCCTGAACGATCGCCGCCGCGCCTTTGCGATGTTGCGGGATGACGCGATAACGAAGAAGCTCTTCGATACTTTGGCAGATCGCTACGCAGACCGCAGTGGCGGGTATACGCGCCTTGTTAAGGCCGGTTTTCGTTATGGTGACACGGCGCCTATGGCGTTGATAGAATTGGTCGAACGCGACACGGAAGCTAAAGGCCTCGATTCAGGGCCGCTGCCGGAGGAGCTTGAGGAAGACGCGGCGTAGAGTGCGAGATGATTTAACTCAAAAGGTCGGCTTTGCCGGCCTTTTCCTTTTCTGAGGTAGCCCGGACATTTTTTCGCTTTGTTAAGTCAGAATAGAAACCCTTATGAGTAAAAAATTGCTGAAAACTAAATCTGTAATTTTTTTGCTCCCTGTGCTCGGTATTGTATCGGTCGCGTTAGCAGATACTTTGACAGTTCCTGATAGCCAGGCGGAAATAAGGCTTTCTTTTGCGCCAATTGTGCGTCGAACAGGGCCAGCAGTAGTAAATATATACGCACAGAAGGTTGTTGAGCAGCGTCGTGGCTGGATGTTTAACGATCCATTTTTCCGTCGTTTCTTTGGCGACGAGTTTTCGTTACGCGGTGGGCCAAAACGTAGTCGGATCGAGAATTCTTTGGGCTCAGGTGTCATCGTACGTTCCGATGGGATCGTTGTGACCAACAACCACGTTATTAAAGATGCAGATGATATTACGGTTGTCCTGGCGGACCGTCGGGAGTTTGACGCTACTTTACTCTTAAAGGATAAACGCACTGATATTGCCGTCCTTCGGATAGACACCGACGGCGAGAAGCTTTCGGTTGTAGAATTGTCGGATTCGGACAACCTCGAAGTTGGCGATTTGGTGCTTGCTTTGGGAAATCCGTTCGGAGTGGGACGGACAGTGACGAGCGGCATTGTTTCAGCTTTGGCACGAACATCGGTTGGTATTACCGATTATCGTTTCTTCATACAAACCGACGCGGCTATCAATCCGGGTAATTCTGGTGGTGCTTTGGTTGATATGAACGGCGAATTGGTAGGAATAAACACAGCGATTTATTCGCGATCTGGCGGATCTCTTGGGATTGGTTTTGCAGTTCCAAGCAATATGGTTCGAACGGTAGTTGCCAGTGCTGTGAGTGGAAAGCCGTTGGTCAGGCCTTGGGTTAGCTTTGTTGGAAAATCGGTTACCGCCGACATCGCAAACGCGATTGGATTGTCACGTCCATACGGCGTTCTCGTCGAAGAGGTGTACCCCAATGGGCCAGCGGATGTCGCTGGACTCCGGCAGGGTGATGTCATTATGCGTATTGGAAAGCATGAGATTGAGGATGGGCAAGCGCTTCGTTTTCGCCTCGCAACCCGCACCCTTGGTGACACGGTTGATTTATCAGTGTTCCGGCGTGGTGAAGTTTTGTTGAAGCAATTAGAACTTGTTCCTCCTCCCGATCTGCCGCCACGTAATATTACGGTCATGAGGGGCCGCCATCCGCTCGTTGGTGCAAAAGTTGCTAATTTGAATCCGGCTTTGGCAACAGAACTTGGAATTGATAGTGATGCTCAAGGTGTAATTATTCTCTCTATTGCCCGAAATTCGCCATCCGCGCGCTATGGATTTCGTGTGGGCGATGTCATACTCGAGATTGAGGGGAAATTGATCGGTTTTGTGCACGAGCTCGAAAAAATTATCCGACAGCCCTATAACGGTTGGCGTTTAAAGTTGCGACGTGGTGGGCGGCAGTTGAACGTTCGGATTGGATAGGCTGGCGTGGATTCTCAAGGTCGTTTGTTTGAAACAGAAGTGCCTCGTCCTCTTGCTGAGAGACTTCGCCCAAAGTCAATTAATGCGGTTGTTGGGCAAAAACGTCTGCTTGGTTCGAGCGGACCTTTACGTCGTATGCTTGACGACGGACGGCTTGTCTCTCTAATTTTATGGGGCCCCCCCGGTTCTGGGAAAACTACGATTGCGCGACTTTTAGCGGATCAGGTTGACCTGGAGTTCGAACCTCTTTCTGCCGTTTTTTCTGGTGTAGCAGACCTTCGGAAAGTATTTGAGAAAGCTTTACAACGGCGTTTGAGCGGTTTTGGAACGTTGTTATTTGTCGATGAAATACACCGTTTTAATCGTGCGCAACAGGACGGTTTTTTGCCCTACGTGGAAGATGGTACGGTCGTGTTGGTCGGCGCTACGACGGAAAACCCAAGTTTTGAACTAAACGCAGCACTTCTATCGCGCTGTCAGGTTTTGGTGCTTGAACGTTTAGATGCTGAAGCGTTGGAGACGCTGCTTTCCCGTTCGGAGGATACTGTCGGCCGCCAATTGCCGCTTGACAACGATGCGCGGACGGCGGTGCGGGCAATGGCCGACGGAGATGGACGGTTTCTCCTCAATCTTTGCGAACAGTTGTTTCAGTTGCCGGAAGGTACCGTGTTAGACACCGCTGGTCTGAGCGAGGTCGTACAGCGTCGGGCACCAGTCTACGATAAGGGGCAGGCAAGCCATTACAATTTGATTAGTGCGCTGCATAAGTCGTTGCGGGGCTCTGATACGGACGCGGCGCTATATTGGTTGGCCCGTATACTGATCGGTGGCGAGGATCCGAGATACATCGCCCGCCGTCTCTTGCGGTTCGCGTATGAGGATATTGGTCTCGCGGAACCGCAAGCCGCCGTTCAAGCGCTGACGGCATGGGAGACATACGAACGTTTAGGTTCACCCGAGGGCGAACTCGCGATCGCGCAGGCGGTTATTTACCTCGGGACGGCTCCGAAATCGAACGCTGCCTATAAGGCGTTGAGTGTTGCGACTCGTTTGGCGGAGTCTACCGGCTCACTTATGCCGCCAAAGCATTTATTAAACGCTCCGACAAAGGTTATGTCCGAACTCGGCTATGGCGATGGGTATTCGTATGATCATGATGTCGAAGACGGATTTTCTGGCCAAAACTACTTCCCGGACGGTGAAGCGCGCCAATCGTTTTACAGACCGGTCGACCGGGGCTTTGAGCGGGAAATTCGCAAGCGTTTGGAGTATTGGTCGGAGTTGCGCCAAAAGCGTATGGCCGCTTCGGACTAAATTTAAGGGTTTTCTTTCACAATATAAGCGACACCCCCGTAGCGAGATTGGCGGATGCGCTCTGATAGCTTTCGATTGGAAAGGAAGTCGTGCACGGCCCGGCTGCATCCGTCCCAATCGTAGTAATCGTCAATTAAGATCAAACCATTTACAGCGACCTTGTCGTAGAGGTTTTCGAGTATACAGATGGTCGATTCGTACCAATCGCCATCAAGCCGTAACACGCTGATATCTTTGCCTGGGGAAAATGTTGGTAAAGTCTGTTCAAACCAACCTTTGTGCGCTTCAAGTTGACGTCCTGAGTTGTCCAGAAGGTGCATTCCGGCTAAAAAGTCCTCCATCGCAGCTGTATTGTTGTTGTGCCACAGTTTGCCTTCGGCTTGTTCGCGTTGCGCTTTTTCCCCGTCCCATTCGCCCGCAGGCGGCAAACCCTCGAATGAATCAAAGTAATGAAATTCGGTAATCTCGCTAAAAAGTTCGGTGAGTGAAAAGGCCATGCCCCCGCGCCAGGTGCCGCACTCAACAAAGCATCCGCCCTTAAGATCGTGCCGTTGGCGGTGGTTGTCCGCAACGAATAGATTCCCTAATACAGTTTTTCGAGGCAACATGGTTCGGTCGGAATATTTTCGCCAAAGAGAATAATAGCGAGGCCAACCGGTAATATAATTCCATTTTTGAGACATCGGTGAATACCCAAGTGAGATAACTGGAATTTTGTTTGGACAAATTGGGGTTGTACGTTACGCATGCTCAGATTAGCGTCATATTTAACCATAGTTGGATAAATCATGAAGACCGTTCTGGCAATTGCTGTGGGCGGCGCCTTGGGCGCGACTGCCCGTTATTATTTTAGTATCGGTGCAGCGAAAGTTTTTGGAACCTCATTGCCGTGGGGAACCTTGTTAGAAAATTTGATCGGGTGTTTCGCGATGGGCGTTTTTGCAGAGCTCATGGATATCTTCTGGAGGCCAAGCGAAGAAGTAAAAGCATTTCTTACAATTGGGTTTCTCGGGGCTTTTACAACATTCTCAACATTTTCGCTCGACTTTGCCCTATTACATGGACGGGGGGAGCTATTAATGGGCGGTCTTTACGTTCTGGCTTCCGTAACGGCTTCGATCGGAGGGTTCTTCTTGGGAATGTTACTTATACGTATGATGTTCCAATGAGCGGAGTACAACACCTAACCGTTGAAGCACCCGATGCTGAACAACGACTTGACCGGTGGTTTTTTAAATATTTTCCCAAATTGCCGCGCGGACGCCTTCAGAAACTTTTAAGAACAGGTCAGGTTCGTGTTGATGGAAAGCGTGCTAAAGCCGGCTTGCGTCTTAACATAGGTCAAGAAATTCGTATCCCACCAATTTTGGATGTGCCGACGGTTCCGGAGGAACGTGACCGTAGAATTTCAGGAAGTGAAACTGATTTTGTCCAGTCTCTGGTTCTTCATATGGACCGCGAAATCATTGTAATTAATAAGCCTGCTGGGTTAGCCGTTCAGGGTGGTAGTGCAATCAGACATCATCTCGACGGGATGCTTGACGCTTTGCGCTTTGATGCAGATGAACGCCCGCGCCTTATCCATAGGCTTGATAAGGATACCAGTGGTGTAATGATCTTAGCACGCTCAGCTGCATCAGCGCGTAAATTTAGTAAAGCCTTTATGAACCGAGATATTCAGAAGATTTATTGGGCTATTGTGGTGGGTCGACCAGATCAAGAACAAGGGCGCATAAATCTTCCGCTATCAAAGAAAATTGGGAAAGGGCGCGAACGCGTGGGCGTAGATGAAGATGTTGGTAAAAAAGCTGTTACTGATTTCCAGGTATTAGAGCGGGCGGGCAACCGTCTCAACTGGGTTGCGTTATGGCCCCGAACGGGACGAACGCATCAACTGCGAGTCCATTGCGTGGCAGTAGGTTGTCCAATTTTGGGTGATGGAAAGTACGGAGGGGGGGCAGCTTTTATTGAAGGATTACCGGAGAATGCCAAGAGACTACAGCTACATGCTCGAGAAATTGTTATTCCCCAGAAAGGACGGCTTGATCAGCGGTTTGTTGCCCCTTTACCGCCTCATATGATGGATGTATGGGAAATGCTAGGTTTCGATGTGGATCGGCCTATACAGCGGTTTGATGGTATAAATTGATGATTTGGCCTAGGTGTTTTTAGCAAGAAAATTGTCGACCGTAGAGTTAAACGCCTCGTGCGTTTCAAAATATGGCGAATGCCCAGCCGTTGGTAATACGATAACTTTTGATCCTGGAATATATTTTGAAACTTCACGAATTAATCCGGGTGGGAAGAGTTGGTCGTGTTCACTTGTAATCATCAGCGTAGGGATAGCGTAGCCGTCCATTTCGTCAGGCTCTACGCCACCATGGCGGCCTCTGCCAAAGTCATTAGGCAGATTAGTATTGAGTGACCCGATATGACGGTAAAGATAGGCGGCCGTGGGCTGTCGATTTGGGAAATCGGACGCAACGGCGGTGCTACCGACGCCACGCTCTAAAAATTGCTGTCGAGATTGGTGAAAAAATCACTTTTTTGAGTAACCGTCCACCTCCCTTTTTTGTTTTCGAATGCGATGGCACATTAGTTGATAGTGGTCGTTCTATGGTCAAGGCGACGGCCAGAGCTTGGGAGATGGAAGGTTTGTCGCGACTAGAACCCGTGAGTGTGCGTTCGGTTGTCTGTTTGCATCCTGGGGAAGCAATACACCGACTACGTCCCGGAGGCAGTATTGCCGTTCACAACTATATGGTCGAGTACTATAAAAATTTCTTTCTCCAAATTAGTAATCATGCTGAAGCATGTTAATAATCTAAACAGCACATTAGACTTCTTATGGGGAGCTCAATGATGTTTCTCTCATTAACTTTGAGGATCATTAATCATATCGAGACTGCCCATTATCTTAGTTGCTTTGAAGATCATTATTAACTCGAGCATTAGTTAGTAATCTGGTTTTATTGTAAAAAATAAATTGAATTATTGGTGAACGATTAATTATGGTTAATGAGCAATTGAGCAGCGGCCTCCCAAAACGGTTTTATAAGACTGTGGCTGTAGAAGAAGTAGCTACAGGATTTTCTATTGTTCTAGATGGCCGACCTGTCCAGACACCGCTTAAATCTTTACTAAGTTTGCCGACGCGGTCGCTCGCCGAACGGATTGCCGAGGAATGGGATGCGCAACAGGAGTCTATTGATGCTACGAAGATGCCGTTGGCCGGTTTTGCAAATGCAGCCATAGACCGAGTCGCGGCGGGCAGAGCGAATTTTGTATCGGAAATTGCGAGCTATGCGGAAACCGACCTCTTGTGCTACCGGGCCGAGGAACCTGCGGCATTGGTCGAACGACAAGGAGAAATTTGGCAACCCCATCTCGACTGGCTGGCACTTGAAAAAAATGTACGGCTCCAGACGACATCCGGCATCATGCACGTGAGACAAGACGAAAAGGAATTAAAAAAATTCTGGACAATTGTAGACGATCGCGACGATTTTTCTTTGACTGGTTTGCATGCACTGACGACCGGAAGTGGTTCTGTCATTCTGGCACTCGCTGTGACGGATGGTGGCTTAACCGCTGAAGAAGCATTGAGTGCGAGCGAATTGGATGCGCTGTTTCAAGCGGAACTATGGGGCGAAGATCCTTTAGCGGTCGAGCGGCGGGGAAGGCTTTTGGATGAATTTGTGCAAGCTGAACGCTTCTTAGAGCTTTTGTAGGGCCTTATGAGTTTTATTAAGCAGCAATTGTTGAGTGTATATCAGCGCTGTAATATTGATGTCGAAAAATGGCTGAGGGAGAAGCCTAAATATGGATGAAATAATCCAAGCTCTCGAAGAAAAACGTTACCAAGCAAGGCTCGGTGGTGGGCAACGTCGCATCGATTCACAACATGCGAAGGGCAAGTTGACTGCACGTGAGCGAATTGAAGTCTTTCTCGACGTTGGGTCATTTGAAGAATGGGATATGTTTGTTGAACACGACTGTAACGAATTCGAGATGGCTGAGCAAAAGGTGCCGGGTGACGGAGTCATTACTGGGCATGGTACGGTCGACGGTAAAAAGATTTTCGTATTCAGTCAGGATTTTACCGTTTTTGGCGGTTCTCTCTCTGCAGCGCACGCGCGTAAAATTGTGAAAATTATGGAACAGGCGATGAAGGTCGGTGTGCCGGTAGTCGGTTTGAATGATTCTGGAGGTGCACGAATTCAGGAGGGTGTCGCCTCACTGGCCGGTTATGCTGATGTCTTCCAACTGAATGTGCTCGCATCCGGCGTTATTCCTCAAATTTCGGTTATTATGGGACCTTGCGCCGGTGGGGCAGTTTATTCTCCCGCGATGACAGATTTTATTTTTATGGTCAAGGACTCGTCTTACATGTTCGTAACGGGACCTGACGTCGTAAAAACCGTTACTCACGAAGAAGTAACACACGAAGAGCTAGGTGGTGCGGTAACTCATACAACAACTTCCGGTGTTGCCGATTTGGCTTTCGAAAATGATGTGGATGCGCTTCTTCGGCTACGCAGTTTTATCGGTTTTTTACCTTCATCCAATCGCGAAAAGGGGCCTCGTATTGCGACCCAAGATCCAGAGAGTCGACCTGAACCATCCCTAGATACTTTAGTGCCGTCTAATCCGAATAAGCCATATGACATTAAGGAACTTATCGAAAAAATTGTCGACGAGGGAAATTTTTTCGAACTGCAACCGAACCATGCGGGTAACATCGTAATCGGTTTTGCGCGAATGGGCGGTCGGCCGATTGGTATTGTTGCAAATCAGCCCATGGTGTTGGCTGGCTGTTTGGATATCAACTCGGCAAAGAAGGGTGCGCGTTTCGTCCGGTTTTGCGATTGTTTTAATATTCCGATTATTACGTTGGTCGATGTGCCCGGTTTCCTTCCTGGAACCGATCAGGAATACAACGGCATTATCAAGCATGGCGCGAAGCTTCTCTTTGCCTTTGCGGAAGCGACTGTACCGAAGGTTACTATAATTACGCGGAAGGCTTATGGCGGCGCATATGACGTAATGAGCTCGAAACATCTGCGCGGCGACGTAAACTATGCTTGGCCGACCGCCGAGATAGCGGTTATGGGATCAAAGGGGGCGGTTGAAATTATTTTTCGACAAGATATTGGCGACACGGCAAAGATAGAGCAGCGCACACAAGAATACCAAGAGCGTTTCGCAAATCCCTTTGTGGCAGGGTCACTTGGGTTTATCGATGATGTAATCATGCCGCGAAATACGCGTCGGCGTATTTGCCGTGCTTTAAACCTTCTCGAGAATAAGAAACTCAAAAACCCATGGAAGAAGCATGCGAATATCCCACTGTAGACGAAACTTATGATGATGGAAGATGAACTGCGTGAAAGGGCTAATCGCCGGCTTCGCATCTTTAGGTTACATATGTTTCTCTATATGGGAGTAATGGCAATTCTCATACCACTCAATTTATTAACGGCGCCTGAGAATCTTTGGTTTGTGTTTCCATTGGTTGCTTGGGGTGCGCCGCTTGCCATAAATGTTGCTTGGGCTTTGGGCCTGTTAGACGGCCGTTGAATTATATAAGGAAGTCACCTGATGAGCGGGATCGTGATAGATCTTTATAGTGATACGCAATCAAAGCCGACACCGGAAATGCGGATGGCGATGGCAGAAGCGGAAGTTGGTGATGAACAGCAGGGTACTGACCCTACCGTGTCCAAGCTCTGTGAAATGACAGCAGAACTATTGGGGAAGGAAGATGCTGTCTTTTTGCCTTCTGGGACAATGTGTAATCAAATATCAGTTGCGGTTCATTGCCGCCCCGGTGATGAAATTATTGCCGACAGGACTGCGCATATAGTCAATACTGAAGGTGGAGGCCTTGCGGTTTTTGCTGGTGCTATGGCGCGTACGGTGGATGGCGAACGCGGTGTCTTTTCCGGCGAGCAATTGAAAGAGGCGATCCGTAACCCGAGACGTCACACACCGAAGCCTCGTATGGTCGTCGTCGAGCAAACTTCTAATAGTGCTGGAGGCTCTGTCTGGCCCCTAAATTCGGTTATCGAAGTGGGGGCTATAGCCCGAGAGAAAAATTTGATTATGCATATGGACGGAGCGCGTTTGTTGAACGCCGTCGTTTCTAGCGGTAACAGTGCTAGCGAATTTTCTGAACCGTTTGATTCGCTTTGGCTTGATCTTTCGAAGGGATTGGGTTGCCCAATTGGAGCTGTACTTGCGGGCAGTAAAAACTTTATTGAGCAAGCCTGGCAGTGGAAACAACGTATGGGGGGCGCGATGCGGCAGGCCGGAATTGTCGCTGCCGCGGGTGTTTACGCATTACAGCATCACGTGGATAGAATGATTGAAGACCACAAGAATGCCGAACTCTTTGGTCAGCTTCTTGGTAATACGCCCGGCATTTCGGTTGAGGACAATATAGAGACCAACATGGTTTTCTTCAGCGTAGAGGGTACGGGTCTGACGGCAGAAATATTTCGAGATCGTTTGATTGCTGAGCATGGAATTCGAATTGGAGCGAATGATCTATACCGTATGCGGGCGGTTACGCATTTGGATATTTCGTCTAAGGGAATTAAAAGAGCCGCGGCGGCTGTTTGCGATTTGGCCCGGGCGGCTCAATCTTAATATACCGTCACACCTTTGCCACTGAGGTATCTCTCATAATTGATTTCAAATCTAAACAAGAAGTATCGGGTACCGAATGTGTCGGGCATTCCATTCCCAATTAACGAGCCATTTGTGCGCTTTTAGGGAGAATAGAATTACGTTCTTTTGCCCTAAGTTGACAAAGCTGCAAATTTCGTTCGAATGGCGTTAATGGTTATGAAGACCGCAAACGGATAGTTCTCCAAATGTTCAAGAAAATTTTGATAGCCAATCGAGGTGAAATAGCGTGTCGCGTGATAAAAACGGCAAAGCGCATGGGAATTGCAACCGTAGCCGTGTACTCAGATGCTGACTATGGTGCTCTGCATATGAAAATGGCGGATGAGGCAGTTCACATCGGCGGGTCAGTGTCATCCGAGAGTTATCTCGTCGCAGAGCGGATTATTGGAGCAGCGCAAGAGACTGGTGCCGAGGCTATCCATCCTGGATACGGTTTTCTGTCGGAGAACGCGAAATTTGCCGCGAAACTAGAGGCAGAAGGAATCGTATTTATTGGTCCTAATACCAATGCTATCGGAACTATGGGCGATAAGATTGAGTCGAAGAAGCTCGCGGGAGAAGCGGGTGTTAACATAATTCCGGGCCATACGGCGGCCATTCCTGATGCGGAAACTGCCGTCGAAATTGCTAAAGGGGTCGGTTTCCCTGTCATGATTAAAGCATCGGCTGGCGGGGGTGGAAAGGGCATGCGTATTGCCCGAAATGAAGAGGAAGCCAAATCGGGCTTTGAATCTGCGGTCAATGAAGCAAAGTCCAGTTTTGGCGATGATCGTGTGTTTATTGAACGCTTCGTCGAGGACCCGCGGCACATAGAGATACAAATTATGGCAGATTCGTTTGGCAATGTCTGTCACCTCGGTGAACGCGAATGTTCGATTCAACGTCGCCATCAAAAGGTCATTGAAGAGGCACCGTCCCCTTTCGTAACGGAAACGTTGCGAGCAGAAATGGGTGCCCAGGCAATAGCCTTAGCCAAAGCGGTTGATTACCGCTCTGCTGGTACTGTCGAGTTTATAGTCGATAAAGACCGAAATTTTTTCTTTCTGGAAATGAATACGCGATTGCAGGTGGAACACCCGGTTACGGAATATGTCACTGGTTTGGATTTGGTCGAACTAATGATACGTGTCGCAGCGGGCGAAGTGCTTCCAATCTCACAAAAAGATGTTTCACTATCTGGCTGGGCAATGGAAGCCCGCGTTTATGCCGAAGACCCCCTGCGTAATTTTATGCCATCAATTGGCCGCCTTGTTCGCTATCAAGCTCCCGAAGAAAACGAAGATGTCCGGGTAGATACAGGTGTGTTTGAGGGTGGCGAAATTTCAATGTTCTACGATCCGATGATTGCTAAGTTGATCGCCGGAGGTAGAGACAGAGAAACGGCGATTGGGCGAATGCGGGAAGCACTCGACCAATTTTATATTCGCGGCATCGCGCACAACATCCCGTTTCTGGCCAACTTAATGAAGCATCCGAGGTTTGTGGAAGGGCGTTTGACAACTGGATTTATTGAAGAGGAATTTCCTGATGGGTTCCAGCCGTCGCATTTATTGCCGAATGATCCGATGCGATTGGTCGCTGTGGCTGGCTTGCTGCATTATCAGGCCGCAAAGCGGTTTGCTGTGAATGATGATGCAGGAGAGGGCCAACGCGAATATATCGCGTTTCTTGAAGATGACGAGGCCCGGGAATTTTCTGTCTACTGCGGTCAAGTTGATGAGGGGTGGCTTATCAAGGTGGATGCGGTGGAATTTAAAATTCTTGGAACTTGGAAGGCTGGCGATCGGATTATTGAGGGAATGGTTAATGGCAAAAATGTCTGCGTTCAGATCGCTTATAACGAGGTTGGTTACGAGCTTACTCACTCCGGCGAACAAATGAATATTCGACTGGTTGATCCGCATGTGGCGGAATATCAACGCCTGATGCCGAAGAAAGAAGCCCCTGACACTTCTAAATTTTTATTGTCACCGATGCCGGGCTTGCTAATTCGTTTGGTGGTCGAAAAAGGTCAGGAAATCAAGTCGGGTGAAGAATTGGCAGTTGTAGAAGCGATGAAAATGGAAAACATACTTCGTTCCGACCATGACGGCGTGATCGCCATGATCCACGCAAAGCCGGGCGACAGTTTGGTAGTTGATCAAAAGATCCTTGAATTCGAATGAATGCCGGTAGCGAATACTGTGTTCAAGCGCGGATATCGGGCCGCGTGCAAGGCGTTTGGTACCGGGCGTGGACCGAAAAACAAGCGATAGCGCGGCATTTGCGTGGCTGGGTACGTAATCTAAGCGACGGCTCGGTTGAAGCAGTTTTTGCGGGTGAACGCGCCCAGGTCGAGGCAATGCTTGATGCCTGTCGACAAGGTCCAACAGAGGCCCGAGTGCTTAATATCGAAATCCAAGTAATAGAATATTTGCAAAGTGGCTTTAAGGTGTTACCGACAAATTATTCGTAGGGATCTTTGAAAAAACTTCTTCGAAAGTGGCGATAAGCGCGACGTCCAAGTCGTGCATCGAGACTGGCAGACCTAGGTCTACAAGCGAGGTTACGCCAAGGTGACTCTCCGAAATGCCACAGGGAACGATCGCCTCAAAATGACTTAGGTCGGGCTCAACATTGATTGAGATGCCGTGGAAGGCGACCCACTGACGTACACGGACGCCAATTGCAGCGATCTTGTCCTCTTTGCCAGCGCCACGATCTATCCAAATGCCCACGCGACCAGGCCGCCGTTCGCCGTTTACGTTAAATGTAGCGAGTGCTTGAATCACCCATTCTTCCAATGAATTAACGTATTTCCTGATGTCTTTTCCCCGAAGACCTAGATTGAGCATGGCGTAGACCACGCGTTGGCCAGGTCCGTGATAGCTAAATTGACCACCACGACCTGTTTTGTGGACGGGGAAACGGTCTGCCTCTAGCAAATCTTCTATTCGTGCGCTGCTTCCGGCGGAAATGAGCGGTGGATGTTCTAAAAACCAAATCATTTCCGGCGCTTTTCTCGCGGATATATCTCTAACCCGACGTTCCATAACTTCAATAGCTTTTTCATAGGGAACCGGTTCTTTTTCAATCCGTATTTCGGTCGACCCTGTATAACGTGTTGTCGAAATATTTTCAGCGATTGTCGGCATTCTCTTGCGGGTTGACCTCGGTTTTGTTATGTCCCGCCCTTCAATACATCAATTCGAGTCATTCGGCTCCAATTGATTTTGCCCCTGGCGGTCGTGGCGGAACTGGTAGACGCGCATGGTTGAGGGCCATGTGGGAGCAATCCCTTGAGAGTTCGAGTCTCTCCGACCGCACCATTTCCCTCTAAATTCCAATAATCGTGCCTTAAAGTGCAATATACTTCCAGTAATTCCGGTGTTGTATGTTTCTTCATACGGCGTTGAAATAGCGATGGGCATCCGTTCTGTGCGGAGCGAATCATACGGAATTGTCGCGTCCTAAATAGGCCGGCACAAAAACGAAACTGGGGAGCCTCCCAATGGCCGACGATCTTGTTAAAGATGCACTTGATTATCACCGCCGGGTACCGGCTGGTAAGTTAGAAATTGCAGCCACAAAGCCGATGGCGAACCAACGCGATCTAGCTTTAGCATATTCACCGGGCGTGGCAGAAGCTTGTAAGATCATTACTGATAACCCCGCGGAGGCCGCAACGGTCACGGCTCGCGCGAATCTTGTAGCTGTTGTGACGAACGGCACGGCTGTCCTGGGCTTGGGAGATATAGGCCCGCTGGCATCCAAGCCTGTTATGGAAGGTAAAGCGGTCCTATTTAAAAAGTTCGCTGGAATTGATGTCTTTGACATCGAACTGGATGCAAATGAAGTTGATTACTTCGTGGATGTAACCGCTGCGCTCGAACCGACTTTCGGTGGCATTAATTTGGAAGATATCAAAGCTCCAGAGTGCTTCGAAATTGAGTCAAAACTCCGAGGACGGATGAATATCCCCGTCTTTCATGACGATCAACACGGCACAGCCATTTGTGTCGCTTCTGCAATCTATAACGGCTTACAGATTGTTGGTAAGCAGCTTGAGAAAGTGAGGATTGTTACGTCTGGTGCTGGTGCAGCGGCGATTGCCTGTCTGGATCTCTTGGTGGACATGGGCGTACCGATTGAGAACATCATCGCGACTGATAAAGACGGCGTAATACATGACGGTCGTAAGAACGAAATGCATGTAAAACAAAGTCGTTATGCACAGAAGACAGATATGCGTAGTTTGGGCGAAGTCATCGATGGAGCCGATGTATTCCTTGGCTTATCAGCGCCAAACGTATTGACGCCGGAAATGTTGCAAACAATGGCCAGCAAACCGCTGATCATGGCTTTAGCAAATCCAGTACCTGAAATTATGCCGGATGTGGCTAGAGAGGCGCGGCCCGATGCCATTATTGCGACTGGCCGATCAGATTTCCCAAATCAGGTAAACAATGTCCTGTGCTTTCCGTTCATATTTCGAGGCGCCCTGGATGTAGGTGCGACTACGATTAATGAAGAGATGAAGATAGCTACGGTAAAGGCGATCGCTAACCTCGCACGCGCTGAAAGCTCAGATATTGTAGCTCAAGCATATGCGAATGAGAGCTTGAGCTTCGGTCCGGACTACATGATTCCAAAACCTTTTGATCCGAGACTAATCAGCGAAATTGCGCCAGCCGTCGCACAAGCCGCTATGGATAGCGGTGTTGCTACCCGTCCTATTAAGAATATGGAAGAATATGTCCAGCAGCTAAACGAATTCGTGTGGCGCTCGGGTAATGTTATGAAGCCGGTCATTGACCGCGCGATTGCTGACCCGAAACGGGTTGTGTATGCGGAAGGAGAAGAGCGACGGGTGCTGCATGCAGCGCAGGTAGTGATAGATGAGGGTATCGCCAAGCCCATTGTTATTGGCCGGCGTAGCGTTGTCGAGAGCCGGCTTAAGGAGCTGGGACTGCGGATTGAGATTGATAAGGATTTCGATTTAGTCGATCCTGAAAATGATTCGAGATATCAACAGTATTGGCAGGCCTATCACGAATTACAGGCTCGGCGTGGTGTGTCACCCGAAATGGCGCGGACGGTCATTCGGACCAGTACAACGGCGATTGCTTCCATGATGCTAAAGCTCCGGGAGGCGGATGCGATGATCTGCGGTACTTTTGGGCAGTTTCAGAGCCATCTTATGCTTGTGAGACAAATTATTGGCCGTAAGGAAGGTGTGAAAGATCTTTCGACGATGATCGCGATGATTATGCCGAAAGGGGTGGTCTTCATCGCGGACACACACGTTACGCCGGATCCGGATGTCGAGGAGCTTGTCGGTATGGCCGTCTTGGCATCAGAAGAAGTTCGATTGTTTGGTGTTGAGCCGAAGATTGCATTTGTATCGCATTCAAACTTTGGAACAACGGACCTGCCTTCGGCGCGTAAGATGCGGCGCGCCGTCCAACTACTTCAGCGCCAACATCCGGAACTTGAAGTTGAAGGGGAAATGCATTCGGATGCGGCCATTAATGAGCGTATGCGAGGTCGCATTTTCCCAGATAACCTATTGGATGGAAGTGCAAACTTGTTGATCATGCCGTCGCTTGATGCCGCGCATATTTCATACAACCTATTAAAGGTCCTTGGCGATGGGCTTCCCGTGGGGCCAACATTGATTGGTGCTGCGCAGCCAGCGCACGTGATGACTGCGTCCGTGACCGCTCGTGGGCTCGTCAATATGACCGCGCTGGCGGTCATTGAAGCGCAGGCGGCAGAAACCGGTTAGGGAGGGGTAGGCGAAATTAACGGTCTGGTGATGACCGTGAATTTTATTTACTGGTTTGGCGGGCTCTTATTTCCTGGCGTTGGGTCGCCGCGGCTACTGATCCGGCTTTCGTTACCATCTTAGAATTGAGGAAGTGATGGAGATTTTTGGCTTACTGGCGTTCTATCGTCCGCTAGCGGTGGTGATTCTATGACGGATAGTCCTGGGATCCTGGCGTTATGGAATGACTGTGCGGATGAAGGCATTATGGAGTACGAACGCTGGTATATGGCAGAGCATCTCCCAGAGCGGGTTGGCGTGACTGGTTTCCGGTTCGGCCGGCGTTACGTTTTGGTGGAGGGTGACCGTAGATTCTTCACTTTTTATGAGCTCGACCGGCCAGACGTCCTATGGTCGGACGAATACCTGCAATGCCTTGGCAATCCATCTGCCTGGACACAGCGCGTTATGCCCAATTTCCAAAATACCATCCGCACGGCGTGCCGACGGGCGGCCTCTGAGGGTCATGCCATGGGTGGATATGCAGTTACAATACGCTTGAGAGGTATGTTGCCTTCGCCGCAAGAAATTGAAGCTGAATTTAAGGATAAAATTTTGCCACGTCTCTTTGGTGCGCGAGGTGTCTGCCATGCGCATCTTTGGATCGCGTCAGATAACCAAACGCCTTCAAAAACAGCCGAAACAAATTTGCGTGGTGAGGATGAAATGTTGTCCTGGGCAATCATCGTCGAAACTGTTCATGAGGAAGACGCGTCACAGCTCGTTCGGAACGACAACTTTGTTGGAAAGATTTCGCAGTTGGCATCGGGCGAAATACCTAAGATTGGCGTCTATCGCTTGATTGCTGTTTTGACAGAAGAAATGATGAGGGTGGAAAGCTAACGTTTATAAAAGAGGAGCCGCTTATTGCTGAAGCCGCGGTATTGTGCTTGGGCCATAAATTAAGCGTCGTGCAGTTTATCATTCATGCGGTTTACGATGGTCAATAGTAAAGTAAACGCGATGTCCGTACTCATAATAAGCCGAATGCTAAGAAATGCTGACCGCGCTACATTATGACAATCGATGGATCGTATGGATAAGATGGAAAATCAGGTAAAGGACGGGGAAAAATGATTCCGAATGATTTACCGGGACTGGATTTTGGTCTCGGCGAGACCGCTGAGTTGATGCGCGATACGGTCCGAAATTTTGCGGCGGATGAGGTTGCGCCGCGCGCAGCGGAGATCGACAGTAGCGATGAATTTCCCCGTGATTTATGGCCGAAGATAGGTGCTCTGGGTCTGCATGGCATAACCGTTGAGGAAGAATATGGCGGAGCCGGCATGGGATATACGGAGCATGTCATTGCAGTGGAGGAATTGAGCCGAGCATCGGGTTCTGTTGGTTTGAGCTACGGTGCACATTCAAACCTATGCATTAATCAGTTGCGCCGCAATGGAAGCGAATACCAGAAACGTCGATATTTGCCTAAACTGATCACTGGCGAACATGTTGGTTCATTGGCTATGAGCGAGTCAGGAGCCGGTTCGGATGTTGTGTCAATGAAATTAAGTGCTGAAAAAAAGGGTGACCGATACATTTTGAACGGAACTAAGTTCTGGATCACCAATGCGCCGGATGCAAATGTCCTGTTAGTCTACGCCAAGACTAATCCTGAGAAAAAACAACACGGGATCACTGCTTTTATTATAGAGAAGGACTTCCCAGGTTTCCGTGTGGCGCAGAAGCTCGACAAACTCGGTATGCGCGGTTCTAGCACTGGAGAGTTGGTATTTGAGGATTGCGAGGTTCCCGAAGAAAACGTTGTGGGTGGAGAGGGCAATGGCGTTAAGGTGCTGATGAGTGGGCTCGATTATGAACGTCTGGTACTGTCTGGCGGGCCGCTCGGTATTATGCAGGCCTGTATGGATATCGTTGTGCCGTATCTGCACGAACGTCAGCAATTTGGTGAACCCATAGGTAAGTTTCAGCTAATGCAAGGTAAATTGGCAGACATGTACACAACGATGAATGCTTGTAAGGCGTATTCCTATGCGGTGGCGAAGGCATGCGACCGGCACGATACGACCCGCAAGGATGCGGCCGGCGTTCTGCTATATACCGCAGAAAAGGCGACGTGGATGTCGCTCGAGGCGATCCAGTCGCTTGGTGGCATGGGTTATATTAACGAAAGTCCAACGGGCCGTTTGCTGCGTGACGCTAAGCTTTACGAGATTGGCGCTGGGACGAGTGAGATCCGGCGGATGTTAATTGGCCGCGAGCTTTTTGAGGAGACGAAATGATGTTGGAGAACAAGACATTGGACCAAATGTCCTTCGAAGCAAGCTTGTCCATCGAGGCGACACGCCATACTAAAGGGACCAATGATGACCCTTATATTTCTTTTTCGTTGCACAACTCTTCCACCTGCGCATGAAGCATGGCACTAAAATGAAGTCTTCGGGTCAACCGGAGGAGAGGGAATGCCGACTGTCTTAATCACAGGTGCTAGCCGAGGTATAGGCCGAGTACTTGCAGACCAATACGAAGACGACGGTTGGAACGTCATTAGTACCTGTAGGTCGCCTCAAAATTTAAATGAAATGGCATTGGACATCACTAACGTACGACAGGTGAATCGGATTGCTCATGTATTATCTGATACCCCGATTGATGTTCTGATCAACAACGCTGGCGTAATAGGGCAACGCAATGCGATCATCGGCAATATCGACTACGAACAATGGGAAGAAACATTTCGCATTAATACACTTGGGCCCATTCGTGTTGCGGAAGCATTGGCGGAGAATGTTGCCGCCTCTGAGAAAAAGGTAATAGTTTTTATTTCCAGTATTATGGGCAGTATCTCCAAGAATGGCGGAGGGCATTACCTTTATAGATCCACCAAGGCTGCGCTGAACAATGCTATGGTGAGCCTGTCGATGGACCTTGCGTCGCGCGGCGTAATCTGTGTTTCGATACATCCAGGCTGGGTGCGTACTGATATGGGTGGGCCGTCGGCGGCGCTCTCGGTGCCGGATAGTGCTAATGGAATACGTAATGTTATCGCCGGTCTCCACCGCGAAGATAATGGATGTTTTTACGACTACACCGGTGCCGAGATTCCTTGGTGATTTTTCATGTCTGATCACTCTATTGATTTTTTCTTCGAATTTGCCAGTCCTTATGGCTATCTTGCGAGTCTAAAAATTGAAGAAGTCGCTGAGAGATACAGTAGGCAGGTGCATTGGCGCCCTTTTATGGTGGGCGCTGCATTTAAGATCACTAACAGTGCGCCGAACATGATGATACCTATGAAGGGAGACTATCTTAGCCGTGATATCATCCGATGCGCAAAAATGTTAAATGTGCCAATTACTATCCCAGATGTTTCGCCGATGAATTCGCTAGCAGCCATGCGTGCTTTTTACTGGTTAAACGGAAAGAATCCTGAGGTAGCAGTTAAGCTCGCGAAAGCCGTCTTTCGCGGTCATTGGGCTGAGGGACGGGACTTAAGTTCGGTTGAGGCCGTTGCGGCCGAAGCGGTGGCGCTTGGTGTTGATGGGAATGCATGTGCTGAAGCGATCCAGAATCCCGCTATAAAGGAAGTGTTGAAGCGCGAAACCCTTACTGCTATCGAGCGCGGTGCGTTTGGCTCCCCATTTTTCTTTGTTGATGGAGAGGCCTATTGGGGTCACGACCGATTAGAACAGATCGAGTACCATCTCCAAAACGGAGGCTTTTAGCATCCTGATATGGCTGCATTTCCGGGCGTCAGTTTTCTTGTACCCGTCTTCAATAAGGCTCCGCATTTACACTACGTTTTGCGACAGATCTCACGCCAAACAGGGACGTTCCCAAGACAGTATGTTTTTGTTGATGATGGTTCGACGGACGGATCACTAGATATTCTGCGTAACCTCACTTTCGATTGGGAAAATACGGTAATCCATCAACAGCAGAACAAGGGATCAGCCGGAGCGACGAACGCCTGTATAGAATTAGCAGAGCATCCATATATGAAGTTTGTTGATGCAGATGACTTAATCTCAGATTCGGCAACGGAAACTTTGCTAAGGGCCATTCGAGAGAGCGATGCGTGTCTCGCCTATGGCAACGTTGAACACTACGCCGTTGAGAGCGAGGTTGATCTCACAGCGGTAGTCGAAAATCCTAACACAGAGATACTCGATAATCCTCTGCGACAGGCTATGAAAAACTCGCTTTTTAATCCGACGCAGTGTCTCGCGCGGACAGAAGCAGTGAAAGAGATTGGCGGTTGCGATGAGCGTGTCGTGCATTCTCAGGAATATTCGATGACGCTGCGTCTGGCCCAACGTTGGCCAATTATGAAAGTCGATGCGCCTATCGCATTTATTCCGCGAGAGGGTATGCGACTCTCAAATAATGAAGCGCGGCAGCTCCAACGTGTTACACGCGCACTCGCCTTGTTTTTATGTGACCATCCGGACGTTGGGATAGATCTTCGCCGGTTTGCTTGTCGGCGTGCGGCTGGGCGTGCATGGCATTACGCGCGGCGGCATGCGGGCGCGGGCTATGGGTCACCGTGGTTCCGACGGTATATAGCGAGCTATTTTGCATCAGGAAGAGATGCCTCCAGTTTTATCGCTACATGCTGCGATGCCTTCGAACTGGAAAAGAGCTAAATTAATGTGCGGCATTACCGGAATAATCGACTTTCAGCGCAACATTGGGTCAGATGTTTTGGCGCGGGGGATCGCGGCTATGAGCGAAAGATTGCAGCATCGCGGACCGGATGGCTCGGATGTTTTTGTCGATCCCGATAAGGGCGTGGCGTTTGGATTTCGCCGTCTGGCTATTCAAGATTTGAGTCCGGCCGGCATGCAACCTATGTCTTCCCCAAGTGGCAGATATATATGCGTTTACAACGGTGAAATATATAATTTTCGACAACTTAAACAGGATCTCGAAAGTCGTGGTCTCACCGAATGGCGGGGTGCTTCGGATACCGAAATCATGTTGGCGCTGGTGGAACATGATGGTGTTGAGGCGGCATTAGAGAAGTTGGATGGGATGTTTGCTATTGCTCTGTTTGATCGAGAGAAGCGTCTCGTTTATTTGATCCGCGATCGCATGGGAGAGAAACCGCTCTTTTACGGTTGGTCTGGCAATCAGTTCGTGTTTGGTTCGGAATTGAAGGCATTGACCGCAAGTCCAGCTTGGCGTGGAGACATCAATCAAGAAGCTGTCGATGCTTATATGCGTTATGCATATATTCCGGCGCCATACACAGTTTATCAGGGGGTACACAAACTTCTTCCCGGTCATATAGTGACCCTTGACCTTGCTACTGCAATCGTTGGAGTGTTGCCGGCAGCCGGTGCCTATTGGAATGCGAAGAGCGAGGTTGAGACCGCTGCGAGAGAACGTTTCGATGGTACGGAAGAAGAGATCGCCGATGAACTTGAGAAGCTATTGACTCAGTCGGTCAGCAGGCGGCTGATCGCAGATGTTCCGCTTGGAGTTTTCCTATCCGGTGGGATCGATTCTTCGACGGTGACAGCCGTCGCACAGAATGTTTCGAGCCATCCGATAAAAACCTTCACAATAGCCTTCGATGATTCCCGCTTTGATGAGTCGGGTAGTGCCGCAAAAATTGCACAACACTTGGGAACTGAACATGTCGAACTGTCGGCATCTGCCGACGCGCCGCTTCGTCTCGTGGAGCGGATGCCTGAGGTCTATGACGAGCCCTTCGCCGACGTCAGTCAGTTGCCCACGTTGTTATTGTCAGAATTGACACGAAAGCACGTTACGGTGGCGCTTTCCGGTGATGGCGGCGACGAACTGTTTATCGGTTATCCACGCTACCTCGCAGCTGAGTCCAAGTGGAAAGCGAAAGGTGGAATGTTGGCGTGTACTGCAAAGTGGACCGGTATGCTGACGGGAATTCTGCCGCCGCGCGCGATAAACCGGATGACAATGGGGCCCCGTCCATGGCGGTTAGGTGATAAATTATACCGCTATACGATGGATGCCAATGCGGCCACCCCTGAATCGGTTTACGAGGCGTATGTCTCCCGCTGGCGAACAGCCATTCAGCCATGTGGCGAACCAGTAATTGGATTTTTTCGTCAACCGTTTGGGTATGCGGAGCTGGCTGATCCTGTTGAACGTATTTCCTACGCTGACACGGTTTCCTATTTACCGGATAACTTGCTGGTTAAAATCGATCGTGCGACGATGGCGGTGAGCCTTGAGGGACGGGCGCCTTTATTGGACCATGCGATTGTTCGGTTCGCGTGGCGTCTGCCGCGCATGATGCGGGAAAGCGGTTCGCTTTCAAAACGTCCGCTCCGCGCTGTGTTAGGCCGGTACGTGCCTGAAGAACTGTTCGATAGGCCAAAGCAAGGGTTTGAGCCGCCACTGGGCGATTGGTTGCGTGGCCCGTTGCGAGCGTGGGCTGAAAGCCTCCTTTCCCAAAAATCTTTAGGGGAGACCCCTTATTTCGATCCTGTTCCGATCCAAGCCATATGGAAAGAGCATAAGGCCGGTGTGCGGGATTGGCGCTTCGAATTGTGGAACGTTTTGATGTTTCAAGCTTGGCGACAAGCCTGGAGAGTATAGATTTGCTTCGACGTTCGGCTCATGCCGAATCGATTGTTGAGGAGAATTGAGAATGCCCGTCATAGAATCGGTTGCGAAGCCGCGCTCTAAGGAATTCAAAAAAAATTTTGCGGATATGCAGACACTCGTTGATGATTTACAAGATAAGGTACGGATCGTAAAGGACGGAGGCGGTAAGGTCTCCCGTGAACGACATCTTTCTCGTGGAAAAATCTTACCGCGGGATAGGGTAAGATCTTTGCTTGATCCAGGGTCGCCATTTCTTGAGTTTTCTCAGCTAGCCGCTCATGAGGTTTATGACGATGTTGTCCCCGGCGCCGGAATTATCACCGGTATCGGAAGTGTCGAAGGAACCGAATGCGTTATCGTAGCGAACGACGCGACGGTGAAGGGGGGTACATATTATCCAATCACTGTTAAAAAACATTTACGTGCGCAAGAAGTCGCTCGAGAAAACAACTTACCCTGTATCTACCTAGTTGATTCAGGTGGCGCCAACTTGCCAACATGGACGGGCGTTTTCCCAGACCGCTATCATTTCGGGCGAATATTTTACAACCAGGCGAATATGTCTGCATCTGGAATTCCGCAGATAGCGGTTGTGATGGGTTCATGTACTGCTGGAGGCGCTTACGTACCCGCAATGGCGGATGAGGCGGTGATTGTGCGCAATCAGGGAACGGTTTTCCTCGGTGGACCGCCCTTGGTTAAAGCAGCGATTGGAGAAGAAGTAAGCCCAGAGGAACTTGGCGGCGCCGATATTCATTGCCGAGAATCGGGTGTTACTGATCACTACGCGGAAAACGACAGTCATGCACTGGGAATCTGCCGGCGTATCGTTTACAATCTGAATCGCGTCAAACAGCCGAACATTCGCATTCGTGAACCACGCGACCCGATTTATAAGCCGTCTGAGATATACGGCGTGGTGCCAACTGATTTGAAACGACCCTACGATGTGCGTGAGGTTATTGCGCGCGTTGTCGACGGAAGTGAACTCGATGAGTTTAAGCAGCTTTATGGGACGACTTTGGTCTGCGGTTTTGCCCATATTAATGGATATCCCGTTGGGATCGTTGCGAATAACGGTATTTTATTCAATGAATCATCCGAAAAAGGCGCGCACTTTATCGAGCTTTGCTGTCAGCGCGGCATTCCATTGCTGTTCCTACAAAACATTTCTGGATTTATGGTTGGGAAAAAATACGAGGCAATGGGGATTGCTCGAGCAGGTGCTAAATTGGTCCATGCGGTATCCTGCGCAAATGTTCCGAAGTTTACGGTGATCATTGGCGGGTCTTTCGGCGCGGGCAACTATGGGATGTGTGGTCGTGCTTTCGGGCCGCGGTTTGTTTGGATGTGGCCAAATGCACGGATTTCCGTAATGGGAGGTGAGCAGGCCGCCAGCGTTCTGGCGACAGTACGGCGTGATAATTTTGAGCGACGAGGTGAGGATTGGAGCGAAGAAGACGAGTTGGCCTTCCGCGAACCGATCGTCGAACAATATGACCGTGAGGGTCATCCGTATTTTGCCTCTGCGCGAATATGGGATGACGGGATTATCGACCCTGCAGAAACCCGACAGGCCTTGGCAATGTCTATATCCGCCGCACTGAATAAACCTATTGAGAAAACAAACTTCGGCGTCTTCCGCATGTAATCATCGGGTCAATTGGGCAGAGGTTAATGAAATGAGAAACCCCGTTGTTCTAATCGAGCGCGATGACAGCGGTATAGCAACGGTGAGATTAAACCGTCCGGAAGTGAATAACGCCTATGATCGTGATGTTCTTGAAGCTGTGGCAGAGGGATTGGCGACCTTGGCGGTGGATACGACATTGCGTGCGTTGGTTTTACGAGGAAACGGCCCCCATTTTCAGGCTGGAGTTGACCTCAAATTCCAAAGCGAATTAGCGGCGAAGGCTGCTGAGGAGAACGAGGCAATTTCACAATTGTTAACAGCACTGATGCGCGACCTGAATGCTTTCCCGGTGCCAACGATTGCTTTGGTACATGGCGCCTGTATCGGTGGTGGGATAGGGTTTGCTGCATCCTGCGATGTGGTGATTGCTAGCGAAGATGCCTTCTTTGCGGTAGCTGAAGTGAAATGGGGCGCTCATGCCTCACCGATTTTTCCGCAATTGATCGCCGCGATGGGAATACGCAATTTACGTCGTTATGCCGTGACGGCCGAACGTTTCGATGCGCGTAAGGGGTTGGAGATCGGCTTCGTGCATGAAATCTGTCCGACTGGTGGATTGGATGCTGCACTGGCTCCAATCATCGAAGGCATTTTGCATAGCGGTCCGGCTGCCGTGCGTCGCTCGAAGGAGTTGGCGTTGGAGGAATCTGGACTGGCCATTAGTGACGCACAAGTCGCCGCGATGGCACATGAGCACGCGACGACACGGCGCTCGGCGGAGGCGCGAGAGGGATTCAAAAGTTTCGTTGAAAAGCGGCCGGCCTATTGGCATCCGCAAAAAAGAGATGAGCAATCGGGGTGAAGCGAAATGATTAGAAAAATATTAATCGCGAACCGTGGCGAGATTGCGTGTCGTGTTATGCGGACGGCGAAGCGGATGGGGATTAAGACTGTTGCTGTCTATTCCAACGCGGATGCCGATGCTATGCATGTCGAGTTTGCAGATGAAGCTAAGTATATTGGCATCGCGCGTGCGCAAGACAGTTATCTCAACGTCGATGTAATCACGGCTGCCATCCGTGAGACAGGCGCGGACGGTGTTCATCCGGGATACGGGTTTTTATCGGAAAACGCTATCTTTGCGGAAGCATGTGCCGAGGCAGGCGCCGTCTTTATCGGACCACCGCCTTCGGCAATTCGGGCGATGGGATCGAAAAGTGAAGCCAAGCGTCTGATGGAAGGCGCGGGCGTGCCACTCCTGCCGGGCTATCATGGGGATGATCAGGAGGACGAACGCCTCATAGCGGAGGCTGAAGAAATTGGATTTCCCGTGATGGTCAAGGCTGCAGCCGGCGGTGGTGGACGTGGTATGCGGATGATTGATAGGGCAGAAGCGCTGGTCGATGGGCTAGCTGGTGCGCGGCGCGAAGCAAAAGCGGGATTTGGCGATGATAAGCTTTTGATTGAAAAATACCTTTCAAAGCCGCGGCATATCGAAATGCAGGTCGTCGCGGATACGCATGGCAATGCCGTACATGTTTTCGAGCGTGACTGTTCAATTCAAAGACGTCATCAGAAGGTTGTGGAAGAAGCGCCAGCACCCGGCATGACCACGGGAATGCGTTCGGCTATGGCGGATGCAGCCGTGAAGGCTGCGAAAGCTATTGATTATGTGGGTGTCGGGACCGTGGAATTTCTTGTCGAGGCCGAGCGAATGGGGGCACCCGACTGTTTTTATTTTATGGAAATGAATACCCGTCTGCAGGTAGAGCATCCGGTAAGTGAGATGATCGCTGGGGTTGACCTAGTCGAATGGCAGATCAGGGTAGCCGATGGCGAGGCCTTACCAATGAGTCAGAAGCAAATCGAAATCGATGGGCATGCTGTTGAAGTGCGGCTTTATGCGGAGGACCCATCGCGTGATTTCCGACCTTCACCCGGACCGCTCGATCACTTCCGAACGCCGGCCGAGAACGCGCATATTCGTATTGATACGGGAGTGCGTGAGGGTGACGAGGTGACCATGCATTATGATCCTATGATCGCGAAGGTCATAGGTTGGGATCGGGACCGCTTGAGCGCCATAAGAAAGCTGAAACAGGCGCTAGAACAGACCCATTTGGTTGGGACTACAACAAATTTGGATTTCCTCACCGCAATATGCAGTTGCGAAGCGTTTATTGAGGCTGACCTTGGTACGGACTTCATTCAGAAAAATGCAAAAACGCTTTTTCCGAAAACGGGCCCGGTCGAGGTGGCTTCGTTGGCTCTAGCGGCGCTCGCCGAATTAATTTGGCAGAGGGAAGAAGCGGTGCATAAAGGACGTGCCAGCGGTGATCCTTATTCGCCGTGGCACACCAATGACGGTTGGCGAGTTAATGACCGTGGGTATGTTGATCTTTTGTATCGCGACGGCGAAAAGGAAATTACAGTTGTTGCGCACATGGACGGTAAAGGATACCAGATGGTGATCGGTGCACAAGAATTGGCCGTGCGGGGCGAATTTAAAGGCGATGGAAATTTGGTTGCTGAAGTGGATGGTCACCGGTTCACTACCTCGGTTATTCGACATGGTGTGGATAGGTATGTTCGGGGACCACTTGGCACGCGCCGGCTGGAATATGTAAACCCGCATGTGTCAAAAATTTCCGGGGGCAGTCACGGCGGCCGGCTTACTTCCCCTCTGCCGGGACGAGTTGTATCGGTGGCTGTAAAGACAGGCGACTCGGTCTCGGCTGGACAGACCTTAATGGTTATTGAAGCAATGAAGATGGAGCATTCGATTACGGCATCAGCTTCTGGCACAGTCAAAACCGTCCATTTTTCTGAAGGGGATCAGGTGGATGAAGGTCTCGAATTACTGACCTTAACGGCTGGTTAGTTTGTACATCGAATTACGTGAAACTCGAACTCGTCTTGACACATTTTAGATTCGAAGGCCAATACATAGCGGATTATTAGGTCTATGATTTAGGTGCCCAATTGTGCCCATAGGCCATTGGTAAAAGCGCGTCTTGCAATAAAACCCACAACAGATGTATGGCATTTTGCGTCGATTCTGGTGGTGCTGGGGTGGTTGTGAATAGTAAATACACGGATCTGTCATGGATGCTTTTCGCGGTCGTGTTTATTCAAAAAATACTGCGTGGCTAAACATCGGTGTGAGAGCTTCCTGCAAACAAGTAACGGCACTGTACCCAAATATTAAAGACGCAAAATTGGTTTGTAATGCTTAATATTATTAAACTTGCTGTTGGGATTGAAGACGTGGACCACTTATCTGCTGTCCAACAAAGTAGATTAATCGTCGAAAGGGCAAAGCGGGGAAAAGAGGCACGTCTTTCACATCGAACACGAAATGCGCCCCGACAAGCTGAAGAATTACTCAGAGGCGGATCCATGTATTGGGTAATAAAGGGGCGGGTGGCTGCGCGGCAGCGAATAATCGGTTTTGAAAAGGAAACGGATCAGGAAGGTCGTACATTCTGCTTTATCCAGCTCGATCCGGAGCTCATACTGACCACGCCGCGTCGTCATCGCGCGTTCCAAGGGTGGCGGTATCTAAAAGGGGATGACGCACCTCCGGATCAGCCAAAACGAAGTGGCGAAGAAGACTTCCCTCCGGAGATGGCTGCTGAACTAAAGGAGTTGGGCCTGTTGTGATCCGAAATTTAAAATTTTGTTAATTTTGGCATTGCAGCATCCAACTCTCATCGCTATGTTCAGCGTCTGCGGTCGACGTGCTAATTGCGCGCGGCTTCTCCAGTAGACTAATACTTTTTGAAGCCTGTTACGTGCTGCTGGGTTCTTTGACAAAGTGTAAAGTTTAATGTCGGAAGGGATGCGCGGTC
>CEUN01050128.1_pt1 | contig 41684 bp, 49 predicted proteins | sample 361501 | NCBI WGS metagenome assembly CEUN01 (sample SAMEA2622801, study PRJEB7988) | marine metagenome | biome: marine biome (ENVO:00000447); feature: marine epipelagic mixed layer (ENVO:xxxxxxxxx); material: "saline water (ENVO:00002010), including plankton (ENVO:xxxxxxxx)" | depth 120 m | reverse complement strand
AAACAGCAGCCCCTTGATCGCTCTGTCCCGCATTCTTATGCAGTTTTTATCACGGCCAACACCGACCCACAGTATACTCTCTCTGATCATACAGGCCCACATAGACAGGAGAGCAGGATCATGTCGGAGATGCCGGACTTCAACGGAATCAGCAGTGAATGGAATCCCGACTGGTTCCTGACCGACGAGCAGAAGGACCTGCGTGAACGCCTGATCGAACTATGCCACACCACGCTGCACCCCAATGCCATCGAATTCGACCAGACTTACGAATACCCCCGACGTAACATGGAAGCCTTGGCGTCCATGGGGTTGCTGGCGCTCCATGTGCCGAAGAAGTACGGCGGCCTGGGCCAGAACCACGTTTGCGTTGCCATGGTGCTGGAAACGATCGGGCGTTACGGCTGTCCGTCGACCGCTCTGGTCTACACCATGCATCTCCTTTCGGTGTCAGCCCTGCTATTCCGCGCGGAGGGCAATCCTGAGATTGAGGCCGTCCTTCGTCGCCTGAACGACGACGTCTTCATCGGCACAGCCTCCTATTCCGACCCCGAGACCGGGTCGCATTTCTGGTATCCCATGGCCTCCAAGGCCGAAAAGACCGACGACGGCTGGCGGGTGCATAAAAAATCGTCCTGGACCACCTCGGGCGGTTACGCCGACTTCTATGTCGCACAGACCTCCAGTCCGGACTTCGACGGCGACTTCGCCAATCTCTCCGTCTTCCTAGTAATGAAAGACGAGATCGTCAGCCACGAGAGCACGTGGAGCGCCATGGGCATGCGGGGCAACCAATCCGGCCCGATCGAGATCAACGGCGTGGATGTCAACAAGGACCGCATGGTCGGGTTCCCCGGCGACGGCGCCACCTCCAACGACGAGGCGCTCGACCCGATCGGCCTGACTATGTTTGCCGCGTCCTACAACGGGATCGCGCTGGCGGCCATGGACATCGCCAAGGGCCAGACCACACGCAAGGTCCACAAGGACGTCGGCATGCGAGTGGCCGACTATCCGACCATTCAGGACTATGTCGGCGAGTGCCTGATGGATACCGAAGCTTCGCGGCTTTACACCTTTGGTGTCGCCCAGGCGCTCGATATGAACACCGACAACTGCGACTGGACCCGCCACGGGCGGGAGCCTGACTGGACACCGCGCACCGAGCTCCTGCACTGGACATGGATGTCGAAGTTCATCTCCTGCAAGAACGTCTACAACGTGCTCGACAAGATGCTGCAGGCCTGCGGCGGCAGCGGCTACAAGACGTCTCTTGGCCTCGAACGCCTGTTGCGCGATGGCAAGGCGGGGTGGGTCATGGGCCCGACCAACGAGGTCTTGCGCCAATTCGTCGGCAAGGCCGCCCTGCTCGGCATGGAATCTCTCGACTACTGGAACCAGGTTCCCAACGAGAGCGTGCTGCAGAACGAAGTCAAAAAGCTCGACGACGACGCCAAACAGAAGCTGATCGACCAGCTTCAAGCCTCGATGAAAAAGCAGGCCGTGGAATAGGCCAGCCTGTGCCGACTTGCAGGCCACGGCACTATGGGGCACCAAGGGCTCCTCCCATCGACGGGTAGGAGCCCTTTCTTGCACGTCAGTATTGAGACACTCATCGATCGCTTTCCCGACCTCCGCATTGCGGTGGTCGTGGCCGGCGATCTCTCCATTCTGGAGACTGCGTCACCGGCACTCGCCGATGAGATCGCGGCCATCGAGGCCAAAGCCACCGCACGCTTCGCAGATGTCGGTATGGGCGACATTCCGGGCGTCGCCGACTGGCGGCGTGCCTATCGCGCGTTCGGGATCAAGAAGACAAGCTACCGGTGCTCCGTCGAGCGGCTGATCCGCAAGACCTTGCGTGACGGCGCCCTCGCCCGGATCAACCCTTTCGTCGACGCCTACAACGCCGTCTCCCTGAAGCACGTCTTTCCGCTCGGGGCCGATGATCTCGACAACATTGCCGGTGACATCTGTTTTCGGCAGTCACAAGAGGGCGACACGTTCTATGCGCTGGGTCAGGCCCCGGCAGAGAACGACCCGCCCAAACCAGGAGAGGTCGTCTACGCCGATGACGAGAAGGTCCTGTGCCGCCGCTGGAACTGGTATCAGGACGCCCGCAGCCCCGTCACGACGTCGACCACAAGGGCGGTTGTGACAATCCAGAGCCTGGGTTCGGGTGATCTTGCTGCTGCCGTCGATGACCTCGAGCGCTTGATTCGGGATCACTTTGCCGCACAGACGGGCACCACGATCCTCAGTATTGATGAACCCATGGCGACGTTACCGATCTGACCAGATCAGGTTTCGGCGCGAGCCTCATCGCCGAACGAACGCCCGCGCACGGTTTCCTGGGTCTTGAACAATCCGACTTGACCAAGATCAGCCGGGATGCGCACGGGATTGGCTTCCAAGCGCGGGGTCCAGCTGGTTTCGCCACGCACCATGCAGCCGTGATACCAATCGAGATCGGGCACACCTAGGATCGGCCAGCAGTCGGCCGCCTTGTAACTGTTGAGCATGAGTAGACGCGCACGGTCACCCCTGTTCGGCTTGCTGGCATGCAGCGTGCGCACATGGTGCAGCGTGATCGAACCGGCACGACCCGCCAGGGAAATCGCCTGCTCATTGTCGAGCCCGGCCGCACGGATATCGGTGGCACCGGTGAAGGTGCCCTTCTCGTTGTGGTCCAGGATCGGCCCCGCGTGCGACCCCGGCAGCACCATGAGTGGACCATTTTCCTCGTCGCAGTCATCGAGCAAAATCCCCACCGCCAGCATGTCGCCGTTGGTATGCGGGTAGAAGGCCCAATCCTGGTGCCACTCGATCACGGCATCATCGCCGCCGGGTTCCTTGATGTTGAGCTTGCCGTGATCAAAGCGAAGATTTAACCCCAGCAGGCTCTGGACCACATCGAGGATGCCTTCGTGATGACGCAGCGTCTCGAAGGCCGGGTGATACTTCTCCGGGTCGGTCACCCTGCGAAGCTGCGGCGTTTCGGCGCTGTGACCGCCTCCCAGAACGTATTTGGCATCCGATTTTGTGGCCGTCCGGGACTGCTCGATCAGCTCTGAGATCGCGCTCTGCATCTCTGAGACCTCATCCGGGCTGAGGACGTCTTCAACCAACAGATAACCGTTGTCGTTGTAAAACCGCACCTGGCTGGAACCGAGCATGGCGATCTCCTGCAGAAAGGCAAAATCGTTGCGCCAAGCTCAAAGCGAGCGCAACAGAAAACGACAGGTTCAGGCAGGCCCCATGGCTCAGTGTCGATAGATTGTCCGCCCGTCCTTGATCGTCTCGACGACTACGATGTCCTTGAGGAGGTCGTGGGGTAGCGAGGCAGGGTCATCGCTCAGAACCACGAGATCGGCCCGTTTGCCCGGCGTGATGCTTCCCTTGTCCGCTTCCTCGAAATGCTGGAACGCGCCGTCGAGGGTCATCGCGTGCAAGGCGGTGGGCACGTCGATCCGCTGGTCCGGGCCCAGCACCTGACCGCTGCGTGTCTCCCGATTCACAGCCGACCAGAGCAGACGCCAGCTGTCGGACGGCACCACCGGTGAGTCGTTGTGGATCGTGAAGGCCATCTTTCGATCGAGCGCAGACTGTGTGGGGCTGATGCGGTGGGCACGGTCCGGACCGAACACAGCGTCGCGGTGCCAGTCGCCCCAATAGAACGTGTGCGCCACAAAGAACGACGGCATGACGCCAAGCCGTTGCATGCGATCGAGCTGATCCTCGCGCACGGTCTGGGCGTGGATCATCACCGGGCGGCGATCGGCCAAACCATACTTGGCCGTAGCCTTCTCCACCGCATCCAAAAACTGATCGCCTGAGCGGTCGCCATTGCAATGGGCCAGCACTTGCCAGCCACGGGCATAGAGACCATCGACAAGCGCATCGACGACCTCGTCCTCAAGGAGAGGATAACCTACGTAGTCCTCGGGCCAGCCTTCCGGCGGGCTGAGATAGGGTTCGCTCATCCAGGCCGTCTTGCCCTGGGGCGAACCGTCGAGCACCAGCTTGGCACCACCGATCCGTAGAGCGTTGCTGTAACCTTCGGGCGCTGTGAGGCCGTAAAGCTCAGCCGGGTCGAGCACCATCGGATAGGCCACGATGTCGAGATCAAGCCTGTCGGCCGCCGCGGCGCGTTGTAGCAGAGCTACCTCGTCTGCGCTGCTGGCCCCGTCCTGGGCTGTCGTGATGCCCCATCGGGCATAACTCTCCTGCGCGCGGTCCAGAAGGTCGAGCAGACGATCACCGTCAAAGTGCGGCATACAATCACGGAAGAGATAGAGACCGTGTTCTTCCACGACGCCATCGGGTTCACGTGTCCCTGCCCGCCTGCGGATGATGCCACCCGGCGGATCATCCGTCGCAGAATCGATCCCGGCCAGGCGCAGAGCCAGGCTGTTGGCCGCCCCGAAGTGACCGGAGACATGCCAGACAAAGATGGGAACGTCTTGGGCCACCGCATCCAGGTCATCACGCGTGACATGGCGGTGCTCGGCCAACAGGGATTCGTCATAACCTGCGCCGAGGAGCCAGTCGTCGAACAGGCCATCATGCTCGCGATGGGTGCGCAGAGATTCCTGAATCGCCCCGATTGAATTACCGGGGCCAGCCGGGGACGGCTGAAGATTGACAAAGCCATGATAGAGGCCCGCGTTGGCGACATGGCCGTGGCCGTCAACCAGTCCCGGCAGCATCGTCAGACCGTCGAGATCGATGATCTCTGTACCCGATCCCGCCAGACCGGCCACCGTGTCATCGTTACCCACCGCCAGAATGCGCCCGGAGCCGACTGCGACAGCCTGCCCAGCGGGGGTGTCGCGATCCATCGTCGTAATCCGGGCGTTACGATAGATACGGTCGGCGCCCGCACCTGCCTGAGCCTGGGCAAGCAGAACACCCAGAGGCAAAGCCCCGACCGCGCTTCGTGTCGCACGTCCCTTTCGGTCCGGTCCATCTGTTACGCTCGCACCCAAAGCCAGCGCCGAACCCGCCAGGGCTGCGCCCAATACCCCTCGCCTTGTGGCCACCCCGCTTTGTGGGCCGTTCAAAGACCAGAGATAGGGTGCACAGCAGGCGCAGCCGAAGCGGTGGCCGATGCCGCGACAAAGGCTCACAATCCCGTCTCCGCAGGCACTGCGATCATGAAGATTTCGCTTTCCCTCGGTATCCGCGCCACGTAATCATCTCCCCGCAACATTGCAACCTTAGTCAGAGGGGCCGCCGTGCAAAAGGAAGTTTACCGCGCGTCGATTGCACATCCGGCACAGTTCACTCCGGCTATCTACAAACACTTCACGGTCGAACCCATCACCGGTGCCCTGGGCGCGGAGATTCTCGGCCTGGATGTCGCCGCCAATCTCGACAACCCCGAAGTTGCAGAAGAGATCCGGAGCGCCCTGTTCGAACATCTTGTGCTCCTGTTCCGCGGCCAGGCTCTCGAACGGGAAACCTTGCGGCATTTCGGTCAGTTGTTCGGAACGCTGCAGCGCAACCCCACGGTCAAGAAGGCCGCAGACACTGATGACGTGATGCTCGTGCGCCAGGAGGCCGAAGAGCGCTTCAACTTCTCCGGAAGCTGGCACAGCGATGTCACCTGGGGTCGCCCGCCCGCCGGTGAGACGGCGCTTTATGCGATGGATGTGCCGCCATGCGGCGGTGACACCCATTTCGCCAACACGGCGCTGGCCTACGACGCGCTTTCCGAGGAAATGAAGGCGATGCTGAGCGGCCTCAAGGCCGTTCACTCCCTCGAAGTCTCGCAGAGGGAGTTCTCAGCCAAGAAGCCTAACGATGCCGACGCGGACGTCGAAGACGTCGTCGACCTTTTCGCCGAACACCCGGTGGTATGCACACACCCCGTGACGGGGCGCAAGTGCCTCTTCGTCAACGAACAGTTCACACACCGCTTTGTCGGCATGAGCGAAGAAGAAAGCTGTCCGTTGCTGGAGACCCTGTTCCGCCACCAGGTCCTACCCGACTTCACCTGCCGGGTACGCTGGCAACCGGGCACCCTGGCCTTATGGGACAACCGAGCGACGATCCACTACGCCAGCAACGACTACCCCAACATCCGCCGCGAGATGATGCGGGTTTCAACCGTGGGTGATGTTCCTGTCGCCTGATCCGGTCTCAGCCTGCGGGAACCGCAGCAGCCAGAGTTTCGGCTTTTTTGATCACGTCGTCCTGATGGGCGTAGAGCTGGTGACCGCCTGAGCTGTCGACAATCTCCTCGAACGGATCGCGGATGGATGACGTGATACCGGATAGCTCCTCCATCACAGCCAGTCCGCAATAAGGCACATAGGCCGCAGAGTAGCCGCCTTCGTGGCTCAGGATCAGCTTGCCCCCGGTCATCTCGTCGGCCAGTTCCAGCATGATTTGCGTCATGCGCCGGTACACCGTGCTGGTGACCATCATGCGACCAAGGGGGTCGTAGATAGATCCGTCATAGCCGGACGCGATGACGATCATCTCGGGCTTGAAGCGCCTCAGAGCCGGCGCGACGACGCGCTCGAACGTGCCGATGTAGGCATCACGGCCCGAACCCGGAGGCAGCGGCACATTGATGTTCGCCCCCACCCCGGCGCCCTCACCTGTCTGGTCGATATGACCGGAGTCCACAGGGTACCAGTTGTCCTGATGGATCGAGATCGAGAGCACGTTGGGGTCTTCATAGAAAATCCGCTGCGTGCCGTTGCCGTGATGCACGTCCCAGTCGACCACCGCCACGCGGCTGATCCCGTGGTTGGCGCGCGCGTGTTCGACGGAAATCCCGATGTTCGAGAAGATGCAGAAGCCACGGCCGATGTCGGGCTCAGCGTGATGGCCCGGCGGGCGTACCAGTGCGTACCCGTTGTCGATCGTTCCGGCCACTGCGGCATCAACCATGGCGACCGTGCCGCCCGCCGAAAGGCAGGCAATCTCGTAGCTGCCGTGACCGAAGGGAGTCGTCTCACCGGCGTCGCCGCCGCGGCCTTTGGACATTTCCTTGATCCCAGCGAGATAGTCCGGCGTGTGAACGCGCAGGATCTCATCGTCGGTGACCGGCCGGGCGCGAACCTCGACCAGATGGTCAAGGATGCCTGCAACCTCCATGACGTTGCGCAGGCGCCGCTTGGTCTCGGCATTTTCAGCGTGTTCGCCGGGCTGAACCTTCAGGCCCGACGGATACCACAGCGCGGCCTGTCCCGTGTTGTGCCACATGTAGAGTTCGTGAAACAGAAAGCCTGTCTTGCGCGCCATGGTCATCTCCCCTGTGTTGCGGAAATGGTCGGCCAATGCAGGGCCGGAGGCAAGTTTTCAACCAGAAATCAGGCCCATGGGATGATGTTGTCGGCCGACGGCTCACTAGAAAGATAGGCCTCTATCATCTCGCAGGTCTCGGCCGGGAACGGCCCGCGATGATCCTGCGCCAGCGTGGTGTCGGCATGGGTGCCGAACCAGGCCATCATGGCGATGCGGCGCATCATGATCAGGCTGGCGATAGCGGTGAGGTCATCACCATCGAGTTCACGGTGACGGGCATAGCCATCAAGCCAGGACTCAACCAGGGCTCGCGTCGCCTCGATGTTGTCGATCAGCGTGAGTGCGGTGGCGAGGTCGTAGAGGAACCAGGCATCGCCACAGTCGTCGAAGTCGATCACGCGGGTGCTGTCGCCCACCAGAAGAAGGTTGGCAAGGCGCAGGTCGGCATGGGCCAGTCCGAAACGTTCGGGGCCCCGGCCGTAGCGGTTCAAGCGCTCGACCATGCCCTTTTCCAGCTGCTCGAACTGGGCGATGTGGGCAGGTTCATGGATCGGACCATCGCGCCAGTTGCCCCAATTGGGATTGGGCCCGACGACATGTTCGTGGTCCCAGACCAGCCGTTTGAAATAGGCTGGTCTCTGCCAGTCGATGGCATGGAGATGCAGGAGCGCGCTGACCTCGCCCAGCTTGCGGAAGGGTTCGATCAGGTCGTCGTCCTCGCTGGGCTCAACCCCGTCGATGAATTCGAACAGCACCATCTGGCGCGGAACAGGAAGACCATCGACGATGCCCTCTTGGATCTCCTTGCCGTCCCGCCCTGTGATGGCCTGTGGTGTGATGATCCCCGCGTCGTTCTGGAGCGCATGAAGCCAATCGAGCTCGGTCTGAATGCCGTTGTAGGAATGGTAGTTCTCGCGATGAACACGCAGCACGGTCTTTGAACCGTCCGGTGCATCAAGCCTGTAGGTCGCGTTCTCCGAAACGTTCATCAGCGTCGCCCTGGTGCCTTCGGGCTGGTCCCACAGCGGCATAGATTGCTCCACCAGGCGCTGCAGATGCGCCAGCAGTATCTCGAAATCCATGTCTTCGCTCATGGTTGCCCCCTTTATCTTCGCTTGCCTTATGCCCCAGCGTTCTGACCGCGCCAAGCTTGACGCAATTCAACGTTCTACAGCGCCGCGAAAGCTGGGCTCGCATCATTGAAAGAAGGAATACTCCGATAACCACACAGCCGGCCTTGGGCCACAACAGCCGCGATACCGAGATCGCTATCAAGATCAGAGCTTCCAACTCGATGACACAGTATTGTAGCCGCGATCAGATCGCTGCCCTGCGCAGCTATCGTGCCGACACCATGCATGCCGATGTCGTGGGGAACTTCCATCGGCCCACAATCTGAGAGACCGATCACCCCTCCGATGTCATCGCAACCCAAATCGTTGCAAAGAGCACGAGGAGCAGAAGCAAGGTGACAGTTGACATATCCAGGTTTTCGCTCGGGAAGAAGCTACAATGGTCCAGACTTGCCCGTGACTTCGAACGTACGGAGAGTCTTTTACGTGAGGTTCTTTCGCGCCGGCCCGGTGATCTCGGTCATTGATCCTTCGCCCGCGAATTGGTCCATCCTGATGTTTGAGAAGGATGGCCAGATATGACGAGGAAACGTTACAAGCAGAGGAGATCGTGGGTCTGCTGTGCCAGTCGTACTCAGCCCACAGCGCCGCATCCTCAGCGGCGTCGCGCCCCGGAAGATCGGCAATCAGGGCCAGCGACATGTCCATACCGGCCAAAACACCGGACGACGTGTAGATGTTCCCGTCCTGGACCCAACGAGCCTCACGGACCCAATCCACTTTCGGCCCCTGGGCGCTCACGACCCAACCGGAATGCTCGGCAACGGTGACGATCTCAAAGTGGTTGGGATGCATGCCGAGCATCTCGACGGGTCTGAACACGTCGAGGATCTCAAACCCCTCGAACAGGACCAACCCCACTTTATAGCTCTTTGTCGTGGGCACGAAGTGGCCTAGCAAAAGTCGACATTTCGCCGACACAAGTGCCGGCTACGTGATGTGAAACCCGATATCTCTGGCTAAAACGCTGCAGGCTTGGGAAGAGGTAGCATGAGCTGGTCGGCCACCAGGTCGATAGCCTTTTCATCCTCTCCTTCCGACGCCAGTCTCATGGCAGCAATGATCAGGTCCTCGTGCTCGATCATGTAGTTGAGGACCGGCTTGAACACATCGGGCGCCGTTTTGACGATCTCGCGGTAGCGATCCTGGAACTCCACGCTGGCCGCCACCATGTAGGCGGTCGCCTCGGTCCAGCTCATGTGCTCGACTTCACGTATGAAACCCCGCGCCTCCTCCCGGCTCTGATCGCTCTCGCTGATATCGCCGCCATGCTCGTAGACGATCTGGCGCAGCCTCGCCTTGTTTTCGGTTTCGAGCTGCAGGAGAGAGGCAATCAGGTGTTGCTGAAGCGGGCTGTCGAACAGGGGCAGCAGGGCGCAATAGAACGCCTCACCATAGACCTCCCCCTGGTACATCTCGGCGACTTCCTGCTTCTGCTGCTCGGTTATCATCTGGCACCTATCGTATTGAGATGTTGACCAAGAATGACGGTTTCTGGGCGCGTTTCAATCCTCACCCCACCTCTCAGGCCATTGATCCAGGCGGAACCAGGTGGAGACCAGACCTGTCTGCGCCGCAAAAAGAAGCTCAGAAGATGCCAACCTTAACTGGACCGTCGGTCGCCGGTGACCCTTGAGCAGGACGTCAACCGCTGCAGGAAGCCGGACCGCGATGTTTGCCGGTTGCACGGCCGCACTGCCCCAAAGGCAAGTTCGACAGTCGCAGCGATCAATGATCACCAGTGCGACCAAGTCAGGGGGCAGAGGAAGGAGGCGTTTGCTTCATCCTCGCAGCACTTTGGTTAACGCCGTAATCTGCTGATCCGACAAACCAGCATCAACGCCCCGTTTGACGAGATCATGAAGCAGCTTGGGAAGTGCATCCGGAACATCAAGCTCGCGGCAAGTACTCAAAGTGTCTGCAAAAGCGGCAAGAGCCTCAAGCGCTGGTCGCGAAAACGTACCGACCTTGAGGAGGTCGTGGCCAAACTTCTCGGTGACGCGGCAATCGACGATGCCAAGGCAGTCGTCTCCGAGCACGTCATGGCACGCGAGGCAGAGCCCAAGGGCAGCCCCGGGACAGTCGGCGCATACGTAGAATCGATGCTGATAACGGACGCGGCCTATGACGAGATCGTGGCTGCTGTCCGCGAGCGGCTCCCGGAGGCAAGGACCTCTCGGCGCTCGGTGGCCTCTGTCGCGAGCGCGATGCAGAGGCGCGGTGCGGACGGCGGGACTCGAACCCGCACGATCATACGATCAAGAGATTTTCTTACCCCCTACGGCTTTCGCCGCCGACGCCTTCGCGCCGTTTGTGGCCTGGACTATCCCTTCGCCGTGGCCGGTCGCCCGGCTTTAGGCGCTGCCCGTCTAGTCTCTACACGTTCCCCTTCGCCTTCACTCTGGGGCTTCGCTCGGGATTGCCATCAGCATGACCTGTTAAGGTTTCCCCGAATTTGAGCAGTTCTACGCCCGGCGTTTCCCCCGGGGCACTCAAGTGTCGACTAAGTCTCTTGTGTCTACCAATTCCACCACGTCCGCGTGGCAACCAAACTACCGTCTAACTCCTCCTGCCGAACCCATCAACGCTCCGCATCGGGCCTATTTCGGGCCCAAAAACCGTCTCCGACGCCCAAGGCATTGCAACCTAAGGACTTTCTCTCCCGTGCACCCGGATTTTAAGTCTCGTGCGTCTACCGATTCCGACAAGCGAGAACGGAACCTAGCTACGCTGTCAGGTCCGACGCCGCAACCGCGGACGCGCCCGCCCTCTTCGCAACCGGCCCTGACCGCGTGCCAACAATTTCTTTATCGGGCTCCCAAAGTGTTGCATACGGTGCCGTCGCATCGTGAGGCGCTCGTGCACAACGTTCTCAAGACCGTCCTGGTTCCGGTCCACCGCGAAGGCTGGCCATTTATCGGCATCTTCTTCGTAGTCGCCATTCTTTTGTGCTGGCTCTGGTCGCCCCTGATCGTGCCCGGGCTGTTTCTGACCGCGTGGTGCGTCTACTTCTTCCGGGACCCCGCCAGGGTGACGCCGACACGCGAGGGCCTCGTGATCAGCCCGGCCGATGGCGTAGTACAGATGATCCAGGCTGCGGAGCCACCTGCCGAACTCGAGATGGCCGACGAACCCCACACCCGGGTGAGTGTGTTCATGAACATCTTCAATGTTCATGTGAACCGCATTCCCGCAGACGGCAACATCACCCACCTCTCCTACCGCCCAGGCAAGTTCCTGAATGCCTCGCTCGACAAGGCCAGCGTCGACAACGAACGTCAGTCTATCCGAATGAAGACGACAGACGGACGGAATATCGTGTTTGTCCAGATCGCCGGGATGGTGGCACACCGGATCCTCTGCACACTGACCACCGGCCAGGCCGTCCGCGCCGGGGAACGTTTCGGCATGATCCGCTTCGGGAGTCGTGTCGATGTTTACCTGCCCGACGGCGTCGTGCCGCAGGTCTGTGTCGGACAGCAGTGCATTGCCGGTGAAACCGTTCTGGCCGATCTCACGGCAGGCCCCGCGGACGCCGCGAAAGGCGCTTTGCGCTGATGGCCCGGGCACGACGGAACAAGACAAGCCAGCCGAGTCGTCTGCGGGATCTGACGCTCGAAAAGCTGATTCCCAACATCATCACGGTGTCGGCTGCCTGCGCTGGCCTGACCGCGATCCGCTTCGCAATCGAGTCCCGCTGGGACCATGCCGTTGCCGCCATCCTGCTGGCAGCCGTCCTCGACGGCCTCGACGGCGGCATGGCACGGCTTCTGAAGGCCACAAGCGACTTCGGTGCCCAGCTCGACTCCCTGTTCGACATTCTGAGCTTCGGCGTGGCGCCGGCACTGGTTCTTTACTTCTGGTCACTGCAGCATCTGGGCGGCATCGGCTGGGCCCTGGCGCTGTTTCTGGTTGTCTGCTGCGGCCTCCGGCTGGCCCGCTTCAACACCATGCTGGGAAAGCAGCCGCCGCACACCAAAGGCTTCTTCTCAGGCGTCCCGGCCCCGGCCGGCGGTCTTCTCGCTCTGCTGCCGATCGTCCTGTGGCTCGGTTTCGATCTCAGCATCATGTACCACCCGCTTGTGGTCGGCGGCTGGGCCATCGTCATGGCCAGTCTGATGGTCAGCCGTATCCCGACCTACTCCTTCAAGGGGCTGAAAGTGCCACAGCCCTACGTTCTGCCCGTGCTGATCCTGGCCGCCCTGTTCTTCGCCGGCCTCGCCGGCAGCCCCTGGCTCACCCTGACCATCGCCTCGGGCCTCTACCTCGCGACCTTCCCCATTTCGCGTCGCTCGTACCGCCGACTTGTGGCCGCGGCGAAAGAGGCAGGCCGTGAGACGGACGACGACACCCGACAGCGTCAGATTCCCTGACGACGCCTCTCGCAGGTGGTGCCATACTTCCCCTGAACAATCGGAGGGGCAGTCATGACCTTCACCATGCTGGGCCGTTGCGAACGCACCGGTGAAATCGGGCTGAGTTCGGCCACGACATCACTAGCCGTCGGCGCACGGTTGGGCCAACGCTTTCGCGCCGCCGACCGCGAATGGATCATCGCCAGCCAGGCCGTGGCGCGACCCGGTCTGGGCTGGGAAGCAGGCGACCTCCTGGCCGGCGGCTTGAGTTTTGATGCTCTGGAGAGCGAACTCGCCAAACTGGATAGCGACCTTTCCTGGCGGCAGCTCGGGATTCTGGGCAGCGACGGCACCTCCTGGGTTTATACCGGCGGCGACAATCACGACTGGAAGGGCCATGCCACCACAGACGGAGCCGTGGCGCTGGGCAACATGCTGGCCGGCGAGGCCACAGTCTCGGGCATGGTGGCTACCTTCGATGCCAATCCTGACGCGTCCCTCGCAGAACGTCTTCTTTGCGCCATCGAAGGTGGACGCGATGCCGGCGGTCAGGCCGACGAGAACGGCTCACATCAGCCCGAACTATCTGCCTTTGTTCGTGTCTTCAAGACCGATGGCGATGCCTATATCTACGGCAGCTACGGTCGCACGCCGGTGCTCGACCTCAGGGTCGATCATGACCCCGATGCCGTCACCGCCCTGCGTCGTATCTTCGAAGCGGCACGCCCACTGCGCGAAGCCTATGAACAGCGTGCCCGCGCGCCTCTAGCATACCTTCGAGACAGCGGCGACTGGGAGACAGAGGCCTGAAATCAGGCCTTTAGCCCGTGGGCCTCAACAGAGTTAGCGAAACCATGAACAGCATGGCTGCCGCAGCTTGTAAATTTATTGGGCCAGCTTGAAGCAACCGCCGTGGTTGCCAGGACCGGTTCGCCCAGCACCTTGCAGAGATCCTGAATGCGGCTTGCCACGTTCACAGCGGGACCCACCACGGTAAAATCGAGACGACCGGGGCTGCCGATGTTGCCGTATGTCACGACACCACGATTGATCCCGATTCCGATGGCCAGAGCCTCTTCACCCTTACTCGTGCGCTCTGCCTTCAGATCTCCCATCGCAGCCAGCGCCGACCGAGCAGCATTGATGGCGTGTCGACAGCCCTCCTCGGGCGAAACATCATCGCCCATGGGAAAGATCGAAAGGACGCCGTCGCCCATGAACTTCAGCACCTCTCCGCCCTGATCGGGGAGATCAGCTAGGCGGGGTGGTCCGTGTCACAATCAAGGCCGCGCAGGCTCTTGTGCAGCGGCTTGCGGTTTTCCCGGACATAGTGGAACTGCTCGCCGATGTAGCGGCTTGTATCGAGTCTCACGCGCGACATATCGCAGGAATCGGTGCTCTCGGGCGGCCAGATTATGCCCCAGGCCGTGAGCAGAGGATTGGCCAGGCGCTGCGCAATGTTCGCCCGTGACAGCGGCACACCCGCCGCGACCAACCGTACGCAGTAACCCTCCACGATGGTCACGCCGTCACCCAAGCGACGGCCTTCATCCATCAGCCAGCGATTGATGTCCTCAAGAGCCTGCACCTGCACGGACCTCTGCCAGCAGACAGAGAATCTCGTACATCAGGGTCGCACCATTCATCGCGGTGTTGCCGCTGGGGTCAAAGGGTGGCGCGACCTCGACGACATCGCCGCCGATCAGGTTCAGCCCACGGAAACCTCGCAGGAGCTTCTGCGCCTCACGCATCGAGATGCCGCCCGATTCCGGTGTGCCCGTGCCCGGCGCATAGACGGGATCGAGACCGTCGACGTCGAACGAGATGTACGTCGGACCATCGCCCACAACCTTGCGGGCTTCGGCAATCACGGCATCGACCCCGATCTCGTCGAACTCCTCGATGAAGACCACACGCATACCCTTGTCATGGGAATACTCCCAGCCCTCAGGGCTGTTCTGCGGTCCCCGGATACCGATCTGGATCGTGCGGGTGGGATCAAGAAAGCCCTCTTCGGTCGCCAGCCGAAAGGGTGAACCGTGATTGAACTTCGAGCCCTGAATCTCACCCCAGGTGTCGGTGTGCGCATCGATGTGGATCATGCCGACAGGCTGCTCGCGACCCAGAACCCTGAAGATCGGATAGGTCACGGAATGATCGCCGCCCGCCGAAAGCGGCATAGCGCCAGCGGCCAGGATCTGGCCGATCCGTGTTTCGATGTCGGCCATGGCGCGCTCGTTGTCCATGACATGGTCGAACCGAACGTCACCGACGTCGGCGACCTTGCAGAGCGCATAGGGATTGACTCGGCTGACATGATGGATCGCCCGCATCAGGCTCGACTGGTTGCGCATCTCGCGCGGGCCGTGGCGGGCTCCTGGCCGGTTGGTCACGCCACCGTCAAAGGGAATGCCCAGCATCGCAATATCGAGGCCCGTGACATCGAGTTGATAAGGCGCCCGCATGAAGGTCGCGAGTTCGGTGTATCGCGCCGCAAGCTTCGGATCGTACTTGTCGTCATAGCTCGCGACCTTGTTCATGAATTCGTCGGCCATCGTCTAACTCCACACAAATGAACTTTTTGTCGTATCGGCCTGCAGGCAGCCACTTAAGTGCGCGTAAACCGAAGCGCGCGGCGTTCGATCATCGCCTGCATGCCTTCTAAAGCATCGGCTGTCGTCTGGCTCGCGTTTCAAGGCGATTGGCCGCAGCGAGGGTTTCTTGCACGGGCTTTTCAAAACTCTCGTTCATCAGAGTCTTGCTGGAGGCATAGGCCGGCGTGGGCCCCTTCGCCAGTTCGGAGGCATACGACAGCGTCTCGTCGCGCAAGCTGTCATCGGAGAAGAACTCGCTGACAAGGCCGAAGGTCCTGGCCTGTTCACCCGTCCGGCGCTCGCCGCTGAAAACCCAACGTTTGGCCTGTTCCAGTCCCAGCAGTCGCGGCAACATCGCTTCCGAGATCGCCTCGGGCGGTGCCGCGAACCTGGTGAAGCCGATATCAAACACTGACGAGACACCCGCAAACCGAAAATCACACGCCAGGGCAAGTTCCAGACCGGCCTGGATGGCAGGTCCCGGGATCATGGCGATGGTCGGGCATGGCAGGACATAGAGGGCCTCGACCACCTCATGGGTGAGCCCATAAACGCGTTCAATGAACTCATCACCTTCTATCGACGCCTCAACCCAGTCACCGCCGCTGCTGAAGGCGCCTTCCGCACCCGTCAGCACCACGCATCGTGCCCGATTGTTGCGTGCTTCCGCCAGGGCATCGCGCAACGCCTCCCACATCGCGATGTTCAGAGCATTATGCTGTTTCGGACGATCCGTCGTGAGGATCAGCACACCTTCGTGGTCGCTCTGTTCCAGTACCGTGATATGATCCACTCCTGTCAGGCCTCGCCGACCGACGACAGCCCAAAACACCGCCGGGCAGAATTCGTCAAATCGTGCTGGAACAAAGCGAAACCCCAATTGCGAGAGACATCAAGCGCGATCGGTCTGTCAGCCAGCGGTGCAGCTTCTCTGCCTTGCTTGACGCATCCGCTCGTGCCTGCAAGGGAAGACGGTCATGACCAAGACCCTGCTCATCATCGGCCATGTGCCCTCGCCCAACACGCAGCGCCTGCGCGACTGTGTGGAACACGGCGCGCGGTCACTGGACGCCGAGGGCATCAACATCCGTACGCTTTCACCCTTCGAGACGCAATCGCAAGACGTTCTCGCGGCCGATGCTGTGGTGCTGGGGACCACGGAGAACCTCGGCTACATGTCGGGCGCAATGAAGGACTTCTTCGACCGATGCTATTATCCCGTCCTTAAGGAGAAGCAGGGCCTGCCATTTGCGACCTACATCCGCGCCGGACTTGACGGAACGGGCACCCGACGCGCCATCGAAAGCATCACCGGAGGCCTGCGCTGGCGCGCGGTCAACGAGGTTTTGCTGTTCAAGGGCGAGTGGCAGGACAGTTTTTCTGAAGAGGCCGAGGAACTCGGCACCTTGATGGCGGCCGGTCTGGAAGCCGGCGTTTTCTGAAGTTTGGAGCACCACCATGGCCAGTGATCTCTCGTCCCACATCATCCGCAATCCCCATCTCGAGGTTGACAACGATAACCTCGGATTCTGGAACAGGGCCGAGACCCGTCGCTGGGGTTTCCGCAATCTGCACTGGTTACATCGCCATGGCCTCTCACTGCGGGCCAGCCACGTGTTGCCACTGCGCACCCGCATCGACCGCACCATCGGAGATCTTCCGAGCGTCCGGCATTCGACCAACACATCGCTTTTCTGCGGCATGGTCGTCGCCCAGGGCCGCGACGTGCTGTTTGAGAAGTATGCCGCCGATTTCGCTCCCGACATGCCGCATTCCATGCAGTCGATCACCAAGACTCACCTCAATCTGATCTACGGCCGTCTGGTCGCCGAGGGAAAAGTTGATCTGGAGAACCCGATCGAAAACTACCTCCCCGACATCGGTAGCGGCTACCGCGGGCGCACGGTCCAGCAGGCGCTCGACATGAACGTGATGAACAACTTCGACGAAGACTACGCCGCGCCCTATGCCCCCTGGCCCGCGCCTGGCGCGCGCATGGGTTATGGCCAGGAGGAGGTCGCCATGAACTGGCGCCTACCGCCGCCCGGCCATCCCGGCATCAGCGTGCGCCAGCTCGCCATGGAGCTTGTCGACGACGGCACGACGAACCCCGACAACCTGATGCATTACAAATCGGCCAACACCGATCTCGCGGGCTGGATCGCAGAACAGCAGAGTGGCCGGGACCTGAAGCACCATCTGGTCGAGATAGTGAACGCCGCCGGGCTCGAAGGCACCTTCCATATCTCGCTCGACTGCGAATTCGTGCCGGTCCTGTCAGGTGGCGGGTTGATGACCACACGCGATATGGCGCGATACGGCCTGCTCTTCGCTCGCGGTGGTGTGGGTGTCGATGGGTATACGATCGGCGATACCGCATTCATTGAGACCACACGGAACGACCGCGGCACCTTGATCACGGGATCGCGTGAGGGCCAGCGCTATTCCAACCAGATGTTCACCAACGGCACCTGGGTCGGTCACGGCGGCTATGGTGGCCAGTTCCTGATGGCCGATCCCGACAAGGAGGCCGCCGTCGCCTTCTTCAGCGTCCTCGAAGACAGACACGCCCAGGACGACACCTACCTGCCGGAGGTCGTCGCCATGAGCCAAGAGATCCTGGAGCGGCTCTAGGCGGCTGTGTCGCGGTTTCGCATCGAAAGCCAGATCAGCGAACCTGCAGCCAGCGCCAGCAGCGGTACCATCGCGAGGTTCACCGCGCTCCAGCCGTCGGCGGCCGAACTGCCCGAACAGTTCATCAGCCCGCCCGAGGCGAGGCTCGCCAGCGTGACACAGCCGAAGACCATCATGTCGTTCAAGCCCTGCGCTCTGCCCCTCTCGTGAGGCGCATGGGCCCCTGCCAACAACGTGGTCGCACCGATGAAGGCGAAGTTCCAGCCGATGCCAAGCAGCATCAGCGCCAGAAAGAAGTTCTCAAGCTCCACGCCCATCAGCGCCACAAGGCCCGCCAGAGCTAGCAGGCCAAGCCCCAGGCTCATGATGATCGTGACCCCGAACCGCTTGATCAGGTGGCCCGTGAAAAACGAAGGTGCGAACATGGCCAGGACATGGGCCGAGACAATGTCGTTGGCATTGTCTGTGGTGAACCCACAGCCGACCACCGCCAATGGGGTCGACGTCATCACGAGATTCATCAGCGCGTAGGCCACCATCGCGCAGATCACCGCCACGAGGATCGTGGGATTACGCAGCAGGTCCATTCGCGACCGTCCCGCAGGCATCGCCACCTGTGATGGGGTCTTTCCGTCGCCCTCCGGAAGGTCAAGCAACAGAAACAGGAACATGCCGCCGAGGTTCAGGCCGACCACGGTGATGTAGGTCCCCAGGAACGGGATCGGTGGCAGGACATCGCCAATCAACGGCAGAACCGTCACATCCGATACGAGCTTGTTGAGTTGAGGCCCGAACACGGCTGAGAGCAGGCCGCCGGCCATGACATAAGAAACGGCCTTGGGCCGATAGGACTCCGACGCCACATCGGTTGCTGCAAAGCGATAGAAGCCCTGCGCCGACATGTAGATCCCGGTGAGATACGAGCCCAGCAGGAACAACAGGAACGAACCGGTCATCAGCCCCCAGGCCGCCACGGCTGCACCGATGGCACCGCCGACAGCCCCGACAAAGAAGCCGAACTTCCGCCCCTTGCGCTGCATCAGCGGCGAGATCCACGGCGCGGCCGTCATCGAGCCGAAAACGACCATCGAGATTGGCAGAGTGGCGAGGCACGGATTGGGCGTAAGCATGCTGCCCGCCAGCCCGCCGAAGACAAAAATCATCGGCATCTGCGAGCCGAGGATCGCCTGTGCCGCCACAAGAACGGCGACATTCCGCTTCGCGCGGCCGTCGTTCACATCCGTCATCGCCTTAAAACCTCATGCCTCAGGCAGGAAGCACCGAAGCCGCCGCTTGCTTAGCAGAGATGCGCCGTGAGGAGTCCGAAAAACAGAATGTCAGCAGCCGGTTCCGGACCCACGCATGAAGTCGATGAAGGTCCGTACCGCCTTGATACTCGCGTTAGCCCGGTTGAAATAGAGGAAGTATCCGGGCCGTTCGCAGGCGAAATCGTCCAACACACTTGCCAGATGTCCCTCCGCGATTTCGTCATCGACATTGGGTCCGACAAGACAGCTCAGCCCGATGCCGTCGCGGGCGGCGCGGATTACCGCGACCGTGCTGTTCAGGATGAGGCTGCCGCGCGCATCAACGGAGATCACTCCCTTCTCCGCCTGGAACTGCCAATCCGCAATACGGCCCAATGCGATATAGCAATAGCGGATGTAGTTGTGATTGAGAAGATCGGCCGGAACCTAGGAACTTCCGCAGTGTTCCGAGTAACCTGGTGAGGCGAACACCACCTGCCGGGTCGGAGGGGTCAGCCGCACGGCAATCATGTCGTTGCCGGTCAGATAGACCATGCGCACACCTGCATGGTAACCCTCTGCGGTGATATCGACGAAGGCCTCACTGAACGAAAGTTCGAGTTCTATCTGCGGATAGGTCTCCGCAAAGGCCGCAAGTCGCGGCGCCAGAATGATCTGTTAGGCACTGTAGGGCAGCGTTACGCGTACGGAGCCCTTTTCTGAGGCACCCGCATCGCGCGCGTCTTCGACTGCCCCCGCCAGCTCACTGAACGTCGGCTTGGCCATGGCCAGCAGCGAGCAGAACCGCGCCAGTCAGTGATGATGTCTTCGCTGATTCCATCCGAGAAGAACTCCTGTTCAGGGTCACCCGACATGTTGTCGAAGGGCAAGACAGCGATCGAGGGTTTGTTCAGGAATGTCTCTTCGGTGGCCTGTTCCAGCAACGTCGTGAGGTCCGGCGACCAGTGGAAGATCCGAACCGGTTTGTCGATGTTCTTGAGTGACGCTTCGCCATCATCGCTGAAGCTGACAATTGTCTTGCCGACGACCTGCTCATGAGCGCTGTGCGACAGGCAAACACCGCCGGGCTCTGCCGCAGCTTCCAGACGGGCCGCCAGGTTGACGCCCTCGCCGTAAACCTCACCCCGATCTTCGATGACATTGTCCAGGTTGATGCCGATGTGGAGCCGGACCTGTTGATCTTCGAGCATTCCGGCATGCTGTTCGGCTAACATCTTCTGGATTTCCACGGCGCTATCGACCGCCAGAACAACACTGGGAAAAGTCGCCAGAATGGCGTCTCCGGCGTAGCGCAGGACTTCGCCATCGGCTGCTGTGATCCGTTCGGCCACATCATCAAGAACCGCCATAACCCGACGATGGCTTCCTACCTCGTCATCACCTGTCATCCGACTGTAGCCGGCAACATCGGGATAGAAGATCGCCACAAGGCGGCGGGTCTCGCTCATCCCGCTTACGCTTCAGCGGGTTCTTCAACTGGGTCACCACCGGCTTCGACGGCAGCCTGAAAGACAGCGTCGTATGCGGAATCGAGCATAGCTATGTCGGTTGCGCGCAGGACCAGGCTGGTTCCATACCTGCCGTCCTTGCTCCAGGGGTAGCTGCCGATGTCGACAACGGGAAAGGCATCCTGTACGACTGCCAGGGTATCAGCGATGGTGCCCTCACCGCAATGGCAGCGGATCGAGCGCGACCGCACCACTTCGCCCCGGCGCAGGCGGTTGCTAGCTCCGTTGAACATGGCGCGCGCGATCGATGGCACGCCGGCCAGCACAAAGACATTCTCGATCTGGAATCCTGGTGCCAGGCTGATTTCGTTGTCGATCAACAACGCACCGTCGGGTACACGCGCCATCCGCATCCGCGCGCCGTTGGCTTCCAGTCCCCGGCTCTCGAAGTTCTGCTTCAGGAGCTCAAAGACCTCGGGATGGTAGTCGATACCGACGTCGAAGGCCGCGGCCACACTGTCGGCAGTGATGTCATCATGGGTTGGACCAATCCCGCCGGTCGTGAAGAGATAGTCATAGCGGACCCGTAGTGCGTTCACGGCATAGACAATCTCATCTTCGATGTCGGCCACCACGCGCACCTCCATCAAGCGGATCCCGAGATCGTTCAGACTTTTGCCCAGAAACGCGACATTGGTATCCTGGGTGCGGCCTGACAGAATTTCGTTGCCGATGACAAGGACGGCTGCAGTCACGGTCTGGGACATCGTTGCTCCGAAAGCGCTGTCGCCAGTGATGCCCCAAGGCGCATGAGTGTGCAACAGCCACGGGCGTCACCCCGATCGTTGTCTTGCGCACCCAATAGCCCAAAGCCAGCACCCTGCTACGTTGCCATACCAATTTGGACGGGGAGTTCCGTGGCCAAGTCGCCGACAACTCTGTCGACCTGCATCGCGTTGACAGCCGCCTCGGTATGCGGTGTAGCCGCCAGGGCGGACCGCGACGCATCCCTCTCTGTCGAGCTGTTCGACGGCACCGCCGTTGTCGAACCTGTCGCCGGCTGGCGGGCCAACTGCACCGGCCTGCGAAGCGGGCTGCCGGTCACCGCAGGGATCATCATGTCCCCATGACAACAACGCCGTCGCCCAGACCGGCCGGATGGTGTTCGGCAGCGTCGACTTGCTGCGGCCAGTCGTCGATCTCCAACCGGGCACCTACGCAAACGTCGATCAATACGAAGACATCCTCCAGACGACCTATGAGCTATCGACATTCGACTGCCTCGGCATCCTCTCCATGGGTTCTCCGGCCTTCCGTTTGCCCGACGATCCTGTCGCCGAAGTTCTGAAGAAACAGTGTGAAGCGTCCCTCGGTTTCGACCTCGAAATCCATGACGTGGTGATGGAAGATCGGATCGTCGGCCTCACGGACATCGATGGAGAGATACTCCTCGTCGCCAAGAGCAGCCTTTCAGCCGTGGGCCGAACTGCCAGAACCACGGTTTCAACGATAATTCTGATTCACACGGCCAGCTCGATTCACTGGGCCTACCGTGTCGACAAGACAGTGGCCAATTTCGACAGTGACGAGATCACGGTCTCCGAATAACTCGATTGCCGGCTCAAGAGAGCCTGACTCTCTGCAGCTCCTCAGGTCGCCCTTCGCTTAGGCGAGCGCAACGCCAATCGCAGTGACATGGGGCCCTACGCAGTTTTGTGCGTTGCTTGGTTTGCTGCCGGTGCCGCCGCTATAGTGCCGCGCCATTTCAGTCCGGAGCCTTCATGGCCACGAAAGACGACGCAGCACCCCTGCCCGCCTCGCAATCAGGTGACCCTCACAGCCATCTGCTTATTCTGCGCTTTGCGCTACTGAACATCATCGCCGTCGCGCTGGTCGTACTCGCGCTTGCCAATGGACTAGTCCAGCAGGCCTTCGAAGCCGACGAAACACGGTTCGTCACGGTGATCGCTCTGGTTTTCCTGGTCGGCCTGGGGCTCTGCGTCTGGCGCGTGGTCTGGACCAGCCGAGAAATCAACAAGGCCCGGGCGTTTGATCCCGCCGTTCCCTCACGCGCGGCGCGTTACGTTGCCACCACCGCGGGAAAGGATTCTCAAAGCCGGCAAACAATGGCCTCCTCCCTGCGGCTGGAGCTCTCGCAAAACATCACCATCATCCGTCACATGGGTTCGAGCCTCGTGTTTCTCGGCCTCATCGGCACTGTGATCGGCTTCATCATCGCTCTTTCGGGGGTCGACCCCGATCTTGCCAGTGACACAGAAAACATCGGACCGATGGTCTCCGCGCTGATTTCGGGCATGTCGACGGCACTCACCACCACCCTGGTCGGCGGCGTCCTCAACGTCTGGCTCATGGCGAATTATCAGCTCCTGGCGACCGGCACCGTGCGCCTGATCAACACCACCGTGGAACGCGGCGAAGACCTTGCAGGCGCTTGATCCCCTCGACGACGATGCCGCGGCAACGGTCTTCCGCGACGTCATTCTTCTGGCGCTCCTGGGCTTCGTCGCCCTGGTGATCCTGCTGCTGCCGCACGTCAATCCGCCACAAACCAAAGTCTCGGACCTGCTCACGCCCGGCAACGTAATCGTCGAGATCAAATGGCCCGAACATATCGATGCCGATGTCGACCTCTGGGTACAGGCTCCCGGTGACGGCCCCGTTGGCTGGTCACAGCGCGGCGGATCGATCTTCGATCTCCTGCGCGACGACCTCGGCTACATGAACGATCTCACCGCCGCGAATCACGAGATGGCCTACAGTCGCGGCGTGCCGGCGGGCGAATACATCGTCAACATCCATATGTATCGCAACGAGGTGCAGCAATGGCCAGTCCCGGTCTGGCTGATCGTCAGTGTAAAACTCGATGTCGAGAAGCCTGCCCGTCAGATCATCCTGCGCAAGGTCGCACTGGTCCGCATCGACCAGGAGGAGACGGTCGTACGATTCGAACTCAACGAATCCGGTGAGCTGCTGCCCCTGACCGTCAACAATCTCTACAAGACACTCCTCGAGAGCGAGAGGCTGTAGCCGGTGACCATCGCCTCCGCCTCCTTCATCATCAGTTTTCTGCTGATCGCCGTGATCGCCTGGGCCGCAGTCATGTCGCACGGTCGCCTGTGGCGCAAGGTCGCCGCGCTGATCTCCCTGGTGCTGCTGATCCCGGTCGGATACTTCACCGTATATGAGTTGATGGGGCTGCCCAAACCGGCACACTCGTCCATCTTCGTCGATTTCACCGAGAACCACCGCGTTCTGGGTTATGACATCCACGAAGATAAGGCGATCTTCCTTTGGTTCGAGATGCCCGGCGGTGCCAAGCCCCGCGTGTTCAGCTTCCCGTATGACACCGAGACGGTCGCACGGCTGCAGGATGCCGAGGACGACGCCAGAGCCACGGCAAGCGAACTGTTCGCGCGCCTCGCCAATGCGGACAACGAGGTCCGCATGCGTCTAGAGTTCACCAGCGATCATGAATTCAACTCGAACCTTCCGGAAAAGCCTGATCCGGAGGACGAAGACGTGATGTTTTTCGACCCGGATGCCGCCGAGGACGAAGAACCGTTCGAACCCGACCCCGGCTACGGCCAGCCCTGAACATTGGATTTTCCCCGTCCCCTGCGGCGCGCCACGTTTGTACAGCGCTACAAACGCTTTCTATCCGATCACCGGTTGGAGTCAGGCGAGGTCGTCACGGCCCACTGCGCCAATCCCGGCGGTATGATCGGCATCAAGGATCCCGGCATGGCGACCTGGCTGGCGCCTGCCGGCAATCCCAAGCGCAAGCTGCAGTGGGACTGGGAGCTCGTGGAGGCCGACGATACGCTGATCGGCTGCCACACCGGTCGCCCGAATGCCCTGGTCGAGGAAGCCATTCTGAACGGCACCATCGAAGAACTCTCAGGGTATGCCGAGCTACGCCGCGAGGTGAAGTACGGCACCAACTCCCGCATCGACATGCTGCTGACCGACCCGGATAGGCCGGATTGCTACGTCGAGGTCAAGAACTGCCACATGCGGCGCGACACCACACTGGCTGAGTTCCCCGATGCGGTGACCACCCGTGGCGCCAAGCACATGAATGAGCTGGCCCTGATGGTCGAGGCAGGCCATCGGTCTGTGCTGATCTACTGCATTCAGCGCATGGATTGCGAGGGCTTCACCACCGCCGATGACATCGACCCCGGCTATGACGCCGCTCTGCGCGATGCCCTGGCCCGTGGCGTTGAGGCTTATGCCTATTCGTGTAGATTGAGCCCGCAAGAGATCGTCATCGACCGCCGATTGCCGATCGTTCTGGACTGAGGCGGCAAGAGATTCAGTGATGGAACAAGCCCAGCGTAGCCGCGAACCGCGTATCACGATCCATGATCCCGACGCTTTTCCGAAGATGAGGGCCGCCGGCGAGCTTGCCGCGCGCACGCTTGACATGATTGGCGATCACGTGAAGCCAGGTGTCACCACGGAAGAACTCGATCGGCTGTGCCATGAATTCATCCTGGATCACGACGCGGTCCCCGCGCCGTTGAACTACCGTGGTTTTCCAAAATCGATCTGCACCTCGGTCAACCACGTCATCTGTCACGGCATCCCGAGCCCCGACAAGGTTCTGCGCGATGGCGACGTACTCAACATCGACGTGACCGTCATTCTTGACGGCTGGTACGGCGATACAAGCCGCATGTTCTATGCCGGCGAGGTCAAGCGTAAGGCATCGCGCCTGGCCGAGATCACCTTTGAATGCCTGTGGCGCGGGATCGAGGCCGTGAAGCCTGGCGCGCGACTGGGCGACATCGGCCACGCGATCCAGAGCCATGCGGAGAGGCAACGCTGCTCGGTCGTGCGCGACTTCTGCGGCCACGGCATCGGCCAGATATTCCACGACCATCCCAATGTCGTGCACTACGGCAGGCCCGGCACGGGACTGGAGCTGGCACCAGGCATGTTCTTCACCATCGAACCCATGATCAATCTGGGCCGGCCAGACGTGCTGATTCTGGAAGACGGCTGGACTGCGGTGACCCGCGACAAGAGCCTCTCCGCCCAGTGGGAACATACACTGGCCGTCACCGAGGACGGCTACGAGGTCTTTACGCTCTCCCCGGCCGGACACAAGTTGCCGCCCTACCAGAGCGCCTGACGCCAGAGCCCATGACGGGCGAGCGCAAACCCGATTACGTCAATCACCGCAAACGGCTGCGTCAGCGTTTTCTCGATGGTGGCACCGACGCCCTGCACGACTACGAACTGCTCGAACTACTGTTCGCCATGGCGATTCTACGCTGCGACGTGAAACCGGCCACCACGACGCTGATAGCCCAGTTCAAGACCTTCGATGGGGTGTTCAATGCCAGTGTCGACGACCTGTGCACCGTCAAGAGCCTGGGCGAGGTCGCACCGGTCGCCATCAAGGTCGTGCGTGCCGCCACCGACCGCCTCCTTCGTGCGGAAGTCACCGGCAGACCGGTTCTTTCCAGCTTCGAGGCCGTTCTCGACTAGTTCCGACGGCGATGGCCTTCGAGGAACGCGAGCAGTTCCGTATCCTCTTCCTCGATCGCAAGAATCGCCTGCTCACCGATGAGGTTCAGCAGGAAGGCACCGTCGACCACGCAACGGTCTACCCACGCGAGATTGCCCGCCGCAGCATCGAGCTCAACGCCACAGCGCTGATCCTAGTACACAACCACCCTTCGGGCGATCCCACGCCCAGCCGTGCGGACATCACGATGACCGCCGAGATCGTCGCGGCCCTGAAGGCCGACGGCGTGGTGGTCCACGACCACATCGTCATCGCTCGTGACAGCCACGCCAGCCTCCGCGCTCTCAGCTGTCTGTAACAGGCCCTGACATCCCTTCTCCGGTGGTGTAGAGCGGATGCCATGTCTGAAGAACAAACCGTCACGGCCCGCGAGAAGGCCGCAGGCAACATCGTCGTCGCGGCCGGTGTCTGCGTGTGGGCCACCCATTTTCTCGTCACAGATGTTCTTCTCGAAACCTGGGACCCTTATCTGATCACCACAGGCCGCCTGCTTTCGGGCGCCTTTTTCCTGATGATCAGCTATGCCGTTGCCACCCAGGGCCATCCCCTGCGCCGCATTCCATGGCGCCCCGCCCTGTTGCTCGGTGCGGTCGGAATCTCCGGGTCCACCATCTTCCTGACACTCGGTGTGAAATACGCGGGGCCTGTACCCGCTGCCATCGTTGCCGCTTCGGCGCCCATCGTTGCGGCCTTTGTCGCGCGCGTCGGATTCCGCCTGCCGTTGACTGTCTCGGTGATGGTCGGTGCCGTTGTAGCCTTCGCGGGTGGTGTCTTCGCCGCGATCGGCGGCGAGCTCGACGATGTCGGCAATCTGCGCGGCGGCGAGCTCATGATGCTGGCCGCCATCACAATCTTCTCCTGGTACTCGATCGGCGCGCAACGCTGGCTCACCGGCCTTTCGCAGATCGGCATCACCGCCATCACCATCCTGATCGGGGGCCTGACGATGGTGGTGATCATGCCTATTCTCATCCTGCTGGGAATCGCCGAAATGCGCTTCCAGCTCGATTGGGAATCCATCGGCTATCTGTTGTTTCTGGGTGCCGGCCCCGCATCGTTTGCACTCTTCACCTGGCATTGGGGTGTCAGCCGCATCGGCGTGACTATTGCATCGATCTACAGCAATCTCGCGCCCGTGGTCGTGGTCGTGATCCGCATGATCCAGGGTGAACCCCCGGAAGCCGAGCACCTGATCGGCGGTCTTTTGATCATCTGTGGGGTCCTCATCGCCCAGCTTCTGCCGGCTGGCAAACCCAAGCACTTGTCGGGAGAAGCCTTATGACCGCCCTATCGATGGATGCTCCCAATCCGATCAAGGTCGTTGGTCTGGTCAGCCTGGGGCATTGCCTAAACCATCTCTACACGATGGTTGTGCCGCCGCTGATCGTCATCTGGGTCGCGCTGTTTGACGTCAGCTATACGGCCATGGGCATCGTCATGGCCGTAATGGCGATCTCATCAGCCGTATCGGTCGTGCCCGTCGGCTTCCTTGTCGATCGGGTCCCTGCCCGCCTCGTGCTGATCACGGGACTCATCGTGAGTGCGCTGGCCACAATCGGCTTCGGGCTGGCGCAATCCTACAACGAACTTCTGATCTGCGCCCTGTTCGCCGGGTTGGGCAACACGGTGTTTCATCCCTGCGGATATACGATCCTGTCGGCGACGGTGCCCAAGGCCTGGCTGGGCCGTGCCTTTAGTGTTCATACCTTCTCCGGTTATGCCGGTTTCGCCCTCACCCCTGCTATCATCGGCCTCGCGATCCTCTATTGGGATTGGCGTGGTGCGCTTGTTGCCCTGGGCGTTTTGGGCCTTGCGGTGGCCGCTGCCATGTATGTCTTCCGGGACGACTTGCGTGACGACAGGAATGCGGCGGAAGCACAAAATTCAGAAAGCGGGAGTGGCAGGCGGGGAGACTTCCAGCTTCTGTTCTCTCTGCCCGTGATGATGTGCTTCCTGTTCTTCTTGTTCACGACCATCTCCTACTGGGGTTTCGACAGCTTCCTGCCCGCCTCGCTGTTCGAGCATCACGGCATCCCCGAATCGATCGGCACCTTCGGCCTTACCGTCTTCTTCGGCTTCTCGGCCTTGGGAATTCTCATCGGCGGCGTCATCGCGGACCGCACGACTCGTCACGGGCAGATCGCGGTGTTCGGATTCTCCATCGCAGCGACCTGCATCCTGCTCGTCGGTGAACTCAGCGCAGGCGTAGTGTTGATCTTTGTTCTCATCGGCATGGCCGGCATTGGCGCAGGTATTGTTACACCGTCACGCGACCTCATCGTCCGCCAGGTCACGCCTGCCGGTCAGACAGGCAAGGTCTTCGCCTTCATGACGCTGGCAATGGATTCCGGCTCCTTCATTGCACCGCCGGTCTTTGGTTACATGATGGACCAGGGTGACACGGTCTGGCTGTTCCGCCTGGCCGCTATCATGCTGGTGCTCTCAATCTTCACCGTCACGGCCACGCGACGCATTCATGGCCGTATGGGGACCACACCATGACACCTGAAACACTCAAGCAAGCCGCTGCAGGTATGATCGCCGCCCGCGACGCTGGGGGAGTGTTCAACCGCCTGCCCATGGCTTTGCGGCCCGGCAGTGCTGAAGACGGCTATGCCGTGCAGGATGAAGTGATCCGCCAGCGCGGCGAAGCCGGACAAGCTCTGGCCGGCTGGAAGATCGGCTGCACCACCAAGGTCATGCAGGAGATGTTGGACCTCGACAGCCCCAGCGGCGGCGCGGTTCTCGTGCCCAACGTTCTCGCTTCCCCGGCCAGTGTCCCCGCCTCAACTCTCTACAACCCCGTCGCCGAATGTGAGCTCGCCATCAGGCTGGCGAGCGACGTTCCGGCCCGTACCGGAGGCCATGACGTCGCCAGCGTCTCCGCACATGTCGGCACCTGCATGACAGCGATTGAACTCGCCGAACTGCGTCACGCCGATCTCGAAGCCACCCATGTCGGAGAGCTCATCGCCGACGATTTCTTCCAGAGGGCCGTGGTTCTCGGCGAGGAACGAGACGACTGGCAGGCACTCGACCTCGCCGCCGTAACCGGCACCACAACTGTGAACGGTGAAGTTCGCGGCCAGGGTGCAGGCCGCGATATCATGGGCCATCCCTTCGCCGCGCTGGCCTGGCTGGCCGATGCCCTCGCCGCACGGGGCCAGAGCCTGCAGGCGGGTCAGATAGTCCTGACGGGTTCGATGGTCGCGGCAGCGCCTCTCAAGGCAGGCGAGACTGCACACTGCACCATCGACGGCCTGGGCATTGTGAGCCTGGCGATCAACTAACCGGCCAACCGCGCCCTGCTGGTAACGTAGAGAATGCCGAATCCCGCGCGGATCGATCCGGTGAACGATCCTGAAATCTTGGAACGGTCGGCAACACGTCGCCGATAACGGACCGGAACCTCTTGCACCTGCGGGTCGCGTGATGCGGCCTTCACCTACATCTCGACCGTCCAATTCATGGCACGCTCCTGCATGTCCAGCGCCACAAGGACATTGCGTCGGATGACTCTCAAAGGTCCGAGATCGGTATAGGTCGCGTTCCACAACCATCGCATCAGACTGCAGGCCAAGCTATTGCCGAACCGCTGCACCATGCCAAACGCTCTGGGTTCCGCACCGCCGAGCATACGCGAACCGATCACGAGATCGGCACCACCTGAGGTCACAGCATCGACTAGTTTGGAGGTGTCAGGGAGCTCGCAGTATCCAGCAACATGCGAGCTCATACCACCAGTGGCTTCGGTCAACATTGTCCACGGAAAGCTCGGTCGATTGCACAATCCGGTGTGCCGGGCATCATGCACGGCCACGGCCTTCATGCTAATGTCCCAGTCCATCCCACCTCACGAGACGTCACACCATGATTCCGCGTTATTCTCGCGCCCCAATGACCGCCATCTGGGAGCCCGACAACAAGTTCCGCATCATGCTGGAGATTGAGACCCTAGCGGCCGAAGCAATGGAAGAGCTGGGCACGATCCCCCAGGGGGTTTCCGCCGCTCTGCGCGAGCGCGGCGCCTTCGAAGCGGAGCGGATCGACGAGATCGAGCGTGAAACCAAGCATGATGTCATCGCCTTCCTGACCAATGTCGCCGAGCATGTCGGCGAAGAAGCCCGTTTCATGCACCAGGGCATGACGTCCTCGGATGTGCTCGACACCTGCTTTGCCGTGCAGCTCACACAGGCCGCCGACATTCTGATTGCCGATGTCGATGGTCTGCTCGCCGCCCTTGAGAAACGCACGCGGGAGCATGCCCTGACACTGTGCGTGGGCCGCAGCCACGGCATCCATGCCGAGCCTATGACCTTCGGCCAGAAAATCGCAGGCTATCACGCCGAATTCCAGCGCAGCCGCAAACGGCTGGTCGCGGCGCGTGGAGAGATCGCGACCTGCGCCATCTCGGGGCCGATCGGGACGTTCGCCACCGTGGATCCCCGTGTCGAAGCCCATGTCGCCGAAAAGCTGGGGCTCGCCGTGGAACCGGTCTCGACCCAGGTCATCCCGCGCGACCGTCATGCCGCCTTCTTTGCTGCGCTGGCGGTGGTTGCTTCATCGGTCGAACGCCTTGCGGTGGAAATCCGCCACCTGCAGCGCACCGAACTGCGCGAGGCCGAGGAGGAGTTCACAAAAGGGCAGAAAGGCAGTTCGGCCATGCCCCACAAGCGGAACCCCATCCTGACTGAGAACCTTACTGGCCTGGCGCGCCTTGTCCGCTCGGCCGCGGTGCCCGCTCTCGAGAACGTCGCCCTGTGGCACGAGCGGGATATTTCCCACTCATCGGTGGAACGCAACATTGGCCCAGATGCAACTTTGACCTTGGATTTCGCGCTCACACGCATGACCATGGTCGTCGAAGGTTTAGTGGTTTATCCCGAGGCCATGCAGGCCAATCTAGATCGCTTGCACGGGCTGGTCTTTTCCCAGCGCGCGCTGCTGGCGCTCACGCAGGCCGGGATCAGCCGCGAAGACGGTTACCGCCTGATCCAGAGCAACGCGATGGCGACCTTGAACGAGGGCGGCAGCTTCATGGATCGCCTGAAGGCCGATTCTGAAGTCTCAGCCAAGCTCAGCGACGCCGAAATCGAAGCCATCTTCGACTACGGATTCTACACCAAACACGCAGAAACGGTTATCAATCGGGTCTTGGCCGGGCAGTAACACCCCGGCGAGCCCCTCCTACTCCGACTGGATTTGGGCCAGAGCCTCTTCCATCAGGGCGGTCATCTTGGCGCGAAGCTTGTGCTCGTCGATGCCGAGGCCGGCGGCCTGGATGTCCGCCATGACCTTTTCCACGACATCATCGTCACCCGGACGGTCGAAATCGGATTCAATGACTTCCTTGGCATAGGCCTCGGCAACGTCGCCGCCCTTGCCCATCTGCTCGGCGAGCCACAGACCCAGCAGCTTGTTGCGCCGTACGCCGGCCTTGAACTGGGTTTCCTGGTCGTGAGCGTACTTGCCTTCCTGGCCTTTTTTGCGGTCTTCGAAGAGCGCCATGGTCTGATCCGTCTTTCCAAAGATGTTATATCGGGCCCGGCCAGGGTCTGGCGCGGCGTTGCCGTACCATATAGCGTCCCCGGCGCCTTGACCAAGACCTGAACGGCGGAAATCGGCACCCGGCACCATGTGCACCGTAGTCACCCTGTTTCGTCCCGGCCACGCCTGGCCCCTGTTGCTTGCCGCCAACCGCGATGAGCTTACCGATCGTGCCTGGTCGCCGCCGGCCCGCCATTGGCCCAGTCGGCCGGGCACCACCGCCGGGCGCGACCACGAGGCCGGCGGAACATGGCTCGGCATCAACGATTCCGGCGTTGTTGCAGGGATTTTGAACCGTGTTGGCTCGCTCGGACCGGCCCACGGCAAGACCAGCCGCGGCATCCTGCCGCTTCTGGCCCTCGATCACGACACTGCCGAGGCTGCCGCCGACGCACTGACCACGCTGGATGGTCACGATTTCCGCCCCTTCAACATGGTGATCGGCGATACTTCCGGGGCCTGGTGGGTCCGCTGGGCCGGGAACGAAACCGAGAACCGTCCCAGCGCCAGCCCCATTCCCGAGGGCCTTCACATGCTGACGGCCTTAGATATTGACGATGAAACAAGCCCGCGTGTCCGGCGCCACCTGCCGCTGTTCCGGGCTGCCGCGGCCCCGGCCCCCGAAGAAAACGACTGGTCCGGCTGGGCCGCGCGCCTTGCAGACCGCAGCCGCGACGACATCAACCAGGAGTCCGGTGCAGTCCTGATCGACGGTCCTGGCGGCTTTGCCACGACATCCTCGTCACTGATCGGCCTTGCCCGTGATGGCAGGCACACCATATGGCACTTTGCGGCCGGCCCACCGGACAAGGTGTCGTTTGTCCCCGTGTCTTTGACCCCAACAGATTGTGTCTGACGGCTGAATCGCGATAAGGTCGCTCTGACCGGTGCCAGCGGCCTCTTCGCCATGATTTCGGAGCACCGGATTGCCTCAGGGAACCCGACCATGGCTCGCCGCAGGCGTGTTTACGAGGGCAAGGCCAAGGACTTTTACGAAGGTCCCGAGCCCGGCTTTCTGGTCCAGCATTTCAAGGATGTCGCCTATGCACGGCGCGCCCAGAAGTCCGGGGTGGTCGACGGCAAGGGTGTCATCAACAACCGCATCAGCGAGTACCTGATGACGCGGCTCGCCGACATCGGCGTGCCGACCCATTTTGTACGGCGGCTCAACATGCGCGAGCAGCTGGTCCGCGAGGTTGAGATTCTACCCATCGATGTCGTGGTGCATAACGCCGCGGCGGGCGACTTCGCCGAGAAGTTCAGTCTGCAGGAAGGCACGCCCCTGCCCCGTTCGATCATCGAATTCTACCTGCGGTCCGATGAACTCGGCGATCCGCTGGTCTCCGAAGAACACATCACCGCCTTCGGCTGGGCTGCGACGCAGGACATCGATGACATGATCCACCTGAGCCTGCGCGTGAACGACTTCATGACCGGACTGTTCATGGGAGCCGGCATCAAGCTGGTCGATTTCACGCTGACTTATGGCCGCCTTTACTTCGAAGACGACGTGCGTCTGGTCATCGCCGACGAGATCAGCCCCGACAGCTGCCGCCTGTGGGACATGACCAGCAACGAACCGATGGACATGGACCGCTTCGTGAAAGACCTCGACAACGTCGCCGAGGGCTATCAGGAGGTTGCGCGCCGCCTGGGCATCCTTCCCGAAATGAACAACCTGGCCGAGATGCCCCGGGCTATGCCCTGAGCCAACGCCTCCAAGAGACCGTTCTGCAGAAAGTTCCGCCATGAAAGCTCGCGTTCACATCACCCTCAAACACGGCGTCCTCGACCCCCAGGGCAAGGCCATCCACAACGCCCTTGGCAGCCTCGGCTTCGACGGCGTCGACGATGTCCGCCAGGGCAAGGTGATCGACCTCGAACTCACCGAAACCGACGAAGCCAGCGCGCGGGCCCAGATCGAACAGATGTGCGAAAAACTCCTGGCCAACATCGTCATCGAAAACTACGCGATCGAGCTTGGTTGACGATGCAGCACGCCTGGCAGGTAAACCCTCACCCGACACCTCACGATGGATCGCCCGGTCAAGCCGGGCGATGACGGTTCATCAGGTATGAAAGCAGCCATTGTCTTGTTCCCCGGCACGAACCGGGAGGTTGATATGCAGGATGCGCTGGAGCGGTCCGGGGCATCGACGCAGATGGTATGGCATGGTGACGCCACCGTGCCTGCCTGCGACCTGATCGTGCTGCCGGGCGGTTTCGCCTATGGCGATTACCTGCGCTGCGGCGCCATGGCGGCGCATTCGCCGGTGATGAAGGACATCGTGGCCAAGGCCAAGGCGGGCACCCCGGTGCTGGGCGTGTGCAACGGCTTTCAGACGCTGATTGAAACCGAACTTCTGCCCGGCGCGCTGCTCAAGAACGCCAGCCTCAGCTTTGTCTGCCGTGACGTGCACCTGCGCCTCGAGAACCGTCACCCCCCCCTGACCGGCCAACTGGCCGAAGGCGGCGTGATTCGCGTGCCCGTTGCCCATGGCGACGGCAACTACTTCGCCGATGACGAGATGCTCAAGAGGCTGGAGGGCGAAGGCCGTATCGCCTTCCGTTACGTCGCCGGGCCCGACGAGCCCGAGAGCCGGGCCAATCCCAACGGCAGCACAGCCGATATCGCCGGGATCGTGAACGATGCCGGAAATGTGCTGGGCATGATGCCCCACCCGGAGGATGCCACGGGTCCACGCCAGCAGAGCCTTGATGCCGTGCCCCTCTTCCAGGGCATCGTGGAGGCGCTGTCATGAACATCGAACCCGTAATCACGCCGAATATCGTAGCCGAACACGGCCTCACGGCCGACGAGTACGCCAAGATTCTGGAGATCATTGGGCGCGAGCCCAACATCACGGAACTCGGCATCTTCTCGGCGATGTGGAACGAACATTGTTCCTACAAGTCGAGTCGCCTGTGGCTGAAGACCCTGCCGACCGAAGCACCCTGGGTGATCTGCGGGCCCGGCGAAAACGCCGGTGTCGTCGACATCGGCGACGGCCAGGCTGCCGTCTTCAAGATGGAAAGCCACAACCACCCCAGTTTTATCGAACCGCACCAGGGGGCGGCGACCGGCGTGGGCGGCATCATGCGTGACGTCTTCACTATGGGCGCGCGCCCCATTGCCAACATGAACGTGCTGCATTTCGGCGCGCCGAACCATCCCAAGACCAGCTACCTCGTCGGCGGTGTCGTCTCGGGCATTGGCGGCTACGGCAACTGCATGGGCGTGCCCACCGTGGGGGGCGAAACCACCTTCCATGCCAGCTACAACGGCAACAATCTCGTCAACGCCATGTGTGTCGGCATCGCGCCGGCCCACCGCATCTTCTATGCTGCGGCGGGTGCTATCGGCGCACCGGTGATTTATGTCGGCTCGAAGACCGGGCGCGACGGTATCCACGGCGCCAGCATGGCCTCGGCCGAGTTCAACGAGGACACCGAGGAAAAACGCCCCACCGTCCAGGTCGGCGATCCCTTTACGGAAAAGCTTCTGCTGGAAGCCTGCCTCGAGCTGATGGCGACCGATTCGATCATCGGCATCCAGGACATGGGAGCTGCTGGGCTGACCTGCTCCTCGGTCGAGATGGCCGACAAGGGCAACGCCGGCATGGACCTCGATCTCGATGCCGTGCCACAGCGCGAAGCCGGCATGACCGCCTATGAGCTGATGTTGAGCGAAAGCCAGGAGCGCATGCTCATGGTGATCAAGCCCGAGGCTGAAGACCGCGCCCGCGCGATCTTCGAGAAGTGGGAGCTTGATTTCGCTGTCGTCGGCCATATCACCGACAGCGGCCGTCTGATTGTGCGGAAGGACGGCGAGATCAAAGCTGACCTGCCCGTCAGTCCCTTGTCGGACGAAGCCCCGCTCTACGACCGGCCCTGGAGCAAGCCCGAAGCCCGTAAGACGGTCGCGGCGGCGGATGTTCCGGCCTCAGCCGACCTGGCCGAGGCGCTGATCACTCTGATGGCCAGCCCCGATCTCGCCTCGCGACAGTGGATCTGGGAACAATACGACCATCTTGTCATGGGCCGCACCGTGCAGCGCCCCGGCGGCGACGCTGCCGTGATCGAGGTCCCTGACGGCAACGGCAAGGGCCTTGCCATCACCACCGACTGCACGCCGCGCTATTGCGAGGCCGATCCCTTCGAAGGCGGCAAGCAGGCCGTGGCCGAGGCCTACCGCAACCTCAGCGCCGTCGGCGCCCAACCCCTGGCCTCCACAGACTGTCTCAACTTCGGCAACCCGGAGAGGCCCGGCGTGATGGGCACCTTCGTCAACGCGATCAAGGGCCTGGGCGAGGCCTGCGAGGCGCTTTCCATGCCGATCGTCTCGGGCAACGTGTCCCTCTACAACGAGACCAACGGTAAGGCCATACAGCCAACCCCGGTGATCGGCGCCATCGGCCTGATCCCGGACCTCGACCGCATCGCCCGCATCGGTTTCGGCGGCGAAGGCCACACCATCGTTCTGCTCGGCGACACCTCGGGAAATCTCGGCTCTAGCCTCTACCTGCGTGAGATCGCGGGCCGCGAGGACGGTGCACCGCCACTGGTCGACCTCGACATCGAGCGCCGCCACGGAAACCTCGTGCGCGGCCTCATCACCGACGGCACCCTGACCTGCTGCCATGACGTCTCGGACGGCGGCATCATCGTCGCCCTGACGGAGATGGCCCTGGCGGCCAACATCGGTTGTGCCGTGGACACGCCGTCAGGCACGGGCGCCGCGCACGGGTTCTGGTTCGGCGAGGATCAGGCCCGCTATCTGGTCGCCGTTCCCGGTGATGGGATCGATATTACCTCCAAGGCGGCCGCAGCGGGTGTTTCCGCGGTGATTCTGGGCGCCACAGGCGGCGACACATTGACAGTCGACGGTGGCCAGCCCATATCGCTGAGAACGATCCGCGACAAGCACGAAGGCTGGCTACCCAGTTTTATGGCCGGTGCCGCCTGAACCGCAGAAAAGGACCGCTCCATGGCCATGAGCTCCGCTGAAATCGAAGGCATGATCAAGGACGCCTTCCCCGACGCCACGATCGAGATCGAAGATCTGCGGGGCGATGGCGATCATTATGCGGCCACGGTGGTCTCGGAGGCTTTCGCGGGCAAGAACCGGGTCCAGCAGCACCAGATGGTTTACAAGGCACTGAAGGGCAAGATGGGCGGCGAGCTTCACGCTCTGGCCCTGACAACCCGCGCGCCAGACTAAACGGAACACAAGGCACCCTAGGAGAGACGAACCATGGCCCTCGACGACGCCACCAAGCAGCGCATCACCAAGGAAGTCACCGACAACGAGGTCGTGCTGTTCATGAAAGGCACGCCCGTGTTCCCGATGTGCGGGTTCTCGGCCGCTTCGGTCCAGATTCTCAGCCACCTCGGCGTGCGCTTCAAGGGCATCAACGTGATGGAAGACCCCGCCGTGCGCGACGGCATCAAGGACTACAGCAACTGGCCGACCATTCCCCAGCTTTACGTTAAGGGTGAGTTCGTTGGCGGCTGTGACATCATGAAAGAGATGTACATGTCCGGTGAGCTCTCGCAGTACCTCTCCGAACAGGGCGTCGAACTCGATCCTGCGGCCTGATCCCATGGACACGGTGGAATCCAGCGTCATCTTCGGCTACCACGCGCACACCAACTTCGACCTAGATGTGCGGGACACCGCCGTTGCTCTGCGCGAGGAGATCGGCAAACGATTTGACGTCACCCTGGGCCGCGTCTGGGACAAGCCCGTCGGGCCGCACCTGAAGCCGATGTTCCAGGTCGCCTTCACGCCCGAACAGTTCGACAAGGTCGTGCCCTGGCTGATGGTCAACCATCAGGGCCTTTCAATCTTCATTCACCCGGAGACCGGTGACGAAGTTCAGGATCACCGCGACAACGCGCTCTGGATCAACGAGAAGATCGGCATCGACATCGGCGGTCTGGGTTAACCCAGAACCTTCGCGAACCGCGGCACGGTCTCGCCGTTCACCTCGACCATTTCCGTGAACATCTCCAGCGGGCGAACCCAGAGGCCCCGCTCACCGTGGTTCGGCCGGTAAACCACCAGCTCTTCATCGGACTCGCTGTGGCGCGCCACGCCGATGACCTCGTAGTCGTTGCCCTTGTAGTGTCGGTAGCGTCCGGGTTCGAGGCTCATGGCTCCACTCCTATTTCGGGAGTATTTCAGTGACAGTTTACTCAATTGAACGTGGCCCCGACGAAACCGCAAGCCCGGCCAATAATTGAGTAAACTGTCACTGCAAAACAGCGCCCCAACTTAGACCCGCGAGCGCCTCAAACTGGTTCGTTGATGAGATCGAGGGGATAAATCGGGCGGCGCACATTGTTGAAGGTGAGCTGGCTGTAGTCGCTGGTGCAGACACCGGTTCCGGCGCAATCGATGACGTGCCTGGCAAGCTCGCCCAGCCCCGCGCGCCAGTGCACCCGGCTCTTGATCATCACGTAGCGCTTCTGCCAGGGGTCGATGCCCACGGCATAGAACGCGTTGATGTCGTTGGGCTCCTGGTGTTTGGTGATCACCACGATCTCGACCTTGCCCGTATCCAGCACCACCGTCGGACCCATGTTCATGAGCACGCCGGTGCCCATGGGTCCCTTGTTGCGGAAATGCCCGTCGGTGATCCGGCTGACCCTGCCCGAGACACGCAGCGGCGCACCCTCCTCGCCGATCGCCGGCATCGCGAGCTTGCCGCCCAGATCGACGGTCACCTCCGCGCCGATGCCCGCTGTGATCATTTCCTGCACCGCTGCGGGGTCGTGGATGGCAAAGGCCGCTGCATTCTCCAGCTCGGCGTTAAGGATGCCCTCGAGCACCGTCATCGTGTCCATCGTGCCGCCTGAGGCCGCGTTGTCGTAGTGATCCAGAAGAATTACCGGCCCCTCGTCCATCGCCTTCGCGCGCTCCAGGGACTCGGCCAGGGGTTCGATCCGGTAGACGAAGGTCTCGCGATCCCGCCAGGCCATGTCGAGCAGCTCGTCACGCAGCGCTTCTGCTTTGTTGCGGTCTCCATCGGTCGCCACGGCCACCGAAAGGCCGGCGTTCTCAATATCAGCATGGGGGAAGCCGGTGAATAGCGTTGCCATCAGGGCCTCGCCGCTGGCCTCCAACTCGCGGCAGCGTTGCTGCAGAGCCTGATTGGGGCCGTCTGCGGTGCCCTGCTCCATGATATGCGGCAGCATCGGCCGGTTGCCCCAGGCCATCACCGGCGAAAGCTCGCCCTTCAGGGCCTGCACCAGGAGTCGGCCCGAACGCTCGGCGGTCTGATAGGTGTCGATGTGCGGATAGGTCTGGTAACCCGCCAGAACAGTGCAGTTGTCAACAATGCCGGGATAGAGATTGCAGTGCATGTCGAGCGCGACGGCAATCGGGAGGTCGGGCGCAATAGCGCGGATACGGCGCAGCAGTTCGCCCTCACCGTCCGCGAGGCTCTGCGTCACCATCGCGCCATGAAGGTCGAGCATGGCCGCATCACAGCCGTCCCCGATGGCTTCAAGAATGGCGGCCACGATCGCCTCATAGGCGTCGTCATGAACCGGGCCGGACGGCCAGGCGTTGGCCGCGACCGGCGTGACAGTCTCCCAGCCCTCCGAATCGCAAAGGTCCAGGAACGCGGCAATACCACTGTTGGTGCCGCCATAGGCCTGCCGCACGGCCTCATTGCGCGGCAGTTCGGTGGATCCCCGTGTGAAGCGGGCAAGATCGGTTGGCACGGGCGAAAACGTGTTCGTCTCGTGCTTCATCATCGCGGCAACGATCTTCATGGTGGCTCCCGGCTTCTGAGAACCGCAGCCTAGCGCACCAGGGCTATCCTTGGGGAGACTTCAATCCTCCGCATCCGCGGTATCGGCCATCGCCAACATAGTCGGGAACAGGAAGTCGACCTCCGGCTGATCGGCCACCACGGCCGTCGCACCCCAGTCACCGCCCTTCGAAAGGCCCTGCCTGTCGATCCAGGCTTTGGCCAGGCCGGCCCGGGTCGCCGGCACATGGTCATGGAACAGGCTCTGCGCAGTGTGCAGGATCTCGCCCCTAGCGATGCCGTGATCAGCCTGGAGACGCTCCAGCATATGGTCGAAGCTCGCCAAGTTCGGCTTGTACGAGCCGACATCCTGGGCCGTGTAGATCGCATCGAATTCCACGCCCAGCTTGCGATTCGAGGCTGCGAAGCCGTCGACGTTCACATTCGACAGGATCACCAGCTTGAAGTGTTTTATCAGGCGCCGCAGGGCATCGGCCGTATCGGGGAAGGCCGGCCAGTGCGGTACCGAGGCGCCGAAGGTGTCGTCCATGGCTGCCGTCGTCTCCAGGCTGAAACGCCGAGCAAAGGCGCCATGCACATGCCTGAGGATGTCGGGATAGAGCATGCCCGGCGTGGCGGCCTGTTGCGCGCTTTCCAGCTCCGCAAAGGCCATCAGGCCGGTCTGCCGGTCGATGTCGCTGCGCCCCGATGCCGCAATCAGGGGCTGGAGCGCATCCCAGATGCCTCTCTCCCAGTCGATCAGGGTGCCGTAGCAGTCGAAGGTGAGTGTCGAGAAATCGGTCAGGCGTCCGGTCATGATGGGCTCCGTGTGATCGTTCGGCAGAATCATGCCCGCCGGGATCAAGACCGTCTTGGCCCGGACTCCTGAAGTTTGTGCCGGGACTGCCGATCTCCATCTGAAGCACGCCTTCCAACGGCAGCACGATCTGATGATGACGGTGGCTGTGGCTCAGCGCTTGGTCGCCATAGGCGCGAATCTCAAAGCGTGTGGACTGCGCGGCATCGTTCAGGTGCTCTGGTTCGGCCACAGCATGTCCCGGCAAACAGCCAAAAGAAAGGGCCGCTGCCCGAAGACAGTTGCCCTGAACTCGATTGATCCGAACGATCAGGCCTTCGAGTAGTACTCGACCACCAGGTTCGGTTCCATCTGAACCGGATACGGGACCTCGACGTAGGTCGGCACGCGGTGATAGGTGCCCTTCATCTTGTCGAAGTCGACTTCCATGTACTCAGGAATCTCGCGCTCGGCGGAAGCAACGGCTTCCAGCACCAGTGGCAGCTCGCGCGAGGCTTCCTTGATCTCGATCACATCGTCGGGCGACACGCGGTAGCTCGGGATGTCGACCTTCTGGCCGTTCACACGGACATGGCCGTGGTTCACGAACTGGCGCGCGGCAAAGACCGTCGGCACGAACTTCATGCGGTAGATCACGATATCGAGGCGGCGCTCAAGCAGGCCGATCATGTTCTCGATGGTGTCGCCCTTGCGCTTGTAGGCTTCCTCGTAGCAACGGCGGAACTGCTTTTCCGTCATGTTGCCGTAGTAGCCCTTCAGCTTCTGCTTGGCAGCGAGCTGAATGCCATAGTCGGTCGGCTTGCGCCGACGGCTCTGGCCGTGCACACCCGGGGCATAAAGCCGGTTGGTCAGGAACCGCTTCGGGCGGCCCCAGAGATTCTCGCCGTAGCGGCGGCAAATCTTGTATTTCGACGACAGGCGTTTGGTCATCGAGCCTTCGCAATCGTGTAAAGGAAACAGGATGCGCCCCGATCTCCCGAGCGCCGGGGGTTTCTAGTCAAGCGGCCCCCCGTTGTCAAACACCGAAATGGGAGACGTGTCACGGAAAGTCCCTCCCCGGCTGGTGTCACCCCGCAGACGCCTCTGAGTCGCCGGAAACAACCGGAACATCACCCACGCGCTGCAAGGCGACAAGGCGCCCGTCGAGCATCATCTGGCGGCGCTCACGATAGTGCCCGTCGCCCGCCAGATTCCGGCAATCAAAGGGATCGTCGGCAAGATCGTAGAGATCCTTGAAGCCGTGGCCTTGCAAGACAAACTTCCAACGACCACAGTACCATGCGCGTTGCCGAACATGCTCGCGCAGTCCGC
>CEUN01182012.1_pt1 | contig 41833 bp, 35 predicted proteins | sample 361501 | NCBI WGS metagenome assembly CEUN01 (sample SAMEA2622801, study PRJEB7988) | marine metagenome | biome: marine biome (ENVO:00000447); feature: marine epipelagic mixed layer (ENVO:xxxxxxxxx); material: "saline water (ENVO:00002010), including plankton (ENVO:xxxxxxxx)" | depth 120 m | reverse complement strand
AAAAAAATAGTTTGACTGGATGGATCGATCGATAGGTCACGGAAAGATGAGAGGAATCAGATTTACAAGATGATTGGCTATACCTTTATGTCGACTGAAACGCCGCGTTCACTGGCGGTATTACCCGTTCCTGCGATCTCGAAAAAAGAAGATAGCCCAGCCTGTAAACTTCGTTGAACTGCTTGTGCTGATTTAGAAGTGTCAGCCTTGTCAGCGATCTCGTTTTCGCTGCGGATGGACTGGGCTTGGAAAGATGTTAAAGAGGAGACCAATCCCCTATTGGCCTCGGCCAGTCGCTGCAAATCGTTTGTTTCCGCAGCTTCGACGTCTTTGCCTGAAATAAGTTGAAATGGACTGCCTGTGGCAGGGTCGGGACCAAACTTAGCCGTAAGCGCAACAGTTCGACGGAGTGTTGACTTTATGTTCTCTGCATTAACGCGCGTGTCTTCCGGTCGACCCACGGATGCTTTAGTCGGTATAAAACTCGCTAAACCTGATACAGACGCCACCATTACTACTCATAATCATGTCGGTTTCAGAATTTTTCAAGAAAAATGAATCTAATAGTTGTAGTATCCGGTGTGAAATTTGATTCTGCCTGGAAAACGAAGAAATTGGCGTGGTATACCGGATACCATTAATTGTATGCCTTAGCTTGTTCTTTCCGCAGAACAGTTTTGCACATTGGATTCGTGCATTTTTGTTTTTGGCTCGCATATCAGCGGAGTTGCGGATGGCTTGTTGGCTAGTTTGTTACCGCTGAATGGTAAAACGAGTAGAGAAAACAAGTTCCGTCATGCATGGTTCGGAACGCATCGGGGAGGAAATGATTATGGTGAAGAGCGATATTGAAATCGCCCGGGAAGCGGAGATGAAACCGATTTCGGAAATTGGTGGGAAACTTGGAATTCCTGAGTATTCCCTCCTACATTATGGGCCAACAAAGGCAAAAATTTCCTTTGATTACATAAACTCACTGCAGGACAAGCCTGATGGCAAACTCGTGCTCGTAACAGCAATTACACCAACACCGGCAGGTGAAGGTAAGACAACAATGACTGTTGGTTTGGGTGACGGTTTGAATAGAATTGGCAAGAAAGCGGCAATTTGTCTGCGAGAGCCAAGCCTTGGGCCGTGTTTTGGTATGAAGGGTGGCGCGGCCGGCGGTGGTTACGCACAGGTCGTTCCGATGGAAGACATTAATCTCCACTTCACGGGTGATATGCATGCGATCGGTGTCGCGCATAACCTTCTTTCCGCAATGTTGGATAATCATATTTATTGGGGAAATGGTGAAGAGCTTGATGCGCGTCGGGTACAATGGCGCCGGGTTGTGGATATGAACGATCGGGCACTTCGCGATATCGTTTCTTCACTGGGCGGCGTTGCGAATGGATTTCCGCGCCAAACTGGCTTTGATATTACCGTCGCCTCGGAGATAATGGCAATTTTCTGTTTGGCTACGGATCTTCAGGATTTGAACCGCCGCCTTGCGAACATCGTTGTTGGCTTTACACGCGATCGTAAACCGGTAAAGGCTAGTTCGCTAAAGGCAGATGGTTCCATGACAGCCTTGTTGAAGGACGCATTAGCGCCAAATTTAGTCCAAACGCTCGAAAATAATCCTGCTATCGTGCATGGCGGGCCATTCGCCAATATCGCTCATGGATGCAATACGGCTGTTGCAACGAAAACGATGCTCAAGATGGCAGATATCGTTGTTACCGAAGCTGGCTTTGGTGCCGATTTAGGTGCGGAAAAGTTTTTTGATATCAAATGCCGGAAAGCAGGTCTTAATCCGGCTGCTGCGGTTATCGTTGCAACAGTTCGGGCATTGAAGATGCATGGTGGTGTTGCGAGAGACGATCTTGGAACAGAAAACTTGGATGCTTTGAAGGGTGGTCTTGCTAATCTCGACCAGCATATTGCAAACATTAAGAAGTTTGGCGTTCCGCCTGTCGTAGGCGTTAATCGATTCCATGCAGATTCAGATGCAGAACTGGAGATCGTCAAGAGGCACTGTGAAGCGCAGGGTGTCCCTGCCTTTATATGCACCCATTGGGCTGATGGCGGACTTGGTACGGAGGAAATTGCTCGCAAGGTGGTCGAAGTTCTTGAGGCCGGGGAAGCTAATTTTAAGCCACTTTATCCGGACGAGATGCCTCTTTGGGAGAAAATCGAGACGGTTTCGAGAGAGATTTATCGTGCTGACGGCGCGACCGCCGACGCACGCGTGATGAATCAAATTAAAGATTTTGAGGACGCGGGCTTTGGTAGTTTTCCTGTTTGTATGGCGAAAACACAATATAGTTTTTCGGCGGATGCAACCCTTCGGGGTGCGCCGCGTGGATTTACCGTTCCGATTCGTGAAGTCCGACTTTCGGCAGGTGCTGAGTTTATCGTCGCTATTGCCGGAGACATTATGACAATGCCCGGCCTACCTCGTACACCTTCAGCGCATAGTATCTTTGTGAATAACAATGGCCAGATAGAGGGGCTTTTCTAGATGTCTGGGAAAGCTTCTGCCTTGGGAAAGCGCTTTCGGTGTCAGATAACTATTCCGTCGAATTGATCGCGCCGGACATATCGTCATATCGGGATGGCAATACCGGCATAGACTATGTGACGACGTTCGACAGCGGAAAGGCAGGGCCGCATGTTATGATCTCTGCTGTCACGCACGGTAATGAGCTTTGTGGTGCGATAACGCTCGATTATCTATTTCAGCAGAACGTGCGGCCAATTTCTGGAAAACTGAGTTTTGCATTCAACAATTATCGCGCTTTTCTGGATTTCGACCCAAAGTACCCTCTAATCTCTCGGTTTGTTGATCAAGATTTTAATCGACTTTGGTCACCAGATATTTTGGACAGTGAACAGACGAGTTCGGAGCTGGAACGGGCGCGTGAGCTACGTCCGTTTATCGAAACGGTCGACTATCTACTCGACATACATTCGATGCAGACAAGTGTGGCGCCGCTGATGTTGGCTGGCCCGTTGGAAAAAGGTAGAAAGTTCGCGGGGCAGCTTGGGTATCCAGTTCACGTTGTCTCTGATGAGGGACACGCTGCCGGTCGCCGCTTGCGTGATTATGGTGCATTCCGGGATCCGAGGAGCGATAAGAACGCACTTCTCGTAGAATGTGGTCAGCACTGGGAGGCTGCGAGTGTGGATGTGTCTCTGCGGACGGCTGTGTGTTTCTTGCTCACATGCGGTTGTATCGACGAGACGAAAATTGCTGAGTTAGGGGTTGCCAATCACCGGCCGCAAAAATTTATTGAAGTCGTAAAGGTAGTGACAATAAAAACCGACGCATTTCGTTTCGTTGGGTCGTATCAGGGTTTAGAAGTCATTCCGAAAGCGGGCACCGTTTTTGGCTATGATCAGGACGAAGAAGTTACCACCCCTTGCGACAACTGCGTTATGATCATGCCATCCCGCCATTTGCATCCGGGACAAACCGCCGTCCGGTTGGGCCGTTTTCTCAACTAGGCGATAGCGTCCAAAATTTCCCAAATTTCATCCATCCACTCTGCATGCTCAGGTTTCATAAGACATGAGCGCAAGCAGACGACTGACGACGTATCGAATTTCACTTGCGGCCAATTAGAGGCCAGCAGGCTTTTGGGAAGCTCAATTAGCGCGAGATGAAGGTTTCTTGCTGCTGCATTGTCAAACATCGATCGTGACGAAGCTGATATTTCAGACGCATTGCCCTCGGCTGGAGCCCAGAGCAAAATGTCTAGTTCCGGCGCAAAAGTTGTTAAAAAGCGGTCATCCAATTCTAGTCGTGTGTGTAGGTCACGCGCGGCATTACGGCATTGTGAAATTTCTTGGGAGAATTTACTACCATCGGTTAGGGGCATTAATTGCTGCGTCGCCCATAGGGCTACAGCCGAAGCCCCAGCGCGTGAGCACTCCAGGCTTATTTCTCCAAGATGCAAATCTGCCGATGTAAAATATGTATAGGGAGAGTCATGTTTATAGTAGGCGCCAACAGCAGGATCCTTAAAAAGGACACATCCACAACCGTATGGTTGTAGGCCATGTTTATGTGGATCGACAACGATGGAATCTGCTTTGTGAATACTGTCGAAGCTTGCGCGTGTTTCGGAAGCTAGATTATTGGCAAGTATGAAATAGCCACCATAGGCAGCGTCGACATGCACGCGGCAGTTATGTATGTCCGCAAGCTCGACAATCTCTTCGAGCGGGTCTGTTGTACCAAGTCCGGTTGTGCCCATGGTAGCTACAACGGTTCCTATATCGCCATTGGACATCAATTTTCTTAGAGCAGATACATCCATCCGGCCATTTTCGTCGGTGGCAACTGAAGCGAACGGCACTTGCAAAATTTTGCTAATCCGTTTGTGTGTATAGTGGGCTTGCTCTGAGCCAACGATCTTCTTTCCAGGGTGAATGCAGGCCGCTGCCCAGAGCGCCTCCATATTCGCCATGGTTCCGCCTCCACATAGATGACCTAAGTGCTCTTTCCAGCCAAACATAGCTGCCAGATCGGCAACCGCCTCCCGTTCCATCAGCGAGCTTGCCCGCCCTCCATCCATCGCATGGTTATTCGGGTTGATGAATTGCGCTAAGGCATATGCCAAGCGTGCCACTGGGTGAGGTGGCTTTAGCATTTGCCCTGCGTAAAGTGGGTGTTGATATGGATAATTATCCTGCATGCGTTCCGCTACCCTCATTAGTACAGGGCGGAGGGCATCGATATCTGGTGTCGGTTGGTAATCTGGTAGGTTTGTGAACCCATCTTGTAACTTGTTAAGCATCTTACCAAGCAGTGAGAGCGATTTGTGGTCGAAGCTCATGCGTTTGGTGCTGATGAAAGCGAAATTCCGCCATCGACAACCAACTCGGCACCGGTGATGTATTTGGCTTCATCCGATGCCAAGAAGAGTGCGGCATTCGCGACGTCCCACGCATCGCCCATATGACCCATCGGGCACTGGGAATCGCGAAGGCGTATCATCTCGTCAACATCTCCATCCGCGTACGCGTCAGCCAGACCAAATTCAACCATTGGCGTACGCATCAAGCCCGGCAAGATCGCGTTACAGCGAATTTTTTTTGGCGCGTATTGGTATGCAATGGTTTTTGTCAATTGGACGATGGCTGCTTTGGTTGTTGAATAGGAAAGATAGGGCACGCCCATCCAGCGTATTCCAACGATTGAAGAAATATTAACGATGGCGCCGTTTCCCTGCGCTTCCATTTCGGGGATTGCATGTTTGCAGGTAAGGAACATGCTTTTCAGATTGACCGCATTCACGCGGTCCCAGTCGTCTTCGGTGTGATCGACCGGTCCACCCATGCCCAAGATGCCGACATTGTTGTGAAGAATATCGACCGAACCGAATTCTCTTTTGCAGGTTTCGACCATCGATTTGACCTGCGCGCTATCGGTTACGTCACATTCAAAAGCAACGGCACGATACCCTTCGCCAGTGATAATCTCTGCTGTTTCTTGTGCTGCGTTTATATTGATATCGGCACATAGGACCTGAGCGCCTTCACGAGCAAAGACGGCAGCGGTAGCTTTGCCATTTCCCCATCCTGGTCCGATAGAACCTGCCCCGGTGACAATTGCGGCGCGGCCTTGAAGCTTATCTGCCATTTAACCGACCTCTTTCTTATCCAGCTCTCTTAATTCGGTCTTCAACACCTTGCCGTAATTATTCTTTGGCAGGCTATTGACGTATCTGTAATCCTTGGGTCGTTTGAAGCGGGCGATATGTTCAAGACAAAGTGCATCTAGCGACGATGGCTTTGCATCTTCGTTATCAGGCGACACGATATAGGCTACAACGACTTCGCCCCATTCAGGATCTGGCCGACCGATAACTGAAACCTCTTGGACGCCGGGATGACGTAGCAAAACTTCTTCGATCTCACGTGGGTAAATGTTTGTACCACCACTTATGATCATGTCTTTCGAGCGGTCCTTTAATGTAAGAAAACCGTCTTCATCAAAAGACCCGACGTCGCCCGTATGAAGCCAACCTCCGCGCAGGGCTGCCTCTGTCGCATCTGCATTTTGCCAGTAACCTTTCATTACAATATCGCCCTTCACTAAAATTTCTCCGATTTCACCTGGCGGCAGTGAAACGTCATCTTCATCGGCAGTACGCACGAGAAGTCCACTCATTGAACGGCCAACTGACCCAAGCCGTTTGAGATATCGCGGATGGTCCCGCATGGCGTGGTATTCCTGGTTTAGCGAGGTTATGGTCATTGGCGATTCGCCTTGGCCATAGAGCTGCGTAAATTTATTTCCAAACCGATCCATCGCTTGCAGTATGTCTTCGACATACATTGGGCCACCGCCATAAATAACGGTTTTCAGGTTAGAGGTATCGCTATCAATTGGCGACATTAGCAGCCGTTTAACCATGGTCGGTGCGGCAAAGAAGCTTAGGTTTGGCCAGGCTTTGATTAGTTCGAATATCTCCGCCGGCTCGAAACCGCCACTCTCAGGAATGACCTGGCAGGAACCCTTCATGATATGGGCGAGGCCATAAAGACCGGAGCCGTGACTAATTGGTGCTGCGTGAAGTTTGGCACTCCAAGGTGCGTTTGGGTCGACGTCGCTGATATAGCACCACGAGCAGACAGCAAGATTCCGGTGTGACAACATAGCGCCCTTCGGACGTCCTGTCGTCCCACTGGTGTAAAAAAGCCACGCTAGGTCGTCCGCATCTGTTTCAACAATGGGGATCGTGTCCGATGCCAGCAAGGCTGCGTAGTCCTTGTCGCCAGTAATGATCAGTCGTTCCAATCCATCGATGCTAGAGTTCCGAATTTCGTCTGCAAGATCAGTGGTTGCGATGCACACTTTCGAGCCGCTGTTTTCGATAATGTATTTGTATTCGGTTGGATGTAATTTTGCGTTGATTGGTACTGCCGCTAGCCCGCCGTGCCAGGCCCCGAAAATACATTCCATGTATTCTACACAGTTCTTCATGAGGAGTGCTAAGCGGTCGCCTTTTTGCATGCCCAAATTATTTCGGAGACCGCCTGCAATCCGAGAGACGCGGTTTGCCATTTCACCGTAGCTGTGGACGACTTTATCGCCATATGCCGTCGCGGGCATATCACTGGCACTATGTCCGTTTCGTTGGACCCACATAGCAAGATTCACGGCTTATCCTCATTGTTGTTTGACTGTTTTCTCAAATGAGCGGAGTCTGTCAATCTGCAAGGCTTCGGGCAAACTATTTGATGAGAAATAAGTGACGCAGAAGGTCATAGGGCTTAACTTGACGTCGTACAGTTAAATGAAAGTCCCCACGTGTCACCAAATCAAAAAACCCCGCTCTTTAATGCCCCTGAAGCCGTAAAGTGGATCTGTGGTGTCACGATTCTGGCTCATGTGGGGCGCGTTTGCCTGAATCGAGAAGAAAGCCTGGATCTACTTGTCGATTTAGCGTTTATCTCCGTCCGTTTCAGCCGTACTTTCGTTGAGAGTGTTGGCCTTCAGTGGCAGACTATTACATCGCCAATCACCTACGTTCTGGTTCACGGAGATTTCACACACTTATTGGTGAATGTGTTGATGTTCCTAGCATTTGGTTCCGCAGTGGGACGGCGGATGGGAAAGCGCCAACTCATTCTCTTCTATATATTTTCCGGTATCGCTGGCGCAACATTGTTCGCGATCTTGAATGCCAATTCATTTGCTCCCTTGATCGGTGCCTCCGGTGCGGTAGCTGGGATGGTGGGGGCTGTTTGCTTCTATAGTTTGGCGCCTTCCTATCCGTCAAATCCAATGCCGTTTCAATCTCGGAATTCGACATTTGGCTTCATCGCAATGTGGGTATTCCTGAATTTTTTCCTTGGCGCATTGCCTCCGGAGTTCATCGGGTTGAAGGGGGGTGCTATTGCCTGGGAGACGCATTTAGGTGGCTTCATTTTTGGATTTATTGCCGCAAAGCCTTTTGATGGCCGCGGACTGCCGCCAAGATTGTTTGAAATATCGCCATCAGCACATACATAAAACCAATAGCTGCGAGACTTTAGGAGAGCGATATGGCCGTTGTGACCCAAGCGTTAATTTCACGAGTCTCTGTACCCCCGCGTCTTTTAGGAGACCCAGCGCCGAGCGGTGCTGATTTAGACGATATCATGGCATCCGCAATGAGTGCACCGGATCATGGCGCGTTAACTCCTTGGCGGTTCATAACTATTCAAGGCGACGCGAGGGTTAAATTGGGGGACGTTTTCGCTAATGCTTTGAAAAAACGCGACCCAGAGGCCGATGAAACGGCGATTCAGAAAGAACGGAATCGGCCGATGAGATCGCCGATGGTTGTAGTCGCTGTGGCAAAGATCGATGATACAGTAGCTAATGTTCCGCCAATCGAACAGTCGGTCGCTACGGGAATTGCGGCCTATAACATTATTTTGGCAGCTCAAAGTAAGGGTTATGGAGGGATTTTGTTAACCGGTAAGAATGCGCAGGACCTGAATGTCAAGGCAGCGTTAGGGCTCGCGCCAACAGATGAAATCGTTTCCTTCGTATATCTAGGCACGCCCATCAAGCAAGTCAGCCAGAAACGCCGTCCCAATGCGTCTGAATTTATATCCGAATGGACAGGATAGTTTAACGAAGCACTTTCATGTATTTATCTCAAAGCAAGTGAAGCTGTTATAGCCTTATAGACATGCGGAATGCCATAGTTTCAAGAAATTTTGGACAGAAAATCAAGGGCGAGCCTTTCCAAGCTTAATTTCATTTGCGCGACGCGTTTGGACGCAAACATGAAGACCGCGTTTATTCGGAGAATGTCAGTCTGAGTTTCTTGGCTTTAGATTTATTTACGGCTTAAATTTAGATGGTTGGGCTTCTTGGTGATTGCTAAATACACCGCGAAACGCGGACTTTAAGCGCAATTATTGTGAATGTGACGAAAAATCAACAAGTGCCTGTGCGACGCGCAAAAACATGTCGTCCCATCCGTTTTGCGCGCGAAAAATTCTCATAGACGGATACAATGGCGTCGTCTCATTTTCGAGCCCCCAACGCCAATCAGGTACTTTGGTTAGAAGTATCCAAACCGGTATACCGAGTGCACCTGCTAAGTGGGCTGGTGCGGAATCGATGCTAATTACAAGGTCAAGCGCGTGCATCGCGGCGGCGGTATCTGACATGTTTTCAAATCTGTTAGCTAAATCGGTGATTGGTATCGTCGTATCCGCAAGCTGTGCGGAAGCAGGACCTGTTTGTAGTGAGTAAAAGTTAATATTCGGAACGGCGGTGAGTGGTGTGAATTCTATGAGCCGTCGGCTTCGGTCTCGGTCGCGGGCGTGATTTGGGTTACCTGCCCAATTTAACCCGACCCGTAACCCTTGTTTTAGATTGAGGCTAATTGCTGCTGGTGTTTTCAAATATGGGAAATTAATAGATCGTTGGCTTGTGCTAAACTTCAGAGGCAAACTCATAAGAGGAAAGTGAAAGTCGTAGCCTTGGCCGCGATTAAGGGCGACGACCTGATCAACACCTGGAACGGCTAAGATTAGCTCATGAAGAATCGGATTGCATTCGACAATAACACTTGCTGATAATTCGGCGACGAGTGGAGCATACCTAACGAACTGCAGAGTGTCGCCTAGACCTTGCTCAGCCCAAAGCAGTATTGTTTTTCCAGTAAGTTCTTCATCTCCCCAAATAGCACTCTTAAAGTCTGTTAATTTGCGATAGCCCGCTTTTTTAAGCCGCCATTCATGTTCGCGATAGCCATTTTCGAAGTCACCCTCAAGGAGCAGAAGGTGGGCATAATTGACGTGCGCCTCAATGTTTTCCGGATCGTTGCTAAGGGCTGCTTCGAATGCTTCACGAGCGCTGTCTCGATCGCCTAACAATAAGCATCCGATGCCGATATTGACTTGCGTATTGGCGTCGTTTGGTTCGAACTGGAGGACAGCGTGGAATAAAGAGACGGCTTCTTCGATTCGGTAAAGTCTTAGCAGAGCGCGGCCCAACTGATTTGCTGCGGGGGTGTGACTCGGGTGATAGATTAATGCTTTGCGGAGGATGAATTCCGCATCTTCGTAACGGCCAACGTCGAACAACATGCCGCCGAGGTTTGTATATGCGTCGCTGTTGTTTGGTTCAATTGCCAGTGCCCTCTCAAAGGCGAGCTCTGCAGCATCAGTGTTTTTCTGCGCACGCAATATTTGTCCGTGAGCCACGTGATGGCGTGCACCGGTTGGATCGCATGCGATTGCTTGGCCAATTGATTGGAGCGCCTCAGTGTCAGCGCCGCGCCGCAGTTTCAGTGCCGCCATATGAAAGTAGCCGTCCGCGTCCTTTGGGTTGTTTTCTAAGATTTTTTGGTAGGCTTCCTCAGCGTCCAAGAAACGGCTTTCTTGCAAGGCTTGGCGGGCCAAGAAATGTCTCTCCTCATCCATCGGACAGTCTTATTACTCGGGCTGTTGTTTTGGCCGATTGAAGCCAGTCAGCAGATGGAAGGCATGGTCATTGATGCTGCCGGGTTTTGGCTTTCTGCCACCGTATTGTGTCTCCTCGATAGACCGCTTACGAATTATAAATTCAATGCCGCACTCACCAATCGGCGTTAATGTTTGGTCGAAGCGGGGTAAGTTAAAACGAAAGGTTGATGTCAACCGCTCGATCTTTTGAATATCAGCCTCCTCCCCGAGCCTGCTCATTAGTTCTGTTAGGTTCCGAGATTTTGTACTCCAGGAGTCTAACTTAAAAATAGTGAAGGTCCACTTGTGATCATTGTTGTAAGTACTCGGAAAGATGCCCTGCTCATACATATCCTCATCCGGGACCGTAACGATCAAATGGCCTTCAGGTTTTAAAATACGGAACCAATTTGCCAGACCTTCAGAAGGTTCATTCAAATGTTCGAGGCAATGACTAGAATGTACGAAATCGTAACTTTCATCTTCGACGCCTTCCATGAATTGAGCATCGCCGTCCTCTAAGTCCCAAACATGAACCTGACCCATACGTGGAAATAGTTCTTGATAGACGCTCAATGGATCCGGCGCGCCGCCGATGTCGATACCTGTGCCGCAAAAATATTGCGCGGCGAAGTTTGGGTCCGAAAGTCGCCGCATAATTGACTTGCTGCATTCTTTCATATCGTATTTACCCCAAGAGCGACGCTATTAAGATAGTTTATCCAAGTTCACAGTGGCCGAGGTTAATATTTTGTTTAATTTAAACAGCGGATTTACGCAAACTATGGTATTTTTACTTCCATATATTTAAAAAATTTATTGAATTAGTAAATATAAATATAATTAAATTAAAAAGTTTTTTCTTATGATATTTTAATAAATATAAAAGTATTTTTTTAAATACTATTATTGATTGATAAATACAGAATATATCATCGCTTTATCTATATGCTTCGGGTGCGTTGGATAATTGTGACCTGCATCGAGAAATTATCGAATTTCTTCGGGCGAGCCACTTTAGCCGTGCCGCTGAAAAAGAATTAACTATGCCTCTTTACCGCATCAATCCGAGTGATCCAACGATAGGATCCTCCGGGTAAGCAATTGAGCTAATCGTCTTCTGGTGCAGGTCGTCCAGGTCCATCCACGAGAATTTGGTAATGTCTGGGTTCCCGATTATATTCCCAATTCCAGCGCGCTTTTCGAGCTTTTGCAGCACGCTCAAGATCGCATTCGGCGATGATGACTTCATCAGTCATAGTCGATGTCATGGCAATGATTTCACCAGTTGGTGCGACGATCACGCTTTGGCCGATCAATTCGCAGCCGTCCTCGACGCCTGCTTTTGCGACGCCAATGACCCAGCATCCATTTTGATAGGCACCGGCTTGAAGTGAGAGATGATTATGAAAATCCTGCAGTCGATCGACTTCGGGCGCCTGCGGAAAATGGCGTGGTGTATTGTAGCCAAGCATGATGAGCTCCACGTCCTGAAGGCCCATGCAGCGATAAGTCTCCGGCCACCGACGATCGTTGCAAATACACATCCCCATTATACCGTCCATAGTATTAAAGACGGGAAACCCGAGGTTGCCGGGCTCAAAATAAGCCTTCTCCAGGTGCTGAAACGGTCGCCATGGTTCATGTTCGTGGTGACCAGGTAAGTGCACCTTTCGATATTTACCTGCAATATTTCCTTCCCGATCAACGATAATCGAAGTATTAAAATGACGGTTTCGGCGGTTTTCCGATGTTAGTTCAGCGTATCCTAGATAAAAACCGACTCCGAGCTTTGCAGCTTCTTCAAAGAGTGGTTGAGTCGCAGGGCTTGGCATTTCCTTCTCGAAAAAGGCATCGATTTCGGCTGCATTTTCCATCCAGTATCGCGGAAAAAACGTGGTTAGTGCGAGTTCTGGATAGACGATCAGGTCTGCGCCTCGCTCTTTAGCTTGGCGCATCATCGAAATCATGCGGGCAACGGTAGATTGACGTGGCTCATCTTTTTCAATTGGGCCCATTTGGGCTGCGGCAACGGTAGCAATACGAGACATTTCTTGCTCCCTTTTTAAAATGTTTTAATCTCTAACTTTATTCTGGTGTCTGACCTGGTACAGGGGTCGAACCAGTGCGGCCGAGGTCGATGGCTTTCTCGCGACCGCCGTAGCTCTCAATCAACGCTGCCATGCTGTCTTTGGCTGCCCTATCGATCTTAGTAGGTTCCACCATTCTGTGGAGTAACTTCTCGAATTCGGCTAGTACCGCGTTTGAGGCGGGATCGTTGGCTCGATCGCTTAGCTCTTCGGGGTCTTCCAGAAGGTTAAAAAGTTCAGGGGCATAACCCTCATAGTAATGGTACTTCCATTCGCCTTGTCGCAACATGAACGCGGATGACGGTGCGCCCATCGCATGGTATTCGCTGGTAACAAGGCGGTTGGGGTCGTTTTGGCTGCTTGCGATTTCAAAGATGGACTTCCCCATTAAATCGATATCGGCTTCATGGATTGCTTGTCCCAAACCGGAAATAGCCGTTTGATGTATATCCAGCAATGTGACCGGAGTTTTAGACACCTGGTCACGCGGTATATCCGGCCCGGATACTATCATCGGAATTCGTGTACTTTCTTCATAAAGCACTGATTTTCCCCAAAGTCCACGTGCCCCCATATTGTCGCCGTGATCGCTGGTATAAACTATACGCGTGGTGTCTTCGAAGCCGTTGTCTCTCATCGCGTCGAGCACAATGCCAATCTCGGCGTCAACGAAACTACAAAGAGCCAGATAAGCGGCGATTGCGTGGAGGCGCTCTTCATCATTCTTGAAAAAATGGTCTTGTCCAATCACGGCATCTAAACTTTCAACCCATGGATGACGCAGATAACCATCTTTTGGATGCAGTTTAGGTAACGGAATATCCTCAATCGGATACATTTCCAAATATTGGCTTGGGGCGATGAGAGGGTAATGTGGTGCGACAAAGCCGACGTAGAGTACCCAAGGCTTGTCGTCTGCAGAATTGGCGCGCGCCTTCAGCCATTCGCAGGCTGTATTGGCACTTTTGCGGTCGTATAGATTGTAGTTAGAGACGCCGGCGCCAATCTTGTTGAACATCCGCCAAGGTTCCGGTAAGTCGGCGAATGGCTCTTTTATCGCGCCCCAGACTGTTCCAACACCTTGTTTAAGGTGCATTGGCGAATGCTGGACTGAAAACCCAGTCGCATCGGACTCGTTTCTGTAGTGGAGCTTGCCAATAGACTCGACCCGGTGCCCAGTTTCGATCAACCGCTGTCCCCATCCAGGGATTGTGCCGTCGTACCCATGTGCATTGTCCCAGCAGCCCGTTTGATGAACGGGTCGCCCCGTCGCGAAGCTGCCTCGCGCTGGCACGCAGATGGGGCTCGGGGTGTAAGCGATTTCAAAGCGTGTGCCGCTTTTTGCGAGCCGGTCCATATTTGGTGTCTTTACCAACGAATGGCCAGCACACCCCATGTAGCGGGGATCATGTTCATCTGACATTAGTATGAGCAGGTTTTTGGCGTCCATCGCGGTTACTCCGAAATTTCCTTTGACGCTAAATAATTGGGTAGTCCGAAAAAGAAAGCGGTGGTGGCATTATCATTCGGGGCTGGAACATTTTGGGAGATTGTGGAGTATGGCTCGCATGGCGCGATTGAAAAACATTTTATTCATCATGGCCGATCAACTCCGCTATGACTATCTTGGCTGCACTGGCCACCAGACGATCAAGACACCAAATATTGACGCTCTGGCAGAGCGTGGAGTGAACTTTTCGCGGACTTATTGCCAAGCAGCTGTTTGCGGTCCATCTCGCATGTCTTTCTATACCGGACGTTACATGTTCAGTCATGGTGGGACTTACAACAACATTCCGGTGCGGGTCGATGAACGCACGATGGGAGACCACCTTCGGCCACTTGGCTATCGTGTCGGTTTGGTGGGCAAGACGCACTTCCAGAGAGATGCTGCCGGCATGGAAAAGCTGGGTCTTTCACCGGATGGTGATCTTGGCTTGCTTGTTAGTCAGTGCGGGTTCGAACCCTGGGAGCGCGATGATGGTCTGCATCCAGATCAAAGTGCTGATCCCGACTTGGCCTATAACCGTTATCTGCACGAACATGGGTACAAAGGTGGCGATAATCCATGGCACACCGTTGCTAATTCAGCCGAAGGACCATCCGGTGAGATCTTGAGTGGCTGGGAAATGCGACATGTTGGCCTGCCGTCTCGTGTCTCTCGCGAGCATTCTGAGACAGCTTATATGACTAACGTAGCTATGGAGAAGATTGTGGAGCTTGGAGATGAGCCATGGTGTATGCATCTCTCCTACATTAAGCCGCACTGGCCGTACATGGCTCCGCATCCTTATCACGCAATGTATGGACCAAATATGGTTCAATCTGCCAATCGAAATGAGCAGGAGTTAGCGAGCCGTCATCCAGTTGTAGAAGCCTTTGGACAGCATGAGGAAAGTCTAAATTTCAGTCGTGATGAGTGTCGCAAAACAGTAATCCCGGCATATATGGGGCTAATCACTGAGATTGACGATCATATAGGCCGATTGATGAGCTTTCTCGAAGAGCGCGGTGATTTGGAGAATACTATCATCGTTCTGACTAGTGATCATGGTGATTATCTGGGTGATCACTGGCTCGGTGAGAAGGAGCTTTTCTATGAAGAGGTTACTCGCATTCCGTTGATCGTTGTGGACCCGAGCCGGGCAGCTGACGTAACGCGAGGTACGAAGGATGACCGGTTCGTAGAAAGTATAGACCTTATTCCCACATTCATGGATCTAGCCGGTTGTCAGGAATTGCCTGATCATTGGCTCGAAGGTTGCTCGGTCGTGCCGCTACTGCACGGCGAGAACGAGGTTGAGTGGCGTGATTCTGTTTTCTGTGAGTGCGACTATGCGATCCGACATGCACGTAATACGCTTAATTTGGGGCCGGAGGACTGTCGTGCTTATATGGTGCGGAACGAGCAATGGAAGTTCGTACTCTACGAAGGTTTTCGACCTCAGTTGTTCGACTTGGAAAACGACCCCGATGAACTCAATGATCTAGGTAATATCGTTGGATATGACGCAGTCCGTCGAGAGATGTCAGACCTTCTTTTCGAATGGATGCGGAAGCGGAAGCTTCGGACGTCTCTAAGTAATATGGATATTGGCAAGCGAACTGGTTCGGCGAAGAAGCGCGGTTACTTATTTGGTGTTTGGTAGCTAGGCCCCAATAGGAGTGTTGCATGTTTAAGGATAAACGTGGATTAGAAATGACGGCCTCGAGTCAAGAATCTGTCGATGCTTTTGATGCGACTGTCGACGAGTTTTTGGCGGCGGGGCGCGACGCAGCGGTTCTCTTGAAACATGTCAATGACACTGACCCGGACATGATTATGGGCCAATGCGTTCGCGGATATTTTATGCGACTTCCACAACAGGCCCATCTCATTAAAGGCAGTGACGATGCCTATGCTAAGGCGGTAACGCTTCTCGCCGGAGCCAATCCGCGTGAGAAGATGCACGTCTCTGCGCTCGAAGCTTGGTGTCAGGGTGACATTCGGCGAACGAACGCAATTTGGGAGCAAATACTTGTTGAATATCCGCACGATATCCTGGCAGTGCGGATTGCGCATACCATGCATTTTTTCTTAGGCGACCTCGATTTGATGCGAGATTCGATGGCCCGGGTCATGCCACGCTGGAACGAGGATATACCCGGTTACGGTTTCGTGCTTGGGTGCCGAGCATTTTCACTAGAGGAAAGTCACGACTTTCGGCAAGCGGAACCGATGGGCCGGCGCGCAGTTGAGATTAATGAATCGGATATCTGGGCGGGTCATTGCGTGGCCCATGTTTTAGAAGGCATGGGCCGTCGTCAGGATGGTATTGAGTGGATAAATTCGCATGAAGAAGCGTGGAAAAAGCGTGGAATATTTGCGCGACATCTGTGGTGGCATCGCGCGCTACATTATCTTGAATTGGAACGCTTCGACGATGTCTTGACCGCCTTTGACCGTGAATATTGGCCTACGCCATCAGAAGATAATATCGATATTACTAATGCTTCTAGTATGTTAATGCGACTTGCAATGCTGGGCATCGATGTTGGAGACCGCTGGGAGTCGGTTGCGAAAATCTGCGAGGGTAGGACAAAGGACCGCCTCCGACCTTTTAATGACCTTCATTTCATCATGGCACTGGCGGTGACAGGCCGGATCAAAGCGGCCAATGAGATTGTTGCATCGATGGGCAGACATGTTGAAGAGAATGATGGCAATTTGAGTACCTTGGTCGATGTCTATCGTAATGTTGGTATCCCGGTTGGCGAATCGATCATTGCCTATGCGGAGAAAGACTACGCCAAGGTCGTCAAGTTAATGTCCGAAGCGCGGTACCGGATGTTGCCGCTAGGCGGGAGTTGGGCGCAGCGCGATGTTTGGGTTCGTATGTTGATCGACGCAGCCATTAAAGACGGTCAAGACGCCTATGCGCGGGCATTGCTGGCTGAACGGATCACTGATTGCCCCAACAGTGGCCCTTCCTGGAATTTGTACGCAAATGCACTCGATGCATGCGGTGAAAATGGAGGAGCGAAGGCGGCCCGGGCTCGGGCGACAGAATTACTGGCCGCTTGAAGTCTGTGCGCCCTTTGGTCGCGCTCGAATCCCATCATCGACACAACAAATCAAATTCAGAACTATAAGTTAGGGACCGACCGATGGATTTTGAGTTTTCGGCCGAACACAATCAGCTGCGTGAGACTGTGCGTAGGCACGCAGAAGAAGAAATGCGTCCGTATGTATCCGAAGCCGATGATGCGGAGCGTTTTCCGAAAAAATTATTTGCGCGGTGGGGTGAGCTTGGATTGATCGGCGCACGTTATCCGGAATTGGATGGAGGCGTCGGTATGGATAAGATTTCCGACTGTATTATTCGTGAGGAATTGGGACGCGTCAGCCAAGCCTTTTGCGCCGCATTTTCGGCACACAGCCATTTGGGGGTTTGGCCGATTTGGCATGCCGGAACGGAAGAACAAAGGCTTCGCTTCTTTGCACCTGCGGTAAAGGGCCAAAAAATTGCTTGTTTTGGCTTAAGTGAGCCAGATGGTGGTTCTAATATTCGCGCTATGAAGACCCGGGCCGAGAAGATCGATGGAGGCTATAAAATCAGCGGTAGTAAGCTTTACATTACTAATTCGCCGATCGCGGATTTTATGATTTTGGCGGCGCGGACGGCACCAGAACTTAAGCCTACCGCCATAAGTCTTTTCATTGTCGAGTTGCCGAATACCGCCGTGAAAATTAGTCACCTTAAGAAGGAAGGGTTGAAAGGATCGGAAACGGGGCTTTTGTATATCGAAGACCTGTTCGTGCCGGATGATTGTTTGCTTGGGCATTCTGAGGGAACTTACCCCCTTATATTGGCATCGTTGACTGAGAACCGTGTTGGTGTTTCGGCATCGGTTCTAGGCGTGGCAAAGGGGGCGTATGAAGAAGCGCTCGACTTCAGTCGAACTCGGATTGTCGCAGGTAAACCTATCTTGGAATATCAGGCCGTTGCGCATCGCCTAGCTGACATGGCGACCGATATCGAGGCTGCACATTGGATGGTCTATCGTGGTGCTTGGCAGGTTGACCAAGGTGGTATCGATCACGAAACAGCCGCTAAGATAAAGTTGTTTGTCAGCGAGGCGGCGTTCCGAGTGACAGAGCGTGCAATTCGGGTTTTGGGTGGCGCAGGTATAATGCGAGCATTTGGTGTTGGACGTCATCACCGGGACGCTATGGTCTATTTGTTTGGGGAAGGGACATCCGATATTCAACGCAATCTTATTTCCCGTGCGATGAAAGAGCGCGATATGTTGCCTTAGGAGGCAAGTGAGTATGAACGAGAAATGGTCCCCCTTGTCACAAACCCAATTACGCGAAGCGCTAGGTGAAGCCGACCTTCGTGTGCTCCTAATGGTCCTATTCCATTTGACGGCAGACCGAAAATGGCTTTCCGACCCTTTTCTGCCAAAACGAGATGTGAACCTGATCGCAGATACAGAGGCAGGTTTGCCTGTAAAAGTAGGTGTGGAAATTCGAAAAAAGGCCGCCGAGTTATTATCGGCCAATCAATTGGATGTCGCGATTGATGATCCAGGTAATGAAATGATGACCAAGCTGATGAGCTTGTGTCTAGGGGAGGCGGTGCCACCAGAATATGCGCCTATGATGCGTGAGGAGATGGGGTTTGTATCGCGGCAGGTCGATTGGTCGGACGGAAAGCCCGATAGTATGCCGATATTGCGGCCTGTTGTCATCGTGGGTGCTGGGGCCAGCGGGATTGCGCTCGGTGCCAATCTGGTGAAACTCGGTATCCCTTTTGTTATTTTGGAGAAGAACAGCCAGGTAGGGGGCACGTGGCACGAAAATATATACCCGGGGTGCGGTGTAGACACACCTAATCACGCGTACTCCTTCTCCTTCGGCTCTCGCAATAGCTGGAGCCGCTATTTCGCACCACGCGACGAAATTCAGGATTATCTTATACGTAGCGCCGATGATGCCGGAGTTCGATCCTATATCGAGTTCAACACGTCAGTGAAGAAAGTAGATTGGGACGCCGAAAACCATTGCTGGTGTGTGACATTTGATGGCCCTGAGGGGCCAGGCGAATTGCAAGCAATGTCTTTAGTTAGCGCAATCGGTCAATTGAGCCTTCCATCAATTCCGCCTATCGAAGGTGTTAAGGATTTCAAAGGTCCTATCTTTCATACCGCGAATTGGCCGGAAGGCCTTAAGCTTGATGGGCAGAAAGTTGCTATTATCGGCACCGGTGCATCGTCGATGCAGATCGTCCCCAGTATCGCCGACCGCGTGGCATCCTTGCATATATATCAGCGAAGTGCTCAATGGGCACGGCCGATCCCAAAATATCACGACCCTATTCCGGAAGCGTCACAATGGCTTTTGGAGAAAGTTCCTTACTATGCGGCCTGGTTTCGTTTTGCGATGCTTTGGCGCTATGGTGATGGGTTATTGCCCAGCTTGAGGAAGGACCCAAATTGGGGGCAGCCGGATCGTTCGTTGAACCGGTCAAATGAGCGGCATCGCGTCCAGATGACGGAGCACATTCTCAAAGAATTGGCCGGCCGGCAGGACCTCATTGACAAATGCCTGCCAACCTATCCACCTTATGGAAAACGCATTCTTTTGGATAATGGTTGGTACGCAGCCATTAAAAAACCAAACGTTGAACTGGTTACCGACGATATTCGCCGGATCACACGCAATGGAGTTGAGACTGTCGATGGCACCTTACGCACGGCCGATATCGTCATTCTAGCAACTGGCTTTAAGGTGTCTTTGATGGCGGCGCGGCTCAACGTAACTGGCCTGAGGGGGCAAAATCTGGCGGACGTTTGGGCGAATGACAATCCGTCTGCCCATCTGGGAATTACCGTCCCGGAGTTTCCAAATCTTTTTTCCATGCAAGGGCCTAATACAGGCCTTGGTCATGGGGGCAGCGCGATTTTCCAGGCGGAATGTCAAGCGCATTATATTACCGCTTGCCTCGTTCAAATGATAGAGCGCGGCATCGGAGTGATTGATGTGAGGCGGGAAGTCCATGATGCATACGTACGGCGAGTTGATACCGAACACGAAGGATTGATTTGGACACATCCCGGTATGTCGACTTATTACCGAAATGCGAAAGGTCGGGTGGTGTCCGTAATGCCATGGCGTCTCGTTGACTATTGGTCGATGACGCATCAGCCCGATTTCACTGAGTATCATTTAACTGCTTTGAAATAAAAAATTCAATATTGGTCTGCAGCAACTTGTGGCCAATAGTTGGCATCCTGACGCCAAGAAACATACCGTTTCGTATTCGCCTCTTTTGTGAAGAATGCTGAACTCCAGCAAAGGAGGTCTGGACCTATAATGCTTTCGACCGCATTGACAATGAGCGGATTGCCGCAATGGTCGGCAACCTATTTCGAGAAAATATGCGGTCGCTTCGTCATTACGCTGTCCCCACGGGCTGCATTGCCGGATAGTTGTATGAAGTCATCGAGTAAATTCTTTTATTTCGAAACTGGAACCTCGGTTACGACGCGACGCGTAAAGATGAAGCGCTCACATTCGGTCGGTGACAATTCGATTGCACTCAGCACACTAATCAGTCCCGCAACTTATATCGTTGTATCTTTCCCGTCGCTGTTTTTGGCAGTTCTTCCCGGAATTCGATCCATCTCGGATATTTGTAATTCGCAAGTTTGTCCTTCACGAAATCCTTCAATTCCTCGCTTAACGCTTCGCTCGCTTGATTCCCAACGGAAGGAACCACGAAGGCCTTCGGCTTGATGAGATTGTCATGATCGGGATTTCCGATAACGGCTACTTCAAGCACGGCATCATTTTCCAGAAGGGCAGCTTCGACTTCGAATGGTGAGACGTAAATGCCGCCGACCTTCATCATATCATCAGAACGGCCTCCGTAGGTGTAGTAACCGTCTGCATCAACTGTGTATTTGTCCCCGGTACGGGTCCATTTTCCCTTGAATGTCTCGCGACTTTTCTGCGGCTGGTTCCAATACATAATAGCGCTAGTTGGACCCGCAACTTCCAAATGACCGAGCTTGCCTTCAGAGAGCAGTCGGCCATCGTCTTCGACTATTCGGAGTTCATAGCCAGGAACAGCTTTTCCTGAACTATTTGGTCGGACATCACCTTGACGGTTTGTGAGAAAAATATGCAGCATTTCGGTACTACCGAGGCCGTCTAGTGTCTCGGTGCCCATACGTTCTTGCCAACGGCGTAATAGCTCGCCGGGCAAAGCTTCTCCTGCGGATACACAAATACGCAGGTTGTGCTGTCCTTCTTTCGGCAAATCGCTACTGGCTAGCAGCATACCGTAAAGGGTTGGAACGCCGAAGAATACCGTTACTTGGTGAGTGGTTAAAATTCTTGAAACAGCTTCCGGCGTCGGCATACATTCTAAAAGTACAGCCGTCGCGCCTACCGCCATTGGGAAAGTAAGACCGTTACCCAGACCATAGGCGAAGAATAGTTTTGCAGCAGAGTAAACTACATCATTTTCGTTTAAGCCGAGCGTTGGTGTTGCATACAAATCGGCTGTTCCAATCAAACTGGAGTGCAAATGCACGGCCCCTTTGGGTCGGCCCGTGGTGCCCGATGTATAGAGCCAGAAGCACATATCGTCGGCATATGTTGGCGCGACGGGGAAATCCGGGGTTGCGGCTCGGACCGCATCCGAAAAATGCTCATGCCCGTGATTGTCTTTGCCAGATACCAGAATAGTTTTTAGCGATGCCCAGGACTGTATATTTTTCTCGAATGCAGGGAGGAGGGTGTCTGAGAGTAAAAGGCCTGCCGCACTGCTATCTTCGATAATATAGGCGTAGTCGTCCTCCGTGAGGCGTGTGTTGATTGGTATTGGAATTATGCCCGCCTTGATTGCGCCTAGGAACGCTGTAACGAGATCAATTGTGTCGAGCATACAAAGTATAACCCGTTGTTTCGGCTGGACGCCGCGTATGGTTAAGGCGTTCGCAACTTTGTTAACGCGCTGGGAGAGTTCGTTGTAGGTATAGCTACCATTTGTATCAATAAATGCTACTTTATCGCCGCGCCCAGCAGTGAGGTTCCGATCGATTAGGTCGGCTGCTGCGTTATATAGCGCTTTCTCTGTCATTGCCTGCCCTCCGATATCTTCACATTCAGTTAAATACGTGCTTCCTTAGGCTTTGTGGTGTGAGCTATTCGTTTAATAGTTTTGCCCATTCAACTGCCCATTCGCCGGCGCGATCTTCCGGTAGTTCTCCCGATGTGGCATCGTGTTCTAATATTTCACCCAATCGTACTGCCCTCAGATCTTTCAAAACTTTGTCAAAATTAATGCCACCCCAACAAAAAGTCTCACCATGAGTAATGTCACCAAGCGCGAAAATGCCATAAGAAATGCCGTCTAGCGCAGGTCTATTCGTTTGCAGTGATTCATATAACATCTTTGCGTTATCGGGCACGTCCCCGTGGCCATAGGTCGACGTGCATATGATATAAGCGTAGTTCGCATCAAAGACTTTAGCATCGAGCTTGTCCATCAATGTCATCTCTACCGAGTAGCCGATTTCTTTTAATGCATCGCACATTTCTTCGGCGCATAACTCAGCTGTTCCCGTCATTGTACCGACAAGGATTTTAATATGTTTGTTCATGTCATTTTGTCTCCATACAACCACTCGAGACTTAATTTCTACCAGGATTGGCACTGATAAAAATATGAAAATTAGTTCATCAAATGGGAGCAGTTAGGTAAATGAAAACACACCCGGAGAACAGAAAGAACCAGATTATGAACCTCGACAAATCAGAATTCCTGTGCGGTTTGGCGTACCCGGATGCGCTTGGCCCGCGCTGCTCATTGTATGACGCGACGGATCCTTTCGCACAATTCTGGTGTATCTGAGCGACCAATGGCTGATAACGGTGAAGCAATACGTGACCTTCGGCGGATTGTAGCAGCACGTGAAAGAGAGCATGGACGCGCCAAGGCGCAGCTTGATGCGTCTCGTCGATTTAGCAAGAGTGTTAATGGATAATTCGTCTGCTGTGATAAAATAGAAATATAATGCATGTTAAAGCGTAAGCATGGGAGAGGAGCTGGACGAATGATCACCTATGATACGGAAATGAGTCATTATCGGCATTGGACATTATCAATCGATCCACCAGTCGCAACTCTTACGCTTATGGTCGATGAAGATGGAGGCATCAAATGTGGCTACAAGTTAAAGCTCAATTCATACGACCTTGGGGTTGATATTGAACTCAATGATGCTTTGAATCGGATTCGCTTTGAGCATCCTGAAGTCCGCTCAGTCGTAATTACCAGCGGTGTCGAGCGCATGTTTTGTGCTGGCGCAAACATTTATATGTTGGGGCAATCAGACCATGGCTGGAAGGTAAACTTCTGCAAGTTCACGAATGAGACGCGCAACGCGATCGAAGATGCGAGCACTTATTCCGGTCTAAAATTCATCGCGGCATGTAACGGCACGACGGCTGGCGGGGGGTATGAGTTGGCGTTGGCCTGCGATGAGATTTTTTTGATCGACGACCGTTCGAGCGCGGTTAGCTTGCCTGAGGTGCCATTATTGGGAGTGTTGCCAGGGACAGGCGGCCTAACCCGCGTTGTTGATAAACGGCAGGTAAGACGGGACCTAGCGGACTTCTTCTGCACAAGCGCCGAAGGTATCCGTGGTCGACGTGCCAAAGAATGGGGTTTCGTCGATGAAATAGCCCCGCCAAACGTGTTTGGAAAAAGGGTGCGATGCCGTGCAGAGGAGCTCGCCGTGGAGAGTGATCGGCCAGTAAATGCCAGAGGTATATCATTGCCACCTATTCAACGCGTTGTGGATGAGATGGGTTATCACTATCGTCATGTTGAAGTTCAGCTCGACCGACTTGGTCGCACGGCAACCCTAATTGTTCGCGGGCCGCAGGAAGACGGGCCACTTGATCTGATTTCAATTCACGCAGCGGGCGCCGATTGGTGGCCGCTCGCAATGGCGCGTGAGCTGGATGACGCCATACTTATGTTGCGCACTAATAATCCCGATTTTGGAATGTTATTATTGCGCACGGAAGGTGACCCAGAAAGTGTGCTTACTGCCGATGACCTGCTTAGTCAATTTTGTAGTGATTGGTTTGTTCGTGAGGTTATCGGCTTCTTACGCCGCACATTATCACGATTGGATGTCTCTTCACGCAGTTTGTTTGCATTGGTGGACGAGGGGTCGTGTTTTGCCGGGTCGCTGTTTGAATTGGTGCTCGCTGCAGATCGCAGCTACATGCTCGATATTCCCGAAGAAGACGGATCACGGCCGAGTATCGCACTTAGCCGAATGAATTTTAGCGGATATGAAATGGCAAATGGTTTGTCACGGTTGTCAGCTCGTTTTAATAGCAATGACGAGGTCCTAGCTTCATTAGACAATTGGATCAGTAAATACGTTACAGCATTTGAAGCACTCGATTTAGGGCTTGTAACCTTTGCGCCCGACGAACTTGATTGGGAAGATGAAGTTCGGATCGCGATCGAAGAACGGGTGAGCCTTTCACCGGATGCATTGACTGGGATGGAAGCTAACCTTCGATTCGGCGGTGCCGAGACCGTCGCGACTAAAGTATTCGGAAGGTTGACCGCTTGGCAGAATTGGATATTCAATCGCCCAAACGCTGTGGGCGAAAAGGGTGCGTTGAAATTATTTGGTACCGGAAGTCGGGCCAATTTCGATTGGAAAAGGATTTGATATTTTGGCTATTAACTATCAGGAACGCATTCCAAACAATGTAGACCTTGGCAACGATCGGGCGTTACAACGTGCATTGGAACACTGGCAGCCTAAGTTTCTCGATTGGTGGACGGAGCTGGGTCCGGAAGGTTTCCAATCTGCGGATGTCTATCTCCGCACGGCGACTTCTGTCGATGCCGCAGGTTGGGCCACCTTCGGTAAAGTGAAGATGCCCGATTATCGATGGGGTATTTTCCTGACAGAACCCATACAGGATCGCACTATCGGTTTTGGTGATGAATTTGGCAAACCAGCTTGGCAAAGAGTGCCCGGAGAGCACCGCTCAACCTTACGGCGCCTGATTGTGACGCAAGGTGACACGGAACCAGCTTCAGTAGAACAGCAACGCCGCCTCGGCCTAACCTGTCCGTCGCTATACGATTTACGGAACCTGTTTCAGGTAAATGTGGAGGAGGGGCGACATCTTTGGGCAATGGTCTACCTGCTGCATGGATATTTTGGGCGTGACGGCCGGGAAGATGCGGAAGAACTGCTTCACCGGCATTCCGGAGATGAAGATAATCCCCGTATTTTGGGGACGTTTAATGAACCAATCGATGACTGGCTGAGCTTCTTTATGTTTACTTATTTTACTGACCGGGACGGCAAGTTTCAGCTAATGAGTTTGGCGGAATCCGCATTCGATCCGCTAGCCCGAACGTGTCGTTTTATGCTTACGGAAGAATCGCATCATATGTTTGTTGGTGAGACCGGTGTGACACGAGTAATTCGGCGTGCTCTTGAGATGATGTCGGAGTTAAAAACCGACGATCCTGATCTTTTGCGCCGTCATGGTGTTGTCGATTTGCCGACGGTACAACGCTACATCAACTATTGGTTTTCGTCGTCTTTGGATCTTTTTGGCTCCGAACAGTCTTCCAATGCTGCCGGATATTTCGCAAATGGTATAAAGGGGCGTCCTGACGAAGGCCGATTTGATGATCATCTCTGTATAGAAACGACCAAGGCCATTGTTGTGCCCGATGAAAATAGTGGGATTACGACAGTGGAGGTTCCAACTCGGAAAGCAATGAACGAAGTCACACGGGAAGCTTATATTCGAGACTGCATGGTTGGCCTCACGCGTTGGAATAGGGCAATCAAGCGGGCTGGATACGATATTGAATTAACACTGCCTAGCCACCGGTTCAGGCGAGTCATAGGTAGTTGGGCGAATATGCCAGTCGCCCCAGATGGGAACATCGTTCCTCAGGCTGACTACGAGCGCAGTTTGGAGAATTGGTTGCCGACCAAGAATGACCGAGCTTATATCCACTCACTTATGCATCAAGTGATCGAGCCGGGGAAGATGGCCGGATGGATAGCACCACCGGATAGGGGGATCAATAATCGGCCAATTGAACATGAATACGTAGAATTACATTAAGCATATGGAAATCGTATGAGTTCAAAGTAACCGTAGATTTTTTTTGTAACTCCACAGCTTTGGATTCGTAATTTCAAAACGATGTGAAATCCTTTGAAGCCGCCTTACACCTATGATCAGCGATCATTGCTGCCAACGGAAAACTTACTAAAACCGAAAATATTGTTAGCCACCAAGTCGCCCAAATTGAGAAGTTCGCAAGTGAACTAATCCAAAATGTGGCGGATAGAGCGGTTGCTGCCAACGCTTCAGCATTATTGCCAATAGCTCGCGTTATTAGCAATTGGATAGCCAATAAAAATGCAAAGAGAAAAACTGTTAGACCGACTAATCCTGTTTCGGCCGCGATTTCCAGCAGCCAATTGTGCGGATGGGACGGAATATATTCTTGGTTCAAACCAGGTATGAGTTCTTTGGCGCCAGGTGACAGGTTTATCGTGTTTGGTCCCACGCCTAAGAATGGTGTGCTCTTTATAACTTCAATCGTAAATCCCCAGATGACTTGTCGATGCCAATCAGGCAAAGGAAGCTCAGGGAGTTGATGTAGAGAGACTGGAGGCGTCGGAAGTCCATTGATCACGTATGTTGCGCTGACGGTTGTCACGACACACATCGAAATCACAAATATCCGAGTATACAAGACCGGCAAGCGCTTTAGCGCCAAAATTAAAACGATGATCAGGGCGGCTCCACTCAACCCAAACAAAGCTGACAGACCCGGCTGTATCCCTTTTGCATAAATTAATAAAAGCGTCAAAGGAATGCTAAGTAATGAGAGTATTTTATAGATGGAACCGAGACGCAGACCCGCCCACACGATAATTGGTAAAATACAGGCGGCAACAGAATAATAAGGTTTAAGAGTTTGTAATAAAATTGATTGAGGCCCTTTAACGAGACGATAAATTTCAAAAGGCGCGGGATGAATATACACGGAGAATATTGCGTAAAAGGCGAGTATACCAAAGCTTGTTAATATTAAACTCTTAAGCGCCAGATTTAATCGACTGCGGGACGGAGTCAGATATGCGGTTAGAATGACCCCTAGCGCCACTATGGCCAGTGTTCGTGCCCATGTACTCAGAGATTTGAACATCTCAATTGACGTGATGCAGCTTACCAACCAGAAAACAATTGTCGCTGACACAACGATTACGAGTAAACGATTTTGTTGAAATATGTCGATAGCGAACTGACATACTTTAATATCTTTGCGTAATAGTGCAGCCAATATCGGTGCTGCCAGAAAGGGCACAATAGTAGCTCGGCCAAAAATTACCGCAGGAACGGCGATACCAATACAAATGGTCGCGAACATAGTCCATCGACCATCTTCATCTCTTGGTCTCGTTCGTGAAGAAAGCTCCTCTGGCATTGGTATTCTGTGCTCTGGTTTCATGTTAAACCTTGGCGCGGTTTAGCAAAGCGAGTGACCAACTTCTAACAAGCACTTTATCGAGATTTATGTGACGTTCGTAAATGACAACGGTTCCGTCAGCGGTCAACTAATGGTTATGGATTGTTTCGAAATTATGCATTTGTTAGATAGAATTTATCAGTGATAATACTTTGTTTTCACATGCCCAGGTCGCGCGGGTGTTTCATCGATATGTTTCTTCGGGTTGTAATGACCCTGACAGGCACCAAAAAGAAATGCGACACAAAGCAATGCGAACATCTGTTTGATTACTTTCTTCTTCATTGGAATCCAGCGCCTATTTTTCTAGAAGTTCGATCTATCACCTAATAACTATAAAAATAAAATATAATCAATAAACAAAGTCTATTTAATATTCTGAAAACTATAGTATTTTGGAAATATTATCCATTTTATTTTATTTATAAATTAAAATATGGTTTCGGGATACTGATTTACCCATATGTAAGTGTCAGGATTATTGGAGTGCCTAGAAATCCTATTATGAGAAATATTTTTCTTATCGGATTTGTTTGTATCGCATTTAACTCATTGCCAACTTTGGCGGGAAGTTGGATCACAGCTGAAAATACAGATTGCAAGCTTTGGCACCCTAACCCTGATCATCAACAAAAAGTTCGTTGGGGCGGGGAGTGTGAGCATGGCAAAGCGTCAGGCGATGGCGTGGCTGAATGGTACTTGTATCAGCAACCGCCTGACCTTTGCGAATGCTCTTTTGTTGATGGAAAGGCGGAGGGTTCTGGCATATATCGCTGGGTAGACGGAGCGACCTATGTTGGCGAATTTAAAGGCGGTATTATTGAGGGTAAAGGCTTTATAAGATATCCCGATAACGAAATGTACGAAGGTGAGTTTAAAAATGGGTATCCGCATGGATATGGTGTACAAATGTTGCCGGATAACACGAAAGTGATGGGAAAATTTTATGAGGGTGCCTTCGTTTCAGGCGAATAATCTATTCCGATTGATTTAGTGCATCGAATACCCACAAGACTAACATCAAAAACAGACCTTCTATAGCCATAATTGCGAGTGCTGTAGGCAAACCGAAGCTCTCCGCCATCCAGCCGATATTAATGAAGCCCAGCGGGCCAGTACCGATGCATAGCGCGAGAACACCTAAGACGCGGCTTCGGTATTCCGGTTCGGCATTCATATAGGTAAGGGTGCTTTGCATTGCCGCAAAACCGGCGCCGGCAATTCCGATTGCTGTTAAGGTTAGCGCTGCAGCCAAGAAAGAATGCAATGGTCCACCGGAAACGTATGCCAACGCGCTCAGATATAGGATCAACACCATATAAAAAATGGCACCTAAACAAAAAATCTTCGCATATAGTGTTGGACGCGCAACCACTGCGATCACCATCGCACCTAGAAAGGCACCTAACCCTTCCAAGCTTGAAAGGAAACCGACCAGAACTGGCTGCAGTCCGAGTTGGTCGCGCCCAAGGATTGGTATCATTGCGGTAAACGGAAACCCGAACGCGTTAAAAACGATGGTAACGGAAAATACTCTACGTAATTCCCAGTTTCCCCATACGAACCGAACGCCGGCAATTAGATCTCGGATAAGTGATGGGGAAACAGTACGCCGGACCACCGATGGCAGTTTTACTGCTAAGATCAATATTAAAGCTATCGCGTAAACACTAGCGCTTAATAAATATACACCGGTGATACCAAATAGTTGCAACATGGCACCGCCCATGAGGGGACCTAGCATCCGTGTTGCACTATTGGTTGCAGAATCGAGGCTCATCGCTGCTGATAGATGCCCGCCTGAAACATCGCCGATCAATCGCCGCCTGATCGGCATGTCCGTCGCCCAGAATAGCCCGCTTAAGATTGAGGCAATCGCAATATGCGTGAACGTTAATTGTCCGCTGTAAGCTATAATAGCCATCGCCAATGCAATGCAGAGGATTGCTGAAATGGTTGCAGCGAGCAATAATTTTCGGTTCACTCGATCCGCGATACCGCCGATAACCGGTCCAAAAAAGGTGAGGGGAAGACCCCAAAGTACGGGAACCAATGATACTAAAAGCGGTGATCCCGTAGTCTCAAAAGTATACACCCCGAGTGCCAGTAATTGGAACCATCGTATGAAGCCAGTGAGGCCGCCCATTATCCATATGCAAAGATAATTTGGACTATGTAGAAGAATCCGGATACCTGATTCATGTTTGGCTTCTGATGCATCCGTGCTCATTTGTTAATCCTTGGCACAAACGTGGTTTATATGTCGCCCCGAGCCATATACCGTGAGTAGTGTGATTGATTCATGAACCAAAGGTAATAGTCGAATTGAGATGGCGGAAATGGAATTAAAGGCACGGGTCAAAACTCTCATTGGCGTGGCGTTGGTCGGTGCCGTGTTGCTGCTTTCTTACGAGATTTTCTATTGGTTTACACACGTTTATGAGAGCGATGTTCGCGTTCATACCGATTTTACCGACATTTCTTCACGGGTAGACGGCAAGATTGCAGAAATACACGTAGAAGAGGGCAGCCCTGTCGCCAAGGGGCAGGTGATCGTCACTTTGGAGCATCAATCGATTAAATTGAATATTGAAGCACTCATTACCGATTTGGCTCTGGAGAGGGGTAATCGGGAAAGTTTAATCACCGAGCGGGATGCTTTTCGCGCGGAACTTGATACTAATTTGGCCACGCAACAACAGAAAATTAGGGCTCTGCAGGTCGAATTAAAATCGGCTATAGATCGATTGAAGATCGCGCAAAAAGATCTGAAAAGGGTCCAAGTTCTTGTTCACAAACGTTTAAAACCCGAATCGAAATTGAACGCTGAACAAGATAAAACACTCATTTTAAAAGGCCGTATAGCATCGCTTCAAAGTCATGTTTTGGTTGCAAGAAGCGAATTGGCACACCTGAAATCAACAGAGCGGAAAATAGATTTAATCACAAATAAAATAAAAATTTCAGATATTAAAAATAAAAAGATAAAAGATGAAATAAAAAAACAAGAATTATTTATAAATCATAGAATAATAAAAAGTCCAATAAATGGTTTAATAGGGGAAATACACAAACATAAGGGTGAATATGTAGAAGATGGCGTCAATATTCTTATGGTTCACGACCCGAAACTCTATTGGGTTGAGGCGTACGTAGATGAGGGTCAAATTCGCCATGTACGAGTTGGGCAGGAAGTTTTGATCGATCTCGATGCCTATCCGCTGCGCGATTTTTACGGTCGAGTGCGGCATATTGGCAGCGTGACAAAACGGGGGCCAGATGGGGCTAATGGTAGTAGTGGCGGTGTCCGTCTCGGTGGTAATGTTGAACGTGTACCTGTTCGGATTTCCATCGAAAATCCGCCGCCTAATATCACGCCGGGTATGCGCGGTGACGTAAACATTCGAATTTACGAAAACATCAAGCTTTGGTGGAAATGGGAAAAGGAGTGATGCGTCTAGAGGGTAAAACGATAATCATTACGGGCGCTGCGTCCGGTATTGGACGGGCGAGTGCAACTCGCGCATTACAAGAGGGCGCGCGCGTGATTGGTGTCGACTTAAACGGCGACGATATGCCAGATGGCGTTGAGCCCATCGTGGGCGACGTGACCTCAACAGACACAATTGCACGCGCGGTCACCGTGGCGGGGACTATCAATGGCCTTGGGACAATCGCCGGGATCAGCCGCTCCGGTGTCGCGATTGATGCTCTTTCAGGTGCAGACTGGGATCAGATATTTGCGGTTAACGTAAAGGCGTGTTGGCAATGGTTGGTCGGAACCTTACCAGTGATGCGTGAGGCCGGTGGTGGATCAGTGGTCATGGTAGCATCACAATTGGCCTTTGGCGGCGGGAAACTGAATGCAGCGTATATTGCGTCCAAGGGGGCCATTGTCAGTCTCGTCAAGACAGCTGGATTCGAATTGGCGGTAGATAATATTCGTGTGAATGCTGTTGCTCCTGGTGCCATCAACACACCAATGCTCGACGGCAGCATGTCACGTGCAGAAGATCCCAAGGCTGCACGTGATTATTCACGCAATCGCCATGCTATGAAACGTTTTGGCCGCGCAGAAGAAATTGCGAGCGGCGTGGTTTACCTTCTGTCCGATGAAGCAAGCTTCAACACAGGTTCGGTCATTACCATCGACGGTGGTTGGAGGGCGGCTTAGACCACACCGCGTTCCGCCAAATTCTTAAAGAGCGATGTCGCGCCGAACTCCCAGCGCGGTATTGCATCAGATTTGTCAACCGCATTGGCGAGGGTGCCAAGTTTCGGAGATTGCATCACGACAGTGTCGCCGATGTGATGGGTGAAACCGCCTCCGGATTGATTACGATCTTGATTGGGCGTGAACATAGTGCCTGTGAAGAGTACCACTCCGTCCGGATATTGATGATTGGCGCTCAGCGTCTGATCCATCAGGTCCTGAATATCTCGGCTGATCTCCGTCATTGAGCTTCCGTCCTCAAGTCGAAAATTATCCGTACCCTCAACTATTAACGACACATACGCATTGCGGAGATCATTTAGCGAAAAATTTTTATCGATAAGGCGGATGAACGGGCCTATGGCGCAGGAGCCGTTATTGTCTTTGGCTCTTCCCAACAATAGTGCTGAGCGTCCTTCGACATCTCGCAAGTTTACGTCGTTGCCTAGTGCCGCGCCGACGATTTTTCCTTCTTTATTTCCGACAAGAACCACTTCTGGCTCAGGGTTATTCCAGTTCGACATGGGGTGGATACCGATCATTGCGCCGAAGCCGACCGCCGACATCGGTTGAGCCTTTGAGAAGATCTCTGCATCAGGGCCAATTCCAACTTCGAGATATTGTGACCACATGTCCCGATTGATGAGAGCCACTTTTACCTTCTCTGATTGTGGCGATCCTGGCACAATATCTGAGAGGTCGATGCCAATGCCGTCGAGTAACTCCTTACGGACCTCTTCGGCGAGTGCAGGGTCGCCCGCCGTTCGTTCGTCGATTACGCGTTCCAATAGGCTACGCACGAACGTGACGCCACAAGCCTTATGTGCGTGAAGATCAGTCGGCGACAAAAACCAAGGTTTTGTTTGGTCTTGACTGCTGGCGATACTATTTTCCGCAATTGACCGCCAGTTTCCAAGGTTTTGGCCATTTGCTGTTGCTACTGCGCAGGGATCGGTTGAATTGGTCAAGGCCGACATAGTGGCTACAGTATGCGTTATGTCGAAGACGCCGCTCTCGCGGATTGAAACCACAGACGGTCCACCGACATCTGGCCGCCAGACCCGTCCGACCAATGTTCCGTTAAATTCGTCTTCCGGCAGGAATTTGTTGATATACGTATCCCAGTTTGTTGGCATGGCTTTACTCCGAGAAATTCGTTTCTTAAGCCCTCCCACGAAACTATGTTGACCAGCAAGAACGAGAAGACTTTTTTTGGAGAGAAAATCATGGCGATCCGCATTGGAGTGATGATGGGTGATCCGGCTGGGGTCGGAGCGGAATTGACAGCAAAGTTATTAGCAAGCGGCACTATGTCGGTCGAGACGGGCGTCGTTATTGTTGGTGATCCTGTGCATCTGGCGCGCGGCCAATTGGCGGCTGACACTAATATAAAATTTGATGAATTTGACGAAGTGAATGGCGTTCAGGTTGGCGCGGGAAAAATATCACTCCTGCCGCAGTTGCTCGATGGAGCTGCCAATTATCCTCACGGCAAGTCGAAACCCGAGGGTGGCCGCTATATGCTCGACTGTTTTGAGACTTTGTTGTCCCTCTACAAAGAAGGCCGTATCGACAGCATCTGCTTTGCACCACTAAACAAACATTCACTAAAAATTGGTGGTATGGAAACTGCGGACGAACGTGACTGGCTGACGGAAAAGTTAGGGTATACCGGCCATACGGCAGAGCTTAACGTTATTGAAGGCCTTTGGACATCACGGGTAACATCACATGTGCCGCTCCGTGACGTTGCCGACCTAATTACAGTCGATGGCATTATAGATGCGGTATGTCTCATCAATACCGTATTGAAGACTGCAGGCAACTCAAATCCAAAAATTATGGTAGCCGGCCTGAACCCGCACGGAGGTGATAATGGTGCTTTTGGTAGGGAGGAACTTGATGTGATTGGACCTGCGGTCAAAATGGCAAAAGAGCAAGGCCTTAATGCTGAGGGTCCTTTCTCACCAGATACGATGTTCCTTTCCGCAAAGAAAGACAATTATGATGCCATTGTAACCATGTATCATGACCAAGGTCAGATCGCGATGAAGCTGATGGATTTCGAGCATGGCGTTACTGTGCTCGGCGGTCTGCCGGTGCCGATTTCGACACCGGCACAAGGTTCTGCGTTCGATATTTCTGGCAGAGGTGTTGCCAATCCGGGCGCAATGAAAGCTGCATTTAAAATTGCTGAACAAATGGGGGCATCTTGATGGCTATTCTAACAGATGAAATGAAGCGGGTACTTGCGGAGCATTCTTTGGGTTATGTCGCCAGTATCGCGGCAGATGGCTCTCCAAGTTTGTCACCTAAGGCTACTTTCCTGTCGTTTGGCGATGATAAAATTATGTTTGGCGAAATGCGTTCGCCGACGACGGTCAAGAATATCGCCGCCAACCCAATGGTCGAAGTCAACTTTGTCGATGTACTGGCGCGCAAAGGCTTTCGCTGCAAGGGGACAGCTGTATTTCACGCACGTGGCACGAAACAATTTGAGCTATGCCTTGCCGAATTTTCCAAGGTACGAGATCAAGCGCTCCTCGATATGTTCAATGGCATTGTTTTGATTGATCTTGTGACATGCTCGTTGCTTATAAGCCCGGCATACGAGACTGGTGAGACCGAAGAAAGCCTCCGCGCGGCGTTCAAAGAAATATATACAAAGCTTTAGTGTGACGAGCTTGGCCTCTCTGATGCACTTGCCACTACCTGTTGCTCAGTGTGTAGGTGTATCGCAACTAGAATGAAACTTTATGACCAACGCGTTTACGGCGTTGGGACATTCGTACGCGACCCAGTGCCCGCCGCCCTGGACGAAGTGCGCCTGAATTTCAGGTTTTACTTCACGTAGCAGTGCTGCACGGCCTTGAGGGCTGGGGTGAGCAAGTTTATCAGCGTCGCCCCAAATTAGTTGGATCTTTGCTGTCGCTTTCTTAATATTGTTGGGCGTCAGATCACTAAGGCTGAGCTTGGCACTGTTGAACCCTGTGCGGCGCGAGTTTGCGAGTTGCAGGCCAAGTGTGTCTTCTCCGATTTTCGATTCGTCGTTGATCATCATCTGCAGGAGGTTGTGACGCAAAGTTTCACGTACCTCTGGCATATTAAGATCGCCTTTTGGCAATCGGCGCATGTCGAGGGTCCGGCCAACGGGATTTCCGAAACCGCCGGGTGCTACGAGGGTAAGTTTTTCTACCCGGTCACCAAGTTCGGCAGCAATACCGGCCGCAAGAGCACCACCAAATGAAAAGCCTATTAGGTGAAAGCGAGCAACGTCCGCTGTAAGTGCATCCATTTTTGGAACCATGGCCGCTACGTATTCCGCAGCTGTGTATTCTTTATTCGTCGGATCCGAATCGCCATAACCCGGTAGGTCGAGGGCGCGGACAGTAAATCTTTGCGCAAGCGCATCGACATTGCGGATCCAATGAGTATGTGATCCTGCACCGCCATGACACATCACGAATAGAGGCCCCGAACCCGCCTCCGCGAAATTTATCCCGGACTTTTTTCGAAACTTCCAATCTCTCATGCCGCCCCTTCGCTGTTCGCGTGGAAACATATTGCTGTTAGAGCGGATTGCTAGTCCTAAATTTCTTGACACTTCATTTCGCTCTGGCGAATCGAAGAGGTTGCCGCCTCTTCGCATTCTGTATTTCTTGTCTCATTCTAGGAAAATTAAGGGTTCCTCAGAAGCGGCGAGTAATCAGATAATAAATTTAAGGATGGAAATTTGCATCGCGGTCTTGGTCTCTTGGCTGCATGCGTCTAATTTCATTCAAAATTAAAAAGAAGACGGACCCTGACGGAGAGAGGACCATCCAAATGAGTGCCCGCGTCGATACCTCGCCGAAAGTGGCGGACGAAGTGAAGACTACAACCTGCTATATGTGTGCCTGCCGTTGTGGCATAAAGGTCCATCTTAAGGACGGTCAGGTTCGCTATATTCAAGGAAACTCGGATCACCCTGTGAATAAGGGCGTTCTTTGCGCAAAGGGTTCAGCGGGAATTATGCAGCAGTATTCGCCCGCGCGTTTGTCGAAACCCTTGCTGCGTGTAGGTGACCGGGGTTCTGGCGAATTTAGAGAAATAGAATGGTCGGAAGCGATCCAGACAGCTGTTGAATGGCTCAAGCCAATCCGTGAAGATGACCCGAAGAAGCTCGCGTTTTTTACGGGCCGGGATCAAAGCCAGGCACTGACCGGTTGGTGGGCGACGCAATTTGGGACGCCCAATTATGCTGCGCATGGCGGATTTTGTTCCGTTAATATGGCGACGGGTGGTATTTACTCAATCGGGGGCTCATTCTGGGAGTTTGGCGAGCCTGATTGGGAGCATACCAAGTATCTAATGATGTTCGGCGTTGCTGAAGATCATGACAGTAATCCGATTAAGATGGGCCTCGGTAAGGTTAAGGCCAACGGGGCGAAATTTGTCTCGGTCAATCCAGTCCGAACCGGTTATTCTGCCATTGCTGACGAATGGGTTGGGATTGCACCTGGTTCAGATGGTCTCTTTGCATTGGCCATCGTTCATGAACTTTTAAAGGCAGGAAAAGTCGATCTACCGTATCTTGTGCGTTACACGAATGCACCTTGGTTGGTAATTCAGAACCCAGGCGGTGCCGATGACGGCATGTTTGCACGCGACGAGGATGGGAACCCTCTCTGCTGGGATCAGCATTCGAACGCTGAAGCTAGTGCTCTGCGCTCTGACGTTTCGCCTTCAATGAAGGGCGAGCATATGCTCGCCGACGGAAGAATTGCGAAGCCCGTCTTCCATATTCTTGCGGAACGTTATCTTCGTGAAGAATATTCGCCTGCCAATGTTGCCGGTCGTACCGGAATTTCGGCTCAAAGAATCCGGCGCCTAGCCGCTGAAATTGCGCATGTTGCCTTCGAGGAGGAGGTAGTGATTGAGCAGCCCTGGACTGATTGGGCTGGACGTCATCAAGAACGTATGGTGGGGAGACCGGTCGCATTCCATGCGATGCGGGGCATTTCCGCGCACTCGAACGGGTTCCATACGTGTCGCGCGTTGCACCTCGTGCAGATGTTGATCGGTAGCATCGATGTGCCTGGTGGTTTTCGCTATAAGCCACCATTCCCGCGCCCAGCACCCTTCGGGCCAACGCCGGGCGGCAAGCCGGGCACGGTCGAAGCAGGGAAACCAATGGGTGGCCCACCGCTCGGTTTCCCGCGTGGTCCAGAAGATTTGGTTGTGGATGGATCTGGGAACCCCATTCGTATAGACAAGGCGTTTTCTTGGGAAGCGCCCCTCGCTTGTCACGGAATGATGCACACCGTGATCACTAATGCGCACAAAGGTGACCCCTATCCGGTCGAGGTTCTCTTCATGTTTATGGCAAACATGGGGTGGAACTCTGCCATGAATACAAAAGAGACCATCGACATGCTTACTGACAAGCGAGATGATGGTGAATACAAAATTCCAAAGATTATCTATTCGGACGCCTATTTTTCCGAAACAGTGCCCTACGCGGACTTAATTCTACCAGATACGACGTATCTTGAGCGGTGGGACGCGATTTCTATGTTGGATCGGCCGATATCAGGTGCGGAAGGGGCGGCTGATTCGATCCGTCAGCCGGTGGTAGAGCCCGACCGCGATGTACGTCAGTTCCAGGAAGTTCTCTTGGAAATCGGTGTGGGTCTGGGGCTGCCGGGTATGACTAATGAGGATGGTAGTGCCAAGTACCCTGGCGGCTATGCAGATTATATAATCAACCATGAGCGGACGCCGGGTGTTGGTACGTTGATGGGATGGCGAGGTGAGAGTGGCGATCAGTCTGGGAAGGGAGCGCCCAATTCTAAGCAGCTTGAGAAGTACATTGAGAATGGGTGCTTTTGGCGACACGGACTAAGCCCGAACGAGCTATACTTCAAGCATGCGAATAAAGACTATCTTGAGCTTTCGGCTAAGCTTGGATTTAACGGCAATGCCGATCCCGTGATCCTTCAGCTCTATAGCGAGCCTATGCAGAAGTTTCGCTTGGCAGCGCGGGGACACGGCGAGATCCAGCCGCCTGAGAAAGACCGTGCGCGGGTTGAGGCATATTTCGACCCATTGCCGATATGGTATTCGCCTTTTGAAGACGAAGTTGTCGACGAGGCAGATTATCCGCTGCATGCTGTGACGCAGCGTCCAGCGGCGATGTATCACTCTTGGGGATCCATGAATGCCTGGCTCCGGCAAATTCATGGTTGGAACCCCCTCTATATTCCGCGTGAGTTGGCAGATTCTAAAAGTATCCAGACCGGTGACTGGGTTTATCTCTCAAGTCGGCATGGCAAAATAAAGGCGATTGCCCGTGTTATGGATGGTGTAAACAGCCGCACCGTTTGGACGTGGAACGCCATTGGGAAACGGAAAGGTGCATGGAACCTCTCAGAGGATGCTGAAGAATCCAACAAAGGTTTTCTGATGAACCATCTGATTGATGATTTACTGCCGGCGCAGGAAAATGGATATCGCTATGCGTGTGCTGACCCGATTACTGGGCAGGCGGCCTGGTATGATCTCCGCGTAAGCCTTGAAAAAGCGCCAAGTGGAAAAGGGGTCAGCGAGCCAGAGTTTGTGGCCCTGACCAAAGTGCCTGGCGTTCGAGAGCGTCCAGATAAAGTACGATATGGTGCCCCCAATGATACTGTCATGGCGGGAGGAGACGACTGATGACGTCACTTCCCGAAAAATGTTCGGAAAAGCGCTTGGGCCTCGTTATCGATCTTGATACTTGCGTTGGTTGTCATGCATGTGTTGTGAACTGCAAGGAATGGAACACCGGCGGCTATCCGGCCCCACTCTCTGACCTTAATGCATATGGTGCCAACCCGGTCGGAGCTTGGTTAAATCGGGTTCACGGGTTCGAGGCTGGTGATGGCGAGAATGGGCGCACGGTCTATTTCCCAAAATCTTGTCTCCATTGCGAAAATGCTCATTGTGTGACCGTTTGCCCGACAGGTGCCTCCTACAAGCGAGACGAAGATGGGATCGTATTAGTCGACGAGGATAAATGTATCGGCTGCGGCCTTTGCGCCTGGGCCTGCCCCTATGGGGCGCGTGAACTAGACAGTTCAGAAGGTGTAATGAAGAAGTGCACACTCTGTGTAGACCGAATTTATAATGACAATATCCCGCAGGCTGAGCGAGTGCCAGCCTGTGTTGCCACCTGTCCCGCAACTGCACGACACTTCGGTGACTTTGCTGACCCTCAGTCGAACGTTTCGAAATTAGTGGCTGAACGAGGCGGTTTCGATCTTATGCCGGAGATGGGATACCACCCAACCAACAAGTACCTGCCACCGCGGCCCGCTAAAAAACGGGCGACCGATGTGGGTGCATCAGAACGCTTGGAAGAAGTAAAGCCCGATGGTGGCTTTCTCGGCTGGGTAGATCAGATGTTGTCGCGTTAAAGGAGAGGGAAATGCTTCCAGCTTATTCGGTTATCCTCTTTACTACCTCGGCAGGCGCTGGCTATGGGCTCTTGTTCTTGCTGGCTATTGGTATGCCGCGCGGATCGGTGCCACTCGATACGTCGTTCGCCGTTGTCTCAATGGGGCTCGCCCTGATCTTAATTACCATTGGGTTGCTGAGTTCAACCTTCCATCTTGGGCATCCCGAACGCGCCTGGCGGGCAATGAGTCAATGGCGTTCTTCGTGGCTCTCGCGCGAAGGCGTAGCCGCGCTCTTCACCTATATCCCGACTGGTTTGCTCAGTATTGCCTGGGTATTTATGGGACAGAACACAGGCGACTGGATTATGTTGATTGCTAGCCTTGCTTGGATTGGTGCGTTGTTGACTGTGTTCTGCACCGGCCAGATATACGCCAGTCTGCCTACGGTACGTCAGTGGAACCAACCCTTAACGACGCCAGTTTACCTAATGTTTGCACTGGCGTCTGGTAGCTTGTGTCTAAATGCTTTGATGCGGTTGTTTGTGAGCCCTGCGCAGTGGTGTGATATCCTTGTTATCGTTTCGTTAGTCTGCGCCTGGGTGGCAAAGCGAAGCTATTGGCGTAGTATCGACATGGCTCGAGAGCTCAATACAGTCGAATCAGCGACAGGGCTGGGTCACCTTGGCAAAGTGAAGCTGCTCGATCCACCACATTCTTCTGAAAACTACTTAATGCGAGAAATGGGGTTTAAGATCGCCCGCAAACACGCCCTGAAGCTTCGTAGGGTTGCGCAGACATTGGGTCTTTATGTCCCGCTGTTGGCAACCTTTGCGATGCTATTTAGCGTCGGAGCGCCCGGAATTATTCTTGCGCTTGTCGCGTTGGTCTCTGGTATGACAGGTATTGCTGTCGAGCGTTGGCTCTTCTTCGCCGAAGCGAAACACACAGTGCAGCTTTATTATGGGGAACAAACCGCGTGATAAGTCGTTGACGCGGCTCTTTCCCGGGGTATCTTGAGCGCTCTATGACCGACCGCATTCTCATCGTCGATTTCGGCAGCCAGGTGACGCAACTTATAGCGCGCCGTGTGCGAGAGAGCGGGGTTTATTGTGAAATTTATCCCTTTAATAAGGTCACTGTGGAGAGTATCTGCGACTTTGACCCAAAGGGTGTGATCCTCTCGGGTGGACCTGCGTCGGTACATCACACAGATACACCGCGCGCGCCGGACGGGTTGTTTGATATGGGGTTGCCTGTTCTTGGAATTTGCTACGGTGAGATGATTATGTGCGCGCAGCTGGGCGGTACGGTTGCGCCGACTAAGGATCGTGAGTTTGGTCGCGCCTTTGTCGATGTGGCTGAGGATTGCCAGCTCTATGAGGGCGTTTGGAAACCTGGTGAGACGTATCAAGTTTGGATGAGCCATGGTGATAAGATTGTCAATGTGCCGGATGGGTTTCGTGCAGTTGCGTCCTCCGATAGCTCGCCTTTTGCGGTCATTGCGCATGAAAGCAAGCCGTTTTACGGGGTGCAATTTCATCCGGAGGTCGTTCACACATTAGACGGCGCTCAGTTGTTGCAGAATTTCGTTCACAAAATTGCGGGTTGCGCCGGTGATTGGACAATGGCGAATTTTCGTGAGCAAGAGATCGCAAAGATCCGCAGTCATGTTGGTGATTGTAAAGTAATCTGTGGTTTGTCAGGTGGCGTTGACTCGTCTGTTGCCGCTGTGTTGATTAACGAGGCGATTGGTGAGCAATTGACATGTATTTTCGTCGATCACGGATTACTTCGGATGAATGAGGCGGAAGAGGTCGTTGAGACCTTCCGTACCCGATTCAATATTAAGCTAGTGCACCGGGATGCAAGCGACCTCTTCATTAGTGAGTTGGAAGGTAAAATCGATCCGGAAAAGAAAAGAAAGATTATCGGTCGCCTTTTTATTGAAGTCTTCGAAGAAGAGGCGGCTAAAATTGGTGGCGCAGACTTTCTGGCGCAGGGCACCCTTTACCCGGATGTTATTGAATCAGTCTCCTTTACCGGTGGGCCGAGCGTCACGATTAAATCGCACCATAATGTTGGCGGTTTGCCAGAACGTATGAATATGACTCTGGTTGAGCCTTTACGCGAGTTATTCAAGGACGAGGTCCGTGATCTTGGGCGCGAACTTGGCATTCCAGAAGAAATTGTTGGGCGACATCCGTTTCCGGGACCCGGCCTCGCGATACGTTTGCCAGGCGGGGTCACGCAGGAGAAATTAGATACTCTCCGCGAAGCTGATGCGATCTACATTGAGGAAATTCGCAAAGCGGGTCTCTATGATAAGATCTGGCAGGCATTTGCGGTCCTGCTTCCAGTCCGCACGGTCGGTGTTATGGGCGACGCGCGCACTTACGACCACGCCTGTGCGCTGCGAGCAGTAACTTCGAGTGACGGTATGACGGCAGACTATTTTCCCTTTGATCACAATTTTCTTGGTCGGACTGCCAACCGGATCATTAACGAGGTCAAGGGTATAAACCGGGTTACATATGACATCACTTCCAAACCGCCAGGTACAATCGAGTGGGA
>CEUN01182087.1_pt1 | contig 42086 bp, 33 predicted proteins | sample 361501 | NCBI WGS metagenome assembly CEUN01 (sample SAMEA2622801, study PRJEB7988) | marine metagenome | biome: marine biome (ENVO:00000447); feature: marine epipelagic mixed layer (ENVO:xxxxxxxxx); material: "saline water (ENVO:00002010), including plankton (ENVO:xxxxxxxx)" | depth 120 m | reverse complement strand
TGCCGTTAATTACCGCGGTTCACGGGCTCGACTCGGTAATTTCTACGATGTTGCACTGTGGGCCCAGCGAAACAGCGTAACTTATCTTCCAAGCAACGCTCAAACAAAAACTAGAGTGCGATATTACAACGATAACTACGAGGGGGATTCTCGTAGAAATCGCATAGGTCGAGCGATATAAATAAAGGGCAATAGAAATGATCGTGAAAGGATCCCAGAGCCAAAAAGGCATACAGGACCTTGAAACAGCGATCGCGCTAATTGCATTCGTGGTTATGGCTTCAGTGTTCGTCCCGGACGGACAACATGGTGTGCGATGACCTATGGCCCGTCCCCGGAGCGCGAACGCTAAACTCCTCGGCATTATGTTCCAGGTAGGTCCAAACTGAAATGAATCCGGTATCCACCGGCCAGAGGATGCCCGTTTCTGATTAATAGGCTATCGAACGATTTCTAGTTGGCAGCAACTAGTGTGATTGAACTGGTAGGTCTTTGAGCAGGCCTGCGTCGTCCATCGATTGCCACTCGTTCAGGAAGGTTGTGTTCCATTCTTCAGTCAGGATGTGTTCCATCATGTCTCTGAAGATTGGCCAGAACACGATAATTCCGTCTGCACCGTCGGCAATCGCTGCTTCGGCGGTTTCGACAGACCGAACGAGAGCGGCAGTGATGAATGGTCGATCTCCCCAGCCATCGAACATATCTTGGCAGTCACGAATCAGCTTGGTCGGATCACCGCTTACTTCCTTGAAAGGTTCGCAGAAAGGCAGTACGTGAGTGACTCCAGCTGCTGCCACTGCGGCTGCTTGCGGAAGCGAAAATACTGTCGTGCAGAAAGTCGGAATGCCTGCTTTTTTCAGCTCCGAGAACGCACCTAGAGCGTAAGTCGTCGCCGGGATCTTTAGGATGATCTGGTCGGACATCTTAGTGAACACTTCACCTACATCGAGGAGTTCCTGGGTTGAGTGACCGTCGATCTCGATAGCGACAGGCTTGTCAGTGATGTCCAAGTATCTCTTGGTTACCTCTGTTATTTGACCGTATTTCTTAACCATGTCGTTCAACACAATTGTGTTGGTGACGATTCCGGCAGCCCCGCGGTCCATCCATTCGGCGAGGTCTTCGGGATCTCCGGCGAGCCACATGGCAGGTCCCGTTCCAGTCATTCGAGCGCTCTTGGCAGTACCGAAGAGCGGTTCGGTTAATTTGGGTGAAGTTCCATTTTGGGTTGCCACTGTATTTCTCCGGAGTCGTGTTGGCCGATCGTAGAATACGATTTGATCACTTTGATGATAATTTCTCTCAGATTCGGGAAGTTTACCGCCTGTGTGTACTTTCGTGTTCTGAACCTTCAGGGTTTAGACCACTGTATCCGAACGGACGCCAGCACTGGAGTCGATGTTTGGAAGATAACTTGACGGCGATGCTGATTCGTTTAGTCGAACAGTGCATCGGCGAGTATTTCGACTATGTGTCGAGATTCCCGCGGGGTGTTGAAACCAATTTGTTCACGGCAGGAAATACCGTTCGTGGCGATTTCGACGTTACTTCCGGCTGCTCGAATTGCCGGGAAGAGTCGGTCTTCACCTGTGGCGCTCGAAATGGCAACGTGCTCCTTTTCATATCCAAAGGACCCTGCCATTCCGCAGCATCCAGCTGAAATTTCTAAGGCGGTGTATCCATCAGGCAGGTTCAGTGCTTTCAGAGAATTCGATGTGCCAGTAAGTGCCCGTTGGTGGCAGTGACCAAAGAATTGAATTTCTCTCTGGGCTTCTGACCAGTTGACCTGCTGTTTGCCATCGTCATGGTTTTCGACAAGCAAGTCCTCGACTGTCACGACCGCTGACGCAACCTGTTTCGCCTTGGCGTCTCCGCCCAGTAGGTCGGGCCAATCATCGGTTATCGCTGAAACGCAGCTAGCTTCACAACCAACAATCTTGATTCCCTGCTCGACGTATGAGTGGAGCAGATCGACATTGTGTCGAGCGTTCTCACCAGCCTTGTCGAGCAATCCTTTTGAAATCATTGGACGTCCGCAGCACTTTCGATCATTCAAGATCACAACTTCGTAGCCCATTGCTTCAAGAACCCGGGTTGCCGAAATTCCAATTGATGGGTGGTTGAAGTTCATGAACGTGTCGTGGAACAAGATCACCTTCCCGCGAGGCGACGGGTTAGTTGATTTGTGCCCTTTGAACCACTTCTGGAAGGTGTTGCGCACAACTTTCGGAGAAGGTCTATTACGGTCGAATCCAATAGTCTTTTCCAGAAGGAATTTCACCGGAGCAGATCTATTAACCGCGTTGGCAATCGGTGCTAACGGAGCAGATAGCTCGTTGAACTTATGAATATCTGCGACCACTCTAGAGCGTATTGGGACCTTGTTGGTTTTGTAATACTGATAGAGGTATTCGTACTTGATCTTCGCCATGTCAACGTCCGAAGGGCACTCAGACTTGCATGACTTGCACTCCAGGCAGAGATCAAGAACCTTAATTAGGTCTTTAGAGGCGAATTTATCGGTCGGTAACGCGCCGGAAAGAGCTGCTCGAAGTGAGTTTGCTCGACCACGAGTGGTGTGTTTTTCTTCTCGTGTCGCCATGTACGAAGGGCACATTGCTCCGGCGTTCACCTTGCGGCAAGCACCTACACCGTTGCACTTTTCGATAGCGGCGATGTAGCCGCCTTCTGCCGACCAGTCGAGCCGAACAGGAGGTGCGATTGGTTTGTAGTTTGTGCCGTATCGAAGGTTTTCGGTGAGCTTTGGCGTATCGAAAATCTTATTCGGATTCATCACGCCGTTCGGATCGAACGCCGACTTCACTTCTCGGAAGTGTTGGACGAGGTCTGATCCAAACATTTTGTCGGCAAAGGCTCCACGGACAATACCGTCACCGTGCTCCCCGCTCAGAGATCCGCCGAACTCTAAGACCAGATCCGAAATTTCATCGGCAATGCGTGCCATCTGATCAATCCCGTCGAGTGTCTTCATATCTACGACTGGGCGAATGTGGAGGCAGCCGACCGAAGCGTGACCATAGTAACCGGCCTCGGTTCCGTTCGACTGAACAATTTCGTCGAAGCGCTTTACATACTCGGGGAGCTTTTCGGGAGGGACCGCGGTGTCCTCCACAAACGGCATTGGCTTGGCGTCGCCAGGGATGTTCATCATCAAGCCGAGACCAGCCTGACGCATCGCCCAAACCTGGGCTTGCTCTGAGGCTTTCATCAACCGAGTCGTCGCGTATGGTCGACCACCCGTCTTCATTCGTTCGTCAAGCTTGTCGAGTTTTGAATGGACTTCAGCTTCCGAGTCTCCGGTCATTTCGACCACGAGAATGTCGGTGGGATTGCCTTCGAGGAAAGTGAGGTTTCGAGCGAAGCCAAGCGACTTGCGGGCTTGCGAAATGATCATGTCGCCCATGTGCTCAACGGCATCCGGGTTTTGCTCGAGAGTCGCGACCGTTGCTTCCATTGCCGATGAAATGTCAGTGAAATGGAGAACTGAGAGCCCTTTGACTTTCGGAATCGGCTCGAGGTTGAGTTTTGCCTCTGTTACGGCTACGAGTGTGCCTTCGGAACCCACGATGAGCTTGGCGATGTTCAGCATTTCCGGGTTCTGTACGAGGTCGATGTTATACCCACCAACTCTTCGCAGAATTTTTGGGTATCGCTCTTCGACAGCCGCAGCAGACCGGCGAGCTATCTCATTAACCTGGTTGTAAATACGCCCTTCGAGGGTTTCGGACTTCATCTTTGATTCGAGTAGTCCGGTGGAAATTTGTTCGAAAACGGTCGCCGATCCATCAGAAAGAACAACTTTCATTCCCAGCACTTGGTCGACGGTTTTGCCGTAAACGATCGAGTGAGCGCCACACGAGTTGTTACCCATCGCTCCGCCAATATTGGCACGAGAAGATGTGCTTGGGTCTGAGGTAAAGAAAAGCCCGGTATGACGAGCCTGTCGGTTCAGATCGTCGATAGTTACACCGGGTTGAGTTCGAACCCATTGTTCTTCCTGATTGATCTCCAGTACATCATGCATATACTTCGAGAAATCTAGAACAACAGAATGGTTAACCGTCTGACCCGAAAGACCAGTTCCACCGCCTCGCGGGAGTACCGAAACATTGTTTTCCCCCGCAATCTCGAGTACTGCCTGAACATCGGAAGAGTCTCGCGGGATTACAACTCCAACCGGCTCAATTCGGTACAGCGAAGCGTCAGTCGAGTACATTTGTCGCGTTATGTCATCGAACCTGACTTCGCCACCGACTGCAGCCCTGAGATCGGCTTCTAAATCGGCAGAAGAGCTCGACATCTTGGGCGGTCGGAAAGTTTTCGTCATTGAACTTACTTCGAAGCTACAGCGTGAGGATCATCTTCTGTAGAAGAAGGGAACACCTTAGAGAGAACAATGGCGAATGTGAAGATGGTCGAGATCACAGCCAGCGACAGGAACGGGGATTCCGTCACCGCTGGAAGGTGGAATTCAAACGTGTGAGCCGCTTCTTCAAGAACCATTTTGATACCGATGAGTACGAGTACCAGAGCGAGACCGTACTGTAAGAACCGGAATATTTGAACGAGTCCAGATAGCAGGAAGAAAAGCGGCCTGAGTCCTAGTACCGCCATTGCATTCGAAGTCCAGACGACGAACGGATCCTTCGTGATACCGAATACCGTCGGGATAGAGTCGATGGCGAAGATGATGTCAGTCGTACCAAGAGCAATGATCACCAGCAGGAAAGGGGTTGCCGCTTTTGCACCGCTTGGAAGTCGAGTGAAGAAATCGTGCCCGTGATACTGATCGGTAACCGGCATGACCTTTCGGAAGACCCGAACAACCGGGTTCTGCCCCGGATCTACTTCGGTATCACCAAGGAAGGCGATCTTGTAACCGGTGTAGACCAAGAAGGCTCCAAGTACGAACAAGGCCCAGGAAAAGGCGCTAATGATGCTCAGCCCAATAGCGATGAATATCGCTCGGGCTATAAGTGCGCCGATGATTCCGTAGAACAGTGCTCGTAGTCGGGCGCCGTCGGGCAGACCGAAGTAGGTAAATATGACAAGGAAGACGAATAAATTGTCGACACTCAGGGCTTTTTCTACAACGAATGCAGTGGCGTAGTTGACGCCCTGCTCAGTGGATCCGGCACTGAAGATCCAGATTCCACACACAGTTGCCACGCCCCACCAGAATGCTGTAAGCCAGGCTGCTTGCCTCATGCTTACTTCGCGGGAGTTTCGAGTGAGGATTTTTAGGTCGAGAACAAGAAGGACTGCGAGGATTACGTTGAATATGACCCAGTGAGTGAAAGTAAAATTTTCTGCCAACGCAGATGCGCCCTTCCAGCTTAACCAGCTTAAGTAGTTGTTTTACTGCTGTTCAATATTACTGGCTTAACGAGCGCGCTGAGTAAAAACCCATTAACTTTTTTATCCTGTACCTCACGGCTCTATAAGCCGAATCGTCAGAGTGAAGACACAGTATCTAACCCCTGCTGTCGAATCTAAGAGGTTTTGCTGATCTTGTAGACCTGCTCTCCTCGAGGAGTCTTAACCTTGACCTCATCGCCCAGTTTCTGACCCAAGATTGCTGATCCAACAGGAGAGACGATTGAAATTTTGCTGGCGAGCGGATTGGCTTCGTTTGGTTCAACAAGCTGATAATTGACCTTTTTGTTCGATGTGGTCTCGGTAAGTTCCACCTTTGATCCGATTTGAACCCGGTTTTCTTCCTGCTGTTTCGCGTCAATGATAACCGCAACCTTGAGGGTCGCTTCGATCTCCTGAATCTTACCGATGGTCATTCCCTGAGCTTCACGCGCTGCTTCAAGTGGTGCGTTTTCTCGAACGTCACCATCGGCAGCAGCGCGCTGGATGTCTTTAACAATTCGCACTCTTTCTTCCTGAAGCTGTGTGAGCTGCTTGGTCATCTCGTTGTAACCACTCTGGGTAAGGCGAACCAAACGAGTGTTGGTGTCCGGTGTCGCTGACGTCCTTGCCCGCGCAGATGTTGTGCGTGACTTTCGAAGTCGAAGATGCTGAGCGAGATTTATCTCAATCAGCTCCTTTTTCTTTAGAAATGTGAGGAATAGCTTTACCGCGCTGAGCCGCTCCTTAGCGTCACGAGTCGCAGTCTTTGCACCGAAAATCTCGTTGAACTCACCAATTTCGGAAGGAATGATCGAGTCAATCAAACGCTCGGGACCGAGCCATCGGACGAACTTGGCAATTTCAGGCTGTGCGGCTTTCTTGGCATCTGTTGGCATTTGCCTTACATACGTCTGAAAGGCTTCGTTGAGTGAGAGAACTATTTGCTCTTCCTGGGTGGTTTCTGGAGCTTCAGACGTAGTTGCCATAGTGTGCCTATTCCTGTGAGAACAGCAGTGCCGTTTCCCACCTCTGATTATCAGGAGAACAATCCATTAATGATAATTATGCGGTTTTGAGACCGCAAATAATTGAACTCAAAATCGTTTGACACTCAATACGTCTCGAACTTAAAATTGATGTTTACCTACCTGTTATTGAATCGGGTCATATCGCTCAAGGATTTCTAGTAAATCAGCTAGGGATACCACGAGCCTCCCACTACGAATATGCCAAAGCGTACCTACCAACCAAAATCCCGACGACGCCAACGCGTTCACGGTTTCCGATCGCGAATGAGTTCAAAAGGCGGACGTGCTGTTCTTGCGCGGCGCCGAAGCAAGGGCAGGCTGCGGCTAACCGTTTAGTAAGCCGCTACCAGTGTCTTTACCCACCAAACAACGAATAAAACGACCGGCGGAGTTCCGCTTTGTCTTTTCACGCGGTCGGCGATCTTCGAACAAGCTCATGAACGTTACGGCGATACAGAACGATCTTGGCTATTCGAGGCTTGGCATGGCGGTCAGCAAACGTGTTGGCAACTCAGTAACGAGAAATCTTGTGAAACGTCGAATTCACGGAGTGTTCTCGGAAATCGAGACTGACTCTGGTTTGGATGTCGTGATTGCTGCAAAACCCGAAAGTGCATACGCCTCGTACGCTGAACTTGATCGTGTAGTTCGGAAGTCCCTAGCTGGAGCCGTCGTGACTATCGAATCTTCCCGGCAGTGGACGGTGCTGTAATGCGAAACGGTGTGCTCTATCTAATCAAATTCTACAAGCTTGCAATTTCGCCTTACATGCCAGGACAGTGTCGTTACGACCCGACTTGCTCAGAGTTTGCAGCAGAGGCGATCAAAACCCACGGATCACTCAGCGGTTCATGGCTAGCACTCAAACGAATCACTCGCTGCAATCCCGGACGTTCTCGCGGGTATGACCCGGTTCCGATCAAGCATGCGGAAAATCTAATTAAATAACGCAATCTGTCGGGCTGGTGTGTTTTTTGTTTTCAGGAACACTCGAACTCGATCTAATCCATCCGGAGGCCTAAGACGCCACCGTCAACATTCGGCACGATTTGTAACTCCAAAATCGAATCAACGCCAGTAAATACAAAAACAAGCAGTCAAAAACGACTGCCTTTTATGTTCGTAATGCTGCTCGTGGCCTTCGCTGCGATTGCTTGCATTAATGACCTCACACCCGAAGGTGCGTGGGCCAGTCCTCATGTCGATAAAGAAAAGATCTTTATCGGCAATAAGGACGGTCATATCGTTCGTTTTGACATCGGAACAGGAACGCTCGACACAGGCTGGCGATACCCTAACGGCGACGGATTGGGGGCTATTTATAGCGATTCGGTGATTATTGGCGACAACGTCTACGGCACTGGTTATAACTGCACCGGCGACAAGTGCGATGGTGAAATATTCGGCTTGAATCTCGCCGACGGTCGTTCGATCTGGGGTCAAGGTGGTCTTGAACTAAAGACAAAGCTTGTCGGCAGCATTGGCGCGACTGACGATTCAATCTTCGTTGGAACCACTGCGTTAGGTGACGAAGAAGAGAGCGCCGATGGCTATTTCTACGCCATAGACGCTTCACCAAACGCCTCTTCAATAGTTCGCTGGCGAATCCCGCTCGATGGCAATTCCTTTAGTGGAGTTGCCATCGATGGATCAACCGCATTCATTTCAACAATGGCGGGAACGGTCTACGCGATAGATATATCGGACATCGAAGATGCCTCGAACCCAGAAGATCGAATCAAGTGGACGTTTGATGCTGAAGGAGCTCTTGCTGGACCGATTCTCGCTGTCGATGGGACCATTTACTTCGGCGATTTCGCTAACAAAGCTTACAAGCTGAACACGAGTCTTCGCTCCAGCGCCTCGCTCAGATTGGAGTTAGAGTCGGTGAACGGCGAGTGGAAATTCGATGCCGGTTCCTGGGTTTGGGCAAAACCGATCGTTGAAGATGGAATCACTTATATCTCTGCATTGAACGGCGATGTTTTTGCAGTCGATGACAGTTCAGGGACTGAGAAATGGTCGGCTACTGTTGAGGGACAAATTGTTGCCTCTCCGACGTTGTTCGATCGCAAGCGTGGAGATACACGTGAGCGAGCTCTCGCAGTGCCTTCAGGTGAAAAGAACGTTTGGGTTATCTCAGTTATCGATGGTCGAGAACTTGGTGTGTTCGTCACTGACGAGAAAGTGAAATCTTCGCCTGTTATCCATAACAGCCAAATGTATGTGCACGCCTTGAACGGAGACATGAAGTGGTACTCCGTCGATGATACGACTCAAAGAGGTTGTATCAATTTGAAGGGCGGTGAGCGATGCGACTAATCACCGTAATTACACTCAATGCTTATAACGGAGGTGCCAGGTAATGGAAATCTTTGGCATCCTCTGGCAAGAAATCATTATGCGGCCGATGATCAACAGCCTTGCGCTGTTCTACCAGCTGCTGTTCTCAAACTTTGGTCTGAGCATCATCATCTTCACTGTTCTTATCAGGATCGTGATGATCCCACTCACTGTTCGCCAGACGCGTCAGATGAAGAAGATGCAGGCGATTCAGCCGAAGCTTAAGGCGATCCAGGATAAGTACAAGGGCAAATCGGGTGATGCACGTCGCCAGATGTCCGCAGAGACCATGGGGCTGTACCGTGAAGCCGGCGTTAGCCCTGTCGGCTGTCTTGGACCAATGATCATCCAAATGCCCATATGGATTGGTTTCTATCGGGCAATTATTCGCACGATGCCATCGACGCCCGAAGGGATGGCGAATCTTTCAGAGCTGTTCTATTCATGGAACCCCGCGATCGCTTCGGTTCCATTCAATAGCCAGTTCATCGGTCTGTCACTAATTGACGCAGTTTCTGCCGCGGCTCTGCCGTGGAACTACGCGCTCCCGGTACTTGTGGGTGGCTCGATGTTCATTCAGCAGAAAATGACGACGAATCCAACGACAGACCCACGACAGCGACAGACTAACCAGATGATGCTTTGGATGCTTCCGATTATGTTCGGTGCGTTTACATGGCAGTTCCCGGCAGGTCTCGCGGTCTACATCCTGTTCTCAAACATCATTGGTGTAGTAATTCAGTACTACGTCAGTGGTAAACAACCAATTGAACTGTTCGGACGGTCGTTCCTCGGAACCGAAGAAAGCCGCGCGGAGCGAGCATTGCAACTCGCCGCTGAGGCTGCTGGTACGAGCGCAACAACACCGGATCCGGAGGAGTCAGAGGAAGATGACCAGAGCACGGAAGTTCTCAGGGAAAACAGTCGACGAAGCAACAGAAATCGCTCTCGCCGAACTGGGCGCCGAACTCGAAGACGTCGAAATAAGGGTAATTAACACCGGTCGATCCGGAATTCTCGGATTCGGCGGTGAACCCGCCGCGATTGAAGTTTCTCCTATGTCAGAGGGAAGCGCGGATTACGATGATGAATTTGAGGATTCAACGGAGTATTTAGAGGCTTCTGGATCTGGTTCAAACGAGAATGACGGCGAATCTGAAGAAAGATCTTCTGGCGGTCGCGGACGTGGTCGCAACCGAGACCATCGTCGAGGTCGCGGACGTGGTGTCCGATCTCGAAACAACCGCAATGCTCGTGACGGCGACGAGGTTGAACATGTGGAAGCCGAAGAGCCAAAGACTGAAGCCGTTGATCGTGACGAGAAACAAGAGGAACAACGTTCATCACTAGGTAGCCGAGTTCGCCGTGGTTCCCGAGGTGGACGCGGTCGAGGCCGTGGCCGCAATGGTCGAAGTAAAAACAATGACGCCGCAGTCGAACAGAATTACTCCGAGGATCGCAAGGATCAAGAGGAACCTCGACCGATCGTACGTGAAAAGGACGAAGAGGCAGAGCAGCTGGTATCCGAGCTTCTGGATTACTTCCTCGGTGCAATGGGCGTTGTTGCCGAAACGTATATTCGTGACGACGACGAAGACGGTTCTCTGACTTTCGAAATCGAAGGTCAAGATGCTGGACTGCTGATCGGACGCCGAGGCGAAACTCTGCAGGCGCTCCAGTTCATTATTCGAATGGTCACCAACCGACAGCTCGGTCGCAAGGCGTACGTGGTCATCGATATCGAAGACTATCGAGAGCGACGCATTCAGATGATTCGACGTATTGCACGTCGAACGGCTGGACGAGTGGCGTCAAGTGGTAGAGAAGACAGCCTTGATCCGATGTCTCCGGCGGAACGGCGAATCGTTCACATGGCACTCGCCAATAATCCTGAAGTTCACACCGAATCCGAAGGTGAAGGCAGCCAGCGAAGGGTAGTCATATTTCCGAACGATTAGTTCGAGACGATCTCACCTTTCACTCCGAAACCCAGAGAACCCGGGTCAGAATTGGCTCGGGTTCTTTTTAGTAATACGGAAGAACATAACTCGTGACAGATTGAGTGCTGGTATCGTCTCCAGTTCCGATTACCGCCGCTATAAGTCATTAGAGAAAGCATGACAGCACCTGAATTTGTAGCCATAGGCCACTTGTCGTTCGATGTGAATATCGTCGATAACGGCTCTCCGAGCAGCCATATTCCTGGCGGTGCAGTGGCGTATGGTGCTTTGACAGCTCAGAAACATGGTTTGGCTACGGGAGTGATTAGTTCAGTCGGGGATGACTACCCTGCAAACCTGATACTTAAGGGAATAGATTTTCGACGAGTCGAAAGTGAACACACGGCGTCGTTCGCCAACTACTACGACGTGGGGCAACGAACTCAAGTTCTCATGGCATCAGGGAGCCGAATTCCGCAAAGTTCAATTCCAGAAGACTGGGTTAACCCGAAAATTTTATTTGCAGGTCCGTTACTTCATGAATTACCGACCGACTGCGTAAATTGGTTCGAGCCGAGGCTTTCATGCTTGGTTCCCTCGGGGTGGCTCCGGCGATGGGGGCATGATGGAGCGATAACGCACGCTGACATGTTGCCTCCGTTTCGAGGCAAGAAATGGGACATCATCGTAGTGTCAGAATCGGAAATCGCCCGTCTGCCGGAGCATCACTTGTTTGATCTTGGTGATGTCATTTGTGTGACTCGCGGAGAAAACGGGTCGAGCATTTGGAATGACGGTAGCTGGCTCGAAGTACCTGCAGTCGACGCGTCACCGGCTGATTTTACTGGAGCAGGCGACGTTTGGGCGACCAGCTTTAGTATCGCAATGAGCGAAGGCTCGAGTATCAACGAAGCAGGCCGTTACGCTGCCGCAGCGTCGGCCATTGCTGTTGAAGCAATCGGACTGAGTGGATGTTCCACGCGGGATCAAGTAATCCGTCGGTTGAATACGGTTGGCTAAGCCGCTTTGAGCGCGTCTAACGCAGCGACTTTGTCCAAAAGACGACCAGATTGTCTCCAGAGCACCTCGCCATCTCGTCCGATCACGAGAAATGTTGGGGTTATAAAAGCTCTGTAGTCTCGGACGAGATTCGAAGAAATCGGGTCTTGCACGTTTAGTTTGAGCACCTGTACTTCTTCGTTCAGTTCACCCTCAAGACTCTTAACAACGGGCTGGGACGCAAGACACGCGGCGCATGAGTTTGAGAAAAACTCGACGAAAACCGGACTACCCGAAGTGATAACCGCTTGTGCTTCTGCCGAGCTTTCCACGGTGCTTTCGCCGGGTTGCAATGACAGCACTATGAGAAACGCAATTCCGCCTGATGCGCTGTACGTGACGATCCGTTTTCGCCAACTTTGTATGGGGAGCACCGCAACTAAAGCCACGATGAACGCGGGAATGGCGATGAAGGCTGAGTGTTGGTTGAAAAATTCGATCAATGTCCGATCTAGTCCTTAAGCCTGAGATAAGTTGTTGACGTCGATGTTCGTTAGATGCGTCAAGTTAGATTCACCAGATCCAGAATCGACGCTGGATCGCCAACAACACTGGCGTAACTAACTTTCGAAGCCTCAATCAGCCAAATGCAGCACCGTTGAGCAAGGCTCCGAGCGAGTATTCCGCCTCCAACGTGCCGTCTAGATCGAGACGATGCGTGCAGAGGGTCATATGATTGTGGTCGCAAGTGGCCAGGATTTGCTCGAATCTGTCCGACGAAGTGTTTCCGAAAAGGATCAAAACAGGCAGTACATGCCTGCGCTCTGCCTTAAAGATCGCTGCCTGATACCAAAGTGCCTGCCTGAGGCCTTCAGACCATGAATCAGCTCGTTCGATTTCGATCACGTGAGTCGGGAATTTCGCGCTGTAGCCGATTAGCAGGTCAGCCCGCTCCTTGCCGGTCCACATTTGCGCTTGTTCAATTACGTTTATTCCTGCGAGCCTCAGAATTCGCGTCACCTCATCCTGTATCTCAGCTTCAGCCTTTTTCGGAATGCCCTGCGCGGCGTCGAAGCCTTTCATGATGCCGTCTTTCAGCGTGGCATGCGAAAGGTTGTATTGTGACTCCCATGCCGAGTACAGCGCCGATTTACGGGAGTTGCTTAGTTGTGACCACCCGGCCGCCTCCGCTTCTTTGTGAACGGTGGTGATGATCATTTCGCGTTGATCACTCGAAAGTTCAGTGAGTGTGCGTGTCATGACTTCTTGCCCGATGCGCTTTTTGCCGGTGGCTTGAATTTTTTCCCAGATCGATGTGAGTCGATACGCTGGTTGGCTAATTCAACGTACTCAGACGATACGTCATACCCAACAAATTTACGACCAGTCTTTACTGCTGCAAGTGCTGTTGAACCGGTGCCCATGAATGGGTCGAGAACTACCTCGTCGGAAAACGTATAGAGCTCGATGGCTCTACGAGGGAGTTCCTCAGGGAAGGGAGCAGGATGCCCAACCTGCTTCGCCGATTGTGGAGCGAAATCCCAAACACTCTTCGTGAATTCCAGAAACTCATCGCGGGATATTGTCGGCTCTCGACCGTTTGTTGGCTTTCTTCCGAAAGGAGGTTTTTGGAAGATTAGTATGTATTCGTGCGTGTCTCGCAATGTTGGGTTCGCAGGGGACATCCAGCTACCCCACGCAGTTGATGTACCAGCTCCGGCCGACTTATTCCAGATGACCTCACCACGCATGTGAAATCCGGCTTTGGCAGATTCTTGGATGATGTAAGCGTGGAGGGGGATGTACGGCTTTCGACCGAGATTGGCTACGTTTACGAGAGCTCTGCCGCCGTCGACCAGTGCCCGAAATGTCTCTTGCATCACGTTGCCGATTAAGTTCAGGTACTCGTCATGCGTTAGGTCATCGTCGTACTCCTTACCTACGTTGTACGGAGGTGACGTGACCATAAGGTGGACCGACCGATCAGGAAGTTCGGTCATATGCTCACTGGAATGGTTTATGAAGGAGTCAAGGAACTCCTCAGGAATCGACTGTTCAAACTCGGGTTTCTTGTCGAGACTTTCCCGGTCCACCGGTTGAAAAGCACGTGCGTAATATTCGGAAGAATCGTGACTGAATCTTCCGTTGGTCCCGAAGGATGAAGTGCTGGTTGGCCGCTGGTTCGGAGCGGCTTTAGATCGACGAGGCATTTGCGTAAGAGGATGCTAGCAGTTGCCGCGCTTTAGCGCGAATATTTTTGATCAATTGGGGGATCGGATTCCTTGATGTGCACGCGAGATGTGCTGCGGTACTCTCGTTGCTAAAGCCGGTTAGTAATCACACACGCTTCATGAACCACACACACGACATCCCGTGGAATCGAGGGATCTGTGGTAGGAGATGGCGAACGATTTCAGTGGAGTGAGCGATGAGCCGTGGGTGGATTTCCAAGTCGCTCGCTCCTCACTCCCCGCAATAACAGGCGTGAGGGGCGTGGAGGAACGCTGCGCTTCCCCAGCCCATTTGCTTCGCTGGCGCTGCGTTCAGAGATTCAGATTTGCGGAGACTCGGGATTGAAGTTAATGAATAGAAAAACTCTAACTAATCCGTTGCCTGATCGAGGATGCTGATGAGATCGACGGCGTTCTTGGTATCTTCCTTACCCTTGGCGGTGATACCTTCATCGAACATTTGGATACAGAACGGGCAAGAAACGGCAACCGTTTCGGCGTCGGTTTCAAGGAACTGATCAGTTCGGAGGTGATTGACTCGATCGCCTTCCTCTTCCATCCACATCCGACCACCGCCAGCACCACAGCAGAACGAACGTTCCTGGTTGCGATCCATCTCGACGAAGTTCAATCCCGGTATCGAGCTCATAATTTCCCGAGGGGCACCAAACTCATCGTTGTGCCGACCTAGGTAACAAGAATCGTGGTACGTTATTGTTCCGATCTTTCCAATACCCGCTTCGTTCGGTTTCAGTTTGCCTTCTTTGAGCAGCTCACCAACAAACGCTGTGTAGTGAATCACATCGTAGTTGCCACCAAGTTGCGGGTACTCGTTCTTGATCGTATTGAAGCAGTGTGGGCATGTCGTGATGATCTTCTTGACGTCATACCGCTTGAACGTTTCCATATTCGTTTCAGCCTGCATCTGGAAGAGGTATTCGTTTCCGAGTCGGCGCGCCGGATCGCCTGAGCAGGTTTCCTCATCGCCGAGGACTGCGAACTCAACACCTGCCTTCCTCAGCACTGAAGCCATAGATCGAGTCGTGTCGACTCCCCGCTGAACGAGCGCACCTGAACATCCGACCCAGAATAGAGCCTCTGATTCAGGTTTCTCTGCGAGTGTTGGAATGTCGAGACCTTCCATCCATGAAGTACGAGTGAGAGTCGTACCTCTCCATGGATGGCCGCGCTGCTCAATCGATTGCAAAGCAGACTGCGCCGTGTCAGGTGTACTCGCCTCTTCCAGAGTCAGGAATCGCCGCATGTCGACGATTGAATCAATGTGGTTTATCTCCACGGGACAGGCATCGAGGCATGCAGCACAGGTGAGACAACTCCACAGTACGTCATCACCAATAGAGTCATGAACCATTGATGTTGTTGGTTCGGGCGCTGTTTTTCCTTCGGGTGTACCGAGAATTACAGGGGCACGTTCCTCCATGTACCCCCGCATTCCCTGTATTAGCGCACGCGGTGAAAGCGGCTTTCCTGAAGTCCACGCAGGACAGGCGTCCTGACATCTTCCGCAGTTGGTGCAAGCGTCGAAACTCATTGCCTGAGTCCACTGTAAATCTGGTAAGTCTTTGGCGCCAAACGTTTTGAGCGTCTCGAAATCGCCCATGGGCTTTAGAGCACCTCTTGGACGATCGAGGGTTCGGTAGTACCAGTTCATTGGGCTCACAATCATGTGAGCAAATCTAGAGAACCGAGCTGCGGTGTAGATGATCGCAGAAACGAAAATGGCGGCGTGTAGCCACCACATGAAGGCGTGCGTGGTTTCGAGTGAAGCAGTGGTTAGTCCAGCTTCCAGAAGGGCCTTGGCGAGTACCCATCCGATCGGCGACCATACAGCTACAGATTCGTCGAAGTATGGCGAAGCAGGGTTCAGCTCCGTCGCACCAATACGCATGCCTTCCACGAGAAAACCAGTGACAATCAATCCGAAAAGGAAGCTGAGGACGATTCCATCGTCGAGCGCGGTGTTGAGTCGACCCGGTCGTATCACGTAGCGTCGCCAGGCTGCCATGCTCAAGCCGATTGTTGCGAGTCCACCGCCAAAAACGTCCCAGACAAATGCGAGAGGCACTCGCACATGAGCCGTCGGCCAAATCCAGTCGAGATATTCTTCGGCGTTGAATTCGAAAGCAGCGATTGTCGTGGCGATCAGGAGAATCGTGAATCCCCAGAAGATCGAGAAATGCATGATCCCGGGGTAGAGGTCGCGTTTTCGCACGAACTGCTTATGAGCGAACAGACCGAGAGCGATTAAAGCGAGAAACGCTTTCCACCGGTCAGAGCTCGGTCCCAGTTCAACATTAGCTCCGGCTGTGTGCCACATTTGCCATCGCCGTCGCAACGCGTAGGCAATCGATGCCAGTGCTATCGGTGCTATCAGGTATACGAGGGCACCGGCGAATGGATAGCCGATGTTCCAAAATTCTGTTCTACCCGGGAATTCAGACATTACCTCAACGTGTCCTGATTGCTGTAAATGTTCGATATGGCGATTGAATTACGGCAGTGTACAAATTGCCAGCACTGAGCACGATACCGAAATAGTTACAGTGAAGGGAAATGTGGTGCACTCGTGTTCGCTAGTTGACGAGGCGCGTCCACATTAGAACCGACGAACCCATGATTAACCACAGGAAGATGTTCACCAAAAGAGGCTTATCTCGAATCACAACCTCTTCAGGCGTTTCGCCTACAGCTTTTACGTGGATCAGATATAGATACCGCAGCACGCCATATGCCACGAACGGGATCGTCAACATCATCGAGTGGTTGCTGGGAACGTTCGCTTCCGACACACCGGTACCAAACGTGTAGAGGGTGTACGAAATGAGGGTTGCTGTGGCAACTACGGTGATCAGGTTGTCGAGAAGCGGAATCGAGTACTCACTGAGGATCGAACGCTGCGCTTCCGAGTTGTCGCCAGCGATATAAATTTCGTTTCTCCTCTTTGACAAAGCTATGAACAGTGCGCCCAGAGCTGTAACTACGTATAGCCAGGGTGAAATTGTGAGATCCAGCTCAATGGGAGCGCCGTGTTGCTCGATTATTGTGTGGTCAATTGCAATGGATCCGGCGACAGCTCGCAGCACGAAGCCTGATGAAACCGCCATAACGTCGACCAGCACGATGTTCTTGAGCCACCAGCTATAAGTAACGTTCACTGTCAGATAAACGGCGGAAGTCAGAACCATCGGTATCGAAATCACCGCTGATGCCGCCAGTGCCCCGACGATCATTAATACAGAAATTCCGTACGCCCACGGGATCGAGATCCTTCCGGCGGCAATTGGGCGGAAACGCTTTCGCGGGTGTGATCGATCTTTTTCTAAGTCGACAGCATCATTGATGAAGTAGATCGATGCAGAAAGAAGTACAAAAATCCCCAGCGCAGCAAAAGCTCGTCCTACGATTACCGCCATTCCGACAATGTCGTCAGCGCTGTACCAGATATTGATTGTGAAGAAGAGAGGGACCAGAACGAGACCGTTCTTAATCATCTGGCGAGGGCGTGATTCGTCGAAGATTGCCTTTAAACTCGGAACCCGCGCTACCTGAATTGTGACTTCCTGTTCAACCGCCATATAGGCGATGATAGGTGTTACAGGATTTTGGGGTCAATTCGAGCTCCGACGTTTATCGCCGTAAATAATGCCGACCAACACTAAAAAACGACTCGATCAACTCATTGTTGACCGGGGTATGGCTCCCGATGTGAAAGAAGCGGCCGCGCTTGTGATGGCTGGAAAAGTTTCTTTGCCTGGGGAAAAACGAGCACCAACCCCAGGTTTGCAGTTGCGAGACGACGCGGAGATAGACGTATCCCCTGAACAGCGATTTGTCTCTCGTGGAGGATGGAAACTGCAAAAAGCGCTAGATCACTTTGAAATTGATGTGACTGACGCCGTGTGCCTCGATGTGGGTGCATCAACAGGCGGCTTCACGGATTGCCTACTCCAGGCTGGAGTGTCACGGGTTTATGCGGTCGACACTGGGCGTGGTCAGCTACACCAGAAATTGAGAGACGACTCTCGTGTCGTGAACATGGAACGGCGCAATCTAGCTGATGGACTTGGGCTTCCCGAGGGAGTTGACGTTGTCGTCGCCGACGTTTCGTTTACCTCTCTGACTAGAGTGCTTCCTGATGCACTCGAACAGTTGACCGGCGGCGGAGTAGCGATTGTTTTACTAAAACCGCAGTTCGAGGCGAAAAAGTTGGAGGTTCCGCGAGGTGGTGTCGTCACGGAATCACCAGTACACGCCGCAGTGATCGGAAGATTCGTGAGGTGGGCAACCGAGTCAAAAATCCGCATTCGCAATCTCACCAGTTCAGGGATACTCGGCGACAAGGGAAATCTAGAATTTCTGCTACACCTAGAAGTAACTTCTCAATCGTAGAGCAAATCGGGTTGGATCAGGCTCTTACAGCCTGGTCTTCGCGTTGACCGGGTCAACCAGTGACCGATAAGATCAATGACTCAGTCGCCGTCATTTCTTGGAGCTGCTCGGTGCATCTGATCTTCTGTTCGCAGACTGGCGTTCGAAGAACTGGTTGAGTCGATCGAATTATTCTCTGTGTCGCAGACCCACGGTCCGATCCTGCCCGATTCCGACGATAAGCCGCATGAAGAGTGCGGCATCGTTGGTGCTTATATTCCCGGCGAAGATGTAGCCCGAACTAATTTTTTTGGTCTTTTCGCGCTTCAGCATCGAGGCCAAGAAAGCGCAGGCATCGCCACTTCGCAGGGCGATAAGATCAACCTACAGGCTCAAATGGGTCTGGTATCCCAGGTATTCCGAGAAGAGTATCTCGCCGCGCTTCCCGGTCACGTCGGAATTGGACACACACGGTATTCGACAATGGGCGGTAGCAAGGAATACAACGCTCAACCGCTTTTAGCAGATGGGCAACGAGGTCAACTTGCGATTGGTCACAACGGTAACGTGATCAATGCCGCGGATCTAAGAATCGAACTGGCAGAAGAGTTTGGCTCCGTTTTTGAAAAGACCTCAGACACTGAGGTCATCGCTGAACTTTTCGCCAAAGCTCCAGGATCTGACTGGTTCGAAGTCTCCGCTTATGCCATGCGACGCCTCAAAGGCGCCTACTCGCTAGCGATCATGACCAAAGATCAGCTGATCGCCGTTCGCGATCCGCTAGGAATTCGACCGCTTTGTCTCGGAACGCTAAATGGCGGATACGTCGTCGCATCCGAAACTTCAGCGCTCGACAACCTTGGTGCTGAATTCGTTCGTGAACTCGAAAACGGCGAAACGCTTGTTATCGACAAAGACGGCATAAAGTCGAAGATCTGGTCCGGGGCGCGTTCAGCCCACGCAATGTGCGTATTTGAACAGATCTACTTCGCCCGACCCGACAGCGTGTTGAATGGTGAACTTGCCTACGAAACCAGGCAGCGACTCGGAGCTGAGGTTTATAGGGAGCATCCAGTAGATGCAGATATCGTCGTTGGTATTCCCGACTCTTCGACTCCTCATGCTGTAGGGCTCGCTGCCGCTGCTAAAATCCCTTACGCCGAAGCGATCATTCGTAACAGGTACGTTGGGCGAACGTTTATCCAGCCCGACCAACGTTCAAGAGCGCAAGGTGTTCAAACTAAGTTCAACCCAATGCGAGGCGTGATCGAGGGAAAGCGTCTACTGGTCGTTGACGACTCGATCGTTCGCAGCACCACGATTACCCGAGTGATTCGTATGCTTCGACGCGCAGGTGCTAAAGAAGTCCATGTTCGAGTAGCTTCTCCGCCAATCAAGTCGACCTGTCATTTCGGTGTCGATATGGCGACTCTCAGTGAGCTGATCGCTGCTAATAAAACAGTCGAAGAAATCACCGAATACATTGATGCTGACTCGCTGGCATATTTGTCGGTAGACGGGCTCATGCGAGCGGTTCGTGCCCCAGGTGAGGAGTATTGCAAAGGCTGCTTTACAGGCGAATATCCAATACCCGTTCAGCTTGAGATGAACAAGCTCAGATTCGAGGCGGCTAGCGCCGATTAGATTCGCTGGACGAATCGCTATGGATCGCACATTGATCGACGAATTTCCGGCTATTTAATCTCTCTTCCGAACGTATACTTATCCCCTGAATAAATCGCGCCTGAAATTCACCAGGCGAAAGTGACCACGGGAGCCTTACGAATGACAGATCGCCCAGTTGGAAAGACCTACGCCGATGCAGGCGTGGACCTCGACGCAGCGGCTTCCGTTAAGATGCGAATCAAGGACATTGCATCTTCAACTCTTGACGGCACGGTCGTTGCTGGGCCAGGTGGTTTTGGTGGAGTAATCGACCCCGATCCGAACGGCGATACGCTGCTGGTCGCCAGTACGGACGGTGTAGGAACCAAACTTCGAATTGCAGACGCGCTCGGGCGCCATGATACGGTCGGTGCGAGCATCGTTAACCACTGCATAAACGACATTCTCCCCGCTGGTGCTCTCCCGTTGTTCTTCCTCGATTATATCGGTCTCAGCCGATTCGATCCCGACAAGATCGCCGAGATCGTTTCGGGTTTAGCAAAGGCATGTGCCGATGCTGGGTGTGCTCTTCTCGGTGGCGAAACCGCAACCATGCCGGATATTTACGATGACGACGACTATGACCTTGCAGGTTTCATCGTAGGGACGGTCCGAAAAGACGCATTGCTTCGACCTGAAAACACAAGCGAAGGTGACGTAATCCTCGCCTTGAAGTCCGGCGGTTTGCATACCAACGGTTACTCACTTGTACGCAGTGTTTTTGAGACGGATCAAAACCCCTCAGTGTTAGCGACAAACGTTCCCGAAACGTCTCACACCCTGGGCGAACTGCTTTTGCGACCTCATCTTTCCTACCTGGACGCACTTAGCCCTGTTTTAGACAAGATCAAGGGGCTCGGTCACATTACAGGCGGTAGCTTCTACAAGAACATTCCTCGAGCCCTTGCCGATGGTCTCGGTGCTGATGTTGATGTCTCCACTTGGGAGGTTCCGCCGCTATTCAAGTTCATTAAAGAATCCGGAAACGTGGACGATCAGGAAATGTTCCGAGTGTTTAACATGGGCGTCGGAATGACAATCATCGTAGAGCCTGGACTTGTAGATGATGTCCTCAACAGCGTTCCCGGTGCCTTCCGAGTCGGTGACGTTGTAAAACGTGCTGAAGGCGAAGCGCGTACAAAGCTTATAGGTCTTTAGAGCGCAAGACTCAAACCAGAAAGAAGCCCGATTACGGGTAGTAGACGAACAGAAAAGAAGAATCGAGAAGAATTTGAAAGCGCTACTTTCGGCATACGATCGCAGGGGTCTCGTTGATTTTGCAAAAGTACTGGCAGCCAGCGGTTTCGAGCTGTTGAGCACTGGCGGAACCGCCAATGAACTGAAGACCGCAGGTCTTTCGATTACTGAAGTAGCGAGCGTTTCTGGCGCTCCTGAAATCCTTGATGGTCGAGTCAAGACTCTTCACCCACGGATTCATGGTGGGATTCTCGGAAAACGTAACAACCCGGCTCACGTTGCAGAAATGGAAGAGCAGGGAATCGAGGCTATCGATGTTGTGGTCAACAACCTGTACCCGTTCCAGAAGACAATTGCCAAACCCGACGTGACCCTCGATGACGCGCTCGAGAATATCGACATTGGCGGTCCGGCAATGACACGTGCCGCTGCCAAAAACTTCCCGGACGTTGTAATTGTTGTCGATCCTTCGGATTACGAACTCGTCGGTGAAATGATTGCAAACGGAGGTGTGTCGATGGATCAGCGACGAAGGCTCGCTTCGAAGGCGTTCCAGCACGTTGCAGGCTACGACACTCTGATCTCTGCGTACCTTCGAGAATCCGATTCGTCTGGTGAAGACAAATCAGCTCTATTTCCTGAAGAACTCACCTTTGGTTGGAACCGGGTCGCCATTCCTCGCTACGGCGAGAACCCACACCAGGCGGGTGGTGTATATGTGACACCGGGTGAGACTGGGGGGATCGTTAACGCGAAACAACTTCACGGCATCGACATGTCGTACCTAAACTACTTCGACGCCGATGCCGCCTGGGTGGCCGCCAACTCATTTGAGTCGTTTGGGCAGCATTGTGTGTCGATAGTCAAGCATGCCAATCCATGTGGACTAGCTACCCATGAAAACCAGGCTGAGGCATACCGCAAGGCATTTGCCGGCGACACAATCTCTGCTTTTGGTGGAATTGTTGGTTTTAACTCAATCGTTACAGTAGAAACTGCTGCTGCGATGAAAGGATTGTTGCTGGACGTTATTGCTGCTCCAGGTTACCAACCTGAAGCTCTTGAGATTTTCAGCAAGCGAAAGCGCACCCGAATCCTCGAAGTACAACCGTCCGAAACACCACTTTTGAACGTTCGAAACGTCACTGGTGGAGCGCTTGTTCAACAACCGGATGACATCGTTGAAGTCGCATCTTCGTGGAAGGTCGTGACGAAGAAGCAACCAACCGAACAACAACTGAGCGATATGGCGTTCGCCTGGAAGGCGTGTCAGCTTGTTCACTCGAATGCAATAGTATTCGTCAAGGAATCTATGCTTCAGGGGATGGGTGCAGGTCAACCGAACCGGGCGATTAGCGTGTACCTTGCTGGCAGAGCAGCTGGAGAAGACGCTTTTGGTTGCGTAATGGCGAGCGATGCCTTCTTCCCGTTCGCTGACGGCATCGAAGGTGCTGCCGAGGCTGGAGCGGTTGCGGTTGTGCAACCTGGCGGTTCGGTGAAAGATCAAGAGGTGATTGAAGCTGCCGATCGGCTAGGATTGGTCATGGTGTTCACGGGAACCCGTCACTTCTACCACTAGATTTTGTACTGATGACATTGATACGTCTCAGGTGCCCAAAAATATGGCAACAACAGTCGACATAGTCATTCCAGTTCTCAACGAAGAGGTGTCTCTGCCTGCTTGCATCGATAATCTATTCGCATTTATCGAGGAACATCCTGAACGTGAATGGCGAATCGTGGTGGCTGACAACGGCTCGACAGATCGAACCGCCGAAATAGCTGCCGAGTTGTCAGAAAAACATCCGAACGTTTCAGTCACGCATCTCGAACTTCGCGGACGAGGCCGAGCGCTCAAGCAGGCGTGGGGACTGAGCGACGCCGACGTGCGGCTCTATATGGACGTCGATCTTTCCACCGACCTAAAGTCTCTGCCTGATCTGGTTTCCGCTATAACTGACGATGGATATGAAGTAGCTATTGGCTCCCGTTTGATAAAGGGCTCGAAAGTTGTCGGCAGGACGTTAAAACGAGAAATCACCTCACGCGGCTACAACATAATGATTCATATATTCTTCCCTCTCACTAAGTGGAGAGATGCGCAATGTGGATTTAAAGCAGTATCACGCAAAGCTGCTGAGAATGTAGTGCCGTTGGTGAAGGACAACGCCTGGTTCCTCGATACCGAGTTACTCCTTCTCGCCGATAAAGCTGGGTACTTGATAAAAGAAATTCCGGTTCACTGGGAAGACGATCCCGACACCCGCGTAAAGATTATTTCCACTGCATGGGAGGATGTCAAAGGTCTGCTGAGATTGAGGTTTAAAGGTCGACCAGTACCGCCATCTGCGCCTTGACCGCGTAATCTAACGATAGCTAGAGTTGGAAACTCGCATGGATGTTCGTTTGAACCTCCGCTCCTAGAAGACTGAAATATGACCACTCCCGGAGATTTTGAAATCGGCCGCTCTGTACTAACCGGGTATACTGCCGACAACGAACTACATAGGGCACTGACAATTCTTCGAAACGAAGGGGTCAACCCCGAGGTAGTAGTTGAATTTACCGCGGAACGTGACGGCGTGTTTTGTGGCATATCGGAAGTAAAGACCCTTCTCGATAGAGTGTTACCCGAGACCGGCCGTGAAGTTTGGGCGTTGGACGAAGGTGTAACTGTTGCCGCAGGGGAGGTTGCCCTTAGGATACGGGCTCCGTATGCGTCGTTCGGACTCTTCGAAACGGCGATTCTTGGAACACTGGCTTCGTGTACTGGCTGGGCGACTGCAGCTGCTGAATGTGTTGAAGCCGGCGACGGTGTTCCGGTGATCGCTTACGGTGCTCGTCACGTACATCCTGAGGTGGTCGGAGTGATGGACTACTCTGCAGTAGTCGGAGGCTGTGCTTCCAGTTCGTCAGTTGTTGGACAGCAGCTTCACGGTCTTACCCCTTCAGGGACAATGCCTCATTCGCTGGTGCTGCTCATGGGCGACACCGTGCGGTCGATTATGGCGTTCGACAAGCACATGCCTCCTGAAGTACCTCGTGTTGCGCTGGTCGACACGTTCAAGGACGAGGCGGAAGAAGCGGTTGATGTTGCCAAGGCTTTACGAGAGCGACTCCGTGGAATTCGTTTGGACACGCCGAAGGAGCGAGGTGGAGTAACCCCAGAACTGGTGCACGAAATTCGCGCTCGACTTGATAAACGCGGACACCATCATGTCGACATATTCGTCAGCGGCGGAATCAGCCCTGAGCGAATTCGCAACTTCGTCGAGGCTGGTGCACCCGTGAGCGTGTTTGCCGTTGGCTACTACATAGCGGCTGCAAGTCCGATTTCATTCACAGCCGATATAAAGCAGATCGAAGGCGCCGATATTGCCAAGCGCGGTCGGGTTCCCGGTCTATCGGTGAATCCAAAACTTTCTCAGGTTCTCTAATCCTGAGGCTAGTCTAGACCTTGTAGTTGTAGTATCACAACTTTCGAGTGTTCTGGGCGTACCTTCGCCCATTCTGCCATTCGGTAACCTGGCACCCAGACGATTCCATTCGGAGAATCAACGACTGGGATCCTCGATCGCCACCGACTAGGTACACCGGCATTCACGAAGAGATCCTGCAGTTTTACGCTGTTACCCGTGCCGAGAGGTTGAATGCGATCGCCATCGCTACGATGCCTCAGGGTTAGGGACTCACGGGTCAGGTCGGGTGTGGCAAAAACCATATTCAAGTCGCGGGTATTAAGATCGTCCGGACGCTCAACAACATCAGCAGCCAATCTGACGTTTTGACCGAGATTGAGAATCCCTGGAACGGAGATGTTTTGTGGCAAATTCAATTGTGGGTAAGGGCAATCATCAATTCCGCTGAGCCGGAAACCGAACATCTCTTTGTCGATGTAAAAAATAGCTTCGTTTGGCAGATCTAATGACTTACCACTCGGACCGTTGAGCAGATCCAGGATGGCGTCGATATGAACCCGTTCAAGATCGAGCGAATGCCCAAGGGCACGTTCGTAAGCACCAATCACTAGCCGCCTCGTGAGAAATTCCGGTAGACCACTCATCGCTGCTCGGGAATATGTGTTGATGCCCGTTGTAATCCGATCTAAATGCTGGTTTACCACCCATTCGATAAGTTGGAGATCATCCGCAGAATTTCGAGCCAATCTTGCGAGAGCTTGTGATGCTCCGGGTACTGATTCGTTGAGATTTGGGACTACTTCGAGACGTAGCTTGTTTCGGGTGTATTCCCTGCTCAAGTTGGATTCATCGAGGATAGGCGTGATTCCTAGGGTTTTACAGATTTCAACGCAACATGCGTGAGGAATGTCGAGCATTGGTCGGATCACATTTACTTTGACTCCGTAGCCGGGAATTTCTAGCTTGCCCGATACCGACATTCCGGAAATACCTTTTAGTCCGGCACCGCGTGAAGCATGATGCAGCACTGTTTCCGCCTGATCGTCTCTGGTGTGTCCGGTCACGACTGCATAAGCGCCTTGGTTAGCAACGATTTTCGCGAGGGATTGGTATCTGAGTGTTCGTGCTGCTAACTCGATAGAAATACCTTCGGAATTCGCAAATTCTGGGACGTCCACGGTTGTCGCTGTGAACTCTACGCTTAACTGAGCCGCAATTTCTTTTGTGCGATCCAAGTCACGCTGAGAGGTCTCGCGTCGGATCTGGTGATTCACATGCCCTGCAACTATCCGCCAGCGCTTGTCCTTCGCGAGTTCCGTCATTCCGTAGAGAAGTGCGCTCGAATCTGGACCACCAGAAAAGGCAACAATAATAGTTTCGCCTTCGGGCATTATGGCGCGGTCGAAACCGGCGCCAAGTAATTCGTTGAACTTCTGTTCAGTAGACATGGTATTACGCCTATTGAACCGCTTCAGTGACCTCGGTCACACGACGAACACGGATGCTCGTGATCTTTGTTCCGTCCATCTCGCCGACTTGCATCCGAAGGTTTCCGAAGCGAATTCTTGATCCTGGTTTTGGCAACTGCTGCGCCTGTGACAGGAAGAATCCGGCGATGGTCTCGTAGTCCCCTTCGGGAATATCGAGTTGAAGTTCATCGTTTGCTTCACCGATTTCGAGGCCGCCATCGAGGACGAACGTGTTTTCGTTGACCATTACGAATCTTCGGTCAGGCTTGTTACCTTCCTCACCGGTCCGCCCAACGATTTGTTCGACTAACCGGCTAAGTGTGATCAAGCCCGCGATTCCGCCGAACTCGTCTACTACAAGTGAAATTTTGTGACCCGATTCCTGCATTTCTTCAAATAGGTCATCGAGTCGTTTGGTTTCCGGGACAAAGTTCGCCTGCCGAAGCAGGTTCACGACGGTGTTGTCGGGATCGAAGTTCCCTTGTGACAACGAAGCCATGAAATCTTTGACCGAAAAGATTCCGACTACGTCGTCGTGATCGGTGTCGTAAACCGGGAACCGCGTATGCGGTGTTGCTTGGTACATACGTAGGAAGTCTCCGAACTTTGCGTCGGATCGAGTCCAAACGATTTCCGGGCGAGGTGTCATTACGTCGCGAACTTCCATCTCACCAAATCGGAAGATATTCTCAAGCATTTCTCCGGTGTTCTCTTCGACTGTACCTTCTGCTTCACCTAGATCGATTAATGTTCGAAGTTCACCGGTGGTGACGATTGGACTCTCCAGCGAATCCTTACCGCCGAGCAGGCGAAGGATTGATTGCGGGACGAGAGTGAACGCGAAAACAATCGGCCAGGTGAGCGTCATGAGAATCAGGACGACTCGTGCGGTGATAAGCGACCACTTTTCCGGAGCAACAACTGCGAGTGTTTTTGGCGTTAGTTCTCCAACGACGACGACAACGATTGTCGCAATTGCAGTTGCTGCGACTGTGGAAAGTAGAGTAGCTTCACCACCACCGATTGTCGAAATGGCGAGCGTGGTGCCGACCGTGGCGACCATGACGTTGAAGAGGTTTCCGGCAAGCAGGATCGTTCCAAAGAATTTTTCATACTGCTGGAAGATTCGAACCACGAGTTCGGCGCGCTTATCACCTTCCTCACCGCGGTGCTCGATTCGGTAACGGCTCGCGCCAAGAACGGCCGCCTCGGTTGCGCTAATGAATGCACTACCCAGAAGACCGATAACGATGATGATGATTGATGTGGTCACTTGAAATCAGACACCTGACGATCTCCTAGATCGTTGGTGCCTCTATATCAAGTTTATCGGGCAACACCCGGTTGGGTGCAACCGGAAACTTTTTACCGGTTGCACCCAAAAAGCCCTTTGAATGTTTTAAGTGAAGTCAGATTTAGTTAGAAGCTTGAACGCTGGTTGACTCGCCTTACCCATCTGTCGGGGTCATTCCGTCTTCGCCTCGGCGAATTGCGGTCTCGATTTCATCCCTGACATCGGTGTTCGTCTTTAGGAATTTTCGGGATGCTTCACGACCCTGTCCGAGTCGAGTATCGCGGTAGGAGTAGAAAGATCCGCTTTTCTTGACGATGCCAAGATCGACACCCATATCGAGAAGGCTTCCTTCTTTACTGATGCCTTCGTTGAACATGATCTCCATTTCGGCTTTCTGGAATGGAGGTGCAACCTTGTTCTTTACCACTCGAGCACGCACTCGGTTGCCGACGATGTCCTGTCCAACCTTCACTGCTTCGATCCGGCGTAGGTCGATACGTACAGAACTGTAGAACTTCAGTGCTCGACCGCCAGGCGTTACCTCAGGGCTGCCAAACACCACTCCGACCTTCTCACGAAGCTGGTTGATAAAGATACAAACTGTGTCGGTCTTGTGGATGATTCCAGTTAGCTTGCGAAGAGCCTGTGACATGATTCGGGCTTGCAGACCTATTTGCATTTCGCCCATGTCACCTTCAAGTTCGGCAGAAGGTACGAGCGCTGCAACACTGTCGACAACGATAATGTCGAGCGCACCACTTCGAATCAGGTACTCCGTGATTTCTAATGCCTGTTCGGCAGAGTCGGGCTGGGAAATCAGGAGCTTGTCGACGTCAACACCGATCAACCGGGCGTAGGCGGGATCCATAGCGTGTTCAACATCAATAAAGGCTGCCTGCCCACCTGCTGCCTGGGCTTCTGCTACAGCTGCCATAGCGAGGGTTGTTTTACCGGCAGACTCAGTTCCGAAGATTTCGACGATTCGACCTCGTGGGAGTCCGCCAACTCCAAGAGCCTGGTCTAGAGCGATAGAGCCTGTCGGCACAGCTTTTACGCTATGCCCTACACCTACTTCGCCCATACGCATTACAGCGCCGCGACCGAATGCCTTTTCGATCTGTGCAAGAGCTAGTTCGAGAGTCTTATCTCTATCGTTGCTCGCCCCATTGAGTGAGACTTTTACCGATGCTTTCTTAACAGCCAAGGTCGCTCTTCCTTCTGCGCTATTTCAGGCCGGATTTGTGGTGCGAGTTGTCCGCAACGCAAGCCAGATTAGCACATGTGTTCTAGTGCTGCAACAAGCCTATGGCACAACAATATCGATCCCCCAGTCGACTGTGAGAAACCGGGAGTGAAATAGAATGCATACCTGAAAGTCCAAGGTCTGTCTGTCGCGCAACGTTCAAGCTACCTGGGCTGATTTTGGGTGGGGGCATTTTTTGGAAAATAGTCTGAAGACAGCGATACTTCTTGGGACATCGGGCGATAAAAACCGTTCGAATTTAGCTCAATTAAAAGTTAAGAATAAAGACCTTCGCTGTGTTGGCCAGAAGAGGTCGTTGTCCTTGAGAGGGATTTATGTGATTGTGGGGCGTGATCCGAGTGTCATCGGGAGGGCAATTTCGACGCCGTCTCGGAAAACTCCAACGATGATTTCTTCCCCAGGGGAAGTGTTCAATGCCAAGTAGCCAATCAGATCATCCATCGATTCCATTCGAACCGAATTGATCGAGACGATCACATCGCCGTCGAAGTTTAGTCTGCTGAACTGAGTTCCTGAGTCGCCGCGAATTCCAGCGAGATCAGCTGGCCCGTTAGGGGAGACACTCGTGACGTATGCTCCGACAAGATTAGCAGGAAGCCCGACGTTCTCACGAAGAGTCAGTTCGACTTCGTTTCCACTAATGCCCATGAGCGGGTAAACATACTCACCAATCTCAATAAGGGAAGGTACGACGCGTTTCACGAGGTCGACAGGTACTGCAAACCCAACACCCGAGCTCTGGGCTGTTTCGCTAACGATTTGCGTATTTACGCCGATCACTGCGCCGTTCAGATCGAGCAAGGGGCCTCCGGAGTTACCGGGGTTTATGGCAGCATCAGTCTGGATTACCGAAGGGATGCTATAGCTAGAGAAACCGCTGCTGATCGTTCGAGCGATGGCGCTAACGATTCCCGTGGTCATCGTGAAGTCCTGACCGAACGGATTTCCTAGCGCGAGTGCAGTGTCACCCGGCCTTAACTCTGAAGAAGTGCCGATGGAGATTGGGGTAAGTTCGTGGTCGAGGCCGATCAACTTGATAACTGCGAGGTCAGCCGCTGGATCCTGCGCAACGATATCAGCGCGGTACTCACGCCCATTAAAGAAACGGACGGTGATGGTTCCTGCATTTTGGATTACATGGTAGTTGGTGACGACGTGTCCATCCTCGTCCCATACGAAGCCAGATCCGGATCCTTCGCCGCGCGTGGTCCGGCTGTAGATGAAAACAACAGATTCAACAGTCTTTTCGTAAAGATTTACGAGGTGATCCTGCTGAGCCGCCACGATCTTGGCTGCGGTTAGCTTTGCCGTACTAGCTTCCTGTGGCCCTTCATAAGGACCCACTTCGCTATTTGGGTCTTCCGAAGCACTGTTATCGAATACCGCAGGGATGACTTCCGCAGTTGCTTCAACAGGATCAGCCTCGGTGTTGTTTGTGACTGAATCCGTATCGTCGCTTGTCGGATTTGTGATCGTAACGACCGTATTTTTTTCGGTTGCGACTTCCTCGTCGGTGGAGGTGTCCGAAACGGTAATTTGATCAGTGGGTGGTTCTGGCTCTTCCTGTGTCGTCGTTCCTGTGCAGGCGACCACTGCCACTAGTATCAGGGCTGCAAGTCCACCGACCAAAGTCATTTTGAGATCTTTCAACGTTTTCATAGTTGTTTTGATGCCACGCCTTGCCGAAAGGTAAGCGTTGAGTCACATCATCAAAAATGTAATTTAAGTGGATCATACTCTACAAATCAAATGTGAAGCAACTGTGTGATACGTGATGAATCTAATATTGAATTCTTTCGTACGAGACAGCGTTCCCGCTTGGGATGGCGGTTAGCGTTGCCAACCCGAAGCGATCGGGAGTCGTCGGTCTTTCCCGAACGCGAGACCCGTGATCTTTACCCCTGGTGGTGATTGTCGACGCTTATATTCGTTGATGTCTATGAGTCGGACGATCTTTCTCACGACCGCTTCAGATGCTCCCTCGCCACCCAGCTCTTGCTCGTTTTGAATGATTAACTCTGGAGACATACGTTCTTCAATGTAATGATGGATCACACGGTCGAGCTGGTCGTATGGTGGAAGTGAGTCTTCATCGAGCTGGTCAGGACGAAGTTCGGCACTCGGTGGCTTTTCGATAATTTCCAATGTGATTGGTGATCCCGAACCCCGCTTGTTTCGGTGGTGACATAGCTCATAAACCAGCGTCTTTGGAACGTCCTTTATCACAGCGTAAGCACCCGCCATATCGCCGTAGAGAGTGGCGTATCCGGTTGCCATTTCTGATTTATTTCCGGTGGTCAGCACCAGCCACCCGAACTTGTTGGCTATTGCCATCATCAAATTTCCGCGAATGCGAGATTGAACATTCTCTTCAGATAGCCCTGGCTTGGTGCCTGCGAACGTGTCAGCAAGCATTTCTTCAAACGCTGTGTGTCCGGGTTCAATCGAAATATTCCACAGTTCGACACCTAGTCTTGAGCAGAGGTCTTTCGCGTCATTAACGCTGCCATCTGACGAATAACGAGAAGGCAGCGATACACCGACCACGTTTTCAACACCGATTGCATCAACAGCGACCGTAGTTACCAGAGCGGAGTCTATCCCGCCAGAAACGGCGACCGCGACCTTCTTGAATCCAGTCTTCTTCACGTAATCGCGTGTTCCAACCAAGAGGGCGCGATATATCGACTCAAGTCGATCCAAGCGGTGAGTCGATAATTCCTTGACCTTAGGGCGTCTTCGAACACCAGTAAGCCCAATTTTATATTTGGTTGATTCACCAATCGCATCGAGTTCTTCCTGTGGTATACCGACGGATTGATGCTGAAGGCGTGACTTGTCCATTCCCTCAACGTCGACGTCAGCGACGAGTAAAGACTCTTCAAATCTTGGTGCGGTTCCTAGCAAATCGCCGGTTGGACCAGCCAGCATGCTGCCGCCGTCAAAGACAAGCTCATCCTGTCCACCGATCTGGTTGGTGTACAGCGTGAACACTCGATTGCGCCTAGAAAGTTCGGTGACAACTTCGACTCGATGCCCATGTTTACCTGACTCGTAAGGGGATGAGTTGAGATTCACGACGATCTGAGCTCCGTTGGCGCACTGAACCTCGGACGGCCCGATCTGCTCCCATATATCTTCGCATATGTTTACGCCTACTTTGATTCCGTCGACCGAAATCACCGGGCACTGATTACCGGAAGTGAAGTATCGTCGCTCATCGAAAACGCCATAGTTCGGTAGGTGGATCTTTCGGTAAGTTGCAACGATTGTCCTGTTGTAAATCACAGCCGCGGCGTTGTAGAGATTCGTTCTCGATTCACCGGTTTCATCAGACTCGCTAACTTCCGAATCAACAAAGCCGACTACTACCACGATGTCGCCAACCGATGCCGAGATTCGATTCAGAGCGGCTTTGTTATCGGCAATGAAGTTGTCGTAGAGAACGAGGTCTTCAGGCGGGTAGCCAGTGATAGTCAACTCCGGAAACGCGACAAGGTCGGCTCCTTGCTCCTGAGCTAGGCCAATCCATTTCTCGATAAGCGTAGAGTTGCCGTCAATATCACCAACGGTCGTGTTGATCTGAGCGGCGGCAACCCGAAGCGTCGAGTTCGAACCCGAACTGCCATTATTGGTAGTCATAACGATTCGATTCTACATATGCTCTTAGACGTTACCACCTCAACCAGCCATGATCGGAGGTCGGACGTAGCCCTGAACGGTCGGCAATCGAGAATCCCCAGAAAGGAAAATATCGATCTGACGTGCTGTACGACGTCCACTTGCGATCGCATGTACAACAAGAGACTGTCCTCGCTGCATGTCACCACATGCGAACACCTTGTCGATGTTTGTCTGCATACTGCCGTTAGCTGCCACGTTGCCGCGTCCGTCGTACTCGACTTCCAAAGCGTCCAGCAAACCTTCATGCTGAGGATGGAGGAATCCCATTGCGAGGAATACCGCCTCTGCTTCGATATCGAACTCGCTGCCCGGCACTTCACTCATGTTGAACCGGCCGGCATCCTCGTCCTTGACCCATTCGACGCGGGTGCACTCAAGCTTCTTGAGATTGCCATTTTCGTCGCCTACGAATCGCTTGGTCAGAACGTTGTAGTCGCGGTCACCGCCTTCTTCATGGGCACTCGATGTTCGGAAGATGGTTGGCCACTGAGGCCACGGGTTCGTTGGAATTCGAGTCTCGCTCGGCCGAGGCATGATTTCCATCTGAATGATGTTCTTCGCGCCGTGTCGGTGAGACGTGCCTAGACAGTCGGCACCAGTGTCACCACCACCGATGATCACGACATTCTTGTCCCGTAGATCAATGTTTTCTTCTGGTCCGAACTCTTGGCCTTTGAGCTTGCGGTTTTGCTGGGTGAGCAACTCCATGGCGAAGTAGACCCCGTTTAGGTCGCGACCTTCCACTGGAAGGTCACGCGGTATGGTAGATCCACCAGCAAGACAAACTGCGTCGAAATTTTCGAGCAATTCTTCGTGAGTCAAATCAATGCCGACGTTGGTGTTTACGCGGAACTTTACGCCCTCGCTTCGCATTTGGTTGACTCGTCGTTCGACCACTTCTTTTTCGAGTTTAAACTCGGGAATACCAAGTGACAGCAAGCCGCCAATGTACTCGTTGCGCTCATACACCGTCACAGTGTGACCAGCACGAGCGAGCTGTTGCGCTGCGGCAAGTCCTGCAGGACCCGAGCCAATGACGGCGACGTTCTTACCTGTCTTGTTTTCGGCAGATTCCGGCTTGATCCAGCCTTCTTTCCATGCATGCTCGACGATCTGCTTTTCGATCATTTCGATCGTTACAGGGTCTGAGTTCACAGAAAGTGTGCATGATGCTTCGCAAGGTGCGGGGCAAATACGGCCTGTGAACTCCGGGAAGTTATTGGTTGCGTGCAACCGCTGAATAGCTTCTTCCCAGTTACCGTGATAGACGAAATCGTTGAACTCCGGAATCAGGTTTCCGAGAGGGCATCCGCTGTTGCAGAATGGAACTCCGCAATCCATACATCGGCTCGCCTGGCGGCGCGCGTCAGACTCATCCCACTCCAGGTAAACTTCTTGCCAGTCGTGAATACGTTCTGCAGCGTCACGTCGCGATGGAGTTCGGCGAGCCGCCTCCATGAATCCGGTCACTTTACCCACCGGTAACCACCCCTTCCTTTACATCGGTCGTATCTGGATAGGCAGCACGTTCGCGTAGCACTCGTGCATAGTCCCTCGGTAAGACCTTCCTGAACTTGGTTACTGAGTCGTTCCAGTTGGCAAGCAAATTTGTTCCGACTTTACTTCCTGTGTACTTCACGTGATCTTCAATCATCTTCTTGAGTTCGGCGTCGTCGTCCGAACCAGGAGCGATATCAAGCAGGTCAGCGATAGCGTCGTTGAAGTGATGCCCTAACGTATTGTCTCCGTCCCAGACATACGCCACACCACCACTCATACCCGCACCGAAGTTACGTCCTGATGATCCAAGAACCGCAACGCGTCCACCGGTCATGTATTCACAGCCGTGATCACCAATTCCTTCAACAACCGCGGTTGCCGATGAGTTACGTACTGCGAAACGTTCGCCAGCTAGACCGTTGACGTATGCCTCACCACCAGTGGAACCGTAGAGAGCCACGTTACCGATGATGATGTTGTCTTCAGCTTTGTAGGAGCTGCTTGCCGGTGGAGTAACGATTAGTCGCCCACCCGAAAGACCCTTTCCAAAGTAGTCGTTCGAGTCGCCTTCGACCTTGAATGTGACTCCCTTTACCAGCCATGCGCCGAAGCTCTGGCCAGCTGAACCGGTGAAGTTGAAGTTGATCGATCCGTCTGGCAAACCGTCTTCTCCGTATTTCTTGGCGATCTTTCCGCTGAGTGTTGCACCGACTGTTCGGTTGACGTTGGTTACGGGCAGACTTTCGGTCACCTGCTTACCGTCATCAATAGCTGGCTGAGCAAGCTCGATCAGCTTGTTGTCGAGCGCAACGTCGAGCCCGTGGTCCTGCAGACTCGTATGGTACGGGTGGTCTGAGGGAAGCACTTCTGGCTTCATCAGGATAGGTGAGAGATCGAGAGTCTTAGCTTTCCAATGGTTGATGTCTTTTCGCACCTTTAGTTTGTCGACCCTACCGATCATTTCGTTGACTGTGCGGAAGCCCATCTTTGCCATCAACTCGCGCAATCCTTCAGCGAGGAACATAAAGTAGTTCACAACCGCATCAGGAGTGCCGGTGAACTTCTGGCGCAGCTCCTCATCCTGCGTTGCCACGCCAACGGAGCAGGTATTGAGGTGGCACTTGCGCAGCATTATGCAACCCATTGAAATGAGCGCACCAGTTGCGATTCCCCATTCTTCAGCACCGAGTAATGCTCCAACGAGAACGTCGAGCGAAGTCTTCATTTGACCGTCGGTTTGAACGACGATTCGATCACGAAGTCCGTTTGAGACCAACACTTGTTGGGTTTCGGCAAGTCCGAGTTCCCAGGGGAGTCCCGCGTGGCGAATCGAGCTAAGTGGCGAGGCTCCTGTTCCGCCAGAGTCACCTGAAATAAGAACAACATCGCCCTTACCCTTGGCAATACCGGCAGCGATGATTCCCACACCGGCAACCGAAACAAGTTTCACCTGCACACGCGATTCAGGGTTTACGTTTTTGAGGTCGTGGATCAGCTGAGCTAGGTCCTCAATCGAGTAAATGTCATGATGCGGCGGAGGCGAGATCAGTTCTACACCAGGAGTTGTCTTACGGATGTAGGCGATGTAGTCCGAGATCTTGCGTCCCGGGATTTCTCCACCTTCGCCCGGCTTGGCACCTTGCGCCATTTTGATTTGAAGATCGCGAGCGTTCGAAAGGTAGTTCGTGGTCACACCAAAGCGACCCGATGCCACCTGCTTAACTGCACTTGAGCGGTCGTCGCCGTTTGCGTCAGGAGTGAACCGTTCAGGGTCTTCTCCACCTTCTCCAGTGTTGGACCGGGCGTTGATCCGGTTTGTGGCAATTGCCAGAGTTTCGTGAGCTTCCCGACTGATCGATCCGAGCGAGATAGCACCCGTAGCGAATCGCTCTGCGATGTTTTCAGCAGGCTCAACTTCATCGACAGGAATTTCTTCGTCGAAAATAGGCTCCAACATGTTTCGAATTGTGATGTGCTGATCACCTTCATCGTTGGAAGCTGCTTCGAACTGCTTGAATGTGTCACCGTCGTTCCGCGTAACTGCGTCCTGCAACAGTGCAATTGTGTCTGGGTTCCACATGTGTCGTTCGCCAGTGGCTCGCCACATGTAAAGACCACCGAGATCGAGTTTCAGGTTAGACGGAATGTTGTCCGGTGAGAAGGCTAGTGAGTGGTTGGCGAGAACGTCGAGCGCGATTTCGTTGGTACCAATTCCGCTAATGCGTGAAACCGTCCATGTGAAGTACTCGTCAACAAGATCTTGTCCAAGACCAAGCGCCTCAAAAACCTGCGCACCAATGTAGCCCTGAAGGGTTGAAATACCCATCTTAGCCATCGTCTTTACGACGCCTTCTTCGATTGCTTCACGGAAATTTTCTTCGGCAGTATCTTGCTGCGGAACTTTTTCCTCGGCAGTTGGGCTAAGTCGCAGTCCTGTAATTGATTCTAGAGCCAAGTACGGGTTGATCGCCGATGCACCATAACCAAAGAGAGTGGCAAAGTGGTGTACCTCGCGCGGCTCACCTGACTCAACAATGATGTCCGCCTGTGCGCGGTTGCGTTCACGGATCAAGTGGTGATGAACCGCACCGGTTGCCAGAAGCGAAGGTATGAAGGCGTTTTCGCTGTCGACACCACGGTCGGACAGGACAAGAAGCGTGTACCCGTCTTCGATTGCCTGGCTCGCCTCGACGCGAATACGGTCGAGGGCATGATCGAGAGCTTCCTTGCCACCTGAAACAGGGAACAAGCTAGAAATAGTCTTCGCCTTCACACCTGGGACAGTTGAAGCCTTGATCTTCGCAAGCTCCGAGTTGCGCAGAACCGGATGGTCGATACGAAGCATTTGGCAATGTTCGGCGGTTGTTTCGAAAATGTTCGGTCGGCGACCAGCAGGCACAGCGCGCTGTGTAATCAACTTCTCACGAATAGCATCTAGAGGTGGGTTGGAAACCTGGGCGAATGCCTGCTTGAAGTAAGCAAACATGTTCTGAGGCTTGTCAGACAGGACCGCCAAAGGTGCATCGTTACCCATCGAGCCTTGCGGCTGGTGACCTGTAATCGCCATTGTGCGAATCAGCATGTGAATATCTTCGCGTGAGTAACCGAATGCCATTTGTCGTTCGAGCAGCGTTTCTACATCGACTTCAGGGGTGCTATCGGTTTCTGGAAGGGATTCTATCGTCGATCGGTTCTCTTCCAACCATTTCCCGTAGGTGTGCTCTGAAGCGACACGCTCAATTACTTCGTTTGGCTCAATAATTCGCTGCTCTTCGAAATCGATGAGGAACATGCGACCTGGCTCGAGACGCGAGCGGTATTTGATGCGCTCTGGCTCAATGTTCAAAACACCGGATTCTGAAGCCATCACAAGCAAATCATCATGGGTAACCCAGTAGCGGAATGGGCGAAGACCGTTACGGTCGAGAACAGCGCCGACCGCGTCACCGTCGGTGAACACGATCATTGCAGGACCATCCCACGGCTCCATCAAGTTTCCATGGAATTCGTAAAAATCCTTCACGTTCTGTGGCATTGACTCGTGTCCGTGCCACGCCGCTGGCATCATCATCGCTGCAGTGTGCTCAACCGAACGACCAGTCATACGCAGGAGTTCGAATACGTTGTCGAGCGATGCTGTGTCTGATGCATTACCGATTTCGCAAATCGGGGTTAGCTGATCGATCTTATCGCCAAAGAAGGGTGACTCGATCGTGCGCTCACGTGCCTGCATCCAGTTTCGGTTACCGCGAACTGTATTGATCTCACCGTTATGGGCGAGCATGCGATACGGGTGAGCCAACTTCCATGAACCAAGCGTGTTGGTCGAGAAGCGCGAGTGAACAAGACCAAAAGCACTAACCATGCTTTCGTCTTTCAGGTCGTTGTAGAACTCACCAAGTTGAGTGGTGAGTAGCATCCCTTTGTAAATGAGAGTACGTGAAGACCAGGAACAAACGTAGAACTCGCGCAGAAGCGTTTCCTTAGTTTGCTCATCTACTTCAGCGTTTACGAAGTTCTTTTCAGCAGATTTTCGAGCGAGATACATGATCCGTTCTAGATCGTCACCTTCAACACCTTTTGGCGCTTCGACAAACAACTGTGCGAACTTCGGCATGATGGTGCGAGCCGTAATGCCCACAGCGTCAGGGTTAGTCGGAACGTCCCGCCAGCCGAGAACCTTGAGGCCGTTGTCCGTTGCCGATGATTCGAGAGCCTGACGAGCAGCCGCGTTCAGGTGGTCATCGACGGGCAAGAATGCCATCGCAACGCCGTAACGTCTTTCGTTAGGAAGATCAATTCCAGATTCTTTCGCGGCCTTCCGCATGAAAGCATCCGGCATTTGAATCGTGATACCCGCGCCGTCACCTGTTTGAGGGTCTGCACCGGCGGCACCTCGGTGATCGAGGTTGACCAGAACTTCCAGAGCCTGGTTGACGATTTGGTGGGTTCGTTCACCTGTGATGTTGGCAACGAATCCGACACCACAAGCATCGTGCTCCAGATCAGGAACGTAAAGTCCCTTCTCAGAAATGTCGGTGAAATCCGGGAGAACGAAGTTTTCTCCAGATGCACCGCCATTCGGAGTGCTGAGGTGTGATTCAAATGTATTCCGGACTTCGGTCATGGTTCTCCTAGTAGGAAGTTTTTGTCGGTCCAAGAACAGCGCCTGTTCTACAGGTGCCTGTATCTCGAAAGTTCGTAATCGGTAACTGTGCTGCTAAATTCCTGCCACTCGAGACGCTTATTAGCGAGGAAGTTGTCGACCACCGTAGAACCGAGAGCCTTTTCTAAAAGCTGGCTGTTCTCAGCCAGTCGAATCGCTTCATCGAGTGTTCGGGGCAGTCGTGTGACTCCACGCTCACTCAACTCTGAGTCAGACATTTGGAAGACATCTTCTTCTAGAGGTTCGGGGAGTGACAGCTTGTTTTCGATGCCATCAAGGCCTGCAGCAAGTAGAACCGAGAATAGTAAATAAGGGTTCGCAGCGGGGTCAGGAGCTCGGTACTCCACACGTACGCTTTCTTCGCGTCCGGGACGGTAACTCGGCACACGGATCAGGTTGCCGAAGTTGCCTGTCGTCCACGAAGCGTAAATTGGCGCTTCGAGACCCGGCAGTAGCCGCTTGTACGAGTTGATCCATTGATTCGTCACGACGCAAATTTCAGCGGCATGGTGCATCAAACCGGCAATGAAATAGCGTCCGATTTCGGAAAGATTAAACTTATCGTCTGCCTCAAAGAAAGCGTTGTTGTCGCCTTCGAATAGTGACATGTGCGTGTGCATACCCGAACCGTGACGATCTCCAAACGGTCTAGGCATAAAGGTGGCATGCGCGCCTGCCAGTGCGGCAAGCTCTTTCGCCACTACTTTGAACGTCACGATCGAATCTGCCATCGTGAGGGCATTCATGTGGCGGAGGTCTATTTCATGCTGACCAACACCAACCTCGTGATGGCTGTGCTTGACCGGGATGCCCATCTTTTCGAGTGTCAATACTGTGTCGCGCCGCAGATTCGCACCGGTGCCATCAACCGAAGTTTGATCGAAGTACTCACTGCGGTTGCGATTCGTCTCTTCTTTTGTTGCTTCGGAGTCGTAGTAGTACTCGATCTCTGGTGCGACGTAGAATGTGAAGCCCATTTCAGAAGCACGAAGCAAGTTGCGGCGAAGAACCTGCCGGCCATCAGCCGTAGAAGGCTCACCAGTGGGGGTTTCGATGTCACAAAACAATCGTGCCACCGCATCGGTTCTTGGTCGCCATGGGAGCACCTGGAACGTCGACGGGTCGGGCATTGCGATCATGTCCGACTCGTTTGCTCTGGTCAGTCCTTCAATCGACGCACCATCGAAGCTTGCACCGTTTCGTAGAATGCCTTCGAGCTCATCTATGGTAATAGCGAACCCCTTGAGCGTCCCGACAATATCGGTAAACCAGAGTCTAATGAACTTGACGTCATGCTCACGCGCGGTGATTAAGACGTACTTGATCGCCTCTTCATCGGGTGCGCGTCGCGCGTTTTCTGGTGCTTGTGTCATATTCTGGTCGTGGTTTCAGGGCCTATATCGGTTTACCTGAAAGTGGCCTTCTAAATTTGGCCGAAGATTGAGTATTGAGAAATGTATTTGGGTTGTCAATTAACTCGGGCGAGTTCGGATGCTCCCTCGATTACATAGTTAAAAACATGTGAATTTCGAATAATGCTCACGTGTAAGCGCTCGATAGTTGACGATATATTTCAATTTGAATCAAATGAACTCCACTGCGTTAGTCAGATACCCCCGGTGATCGGAATCGATACCCAACGTTCCATTGAGTTTCGATGAAATGATTTGAGACGTCGTCGATTTTGCTTCTTAGCCGCCTGATATGAACGTCAACTGTCCGTGTGCCGCCAAAGTAGTCGTACTCCCAAACACTTCGAAGAAGTGACTCACGACTGAAAACTCGCCCAGGATTTGAAGCGAGGTATTTCAGTAATTCATATTCCTTATATGTGAGATCGACCTTGCGACCGCTCCGGGTTACTTCGTATCGGTCGCAATCGATCACGAGTTCACCGTGGACAATTATGTTCGCCGTTTCGGTTGGAGCATTTCTCGACATAGCCAAATCGAGTCGAAGGGCTACTTCCTCTGCATTGCAAGGAATGAAGCAAAGCTCGACCTCTTCCTGTGTTGCGTTGATCCCATTTATCGATACGGTGGCTAGGATCACGACTACAGGAACACCGGCGTCTGTGGCTGCCTTCACGATGGCGGAAGGGCCGGCAAGTCCGGTTCCCGCACCCCAGATAATTGCGCCTTCCGCGCTGGCTGCAAGTTCGTCTCTGCTGGTATCTGTTGTGAACTTCACGAAGTCTACCGAGGTGTCGAGCGCGGTCAAGCCTGCCACAAGGCGTTCCGACTCTGCATCACCAAACCCAAGTAGGGCGATAGAACTCACTAGATTGCACCCGTTTTCAGTAGCATGCCCGAACGAACTGAGGGGCTCTGCGCTGTTTCTCTCGTGCGTACGCGCGTGCGTCTTCTCTTTAGATATTCGTGCAGTGTTTTCCGAGGAAGCAGCTTAGGATATTCGCTTGTGGCTAATTTCACAAGTTCTGAAAACGGACGGTGCGACGTGCTTACGAAAAACGTTAAATGTTCTTAAATCGCGTTGACTTTGGTATTTCTCCGTTCGTATACTTACCCTTCGTGGCCTGATCAATGTCGGTCGGGCGCACCTTCTTGTGACCTTTTTTCTGGACGAAATTTTGCCCACGATTAATCAACTAGTGCGTAAGCCGCGCAAGCAAAAGCGCCGAAAGCCGAAGACACCGGCTCTTCGAGTTGCTTTTAACTCGTTCTCGAGTCAGCAGGTCGAACTCAGAAAGGGAAGCCCGCAGAAGCGCGGAGTTTGCCTTCAAGTTCGAACTGTAACCCCTAAGAAGCCGAACTCAGCACTTCGTAAGGTGGCTCGTGTTCGGTTGAGTAATGGCATGGAAGTTACGGCTTACATTCCAGGAGAAGGTCACAACCTCCAAGAGCACTCTGTAGTTCTTATAAGAGGCGGCAAGGTTCCCGATCTTCCGGGTGTTCGTTACCATGTTGTTCGTGGAACGCTCGACACATCGGGTGTAGAGGATCGAAAGCGCGGTAGGAGTAAGTACGGCGCTACAAAGACTTAGCAACAAAACGTTCTGACAAAAACGACCGCCTGTCTAGTCTCTGGGTAGGCGGATTAGTTTGTCAGGGCATTATCTGAAAAACAGCGAAGACGAAGGTAAATACATGGCACGCAGGCGCCGCGCTCAGCGCAGGCAAATAGCTCCAGATCCGCAGTACGGATCAGTTGAGCTTACCCGATTTATCAACCGCCTTATGATTGGTGGCAAGAAGTCGGTTGCTCAGCGAGCAATGTACGAAGCCCTTGAAAAGCTCGAAAAAGAAACAGACAGGCCAGGCCTGGAAGTTTTCGAGCAGGCAGTGAGAAACGCAATGCCTGCATTGGAAGTAAAGCCTCGCCGAGTAGGTGGAGCTACTTACCAGGTGCCGGTAGAAGTGCGCCCCGAGCGTCGGGGAGCACTGGCTCAGCGATGGCTGATTGCAGCGGCGCGTGAACGCTCAGGCAGGCCTATAGCCGATCGGCTATATGCAGAACTGCTCGAAGCTTCCCGCGGCGGTGGTACCGCTGTAAGGAATCGTGAAGATCTCCATAGGATGGCGGAGGCGAACCGAGCCTTCGTCCACTATCGCTGGTAGGTCCCGGCAAAACTTAATCAGCCGCAAAACCGCTCCGATGG
>CEUN01058925.1_pt1 | contig 42267 bp, 60 predicted proteins | sample 361501 | NCBI WGS metagenome assembly CEUN01 (sample SAMEA2622801, study PRJEB7988) | marine metagenome | biome: marine biome (ENVO:00000447); feature: marine epipelagic mixed layer (ENVO:xxxxxxxxx); material: "saline water (ENVO:00002010), including plankton (ENVO:xxxxxxxx)" | depth 120 m | reverse complement strand
ATCATCTCCTAAAGCAGATGCTATCTGTGTGCCAGCTGTTTCATTTAGTAAATCATAAGTTACAGCACCAGCTCCCGCTCCTGCAGTACCACCTAATACAGAATAAACTTCTGCTCTACCTAAAGGACTTTGTAAAACTTTACCAGGAACATCACCCACTCTTGCTAATAATTTTAAAGCACCACCAAATAATTTAAATCTGCCTGGCAGTCTATCTGCAACTTTGGTTGCTTTTTGTAAAAGGTTACCTGGTCCTTTCTGCCAAAGGTTACCACTTTTTGCTGCACCAAAAATTTTTTTACGCATAGCAACGTAAGGATAAATACTTCCAGCAATATCTCCAACTAACTCATAAGTGGGCTGACCTACGCCAGTGCTAGCTTTCAATGGATCTTTTAAAAATGTTCTTTCATCTGCTATGTCTGATGCAACCTTATCCCTTTCAGCTTGTATCATGCCTGTGGTAGGGCCTTTTAGGTCACCACGTTCAATTAATGTATCTATTATATCCCGTTGTTTTTTAGTAAGTTCACTTGGGACTAAAGTTCTGTCATCTAATTGTTTTTGTAATTGTTTTAAAGTAGCCATTAATACTCCTTTAATAAATCTTTTGTAGTCTTATCAGCATATGGGTTTTTAATTGTCGGTGCTTCCGCAGTGCCAGTGATTCCGTATCTTCTTCTATAGTTATCAATTGTTCTGCTGTCACCACCAAAGGCATTAATGTAATCAAACTCAGATGCTTGTATGTCTTTAATTAGTGTATTGTTAACTGCTTCTAAAGCTTCAATAACTGATTCTTCACCTCTTAAGAATGGGAATACGTTTACAAGTTTAGCTGCCATTTGAATATCTTTTTGTGTCAATCTGTCTTTAGACTTTAATGAGTTAGCTAACGCATAAGTTAAGATTGTTTCGTTAATAGCTAATTGTTCTAAATCAGCACCCTGGCCTTTGAAAACTCCTAATTGTTTTAAAGTTTTCTTGAAGTAAGATTCGCCTTTACCAAATTGTCCTTCAAATACATTTCTTGCTGTCTCTTCATCTACATTATTATCTTTCATGTATTGTTGAATGTATTGATTTTTAAGCTCTGCAATTTTAGCTTTACCTTCTTCTCTACTTAAAACACCAATATTAAAATCAGCTAATGCATCTCCTAATCGCTTACTAAATAAAGCTAATCTTCCTACAGGACCTCCAGTTACATCATCACTTTTTAAAAGATTAATTGAAGATAAACCTATTTGATATGCTTTGTACTTACCTGAAAGATCTCTTATAGTTTTATCTCTTTCAGATTGACCTTTAGAATGTTCAATAAATTTATTAACTTGATTTGCTGCAATTGGTGCAAAAATTTCTCTACCAAAATCATCAAACTGACCTGTAGCTACACCAAATGTTCCGTTTTCATACTGAACTCCTACAATGTTTCTTGCTTGGTTATTAGCATCTTGCACTTGAATTACACCAAATTGTTTTATCTTAGGTAGTTTACTTGCTTGGTTTCTTGATTTGTTTTCTTCACTTACAAGTTCTAGGGCATCACTCATCAAATTATTTTCTAATTCATTTTCTTTTAATTTCATTGTTGCATAATTCGTTGTTGCAGGTCCTATAGCATTACCAAAAACTTCTAAAGCACCACCTACTCCTTGTTTTCTTGTAGTGCCTGTTAATAAACCTTGAGCTAGATTAGCCAAAAATACTAATTTTGCATTTGATGTTTGACCCTCCATTAACTCTTCTTTAATTAATCTTGCTTTAGCAATAGATTTTTTGAAACTATCGTCTAATGCATTAGTGTCTTTCTGTAAATTTACATCTGTTTGTCCTGCTGTTTTTTTCTTGTCTGGTTCTGATACAGGTGCTTTTGGTTTAGATTCTATTTCACCTAACACCAAAGGATTTGGACCCTGAGTTAAATTATTTAAATTACCTATTGTGCTTCCTGGAGCTACAGCATTATTTGATGCTACTTTTGTAATATCAATTACATCACTTTTATTTTGACCTGTGCCTAATTCTTCTTTACCTGTAGCAACTAAAACGTCTGGTTTAGTATTTCCTGTTAGGGCCACTTCAGATGCCTCCTTAATATTTTTTCCTTCTTCTGCTAATCTTTTTTCAGTGTAAGGTGCACCTCTACTACTTACAATTTTAGTTGGATCTACTGGGGCAAATATATTTGGAAATAGTGGATCACCCATATCAACTTCTAAAGCTTTTCTTGTGTCACCAGGTTTTAATCCTCTTGCTTGTCCAAAATAATCTATTACTGGACTACCTACAGCTCTTGCAAGTTTTAATCCTTGAAGACCTAAACCTATGGCTCTACCGTATGGGTTCATCATTCCCGCAATAGTTAAACCAGTATCAAGTACAGTTTTAGGCATACCGGGTTGCATACCTAATTTTTCAGTAATTCCTGAAACTCCACCATACAAACCTTCAAAACCTAGTAATCCACCTATACCACCTCCCATACCAAATGGAACTTTTACTCTTGGTTTAGTAACTTGTTGCACAGCTGTGGATGGAAAATTTCTTAAATCTGAATAAACTCTTTTACCAAATTGACCTGCTTTACTAAAAAAACCAGGTTGATCAACCACCATAGGTAAATTTCTTGGATTAGTAACTTGACCAGTTACATTTCTAGTAACGGGTCCCATTATGAATTGACCTATTCTAGCTTTGACAGGTTTTAATGCACCTTTTCTTAAAGCTTGTTCTCTAAACAAAGGTCTGTTTAATACATCATTTAATGCCATGTTACCTTCCTTGGTTGTTGCCAAAACCTTGGAAAGCTGTGAACGCTCCTAATCCTGCTCCTATTGATTGAGCTAGTGGACTCGTTTGTGGCTGCGTTGCTGCTGTGATCGTTGATTGCGATTTTGGTCCTGCTGCATAAATGTTTGATAAAAATTCTGCTCTTTGGAACGGTTCGAAAGCTTGTTGTAATTGAGATTGTCTAGCTGCGTCTAAAGTTTGTTGAGCTAATTGTCTTTGTAAACCACCAGCACCTAATAATTGTTGAATGTCTCCTTGTTGTTGTCTTTGTAAAGCCACACCAAGATTACCTAAAGTTTGTTGTTGCTGTTGTGCTGCTCTCAATGCAGTATCAAAACCTTGAGCTTGTGCTAAACCAACTTGTCCTAATCTTGCTCTCTCTAGTTCTGCGGAAGCCACACCTTCTCTACCACCACCAAAAGCTCCAGATCTCACTGCTCTTGCAGATAAAGCATTTTGGGCCTGCTGAGCTTGTCTATTTATTTCATCTATAACCTGTGCTTGAAAAGGATTTTGAAACTGTGCAATGTTTGGTGTTTGAGCCGCTAATAATTGTGCTAAACCTGCTCCTGTTTGACCGGCTTGCGTAAAACCAGTTTGTTCTAGTTGTGAGAATGGTGCAACACCTATTGCAGGAATAGAAACTGGACGATCGGCAGCAGCTCTTGCCAAATCCATTAATTCAATTTTTCTTTCCTCTATACCTGGTGCCTCTCTAATAACAGAAGTTTGAAAAGATTGTCCTCCACTTGATGGTGACGGTGCTGGTGCTGATCTTGATGATCCTCCACCAAATATGCTACTTACTATTGATCCCATTATAAATCTCTCTCCATTTGTATGTGTTTAATTTTCCAACCCCATTTTTTTGATACTCTTGCCCAACCCGGCCTGCACCAAAAAGATAGTTTTTTACAACTGTTAATTTTAGCAAACTTACTTACTGTTGACACTAACTTGTCTTCCCATAAGTGTCTTTTTTTCCCAGTAGCAATGATAGCTTCTAGCTGGCTATAGTTTGGTAACGCCGCTATTCTTGTGACCATCAAAGCAAATACTTGATTTAATTCTTCTTCATCATTACCAAAAGCTAAAAATAATTGTGCTTCATCTTTTTTTAGAAGATCTTTGATGTGATGAGGAGATGCAAAACCACCTGAATATTGTAAAGCCTCAGCTATCATAAAATCACATAATGGCCAAAACTTATCTATATATTGTGGCTCAACAGATAATATATCTACTTGTGGTTTAATTAACTTTTGCTTTTGCATTTTTACTTCCTTGTAATAAATCAAAAACTCTTTTGTATCGTTTTTGTTGTTCATAGAAGTATGAGGCACCTTTTTCACGCATGTCTTTGAAACTCTCTGGATTCGCACCCGCTATGATTCCTGCTCCTAATACTCCATCTGCTCTTGTTACAAACTCTCCGTCTGCTAATTGAGCTAACATTGTATCTTCGTCTTTATCTCCTGTGCCGGATCCGTCTTCAACGTATCCTTGTGCTCTAACATAATTGTTAGAGTCATTTTCATCATGAGTAACTTTGCTAGGTAAAAAATTTACACCACCTTCATTAAATTTTCGTATTGTAGCTAAGCCACCCGTATTGAATGTGCTTTTTGATAATTCGTATGGTCCCTGAGTATATTGAGGATCTCTATTTGCTTCAGGTATAAAAGGTTGTTCAAATACTTTTTCCTCTCCACTAATAGGATCTATATATTTGAAACCACCTCTTTGTTTTTGTAATTCTGCTACAGCTAAATTGTAAGTTGGTGTGTAAACATCTTGTGGTTTTGGTTCAAAGGCACCACCTAAGTATGTGCCTGTTGCGATAGCTGCTGCAACTTTACCAGGACTAAATTCCATCTCACCTGTAAAATCTCCCTGCTTAGTTAATCTTTGTCTGAATAATAATTTTTGTAATGCATTCATCTCAGCCGGTGTCCCTCCTGGTCCGCCCGCTGCTCCCGCTGCCGCTGCAGCTTTTTGTGCTGCCGGTAAACCTGCTAATTGTTGAGAGTAGGTTTGTCTTGCAAACTCATCACCCATGCCATAGCCATCAGACGCAATTGGTATACCTAATGCTTGTCCAGCTGATGTTTGTGCAAAAGATTGCAAAGGTGCTGATTTTAAAAATGGAGTGAAACTTGATTGTGCTGCAGAAAAACCAGGTATGTTTAGTGCAGAACCTCCAGCTAATACACCTTTACCACCATAATATCCAGCTGCTGCTCCTGTAGCTCCTGCCAGTAATCTTTGAAGTCCTGATCCACCAGCATCTTTAGACGCTTTATATCCTTTGTATCCTCCATATGCGGCTAGTGCGTAGGGTAAAAATTGTAACATATGTTAAAAAATCCTCATTTTTAGCTAATCTTAAAATATTAACACTTTAGAATTCCTTAATCAACTCATCGGCGAAGCAAGCTGTATACTGATGCTCACCGACATGTGTGATGTAATCATTCACTAAACAATAGCATTTCCCACCTATGTCTCTCCACCTTTTACAAAAGGCAAAGTCTTCTCCTAAATAAGTCTTAGTTTCAGGATCATGTAAAGTGTCAAAAAAATTGTAAAAATGCTTTACTCTTTCATTCTTGCCATTAATTACGTTATCTTGAACTATCTCAAAATGAGGATATTTTTCTATCATCTTTTCAAATACTGACCTCTTTATCATCATAAAACCTGTGGGTGAGTGGGTCACCTCTATAGCTCCATCTTTAACCTCAATGCTTTCTGTATTTGATACTTTGAAGGGATATCTATAAAAAGCTTTATATTTAAGGTCGTCTACTGTTTTAATTTTATTATTTTTAATCATGTATAATGCCTTATCCCAACACATATCTTTTAAGGCATAAGGCACAGATATAACATCTTTCTTAGCATCTAATAATCTAAAAGCACTTTCAGGTTTAAAACCTATATCAGAGTCTATAAATAAAAGATGACTCATACCACTACGTAAAAAAGCTGACACACACAAATTTCTACCCTGTGTAACTAATGATGACTTATATAACTGAAATACTATTTTTGTTTTTTTCTTGATAGCTAATTTCTGTAACTCTAATAAGGATTGTGTGTAATGTATACTTACTTCTGAATGAACAGGTGTTGCAACAAACAAACTATTTTCATTTAATTTTTCTTTCTCCTCATCTTTATTGAACCAAAGTGGTTTAGAATTTGGATCGCTTTTCATGTAATAGTCCTTCTAAGAAATTAGTCCATTCTCCTTTTCTTCTCTCCCAAGAATAAAACTGATTAAAAAATTGTTGTTGGCTTTTTAAAAAATGTGGCACAGTTCCTTTATATAAATAAGCGTTTACTTCATCAATGGAAAAAGCAAATAATTGTGCAAGTTGTTTATAATCATTGGTATAATTTATATATACAGGCCATTCCGAACAAGTTTCAAATAATGCACCATAATTAGTTGTAATCATGTGTAAACCAGCAGCTAGAGACTCAATAGCAGATATGCATGATGTTTCTTCCCATATGCTAGGAAAACAATATACGTCATAACTTGGTAATTTTTTTCTTATCTCATCATTATTTACATAGCCTATATAGTTTACATTAGGTAATGATTTAGCCTGCTCATATAAATCTTTATATTGACTATCATTTGCGTCCTTAAATTGATCTCCATAAATTTGAGTGCTTGAATAAACATCTAATTCTACATCTTTACTTTTTATAAGTTGCATTGCACCCAATAAAACATTCAAACCTCTCCATGGTGTTGAGTGATAGATCATTTTTAATTTACCATTTCTTTTAAATTCTTTGTTAGGAAATGGTTCAACAGCATTTTTTATAACAGTGCATCTTTCAGTTGGAACATTAAATCTCATTCTAAATTTTTCATAACACCAATGTGAGTTAAAAACATAGTAATCATATTTTTTGTGATTATCTTTATTTGAAAACCAATCAATTAAGTTAGGTTGATCGTAAGAGTTTTGTTGCCAAAGAATATTAATTTTATCTAAACTTAACGGGATTTTTTCTGGCACTGAAGTTGTAATTTGAAAGTTATCTAATATCTTGTTGTCTACGTGCTTATATAATAGCTCGTATTGAATTTCAGTTCCTCCAAGAGGACTCATTTGGTATCGCTTTTTCCACCAATTGAAGCTGGAGTAATTATAAGATCTTGTTGAAAATCTGCTGCCGTAGTATCTGTACTAGGATTAGCTACATCTGCATCAAACTCCGCTTTGTCCTTATATTCTTTTCCAGTTCTCTTATGCTTAATTTTTTCTACTGCGTGTGCTGGTATTCTTTTTATTTCCATATTAACGTCCTTGTCCTTTATAGGGTTGTTTCTTCATACTTCTTTTTTTATGTTTATTCAATCTTTTTGTGTGCCTTCCTGGTCTTTTTTTTGGTGTTCTTTTTGTATAATTATTTACACCGAATTTAGGTTTTTTCTTAGCCATTTTCTTGTGACCTATCTATTTGAGCATAACTTATAATACCTTGTAATTCGTCAGCAGTGCCAGCTGTCATTTTCAAAGAATCTCCCTCTTCTAATACTAACGTTTGGTTTATAATATCTACAACCTCGTTTGCAGGTATAGCTTTATTTCTTATTCTAAAAGTAAGTGAAGCAGAACTGTCTGTAAATTGCACAGAGAGGTTGACCGGTGACCCTGATGCGTTGTCTACTTGTATCTGTTTAACTAAACATCTCGCTGATGATGGTGAGGTCAATACAGTAGTTGTATCTGTAGTTGATAAATTTATTCCTGCATTTTTGTATTGTATTGTCATGATATAAACCAATTAAAAGTTGATTGTTCATTTTTTAAATCTTGCTGATAAGATGTATTTAATTGTTGCTTAACAGTATCTAAAGATTGTAATACCTGTCTTTGATTTTCAGGTTGATAAGTTTCTTTAGGCTCTGGTATATATGCAGTAATCTTTGCCATTATCTTCTACCATCTGGTTGTACATCAGCACGAAATGTTCCATATCTCCAAGATTGTCCTGTGCTTGTATTTTCTATTTTTAAACTTGCAGCTCTGCCTCTAGCTCTAGTATCAACTTTTTCTGTTGAGCTTGAAATCGTAAATGGACCTAAAGGAGATGATGCTGCTGTGTCTACAGGAAAATCTTTTAAGTTAATAGTAATTTGAGCATCACCAGTTATTCTTTTGAAATCTGGAATAAATCTTCTTATCTTAGTAAAAAATTCACCGTTACCATCTAAAGCAAGTTGAAAGTCCCCTGACTGTATGTTTGCTAATATGGCAGTAGTTCCAGAGGTATTTACTTGATCAACACCTTTTTCATGTTCATAAAATGTTGTAGACCCATTGGCATTCGTTACTCCCTTTATTTTTGGAAAAGTTGGAACACCAGTTAAAGTGTATTCTGTTGCATAAGGATGGTCAAAAAGTTGTGCGTCATAATAAGTTGTTCTGGCCAGTGATCCCGTTGTCCAAGTGTTTTCAGTATAATTAAAGGTAACGTTTCTATCTATCGTGTTTGATCCTGATTTTGGATAATACCATGATACTTCACCAAAAAGTGTATTGTATCCAGCATAAACTTTTTTAGCTTGATCAAATTCTATTCCTAAGTCTCCTGTATTATTCGTTGTAAATACAAAATCTTCAACAGAACAAGGTAAACTTTTTACTGTACCATCATAGACAAAAAATCCACCTGAATCCGCCATCCAATATACAACACCATCTGCATAAACTACTGCATGCTTACCTATCAAACCACAATTAGATCCAACTTTTCTTATAGAGAATGTAAAAGGTGGACCTACAAATTGTGATATATATGCAGCAGTATCTGTTAAAATAAAAATATAATCTTTACCTTTTACAGCTCCTCTTATTTCTGTTCCGTCATCAAGTTGAAAAGTTCCAGCGGTGTTTGTTGAAGTAGGTGCATAATCTGAGATGTCTTCTTGATCAGAAAATCTAATAAACATTTTATCTTGTTTACTTGGATCACCAACAATTGTTTCAGTTCCTAAATGAAATAGATGTCGATCTTGATCAGAGACAATTGTCATTACAGATTTAGTTGGATTATTAGTTGCAACGGTAGCTCTTGTTTGAGGAGCGTTTGAGTTTACGTTTATGGGTTCCCAAGTAAAAGTTTTACCATCTAAGATAGTTGCTACTAAAGTTTGGCCAAAATTATCTAAAGACCAATCTGCTGAAGGTAGAACCACTGTACTCGCTGATGATGCATTGCCCCATCCAATAAACCCTGCAGTGTCTTCTACTATGGCACCATTAGAATGTGCAGACCTTGTTGATCCGTTGGCACCTCTTGTTATTCCTGTGAGATCATTTGATGACTTGCCGGTGTACGTTATTAATTCACCGCCTACTAAAATTTCACCAGTTGTTGGAAATAAAGATGCATCAGCTAAAGTTATATTTGTGGCTGAACCATTGTTACCTTGTGTGTCATCAGCTAAAGATCCATTAAGAGTTGATGATATTGCTCCAGCTAAACTACCACTCCACAAACCAGTTCCCCAACCAAAACCAAATGTTTGATTTAAAGAACCAGGTCTCACATAAGGATTAACCGAAGCAGAACCGGATGCTGACGCAGTTCCAGTTGAGACTAGATCCATAGTAATTGTGAAAGAGTTAATGTCAGGAGTAGTAACCACTTGAAATGTGCCACTAAAATTTGTTGCAACAAAACCTGTGGGTGCAGAGCTTATGGTGAATGTAAATAAATCTCCTATTTCTAATCCATGCGAAGCAAGATTAACTGTTACTGTAGCCGAACCGCTCGCTGTATCAAAAGTTGCTCCTGTCAATGTTGTATCTAAAGGTGTGATATCGTAAAAAGCTTCTGAGTAATAAAGAATCAAAGCTTTATGTGTTCCTAATACGACGTACCTTCTTCCATCAAGATCTGTCCATTGATGCTGTGCTCTTGCAGCACCTACTATAGTGCTAGCAGTTAGTTGCTCCCAACCACCAATTTTTTCGGGTAGACCATATCTAAACCTTACATTATCTCCATCAATATATTGACCCTCTGCAGCTGTAGGGGTAATTTGTTTGTTGAAGCCTGGTCTTATGTTAACAAAATTTAAAGGCATGCTTGATTATACATCACTCAATATTGACTTTCTAGATATGGGATAATATACCGATAAAGTCTATGAAGCCAATAAAGCAAATTCTTATTGTAGGAGGCGGATCTGCCGGTTGGATGACAGCAGCGACTTTGGCTAAATTATTTCCTAATAAAAAAATAAAACTAATAGAATCACCTAATATTAAAACTGTGGGAGTTGGAGAAAGCACTATTAGTCGTATAAGAGCTTGGTGTGCTTTGATTGGTCTAAAAGATAAGGAATTTATAAAAGCTACAGACGCTAGTATTAAACTTAGTATTAAATTTACAGACTTCAGAAAAAAAGGAGAGTCGTTTCACTATCCTTTTGGTCGTCTTTGTACTGAAGGTAATACAACAGGAGTTAATGACTGGTGGTTTAAAAAAGAGGCTTTTCCTAAAACACCTTTAAATGATTATGCCGATTGTATGTCTCCTCAAATGGCATTAGTCAACGCCAATAAATACACAGACAAACCTATACCTACATTAGATTTTAATTACCAAAAAGACTCTGCTTTTCATTTTGATGCAACTAAATTTGGCATTTGGCTTAGAGACAACATCTGTAAACCAAATGGAGTAAGACACATTAAAGAAGAAATTAGAACAATAGAACAAAATGAAGATGGAATACTATCTTTAAACAAAAAACATAAAGCAGATCTTTATATTGACTGCACTGGATTTAAATCAATGCTTTTAGAAAAAACATTAAAAGAGCCATTTGAAAATTTAGAGCATATGTTACCTAACAATTCTGCTTGGGCTACGAGGATACCTTATACTAATAAAAAGAAAGAACTAAATCTTTATACTAATTGCACAGCTTATAACAATGGCTGGATATGGAATATCCCTCTGTGGTCACGGATGGGTACAGGTTATGTCTACTCTGATAAATTTATATCTGATGATGATGCACTAAAAGAATTTAAAACTTACCTTGGTAAAAGAGATTTAGATTTTAAAAAGATTAAGATGAGAGTTGGTATACAAAAAAGACTATGGGTTAAAAATGTAGTTGCTATAGGTTTATCAGCAGGTTTTATTGAACCGTTAGAGAGTAATGGTTTGTACTCAGTGCATGAATTTTTGTTTCATTTATCAAGGACATTGAGAAGAGATGTTGTTACACAATATGAGAAAGATGCTTTTAGTTTTGCTTGTAAGCATGCTTTCTATGTATTTGCTGAATTCGTTGCTATGCATTATGCTTTATCTCAAAGGACAGACACACCGTATTGGAAAGCAAATTTTAATAAAACTTGGGATGATGGAGTGGTAAATTTACGACCAGTGTTAGCTGGATATTTTTTACAAGCAGCCTTTAATAAATATAAAGATTTTAAGAATGGAGCAGATCACGGTTTTTCTTTTATATCAGCCGGCATGGATTATGCCCCTGCAGACAAAATTTCTTTAATGTATGAAAATGTTTTTTATGACACAAAAGGACTGAGAGCGGACTTGAAACAAATAGCTAATCATTTGAATATGAAAAAAAATACATGGAATAAAGCTGTTGCAAAAGTGCCTCTATTATATGATTATTTAAAACAGATACATGAAAAAGGTTAATTACAAAAAAGATAGTTTTATAGGTGGTTGGTACATAGATGGAAAAGTATGTGATGATTTAATTACGTATTTTGAAAAAAATATTCACAGACAAAAGGTAGGCACCACTGGTAATGGTAATCGAGATAAAAAAATTAAAGACAGTATTGATATGAATTTGGCTGCTGGTGATACTTTACTTGATGATTATAATAAACAGTTAGGTAATTGTTTAAAAGAGTATATAAAAATATATCCTGAAGTAAATGACTTATCACGATTTTCATCAGGTGTTGAACCTTATAACATACAAAAATATAAACCGAACGGAGGTTATAAAATTTGGCATTGTGAAAGAGATGGACCTATTAACAGGTGTCTAGTTTTTATGACCTATTTAAACACGGTAAAAAATGGGGGAACAAATTTTAAATATCAAAATATAACAACACAAGCTATTAAAGGTTTAACTCTTATATGGCCTTCAGATTTTACGCATATGCATAAAGGACAAATAAGTAATCAAACAAAATACATTATAACTGGGTGTTACAATTTTATATGAAGATAATTAAAAAAGCATTAACAAAAGAAAAATATAAACTTACTTATGATGTGATGAACAGCACAAACTTTCCTTGGTATTATAGTGATAGTTCTGTAGATGGAGATAAAATTTCTTACTTTTCACATTTATTTATAAAATTTGGACAAACTAATTCTGACTTTACATATCTTCTTGAACCTTTTTATCCTTTAATGAAACCTTCAAAATTATTACACATTAGAGCAAATCTTACAGTCAGTAAAAATAAAATTTTTGAAACACCTTTCCATACAGACTATCACGAACAAGACCCCAAACATAGAACAGCAATATTTTATTTGAATAACAATAATGGATATACTGAATTTAAAAAACCAAAAAAAATAATTAAAAGTGAAGCTAACAAATTTATTATATTTAAAAATACCAAGCATCGAGCTGTAACACAAAATGATACAGACAAAAGGATAGTTATAAATTTTAATTATTTTACAGATGAAGATATATAAAAATTTTTTACATAGTTCTGATTTCGAGCACATTAGAAATGAAATTTATTCTAAAACATTCCCATGGTATTTTAATGATAGTATAGTTGGTTATACAGGAGCAAGATATGATTTTCAGTTTATACATAATTTCTATAATCATGGAGCTCCTAGATCTCCATATTTTGAAATGATTAAACCCATACTGGTAAAAATAAATCCTTATGTATTAATTAAAGCTAAAGTGAATCTATTGCCGCAAACTGAAAAACCAAGAGAATCTTTTATGCACATCGATAATCCAAATGCTCCTAGAGGTCTAAAAATTTATACTGGAATATATTATTTAGATACAAATAATGGATATACAAAATTTAGTAATGGAAAAAAAGTTGGCTCAGAAGAAAATAAATTTGTAGAGTTTGATTACAAAATGCAGCACACTGGAGCTAATTGTTCAGATAAATATAGAAGAGTTGTTATCAATTTGAATTACGTAAAACTTTAATATTCCATTCCAAGCACCTATCAAGTTCTTCTAATTTTACTATTCTTGTTTTTGTTATTTTTAAATAATCATGTAACTCTTTTATATCAATGATTAACCAATGACGTTTTAATTCAAAAACCATTTTGTCTGCTTTAGTTTTAGTTGTTCCAGATTTAGCCCACTCACCGCTTGAAAGCATCTTCATACCTCTCACATCATACTTATAAAATGCATTCCTATTTTTTAATATGCCGGCTATGTTCCATGAAGATTTTACTTTGGGGTATTCAATGCTTGTTAAGCATTTAGAAAATCTTTTAACTATTGATTCTGTGGAAGAAAGTCTATCCATCCCGTTGCTATAATTTTTTCATGTTTCTCTGTAACTATACCACGATGAGTATGGGTGAAGTCTGGTGGCCAGATTAAAGTCAAACCTTTTTTAGCTTTAGATTTAAACTTTTGATATTTAAATTCAGTGCCAGCATTAGGCACATCATTAAGGTATGTCATGAAAACTAATATTCTATTGTTGACCTGTGGACTCATTCTTTCATTATGCCAATCTTTGAACCCACCCCCCTTTGGATAATATTGAATATTGTAATTAGCGGTAAAATCAAATGAATAATGACTTTTAAGTTCAGGATATATTTCTTGATACTGAAGCATGCATTTATTAATAGCTAGATAAAAATCACGTAAGGGATAAGTATTATCTTTAGGTGTACAACAAAGATCAATAGAATCTTTAATATGTTTTTGTATGTGGTGTTCTCCAACTTCTCCGACAGCATGACGAGTTTTATTTGAATTAAAATATGTAACCATATCATCACAAAGTTTTGGCGATATTTTAAATTGTTCAATAAAAGTTGGTATCTTATTTTGTTTTGAATTCTTCATAATGTATTTCTAAAGCTGAATCTCCATACCCTATATATCCAGTAGGAATAAAATTGAATGCAATAGAATATCTATTTTTGTTTGTGAGATTGTGAGGTATTGAGTGCAACATATGTGAACGAAAAAATACTACGTCACCTGATTTTACACTTATGTTTACATCAAGAGAATTATAATGATTGTATGCTTTTGGATTGCATCTAAATTGATGTATCATTGCATCTTTATGTCTAAAAATAATTTTTTCTCCTTTTCTTACTTCAGGATAATAAACTCCAGAAAACATACAATTATTATGGCTATGATAATAGGATACGTCTTTGGGTTTACTTCTAGTAGCCCAAGAGGTCGTTATCATAAATTTGTTTGTATATAAATAATGAAGCCTTGCATACCTTTCAAATTCTTTAAGTATATTCTTTTTTAAATTATCATAGATGGGTTCATGAAAAATGTATTTATTAGCGGATGCATCTGTAGATGGTAACTGTTCAGGATTAGCACAAGTTATCCACTTATATTTTTTAATGTGTTGAGCTATCGCTTTCCTCTCTTTTTCAGGAAGATCTATATTTTGCCTACATACACTTTCAGGAAAAATTGTTATATATTCTATCATGCTATTTACAGTGAACCATTTATATATTATAAAAAGTCCATATGGAAGAGGAAATCAAAAATTTAAAAGCAGAGGTAAAATTATCTAGAGCACAAATAGATAGTGAAGTAATATTAAATAAAGAATTAATCCACAAAAATAAAAGACTAGAATTACAATTAGCGACAGTATTGAAGATAAATGAAGATTATGAAAAAAAAATTGCTGATTTGCAGATTGTTGTTGATAGATTTCAATATAAAAGAATTTAATTTTTTATTTGCCTATAAGATTTGAAATTATCATTAATCACTTCTTTATAGTTTTTTGCTAAACACTTAAAGAGAGCGTAATAAAATGGAGTCTCAGGCTCATAATCTAAACTTTCACAAATAATTATTCTTTTAAACTTAGGCATAGTTTTTTCAAAATCTTTTAATTCATCAAACATTCGAAAAATAGCTAAAGCTCTTATTGGTTGAGAGACATTAGCATAAATCATTGAGGAATTATAATTTTTTATCCATGTATAAGATTTTAATTTTTTATGCTTTACTGCAGCTAATACCCATTCACCTTCACAAAAAATACCTTTCTCAATAGCATTTCTATAAGCTTTATCTTCAGTCCCATAAGCCATATCGTGATGATGATCTATATTATATAAATGAGATTCAGGTTCAACTAAATCATAAGCTTGTTGATGTCCTCTTATGAAAATAGTTTCAGTGCTTTCTACTAATGGTTTTAAAAATTTAATTAGCTCTAAGCCCTGTCTTTGATTCTGTATCCAGTCCAAATCAACAGTTAAAACGTGAGTTTCTTTTTTCATCAATCAATGATTGGAAAACCTAAACAAGGCCTACCATCAAAATTTTTAGCGTTAGGAGTTGTAGTTGTATTATAATGAATAAAAGTTTGAATACATATATTACCTTCAAATGGCTCTCTCCAATGATCTAAAAGATTACCTTTATAAAATAAAGCGTCTCCCTCTTTTAAAACTATTTTCTTCCCTTTACCTTTTGTAGAACCAGTCGGATCTATAAATATTGGCCAAGGGTCTCCTCCTAAAAAAATTGTTCCAGAAATTTCACACGCTAATCTGTCTCTATGTCTTTTTAAATCACATCCTTTTTCATATATTCTACAATAAGTATAATTAGGAATTAGTTTTCTTTTTGAGGCTTGCTCAACTTCGGGTGTCATAAGTTTCATTATAGTATCTGTTAAGGGGTCTCCGTATAAACAAAAAACATTTGGGACTTGTTCATCACCAAACACACCAAACCTATTATCAAAGGGAGATATTAAATTATTATCTCTAAAAATTTTATGCACTTCACCCCTTTGCATTAAATAATGAGAAGATAAAGAAGCAATTTCTTTTGAAATAAAATTCTTCATTACAACGTATCCATTTTTTTCAAAACTCATCTCCAAGGACTCCCTAAATACCAAAGCACAGCAGAGTATCTTACTCCTTTTGTGACAGGTCTAACTCTATGTCTAACAAACGACGGAAAAACTAGAACAGATCCAACAGAATCTAATTGTTTTACCACTTCTCTTTTATATCCCTTTTTACCTTCAATTGGAAACTCAATCTCAAACTCACCCCCTTTATATTCACTAGGGTCATTTAATATTATACTTGTTGATAGCTTTCTTAATCTACCGTGTAAATTAGGATCTTTTGGGGTATCATAAGGTACAGATCTACAATCAGTGTGCCAGCCATAATGCTGATTTTTACCGTATATTGTAAATTGTATACTTTCGGATGTGTTAATTTCAAAATTCCAACCAGCTGCTTTATTAGCTTGTTTTATGATAGGGTAAATCTGTCTTAAAATCCATTCATCACGTAACCAAACTAAATCCGAATCCCTTAATTTAGTTCCCTCTTTTGTTTTTTTCCAACCCTTTTTTTCTTCTCCAAAAACTAATCCTTTTGTGCTATTCTGTTTTTTTGCTAATTTTATAACATGTTTACAAAAAGATTCTGGAAGGACTTTTCGAAACCAATAATAATAATGTTCTAAAACCATTTGAGTAATAGAAGCACAATATAACTATTTTTAAATAAAGTAAATGATTATGACCAAGTGCTAGTGTTTGGATCCCAAATATGATTATCCCCAACCATATCTACACCTTCCCAACGTTGCTCTGCTGTATTCCATGAGATTCGAATTATTATGCCTGTAACTGTACCAATATTTCCTTCTTCATCAATTTGTCCTTGAAATTGATACTCAAATTGATTTGGTGCAGGCACAGGTCCTTCCCAATTTCCAGTTGCTGGGTTTAATGTAAAATCTGAATAAGGTTGTGCACAGGTAAAAATATCTATATCAGAATTATAAATATTTCCTTTACATGCAAATTTATTTCTAAAATTTCCATTATAAGAAGTTTGTTTCCAAACACCGCCTAATGTTTGTGCACACCAAGCTTCTCCATCAGGATGCATATCGTTTTCACCCAAAGGTCCATTAGCTGTAGGAATGTCGTTCCCAACAACAACTACCTTTGTTACAACATTGTTTTCATCTAATTTAGCAAAGTGAGCCATTATATAGTTAGTGTCCCTGTTACGTTAAATGTTGCAATCAAATCTCCAGAAGGGCCATCTGTAACTTTTGTGTTTGAACCTGGTGATACATTAAATTTTGAATCTCCTGGTGCTCTTAAAACAATTACACCTGAACCACCAGCATAACCATAAGGTATGTTTGCAGCAGGTGTTACGTCGTTTCTAATATTGTATCCGTAAGCTGTTCCAGCTCCTCCGCCTCCTGTGTTTGCGGTTCCTGCAGTACCTGGTTGATTAGAATTATGAAAAGCTAAGGCTGCTACTGTTGGAGCCCCATGACCGCCCCCGCCAGATCCGCCGGCTCCACCAAGACCAGGAGGTGCATATGGATTTCCATGATTGTAAATTCCACCACCGCCACCGCCAGCGTACGTTACAGATGAGCCGGTAATATTTGATGCAGTTCCGTTACCCCCAGCCCCGCCGGTCCCGCCCGGCCCGCCGTTTGTTCCAGTCGCATTGTGGCCACCGCCACCGGCACCGCCAAAACCTAAATCGTTTCTTCTTACGTTGTCTCCAGTTCCACCAGCATTTCCTTCAGACGGGGAATAGCCTCCAGCATTTCCAGCAGCCCCAGACTGACCGCCTGAGTTATAATTTGAACCGCCTCCGCCACCAGATCCACCTGGAGCAGCTGATACTTGTCCGATTTGTCCGCCTTTTCCTCCACCTGTTGATGAGATGTTGCTGAAGGTACTGTTTTCTCCACTCGTGTAATCGTAATTTGGAGATACAGGTGCAGCAGAAAAAGATAATACTCCTGGAGTTGCAGGTCCTCCACCAGCTCCAACAGTTATAGTGTGTCCTCCGCCATCTAATTCAATTTTTGTTCCGCCTGGAAAAGAAGTTCGAAACCCGCCGGCTCCACCTCCCCCTCCAACATTTTCGCCGCCAGATCCCCCGCCGGCTACTACTAAATAATCAAAAGATACTGGTGGATTACTACCAGATGAAAAGCCAAAACCTTTTGCGGTTGCTGCTCCGATTGTCGAAATAATAGGCACTTGTTCCTCCTTCTATAATTTTACGCAAATTGACTTTGTGCTGCAAACACTTTGAATGTTGCATCACCAGTTTTTACAATTACGTATGTGTAAATATCGTTCGAGTTTGTATTTCCAGCTGAAGGTGCAGTTCCACCTTGCCATTCTGGAGTAACACCTGAACCGTCTACTTGCACAGCAGAATTATAGTAGGCACTTCCACCTTGAGTTGTTATAAAAGCAGCTGTCATTGAATCACCAGTCGCCATAACGTTGTTCAAAGAATTTGAACCATCGCCTCTGAAGTTTACTGTGAAGTTACCCGCTGCGTTTGATGTATGGTAGAGCACTGCTTGTGTAAGTAAATCGAAAGTTACTGTTCCAGTTGTACCTGTAGCAGCTATTGTTGCTCTTTCTTGTAAAGCTTCGATGCTACCAATACTTGTAAATTTAACTGCTCCTAAACCTTTTGGAGTCAAATCAATACCAACGTTTGAATCATCGCCTGTTGCTGATAATGTTGGATTATTTGTTGTCGCTGCGTTTGCAAGAGTTAACTCGTTTACAGCAGAACCAGTTGCTGTAACTTTTAATAACTCAGCTCCGCCAGTATCTAAAATTGAAGTTCCTATTGCAGGTGATGTTAAAGTTTTATTTGTTAATGTTTGAACACCAGCTAAATCAACCATGCCGACATCGATGATGTTAGGGTTAGTAACGTCATCAGCTTTTGCGTAAAGCAGTTTTGTCCCTTTATCTGTGGCTGCAAAAGTTACGCTCGACCCTGAACCTGATGCGTATTTAAATTCTACGGTGTATGCACCCGATGTAGAATTTCTTATAATGTACATTCTTTCGATGTCTATTGGAATAGTAATTACTCTGTTACCAGTGATTGTTCCTGTCAACTCAATCATGTTTTGTTGAGCTGTTCCAGTAGTGTTTCCGTCTACAACATCTAATGCAGTTGTCCCTGCTCCGCCTGCAGTTGATGTTTGATTAAATCCTCCAACTAATTGTTGTAATATTTGTAAATTTGTATTTGTTTTATCACCCCATGTTCCCGCATTTTCGCCGGTTACCTGAAGTTCTACTCCGAGTGATGTATATGTTGATGCCATAATTATTAAATCCTTATATTGTTAGTTTACTAAACTTAAGCCGCCAAATCAACCTCAGTCCAAGTATTATTGACTCCTAAATCTACTTCATTCCATGGTGTAATATTAAGTGAACCGAGACTGCCAGTCAACTGTATGCCTGTTAAATCTACTGTAGCATTACCATTAATTTCCTGTGGTCCTGAAACAGAGGTCTGTAATTGTGAACCTGTAGCTTCAGCTACTGAAACAGCATCTGCAGAAGGCGATAAAAACGCCATTCCAATTCCAGTAGCATTTACGATTGCAAATCCTTCAGCTGATTCTTCACCGATATTTGATTGTAATTGAATACCATCTGGATTTATTAAAGTTAATGCCCCGACTTCTACTGGTCCAACTGAAGATTGTATTGCAAGACTTTGTAAAGTTGGATCTACGTCTTGAGCACCAACAGCCTCACCTTGCGATGTTTGAGCTTGAACACCAAATGGAGCTACATCACTGTCAGCAGTAGTTTCATGTGCATCTCCGACAGTTGATTGAATACTTAAACCAGATTGTTCAACAACAAAATCAGTGAAAGCAGATTCTTCTCCAACATTGGATTGTAAGCTTAATGAACCTAATTCAACAGAGTATCCTACATTCCATGCACCATTACCCCATTCTAGTCTTCCCCAACCAACATTAATTTCAGCATCAACTTCTACTCCAGGAGTTGTAGTTTGTAACTGTATTCCATCTGCTTGTAGAGTGCCTGATATACCCCAACCTTCATTATTGTTCCAAGTTTTTCTACCCCAACCTGCATTAATTTCACCTTCGGTTCCTTCTTCACCAATATTTGTTTGAAGTTGTGATCCAGTTGCATCTATTTGTACGTTTGCAAGATCTCCCCAACCTCCTTTAGAAGAGTTCCATACACCTCCACCCCATCCAAATTCAGGAAAAGGAATTACATCATTTATTGATGATTGTAGTTGACTTCCACTAACTGCAACATCAGTTTGACTTACTTCACCCCAGTTTCCATGAGACCATGTATTACCGCCCCAACCTCTGTCTGGAAATTGCACTGTATCACCAAGAGAGGAACCTAATTGTAAACCAGTTACGTCGATATCAAGTTTATCTTGTTCTCCCCATTGTCCGACATTCCAAGATAAAGCACCATAAGTTTGCTGAGTAATATCAATCTCTCCACCCATTCCAATACCGTGCACCCAACAAGCATAATAAAAAGTATCATCACTAGCTGGAGCAACCTCTACGTATCTTACGGTGGCAGCATTAAAGTTAGTTGTGTTTGTATAAGTGGATTGAGAAACAGCACCATCTAAAAAATAAGTTACCCCAGTGCTATAAACATTAGATTGAGGATTTGATGTCTGTGTAGCAAAAAACAATGGATGGTTATTATTAGTTGAAGCAGACTGATCAAAACGTAAAGCTCCGCTTTTAACCCATGATAAATCAATATCTCTTACTCCATCTAAATAATAGACATTCCCTTGTGCACCTCCACCAAGATAAAGATCTCCTGTGGCTACAGTAACAGTATAAGTTAATTGTGTTTTTCGATCCATGATACCACCCATTCCGATGCCGTGGATGTAACACAAATAGTAAAAGCTTGTTGCTGATGTAGGGGTTACCTCAACATATCGAGTTGTGGCAGCGTTAAAATTTGTTGTGTTAACATAATTAGCGTAAGTGGTAGCACCATCTAAGTAGTAAGTAACATCAGATGTTAAATAATTTGCTTGTGCGGTCGTTGATGAAAAAATTAGAGGATGTCCATCATTAGTAGAATCACTTTGTTCAAACCTATAACTTTTTCCTGGTTGCCAAGTTATTGTGCCAGGTCCAGTAGAACTTCTTACACCGTCAATATAGTAAACATTACCGGTGCCTCCGGTATAGAGGGCACCTGATGCAACAGTTATATTAAATGTTACGTCTGCCATTGCACCAGGCTCCTAAATTATGCGATTCTGATTATAGCTTGTGTGTTGTTTGGGTTAGGAAACTGAATCGTAAAAGTTCCTGACGTAGCTGTTTTATCTGAGCCAAAGTCCAATACACAAACAGATTTGTTACTGTTTGAAGTGTTATAAATTAAAGCACCTCTTGCTGTTAATGTTACACCTGTAAAAGATAAGTCACTAAAATCTACGAATGCTACTGTTCCTTGTGTAGAAACAAGAGCGTTTACCAAAGCTCCTCCACCTTGTGCATACTGTCCAGAATCTGGCACTTGGTTACCAGAAGAATCTCCTGGATAAGCTGTAGTGTCAGCACCTATTGATGCTTGTGAAGTGTATAAAGCTAATTTAAAGACATCTCCAGTTGTTGGAGTAAAGTCATGAACACCTTCAAGAATCTCTTCCTTGAATGAGTTTGTAATTGCGTTAGTTGTTATTGCCATTTTATTCTCCTATAAATTTATGGTGATGGTGAATCGATTTTTACTCTCGGTACACCATCTGTATATTGTCCTCTGCGTCTTGAGCCCATTTGCTCTAACGCAAAAGCTTCTAATGCTTTATCATACCTTGTTTTATATAGGTTGTACATATCAAGCGGACCCTTTAGATAAGAAAAACACTCTACCAATACTCCGTAAAGAAGAAGATTTTCATATTGATCTGATAACATAGTGCTAGTCGAAGAGTCAAAATGAGGTGCATTTTTAATATATTGTATTTGAATTGTTAGAGCCGAGGCTGGTGTAGGTGCAACAATAATATTTTTATCATTGTAAGTAGCATAATATTTTGGATCTCCAGTGCTGTTACCAGGATTAAATTCTGCGATAAAGGTTTGATCTCTCTTCTCTAAAAAAATTTCTTGATTAGATCCATTTGTAAATTTTACTGCTCTTAGATACTTTAAATCACCTGGTAGACTAACTGCCCTATTACTAGCTGTGAATGTAGAATTAGAAAATTTTCTTAAATCATCGTAATCTACCTTACTTGCTATATCAAGTTCTGTATTTTTTATAAATTGATCTAGTAAACTGTCAGAGAGCACACTACTAGAAACTTCAGTATAATTTCTGACCTGTGTTAAAAAATTTGCATGAGTTATTGCCATTATGATATCTCCACAGTTACAGGGTTAATTAAACATGTAGCTTGTCTTCTTCTATTTTGTAATGATGGATCTCTTGGTTCCATACTTTGTTGACTAGTATCTAAACCATTTGTGTTTATCTCTGTTGAAAAAGTTTGAAAAGCAAAATCTCCTGGTAAAGTTAAATTTATAACGCCTACAGAAGAACCTCCAGAATCTGCTTTAGTATTATCATTTTCAGCCACCGTTCTTGGTTGTTGAAATTTCATATTTCTAGGATTTTGTAAAGCTATGGCATCACTTACAGCGTATCTTCTTCTTATTTGTGGTTGCTTAGATTCGTACTCTGAATTATGAACCAAAGATCCATTCCATTCTTTCACCATTTCATCATATGGAAATGCCATACCAGATCTATCTGATATTGCTAAAGATCTTTTTCCTGATGCGTATTTTGCCATAATTATAACCCGTTAGGATAAAATGATTGTGGTGTAATAAATGTAGACGTTCTTTGACCATCTTCATCTAAAGCTCTTTTCAATTCATCCTCATATATTAATTTGTTTTGTTGTACTAAATTAGGATTTTTTTTCATCGCTAAATAATAAGCTAGTCCAGAACACATACATGGTAAAAATCTGTAAGCCACATCTGCTTGATTAGTATACGCTCCAGAGTCTTCAATTCTTTTTACGATATAATATTTTAGTGTTGTATATGTATTTAAATCAGGTGCCTGATATAAAAATATTTTTGGATTTGTTTGTCTTTCAACATAGTATTGAGATGGTTGACCTGTTGCCAATTTGTTAGGCAATGCAGAATATGTTGATCTGTCAATTTTAGTTAAAGAAACATCCTGTGTATTTGAATTATTAGAAGCAGCAGCTGTTGATGAAACAAAAGCCTCCAATACATCACTAGTTGTTGAAGGTGTTGCATATTCAGCTTGTCCAGAAACTAAAGCATTTTCAACTAATGCAACTTTCCATAGGTGTACTCCTCTGTTACCCCACTCAGAAAATAATAAATTTAAACTTCTTCTAGCAGATTTTAAATCGTATCCAGAATTAGTTCTGATAGCACATCTTTCATATGCTTCTTCAATAATTTCATCTATATCTAAATCAAATGATGTTGTTCCTGATGTTGCCATAATTAAAACCTCTTTTTAAATCCTATTCTAAATTTATCTTTTTTTATACCCACATTCAACTCACCCTTTTTATATATGGTGTTATAATTTAATTCTGGGTTTATTCTCGCTTCTGACATTTCAATATTTTCTTTTAACTTGGCCAAATTAGGATCTGGTGGTGGTCCTTTAATTTCAAATAATTCTAATTTAAATGTTCCTTTTGGTCTTAATTTTTTTACATCTCCTCCCATGTCTCTTTTTAAAATAGTTTTAACGTTTGTTGGTTTACCACCTACACCTTGTGCTTTACTTCTTTTCCTTGCAACGGCACTCCGCCTCTGGGATTCTGTCATCCTTGCCGCTTTGGCAGCAGGGACGCACTTTGGATACTTTCTTTTCCGATCCGCCGCTAATTTTGAACGGCCACACTTTGCATAAGAACCATCTTTTCGTTTGCTCCCAATATCTACCCAATTTTGTCTGAACCATTCTTTAAGTCCTCCTTTTTTCATACCGGCAGGCACACAGTTAGGAACAAGTTTACCACCTTTTTTCTTCATTCCTTTTTGTTCATAGCCTACCCAACATGAACCTCGTTTAGACATCAATCATTCCTTTATAATAATTCTCGTAAGATTTATTAGAAATTTTTTTTCCGTCTATTTCACTTTTAATGTATGAGCCCATGTAAGCTCCTTCGTTTGCTTTGATTGTCTTTAAAGTCTTTGCTTGGCCCAAATGTAATTTAGAAGCTTTCTGCAAACCTTTTACAACTTTATTTATTTTTGCCATATTACCTGATTTAGCTTTCATCATAGCACCTTTGGCTGCTGGTTTAGGTCCTCTGAAGTCTTTTCTTTTAACACCAGATGGATCTTTAATTTTACCTGCACAAATTTTTGATGCGTAGGCATTAGCATAGGCCGAAGGGTACACCTTAAATTTACGCTTCGCTGCTGCCTTACCTCTTGGACATAGTTTAGTCATTTTGTTCTCCTTCTATAGTGGCCACTTTGAGAGATGTTTTCTCCTTCTTGCGGTCGTACAACTTTTTTGATTTTAACACTTTCGGTCTGTAAGTTCTAGACCTTACGAGTTTTGCGTATGGATTCTTTGGCTTTTTTTGCAATTTTTACTACCTCATTTTTACCCATTACTTTAGCACGTTGCTCCATAACAGTTAAGATCTGTATTTTTCTTGCAAAAGGTTTGTTTACATTTTTAACTTTTTTTACTGTAGCTCTTGCATCAGCTGCTGTTGCAAATTTAATACCTACAGTATCCTTTGGATTTTCGTCGGTGTATAACCTACGACCAGAACCTTTAGGCTTTTTTCCTGTTCCTTTTCTTGGATCCACCTAATATTCCTTTTAATATTTTTGATTGTTTGGCGTGAGTTCTAGATGCTTTTGCTAAACCTTTAGCAACTTTTTTTATTTTTCTAGCACCTCTAAGTTGGCCATCAACTTGTTTTGTCATTTGTGATCTTCCTATTGCCATATTAATTCAACCATGGTTTATAGACTGTCTTACCATCTTCTCGGATAGCACGCAACCATTGTTGTCGATTTGAATTACGTGAATAACTGCAATGGATCCAGCCCGACGATGGTTCGCCGTCCTTGTAAAATTCTAATATGCCTTGGTCTACTTCTAGGTTATCTCTAATCCAACGGGCTAGTTCTCTATTGTCTACACCTGGTATTTCAAAGTCAGCAGCAGCTGCCTCATCATGAGCCGTATGTTGACTATTAACACTGCTACCTATTTCTGTGCAAAGCTGTGCACAACGAAATCCTGATGATATAATAAGTGGTTTATCGAAATGTGAACGTATAGGTTGTAATACGTTTACTGCAAGAGCTTTTAAATTTTCTATTTGTTCAGGACTAGGATTGTTATTAATTCCTTTTCTTTCGGCTACTTGGCTTTTAGTAAGTTCGTCTAAAGTTATGTTAGCAGTTAATTTCATTTTTTCTCCTTAATTTTGTAAAACATATCGTCTGTATCATCTGTCACCCAATCTTTGTTTTCGACTGACCACTCTGTAGTTTGAACTTTATAGTCTGGCCAAGATCGATCAGTAGTATAGTTAGAAACGCTCCAAAGGATACGATTATTAGGCTGAGCAGCATAATTCCCGTTATCAAGTGCCAAAATGTGTGCACACTTATGTTCTTGAGGAATCTCAGAATGTTCAGCATCGATTTCATTAATTTCTGGACTCGCCCAGTCGATTGTAAACTGATATTCTCCATGATAAAATTTCTTATCCTTTCCTAAAAATTTGCCACGCTGACCACTAAGAAAATCAAATTCAGTGCAACTAGGATAGTAACTAAAACAATTCCACAATTCCAACTGGTCAACCGACATATCTGGCACTTCGGTTCTAGGAAAATGTTTTTGGAAAAACGCTGAGATAGGCAACCTCCAATAGACCGCACCGTTGGGTAACATACAGTGAAAAAGTAATGAACGCCCCGTGATACTCGCCATACCAAAGATAACGCAATCAAGACTTTCTTTTTTATACTTAGGATCGAGATCATATAAGTATTCTTTCTTTACTTTAGCATACACTGTTGGAATGTTAATGTTAAGATAAGCCATGAATTATCCAAGTATTTTGACTATCTTTTTTCGGTCCATGTATATCTCTGTTTGAGCTTTTACTTTTTTGCAAGTAAATACGACTCTTTCCGGGTTTACCTCGTTCTGAGCTATCCTCTTAGATTTCAAACAATCGGATAATGAGGGTTTATATACATGTTCTATCATATTTCCGTTTAAAGTTAGTATAAGTGCAAATACAGTTTCTATCATGATGTTACTTTGCCTCTGTTTGGTCCACGTTTATATCTATATTTATGTGTGCCTGTACCATTTATTTCAACCTCCACTTTAAGATCTCTAATAAACTTCATTTGTTTAACTTTTTTTTCCATATCTTCCATATATTGTAATACTTTTCTAGTGTTTCGATCCATTGCCATTCCTAATTATTTTTTCTACATCTTCAGTTAACTTTTCAGTTCTTTTCTTTAAAAATTCTATGTTGACTGCATTATTTCTCATGCTTTTAATCTCTGATTCTACGTCTTCTAATAGACCACTAACATGTTCTACTATCATAAAAAGTTCTGCTTCTCCAGCTGATTGACCTAATTCACCTCTTGGATATTTAATTCTAAACTCTGAGTTTTGGTCTAAATCTTTTTGCATCAACTCTATCTTTGTAGAGTGTTGATTTAATTTTTCGTGAATACCAAAATAAGCCCATGTTCCGATTGCGATTATTGCGATCAGACTGGCAACCGTTTTCATTGGCATTTGCACGGCTGCTGATTCGGAAATTTTTAAGGCCATAAATTACCTATTTATAAAACCCTTTAAAAATCCATGCAACCCATTTGTTCCATAGACCTTTAATTTTGTCCCAAATTCTTTTTAACATTTCCATCTCCTTCTAGCTTGTCTTAATCTAGAGTTAGGATCTTTAGCCGCTTTTGGAAACTTTTTCATTTGTCCAGCACTTCTTGCACAAAATGATTTACGTCTCTTTGCGTCCTTTGATCCAGGTTTAACTTTTCCTGTTACTGCTGTTTTAAGTTTTGAACCAGGATTATCCCGTCTGTACTTTGCAACACCAGCTGCTGTCATTCCCGCTCCACTTTTTGTAGAACGAAAATACTTTTTACTTCGTGGAGGCATGGTATCTCCTCCACGTTTATAGCCCATAATTTCTAATCGGCCATTTTTCATCTTACGTGAATGTTATTGTTACTCCACCAGTACCACCAATAGTAGCATGAATACCTTCAACAAATAAAATTCCATTTCCTGGAAGATACATATCTAATCCCTCTTCTCCGAATAAATATGTAGCTATCGTAGTGCCAGAAGCTCCGCCACTTTTAAAGATGATAGAACCACTAGCTGAATTTCCTTTAGCTTGTATTGAAGTCAATCTTGCTCTCTTAGTCGTAGGCACCATTTGTGCGGTAGCCGTAGCATGAGCACTCGACTGGTCTGATGAAAAACTTGATCCACCCATAATTTTTTCTCCTTAATTTGGTGCTCCCGAAGGAGCACCGTTTAATTATTAGTTACCAAATGGTGTAACGATTGTTCCGTCACCAATTAATAAACCTTCTACCATATACTGATTTGCTGCTACAGCTGTAAATTTAATTCTTGAACCAATTAAACCACCTTTAGTAGCGTTACCAGCTCCAGCTTCTCCGTTTAAGTTTACAACATCATTAGCTGCTGCAGGCACGAAAGCTTTTTTTGATCCGTCATCAACACCTACCATTACTGAACCAATAAATTTATCTGTTCCATCAGTTGATATAGTTCCAGTGAACTCATCAATGAAAAGAATTTCAAAAGTTGTTCCAATAGTATTAGCGTTATTTGGATCACTTCCTGGACCAGCCGAGCCACCATCAGCGGTAGCAACGATTGATGGAAGAGTTATCGCAGTTGGACTTCCAACTGGATCCATCGTGCAAACTCTGCCTGCGTGTGTTGCAACAGATAAGTCTGTTGCTGCAGTAAGAGCTATTGTAGCTCCTGGACCAATAGATTGAAAACCATTTCTCGATCTAACTGGACCATCGAATGTAGTATTTGCCATAATATTTTCTCCTATAGTTTTACTCTGCAGTCTCTATAGCGTCTGCCTAGCCAGTCTGCAGATAATTTTATCTAGGTTATTTGTATTATACATAAAAAAAGGGGCGATGTGAACACCGCCCCTTAAATGAAATACTATAAGTTAGTATTTGCTAGATTATAACTTACCGTTACCAAATACACATCTTGGATCTGAGAATCCAAATGAGTATCTTTCTCTAGCTTTAAATCTAACGTTACCAGTATCGAAGTCACCTTCCATTGCAGTTTTGATTGGTGCTCTTACGAACATTTTGAAGCCATTAGGCACATCCGTCATCAAGAAGAAGGCATCTGTATCAGTTAAAAAGTTATTCACTCTGTAACCTTGAGGTACCATTCCCATTGAAACGACTGCGTTAATGTCATTATCTGCAGTGCTCGTTCTTTGTGGAGACTTCATAATTCTCTCAGCTGTAAATTGTAATTCTTTTGGAATTATCATTTTTACACCCTGAGATGCTATTTTTAAGCCTCTTTCATCGACGAATCCTGAGATATCAATCAACGATTGCTCAAGAGAAGTTTCGTTCAAGTCAGCTGCAGTTGCTAATACGTTACTGAATGTACCGCCTGTTGCTAATGGGTGGGCATTCGATATTAACGGTTGACCATCTCCACCAGGGTTAGCTGCATTTTCAGCATTGTTTAGAATGTTAGCTGCTTTTACTTGCTTCGTGTTAGACATAGATCTTGCAAGTGCTCTAGTGTATCTAGCTGCAAGTCTGTCGTATAGGTTATCTTCGATCGCTTCTTCTGTGATAGCGAATGCTAAAGCGATTGTTTCGTGTGTATATCTAGCTGTGAATGTTTCATTAGCTTGATCGAACACTACTCCAGCACCTTCTTGTTTAGTTGGTGCAGAAGCGAAACCACTTAACATTACTTCTTCTTCAAAAGCTCTGTCAGATGTTTCAGTAGCGAAAATCTCTGCGTGTTGATTTTCGTACCTGTTATATTCCAGGCCGAACAAGGCGTTCAATCCTGGCTCTAGTTCTTTAACTAGTTGACTACGTGATATTGCCATAAATTATACTCCTGTTCCATTTCTGTAGAAATGCTTATTGATTCTTACAAGAATGTTAGCATTTGGGTTTGCAGTGTCACTATTGTCTGGATCCTGAGAAATGTCGATCGCTTGGATTACAAACGATGCATTTGTTCCTGATACAGATACATCTAGTTGCACTTCAGAAATACCTGTTGTTGTGTTTCCACCACCTGTTGATACTGAGTAGTTTTGATACAAGTCCGCTCTAGCGAAAGTTGCGTCCGCATCCATTAAGAAAACAGCATCTGGGTCATCGACAACAAATGCTGTAATATCACTTGCTACGATTGATCCTGGATAACTATTTCTAAAGGTCGGTTTTTTCGTTGTAGGGTCTGTATAAAAACATCCATTGAATACTCCGATAACAGCTGCTGAGTTGTTTGCCGTATGTCTGTCAATATTTCCTGCAGTTGTTGGGATTACCAAATCACCTTGGAAAATTGCAGTCGTATGGTTACTTGCAATTGTATATCTATTCTGAGCACCAACTAATGGAGTACCGTCTAGTTTTCTGTATGGTCTTAGACCAAACTTTTCGGTTACGTTTGCCATATGTTTTTTCTCCTATTATAGTTTTAATTAACCAACCTTGTCGGTAGTAAACGTTAATAAATTAACTTTTACGGCCACCTCCAAAGGTTACTTTGGACTGCCTCTCAACATTGATTGGCATGTCCGGGTGTTGTTCCTTCATAAGATCTTGGTCTAACGCATCTATTCGATCCTGAGTAATTCCTTTGAAGTACTCGGCACGAGACTCTAAAATCTCTGTCGGTATCCTTGCCAACGCAAGGCCTCCAATCCCGATGATACCCGTGTGTTTTCCTTCAGCGATGACAGGAAAATCGTTTTCACCAATTTCACTTAAAAGTGTATCGGCTCTAACAAATTCCCATCCCTCTCTTAGTTTCCTTGATACATTCGATGTATCATCAAAACCGGATGTGGCTAATCTTATCCAACGATGCGAAAAGCCGTTAGGTGCGGGTGGTGCATCTAAACTGGAAGATGGAGTCCATTCTTTACGTCTAGCTTCCTTACTTCTAGTCGTGGACTGGCGTGAAGTTCTCATTTTACTTGTCATATTATTCTGCCTCCTTCACGTATTTAGCGTATTCCTCTAAAGGCACCCCTAATTTCTTAGCGATTACTACCTGTGATTTGGTGAGTTTCACAGACTTGCGTCCTCCTTGTCTACGACTAACAGAAGCTACGTTTTGGACGGGTCGGCTAGCTTGTGTCTTTTTCTCTTCCGTCGTATCTTGGGCAAATTTCTGAGGGAAATACTCCTTCATACGTTTGTTAATGTTATTATAATATTCATCTGTATCAGAAACAACCCCCTGGTTGATTAACTGCTGATGAATGGACATCGCTGCACCTGTCATAACTTCATCAGTGCCAAACCACGGATTCCTCGTCGCCCAATCAGTCGCTTTTTCGCTGACTGGCGGTGGTGTTGCCTCTGTTTCATTAGACTCTTCAGCTTTGTCGGTTTTTGCTGCTTCCGCTTTTGCTTTTTTTGCAGACATAGAAACATTTACTTTTTCTTTTTCTACAGCTAGCTTAGCGATTGCAGCATTAGCTTCAGCTATCTTATCTGAATCTTGTGCCTCAATAGCTTCCTTCAACATTTTCTTTGTTTTTTCTGTTTCAGAATCTACTCTTGCGTCATATTCTTTGAGATAGTTGGTGCTAGTTTCTTCTGATGTCTTTTCTAAATCAGCAAACTTTTTTTTGAGACCTTTAGCATACTTTAATGCAGCTTGTTCTCTACGCTCAGCTTCTTTTTGCTTGAACACAAGTTCATTGATTCTTTTCTGATAATCAGAAGTTTTTTTTGTTAAGTTGTCAGTTTCTGTTTTTTGTGCAGGCTTTTCAACTTTTTCTTCTACTGGTTTTTCTTCTACCTTTGCTTCTTTTTCTTCTGCAGGTTTTGAAATATCAGTATATCCTAAGTCAACATTCTCTTTTGGGAGATGTGTTGGATCAGGTTCTGCTTGTTTTTGATTGACATCGATAGTTTCTTCATTGACTCCATCAGTGTCTAAGTCCACCTCATTTTGAGGTGTTTGGTTTTCATCCGCCATTTTTTCCTCCTAGTAAGCGTGCAAAATATCAGCAGGGTTATTTATCTGAGCGATGATTTCATCATCGTTAAGGATTCTAACTTCCCCACCTTCAATTTTGAATCTAGAGCCGGCATATCTGCCGAAAATGACCCATTGTCTTTCTTCGCACCACTTTCCAAAAGGAAACTTTTCTTTGTCTCTGTAACAAAGAGGTCCCATCTTTAACACCAACCCACAAACTGTTGTCATTTGTATTGTGTCATGAGTTGTATCAGCCAATATCAAACCACCTTTAGTTTTTTTAGGTCCTGCATAAGGCAATACCAATAACCTATATCCAGTTGGATTAGGTAATCTATCTAAAAGTTTTTTGTCTATTGATTGTTCGTCTAAGACCTTTGAGACTTCTTCTTGATTCTTATAAGCTTTCTCAAGACCTCCTGTCCGTTTCGGTTGCTCCGTGGACTTTGTTGTCATTATAGCTCCTGTTTTTTTAGCAAGTCCTTAATGTCTTGCTGCAAATCCTCCATGGATTTGATTTGTCCACGATGATACATTAATTGTTTTTCATCGTCAACATTATAGATAAGGTTAGTTTTAACATTATCAAGTCTTTTATTTAGAAGTTTTTTAATTAGATCTAATGTTTCAAGATCCATTATTTTTTACCGTTTCTAAATATTTGTGTACCCTTTATTCCAAATATGCTCGCAACCACAAGAATCCACAAATTTGTGAACCATGATGGGAGCGACTGGAAATGTTCGAAAAAGATTTTTACCTTTTCCATAGCAGACGGGTCGTCTGATATCACTGCCCAGGCAAGCACCGCAATCGGGGCACTTAAAATTAACAATACGAATTCATCTTTCCAGTCTGATTGTCTAGCTTCAAGAAGTTTGCCCTGGTAGGCCTCCTCACCTCGAGCTTGACGTTCAGCATGAAGTAGTTGAGCTTCTGACATTGCCATTTTAGCCTTTTGACGATTCGCATATATTTTTGAACCAGCTTGGACCGCAACTTTAATTGCACTTAGCCACATTTTTCCTCCAATACTTTGTTAAGTTTACGATATTTTTCATTGTGATTTAAATTATCAATGTACATTTTTAGCACCATATCGATTTTATTTTTTCTTCGCAACGATAAAAAACTATATATTTTAAAAAATATGTTTACTGCTGCTTTACCTCGAGCACGCCATCTATAAGTAAATTTGTGGTGATTCATTCTTGGTTTTATAGTGAATACTGAACCACATTTGAAAAAACTGTGTATGTTTTGAACCACATCTAAATCTGACATTTCGACTGAGATTGATGGAATCTGATATTTGACGTTTCCCTTCCGTCTTGTAGTTTCGTAACTTATGTAACCCTCACCATCAATAATACCAGCGTAATATGCTTCTTTATCTGACTCCGATAAATTTTTTGCCACTGGTTTGGATTGAAGAGATTCCTTTGATATCGGATCTTGCCCCCACTTCTCTATGTGGACAACCACCCCCTTTGAGTCCTTGTGGGTTTGGTCCTCTTTCTGGTGGAGGTCCAAATTCTTTTCCGCCACTTAGACTTCCTCCTCTACGTTTTTTCTCTACACCTGAGATTGTTCCTTTATTTTTTGATGCATAGAATACTGCTTCAGCTTCATCACCATATTGCTCTCTCATGGCGGACATAATTTTTTTACCTTTTTTATTTAATGGCATATGTAAAGCCTCCTTTTTTGTAAGTGACTACACCACCTTTTTTCTTTTTAATATTTTTACTCATGAAATCTTTTACACTCTCTCCAATATTTTTTCTGATTTTTCTCATCTGTTCTCTTGTTGCCATAGGAACTTGCATAACCTTTTCATCTTTTTGCAAAAATTTTCCTACAGTTTTACCAATACCTTTATCTGTTTTTAGGATTTTGTCTGATTGTTTTTTTGTAATTTTTTTAGCTCCTTTAGCTAAAGCATCTTTGATTTTACTTTTATTCGAAGTAAGTAAAACTTTACCAGATGTTAATAATAATCTAATCATATCAATCCTTTAGATCTGGGAATTCTTTTAATTGTTTATTAACTGTTTTTGCTGCCTCTTTATGTGCAGATGATGAGCTTAAACCCGCAGCTCTGTTTTCGTTATATTCTTTTTTTAATAGTTTATTAAATTTTTTAGTTGCACCTTTGACGATTGGATCACCTAATTTAAATGCTACTCCTAAAAAATATCTTGCAACCATTATTTTTCTAACTTCCTCTCTGCGATATCCAATCTTTTATCAGATTGTTCATCTTGTTGTGCTAATCTATCATACTCTAAGTTTAATTTATTAGCTTGTCTTTGATTTTCTTGGTCTTGTTTAAATCTTACCTCATTTTCTTTTCTTTGCATATCCATAGCTCTTAAGTCTACCTCTTGTTGCTTAATTCTAACTAATGGATCTTGTTTATTTGCTTGTGCTTGCATTTCACCTACTACTAAACTCTCAGTAATTTCAGCTACAGCTGTAGCTACTGCATTATCGAATGCTATCTGAAACTGTTGTGGGTCTGTTTGTTGTAAAGATAGTAAATTAGGGTCTTGTGCAAACTGTTCCTTAACTTCTTTTTGTGCTTTAAAAGAAATATGGTCTGATACATGAGATTGTAAGTTTGCATATACCATTGGATTGATTTGAACCATTCTAGATGCCATAAAAGTTGTATGTGCAGCGATGTGTGCGTCGTGATCTTGAAATTCAAAGGCTGTCAGTAGCTGCATTTGTAACGCTCGTGCATTTTCTTTCGCTGGATCTAGCGGTTGAGGTGGTTTTGGTGCAGGTTTCATCAAAGTATCGATTTGTTTTGTGCCTAAAGCTTCATAAACACGTCTATAAGCTTCGTGAATGTTGTGTAATTGTGGATTTGACTGTGCAATTTGCAATTGTGTCTGTGCTAACGTCACTCTTTGTGCCATAGACATGATATTTGGGTCTGCAACTGGTAAAATATCGACTCTGTTGTCAAAATCCATCTGTTTAATCATACGATTCGCACCATAAACATCATAAGGGTACTCAGGCGGTAGATATTCTCCGCATAATCTTGCTAAAATTTTGAATTCTAACCTCATTGCATAGTAACAACGCTTATGAACTCCTGTCATAACTCTAGAACCACGCTCCATAAGAGCAATTGTAGTGCCTACAGCTCTATTTTGTGTGTCATTACCAGTGCTCAAGTCTGTAATTTGTGCAAATTTAGTTCCTGCTTGTACAACAAAACCTAAAAGTTGGAATAAAGTTGGACTTGGCTCTGTAAATGGTAGTTGAAAAAACTGATCTCTAATGTTTCCACCAGGTGCATCAACATCTCTGAACTCTCCAGGTTGTATAGGTTGGTCATCATCCCTAACTCTAAGTCCTCTAGACTTAAATCCTGCCGGTAAATTTTTTAAAGTACCAGCATCAATCAATTGTCTTAGTGCAATCGTTGCAGCTCTCGATAAACCACCAATCATGTGGATCAATCCAAAACCATAGAAGCCTAAACCAGGTAAAAATTTGAAATGAACAAAGTATTCTATTCTTGTATAGTTAGCATCATCAGGTCTATAGTTTCTGTATATGGATAATATCTCGCCTGAACCCTCATCTAATGTAACGATGTAAGGTATTTTAATACCTTTTTTAATTTTATTGTCGAAGTTTTCATAATCATCTAAATTTAAATCTACATGCATTTCTAAAATGTTATAAATGTAATCTGAAAATGTATCTTTCATACCATCTAACTTATTAATTGCATCTTGAACTTCATCTTTTTTCTGTTGTGGTTTTGGTAGATCTACATCTCTATAAAATCCTGCAGCCATTTTTTTATTAATGTCATTTTCTGTCATTTTAATGACGTGTGTAATTCTCCCTGCATCCTTTAAATCAGATGCATAGTAAGGAACTACTAAATCTTCTGCTGGTATAAATTTAGAACATGGTCTTTGTAAAAATTCATCATAATATATTTTTTTAAATGTTGATCCTGATAGTGGAAGATAAAACAACATCTGATCCATATCAGTTGTATAGTCCTCCATCTTCTCCATAAGAAGATAATTCATATATTCTTTAACTCTTTGTGATTGTTGTTCGGTGGCCGGTGTTCTTAAACCAACAATTGATGTTCTAACCGGACCATCGCTTGGTAATAATTCTTTGTAAGCGGATGCTTGAAACTGTGTTACTGATTCTGCAAGTAAAGGATGAGTGACACCGGAAGCACCTTTAAATGGTTTTGATTGCTCTGTGTAATTTGTGCCTAATAAATCCAAACCTTTAATGTATGCGTCTTCCCAATCTTTTCTTGAAGATTTATCTTTTTTGTATTCTGATAATAATTCTGACCCAAGACTTTTAAGGATTCTTTCATCCATGCCATCGGCTAGATTGGCAGAGAATTCTTCCTCAAGTTCTTCGACAACCGGTTCTTGGCCCTCAACCATAACTTCAGGTGGTAAACCCTCTGGTTGTTCTTTTGGGGTATCAACCTTTACTTCTTCTTCGATTTGTTCCTGATTTTCTTTTTCTATAGCCATAATCTAAATTAACATAGAGGTTTGAATATATCCACTACAAGCCCTCCCTCTCGTTTGTAAAGCTTTTGAGTATAAGCCATACCAGGTTTGACCTCAACAGCAAAAGCATCAAAATATAAATTTGGATTATCTGGAGTAATCGATCTTAGCCCTTTTTCTACTTGCTGAGCAAAAGCTCCTTCATGATAAACACTTTTAATCTCTTTCCCGCTTAACGGGTGAGTTTTAGGATATTTAAATGTATCTGTAGCTATTTCTTTGTAAGGTTTACTAGGATCTGACAAAGATAATTTTATGGGTCCTGCTTTTGAATCTTGAAAATTTGCTGTCTTTTTCATTAGATCTGCCATTACTGATTTACCTTTGTTGTTTATACCTTTTCCACTAGCGTATCCATAGAATCTTTCATTACCTGCTTTATAGCCTTGTCGAAAGTGAAGTTTATTAAAAGGCATTACAGCCACATAACTCACATTTTCTTTCGCTGCTTTGTTCAACAAATACTTCAATGCATAATCTCCATAGGCATCAGAATCTAACAGTGGATAATAATCTTTATTGGCACCAGCTCTATTTGCTCCCAATCTTGCTATTTGTTTGTTTACAGTTTGTAAAGCAGCTACATCAGCATTAGTCATATTATCTACGTTTTGTAAAAGTTTGTTTCTTTGTTCAATTAAAAGTTTAGTTTCAATTTGTTTTTGAAAAGGGTTGTATCTCGCATTAGGTCCAAATGCTTCTTTGGCAGTAAGTTGCTTTGCTATAGCTTGGTTAGCATCTGATTGTATTTCATGAATGACAAAAGCTTTTTTACCATTAGGTGTGGATCTTACGTCGTATCTCACATGAAATAAGTTATTTTTTAGATCAGAAAAGTGTCCCATATTTTTCATCGGGGTAGAGTTTGTTGCAATAGGTTCATCTAAAACAAAAACAGTTTCTTTGTAATTTTGACCGCCTTGTAATGTATAGTTTGATTCGTTTCTATATTGAGTTGGTTTTACTCCAGATCTTGCTCCTGTAGCTTTTGCGTAAACCTCATCAACAGCACCTTTCATAGCATTCAATTGTCTTCGTGATTCTGTTCCTACGTTAGCTTGCATTATACCTCTAAGCTCCCCTGAAAAAGCACGGTAACCTTGTTTAACATCATTAAGCATCCCATTCATAATACCTCGCTCTATAGTATTAAGATGCAAAGTTAGTGTATCAAATCTCTCTCCCATAGCAGGAAATTGTCTTTTAACTGTTTGAACTATTCCTAATGAATTTTCTAAAGGTGCTTTATAATTGAAATTTTGTATAGCATCATCTGAGTAAGTAACAGCTTTTAATCTATTAGCAGGATTACCTCTCAAAAAATTACCAACGTCTTGTGCTGAAAGTTTAATGTTGTATTTTTTTGCTGCCGCTAATAATCCACCGGCTAATTCTCCTGCCTCATCGAATACAGCAACATTAGAATCAAACAATTCCTCTTTGTTTATGTTTGCAGTTTTTCCTGCATACTTACCTCTATCATAAGTAAATGACTTAGGTCCTCTCTCAATTCTTGTACTAGGTTGTCCAAAAACTTTAAACTTTACTTTACGTGATGTGGTTAAATGATCTATCCACTCATCAGCAGTATATTTACCGGGTCCTTTTCTCATAGCCCAATCATATGTTGATGAACCAAACAAAGGTTGTACCTTTTCACCCATTTGTAAATCACCAGTTTGTAATCTAGGATTAACAGGTACTAAATCTTTCTTTGCAATTTCAGTTGCAGGAAGTTTTCTTGTTTCTGGTGTATATGTGATTAGCTTTTGTTGCTGACCGGTGGCCTGTGCAGGCTTAGCCTTTTTTGTGATTAATCTACCTAAGCCCTGTAAAATTCCTTTGAGGGACATTTACCCTCCTATGTGTACATCTTAGTAGGTTTTTTTCTTCCTAACTTACAACCTTTTGCCATAACGGATTTACCTTTTTTGTATCCAGGCATCATACCGCCGCCCATTGCCATCATAGGTCGTTGCATCATGCCACCACCCATTTTACCTTGAGCTTTTAATTTTTGTGTAGCTTCCATTAAGCCACCACCCATTTTTTTATCAGGTCTTTTTGTAGGTGCTTTCTTACCAGTTCTTTTTTCATACATTTTTTCTAAACCAGCTTTTGCTAATAATGCTGCTCCTGCAACACCGGCTGCGATCTTACCTATTCTAGTGGCTTTGGCTGCTTTTAACGCCTCTTTACCAGCTAATGTCATTCTTCTTTGAATAAATTTAGATGTAGTAGGTTTACTAGCTTCAAGAGCTTTTCTTTTAGCTACTGCTTTGTCATATCTTGTTTTGCTAGTTACTCGCTCTAATCCACTTAAATATTTTTTGTAATTTTTGGCTTCGCCCATGCCGCCTTTATCTAAACCTAAAATTCTTTTCATTAAACCTAATTTTGCTGTTGCAGCTCCTGCTGCACCCAAGGCCATTGGTGCTTTTCTTTTCGCCATGTTTTTCTTAGCACCCATACCTACTGCTAACATTCCAACCACAGCTTTTTTAACTTTACCTGGTTTCATTTTCTCGTCTTGTAAACCCATACCTCTGCCTTTGGCTTTCTCAGCTCTAAGGATTTTAAAATCTTGTGCATCTATTTTGTTATTTTTATTTTTGTCTAATTTAGCTTGGCCACCTGTTAACATAGGTGCCACTCTATATCCTGGTTTTAATGTTTGTTGTAATTGATAATCGTAAGTGCCAGGTCTAGGTTTTTTCATACTACCTAACGGCTTAGAAGTGTCAGGCATTGGAATTGGTTTAATTTTTCCTTTTCTAATTTTTTCTCTAATTTCTTTGAATCTTTCTGACGGACTTTTTCTAGGTCGTCTCGGTCGAACTGGATCTCTTATTTCTCTACTTGGAGGTAAAATAGCTTTTCCAATTGTTCGTCCTAATGCTCCAGGAGTCAAGGCACTAATTCCTCTTCCTACTGTTCTACCGATTTCTTTAATTTTTTCTTTCCTTCTTCCAGTAGCAGAAACAGCTGCACCTGTATTTAGTCCTGCTTTGTTTTTTAATCTTCTTCTTTTTTCTTTCCGAAATTTTTGTTGCATCTCGAATCCATCTCTAGTTAAATTAGCCATAATACTTATGTTCCTTTTCAATCCTAAAATTTGGTGCATCTAATTCGTCTGTGTAGGTACTAATAAATCCACCTTGCCTGAATCTTATCACAGCTTGGGTCATAGAATCAACATAGTCATCGTATTGTCCGTTAGGAAAAGCTGCACATTCTTCGATGACCTCTTGAGCAAATTTTTCATGTAATGGGGCATAAACCATGGCTGATTCAAACACTGGAGCCACAGAATTTATTCTTGTATGTTTATCTCTACCTTTAGCAGGAACATAATCAATAACAGGTATTCCAGCTTTTCTAAGCTCATGTATGAGAGGTTGGCCGGTAGCCTTTGCCTCAATAATAACTGTTTCAGGTTGCCAGTATTTATACTGCTCTAATGCTAAATTTTTAAGATCTGGAAAATCATATCTTCCTTTCATAGCATCTAATAAAATAATACAATCTTCATAACCCTCTGCTGGTTGAAATATTCCCCATGTGGTAATGGCAGAATAATCAGCAGTTTCTTTTTTAGAAAAAGCTGTATCATAACTTTGTATGACATGTTTGAGTGCAGGTATTTTTTCAAACTCCCAATCTTGCCACCAATCTCTTTTGATGATTGCACCCTCTTCTGATGTAGGATCTTGCATGTATTGTGCATTCCAGTTTTTTGTAGATACAGATGCTTTTACAGATTCTAATTCTTCTAACTTCCAATATTCTGGCCAAACAGGATTCCCACTTTCAAGTATGGCGGGGAATGATATTGTTCGCCATTTATCAGATTTAGGCTCAGATTGTGATTTGATGAGCCTCCCTGTTAAATCATCGGTAGCCCATCTTGTCATTACAACAACAATAGATCCACCTGGTTGAAGTCTTTGTCTGGGTCCTGAACTATACCAATCAAATGCACGATCCATTGCGGAATCAGACATTGAATCTTGTTCTGTGTGTGGGTCATCGATAATAAGAAGATCCGCCCCTCGTCCTGTAATAGAACCGCCTACCCCCGCTGCAAAATATTCTCCACCATGATTGGTCTCCCAACGTCCCTTAGCCTTACTATCTTCTCGAAGTTTAACATCTCCAAAAATACTTTTGTAGTCTTCGGTCTCCATTAAGTTCCTAACTTTGCTACCGAATCTTGTCGCAAGCTCAGCATTGTGAGAAACTTGCATTAGTTTCATTTTAGGATTACGACCTATCATCCAAGCAGGAAATAGGTAAGAAGCAAACTCAGATTTAGTATGTCTAGGTGGCATGTTAACTATCAAACGATTATGTTTACCAGTGGCTATTGATTCAAATTCGTTTGCAATAATTTGATGATGTCCAAACTTATCAGGATCTGTTGTATCTCTACAAATGAAATCTGGCCACATAGCTCGGACAAATATCAAAAAGTTATCCTGACATAATTTAATATATTCGATTTGCTTTTTTAAAATTAACGCCCGTAGTTCGTCATCTGTAAAATTATCTAGACTTGCCATAAAATTATAATTCTTTGGGTCCCCTTTTATACCATATAGTTTGAGACATAACTACTTCTATTCATCTTGCTTACTAAAGCATGCGACCAGCAAACCCGTACTCACCAGCGTGAGCTGGTAGTAATTTTTTTGATTTGCAGGTGGTTGGATTTGTTGAGCCTTTTATACACCAATGGCGAGTTAGAACTCGCCATTGTGCGTTGTTAATCTAACTACTTAACTTTTGTATTAAGTAGCTAAATTTATTTACGATTCTAGTTTTAAAATCGTCTATTAGTGGGTTGCCTTGATTTTCTAATATTAACTTCTCGACCTCGCCCTCTAACATTTTGTACATAACTTCATAATTTAATTTACTAACTGCGTCAGGGTTTAGATTATGATTTTTAGTTATGTCAGTATTAGCCGATTGCTCGGCTAATACTTTACTTATGTTCATTGGAACATTAGGCATTATTATCTCCTAATGCTTTATACTCATCATATTCAATCTCACTTGTGAACTTATTGAATAAATCAGTATGTTTTATTTTGAAATTAGCGGTATCGAATTTTTTTCTTTTTCGATGTATTCGCTGAATTCCAAAAATGTTATCTTGCTTATCTTTAGCAAAAATAACATTTACCTTATTCTTATCAAATAGATTAACAACACTTTGTTTCATAGTGTCAATTTCTTTGGATAATCTATTTTGTTTAAGTTTAAGGTTAGCATAAGCAACAACAAGTTTTTCCTCGTCTTGCTTTAGCCTTACCTTTTTTGCTGTACTCATAGTTATATCCTTTTGTTGTTTTTAACTATTCTCATGTCTTATCAAATCCCATATTAATATCAATAGCTATGTGTTCATTTTGGGTCTGTCCATTTTGGGTTTTCCACAGAACTTTTTAGGTACGTTTCCAGAACCCCCTGTGAACCTGTTGCCAGGAAGCAACAACTGTTGTGTATAAGACACACGACACCGAGCCGTCGCCAACGAGCGACGGCAACGGCAAATGCATTACCAACTACAAGTATAGATTGGAACTTTTTTATTTTTGATTTGTTCTTTACACCACTCAATGAATTTTTTGTCTTGGGCTTTGTATTCTTTCACAGCATGTTCTTGCCATTGCTGACCCCAAAAAAATCCATCAGAACAGAAGGAACCATGAAAATCCGTCTTGTATTCAGTTTCCAAATCCTTAACAACTTCTTCCGTGATATAAACTTCGTCGCCAGCGTTGAACCCGAGATGAGCCAAATCCATTGGGTGCGAAGTCAGTCGCTTATCTCTCTTCTTCTGTTCAGCTTCGTTTTGTTCTCGCCACTTACGAGCAAAAAATGTTTGTAGTCGTGCGTGCTTACGCCAAACGAAAACGTGCTTTGCTTCTTCTTTGCGTTCATCTTCATTGTCAGAATAATATTTATCCCAATCTATTTGCTTATTACGAAGATGAGCGTATTGGTCTAATCCCATATCTTTCTCCTTTGTTATCTTTTCCTATTGTCTTATCATATCCCACACATAAGTCAAATGAAAAAATTACAGAGTTCCGTGCCTCAGGTACCGTTAGCTCCTTAGTTTAGAATCATTCTAAGTTCTAACAAGGACGACACGAGACGGCATTAGAAGGGCATCCCGTGCTGCAGGATCCACCAGCATCCTAACAGGATGAGCAGCAGGCCTCCCGAAAACGACGGAGCGAGAAAAAGGACGATAGCGATGAACATGATGAATGTCATCATGCAACTTTCTTTCCAACCCTTATGGTGACACCTTGCTTCCTCCAGGGATCAGCCAGCAGCTTGAGCTCAAGCTTAAGCGTTTCTAATTGCTGCTTAGTAATGTTATCGACGGTGACCGGGATCTTCGCTTTTTTAATTCTTTT